>ERZ1370068.9959-contig-8699_pt1 | contig 41218 bp, 62 predicted proteins | sample MGYA00561227_ERZ1370068 | MGnify/ENA primary metagenome ERZ1370068 (study PRJEB38410, sample SAMEA6850437) | metagenome | study: Metagenomic assessment of the ecological functions of the soil: analysis of the soil microbiota associated with the... | reverse complement strand
TACTTCGTTCAGTTACGTATTGCTGTCGCCTTTGACCGTGGCCATGACAATGCGCGCCTGCGGTTTCGCGCCCGCCGTTTTCTCCGCTTCCATGAACGGCATCAAATACGCCACCGCTTTTTTCATCACTCGCGCCGACTTCACCACCTGCGGCAAAAACATTTTGCCGGCGCCAAACAGATCGCCGACCACACTCATTCCAGCCATGAGCGGCCCTTCGATTACCTGGAGCGGTTTGGAAAATTTGCGGCGCGCTTCTTCGGTATCGGTTTCGATGAAATCGACCACGCCGTGCACGAGTGCGTGCTTGAGCCGTTCCTCCACCGGAGCGGAGCGCCACGCCTTTTCCTGCACCGGCTCTTTCACTTTCACTTTCACGCGATCGGCGAAATCAACCAGCCGCTCCGTGGCGTCATCGCGCCGGTTCAACAGCACATCTTCCACGCGCTCGCGCAGTTCCGGCTCGATCTCTTCGTAAACCGCAAGCTGACCTGCATTCACAATTCCCATGTCCAGACCGGCCCGAATCGCGTGATACAGAAATGCTGCGTGCATCGCTTCGCGCACGGCGTTGTTTCCGCGAAACGAAAACGAAATGTTACTGATGCCGCCGCTCACTCTTGTGCCGGGCAGATTCTCTTTGATCCAACGCGTCGCTTCGATGAAATCGACGGCATAATTGCGGTGCTCCTCCAAGTCCGGTCGCCACCGTAAGAACGTTGGGATCGAAAATGATGTCGCTGGCGGGGAAATCGAGGCGTTGCGCTCAGTAAATCGTAAGCGCGCCGGCAGATTTCGATTCTGCGCTCAAGATTATCAGCCTGCCCGCGCTCATCGAAAGCCATCACGATTACGGCTGCGCCATAGCGGCGGACCGATCGGGCCTGGCGCAGGAACTCTTCCTCGCCGTTCTTGAGCGAGATCGAATTGACCACGCTTTTCCCCTGGGCGCATTTCAATCCCGCTTCGATCACGCTCCATTTCGAGCTGTCGATCATAACCGGGACGCGCGCGATTTCCGGTTCGCTGCTAACGAGATTTAGGAAGCGCGTCATCGTCGCCTCGGAATCGAGCATCCCTTCGTCGACATTGATGTCGATGATATTTGCTCCATTCGCGACCTGCTGGCGCGCAACTGCGACTGCGCCCTCGAAATCGCCGGCCAGAATCAGTTTCGAAAACTTCGGCGAACCGGTGATATTCGTGCGCTCGCCGATGACAGCGAATCCAAAGTCGCGCGTGATGTTGAGTGGCTCCAGCCCGGAAAGTTGGAGGGGTGGATTTGGTCAATTTCAGCGGATCGGGCGGCAGCTCGATGGATCTGCCTCCGACGAAGACCTCTCCTTCGGCCCACGAATGCGCTCGATGTCGGGATTTCCCGCGGAGGAAGTTCGTCGCGCTTCCTTCGCAAACGCCGCGATGTGCGTGGGCGTTGTTCCGCAACACCCGCCAACCATGTTTAACCAGCCGTTGCGCACCCACCGCAAAACTTTCGGGGCAAAGGTTTCCGGTGTTTCCGGAAATCCAGTTTCCGAAAGCGGATCGGGAAGTCCGGCATTCGGGTAAGCGCTGACGAATGTTGGTGCGACCCGCGCCAGCTCTTCGATGAAGGAATTCATTTCATCAGGCCCGAGGGCGCAATTCAATCCCACCATCAGCGGGTTCGCGTGCGCGATGGAGGTGAGAAATGCCTCCAGCGTCTGGCCACTCAGAGTGCGGCCGGAACGGTCCGTGATCGTCCCAGAAACGATCAGTGGAACGGGGTTTTCCTCGAATGCTTCCGCAATCGCGAATAACGCCGCCTTGGCATTTAGGGTGTCGAAGACCGTTTCAACGAGTAACAAGTCCACGCCGCCTGCCAGCAAGGCGTCGATCTGATCGCGATAACTCTGTTTAATTTGATCGAAGGTAACGGCGCGAAATCCGGGATCGTTGACATCGGGAGAAAGCGATGCGGTGACGGGGAGGGGACCAAGCGCACCGGCCACGAAACGTTGTTCGCCGGTTTCGTTGCTGACGCGATCGGCCGCTTCTCGCGCCATGCGCGCGGCGGTGTTGTTTATTTCGCGGGCGGTTTCGCGCAGACCGACGTCATTGACGACGCGCTCGAAAAATTCCGGATCTTTGCGCCCGTTGTTTGGTTTGCCGTCAAAAAGAAATTCCTGCAGGCCGATCGTGGTGGCGCTGAAAGTATTGGTCTCAATCACATCGGCGCCGGCGCGGAGATATTCTTCGTGGACGCGCTCGACCGCCTCCGGTTTCGTCAGCAGCAAAAGCTCGATCGCGCCTTTGAGGTCCTTGCCTTTCCAATCGCGAAAACGTTCGCCGCGATAATCGGCCTCCGGTCAGGCCGAGGCGTTGCAGAGTGGTCGCCCATCGCGCCGTCGAGGACGACGATGCGTTTCTGCAACAGCGCGGCAAAAGGATGGGACGCGTTTGGCATAGAGGAAAAGAAACCAGCTTTCGTGCCCTCTTCAAGGAACAAATTGACGCATCATGATATGTAGATGCGTTAGTCTTCTCAGGATCTTGACTCATGCTCGTAGTCGTGCTCCTGTGCGCCCGTCACTGCTTGAATGTTGCGCATGTCGACAGTGGCGACAGGACCGTGCTTCGGGCATCGTCGAGCCGGACGCCTGCGCGGCTTTCGATTGCAGAGACGGTCATCGCCGAGAGACCGCGACGTTCTAGCTGGCGAGATGCTTACAACCAGGCCGATCTCGCCGGAAGGGTATGTGAGATAACGGGGCTGGGTAATTCGAAATCTCCCGGTGCGACAACGCCCTACATTTTTTCATTTACAATACTGACGCGATTTACCCATAATCGCACGGCTTATCATAATGTCTGTGTTTTGAAGCTAAAGGTAACAAAAACTGCACAGCGAATCCGTCCCATCCCTCGCAGCGGAGGTCGTCGCCCCTAAGACGATTCAACGCCAGGGGCTTATCAAAGTTAAAGATGATTAAATGAGAACAACACTAATTGGCCGGTGGTTGGAAAAGAATAATAAACCATTCGTTGCGCTTCTCGCCGCTGGCGCCACGCTGGCGATGGCAACGCTGATCGATGCTTCAAGTTCTAGCCAGGTCGAGCAACTTGGTCTACTCGCCGTCCCGCGGACGGGGCACGCTGCGACCGCGCTGGCCGATGGCCGCGTCCTCATCACCGGTGGGCGCGACAGCGCCGGGATTATTGTCGCCACCGCAGAAGTCTTTGATCCCGCGAACGAAACGTCGACCGCCATCGGCGTGCTCAATACTGCCCGCATCGATCACACGGCGACGCTACTTAGCCGATGGCCGAGTTCTTATCGCTGGCGGCACCAGTGCGACTGGGGCGCTAACGTCCGTCGAGATTTTTGACCCGGCAAACCCTGGCGCGGGTTTTCGAGTGCTCTCTGCCACGATGGGCGCCGCGCGCGCGCGACACACCGCTACCCGGCTCCATAATGGCACAGTGCTCATTGCCGGCGGTGACGCGTGCTGGCACCGCGGAGATATTTAATCCGACGACAGAAACATTTTCCTCGACGCTGTTGGCCATGGCTGCGCCGCGAATTGGTCATACCGCCACTTTATTTTCCGATGACAGCGTTCTGCTCGCCGGCGGTAACACCGACTCGATGGAATATTTTCGTCGCATTGATCAAACGTTCACGCTTGATCCGCCGAAGCTGACGGCGACGCGGACGGGACACGACGCGATCAGCCTGAGCGACACGCGCCTGCTCTTCTTCGGCGGCGACACCGGCCACACCATCGATGAATTCAATCCTTCCGCCGATGACGCTGACGCTCAAAGCGACGATGGATGGCGCTGCATCCAGCGCCACGCTTCTCGCCAACGGCAAGATCCTGGTTCTCCGTCCCGATGCCGCCGGCCTCTATGCGCCGGACGCAACCGATCAGGCGACAGCTTTCACTCTGTTCGACGAAACGTCGGTTCCGTGGCAGCACCGCGTTGAAACGCAGCGGGCCAGACCGCGACGGAACTTTCCGGCGACAAAAAGATTTTGGTCGCCGGCGGCGAGAACGCGCAACACCAGCCAACACTTCAAGTCGCCACCTTCAATCCCGCGCGGATCTGGACCGACTAAGGATGACTACCAACCAGATGATCCCGTTCTGCTCTTCGGATCAGGGTGGAAACCGAATTGAAAACGTTTACCTCTGCGCCAGTAGATTCCGAAGAGGGCAGACAGTGGACCTACGGCAGCACCGGCTACAGCGGATGCCTCAGGGTTCATTCTGCTGTCGAGCCCTACTTCATTGTCGAGACGCGTCACGCCGGCACCACCCTTCGATGTCTCTGCCGTCGGCGCGCAGTCGAACATGCAGGCAGACGTCAGCTTCACCGACACAAGCGAACATTAGCGCGGCGACCGTCACGACGAATGACGCCGCAACCTGCTCGACGCCGGCGAGCGCCTTTCTGCTTCGGGCCAGAGCGTTTGCGGCAAGGTGAACGTCACCGCGACGGGGCGGCGGCGGCGGCGCGCGGAAACTTTTCATCGATTGGAGGAATTCCGTCCAGGGCACGTCAAAGTGCAAAAGCACCTCAGAAGACGGTTGGCGAAGCCTCGGCGCCTTCCAGTGATTACGTTGGCGACGCACGGCTGCAAGTTCTTGCTGGCGCATGGACGATTAGAGTCTGCAGCTTGGGTGCACACCTGGATGCAGTGCGGGCGCTGCCGTCGCGAGCGCAACCTTCAGCCCTCGACGAACGCCGCCGCCCTGGGCACATTGTCACATCGAGCAACAACAGTCCGGTGGCGGGAACGTGCCGTCACGATCACTGCGCAGCTCACCGATGCCAGCGGCAAAAACGCGGTGTTTCGTCTCCGGGAAGCACGGTGACCTGGAGCAAGAGCGGGAACTCGGCGCCGGATCGTTCTCCTCGTCCACGGACCAGTTTAACCAGCTCAAGCTGGCCTGGCGACCGTTACCTTTAACGACCGATACGATCGCCGGAAGCGACTTACCAGGTTACCGCGGACGGACAATAGCGCGGTCCCAACAACAGTTCACCGGCACCAGCGCCAGTCATTACCACCATTACAGGTCCGGCGACTAAGCTGAGATCTGACTGCAGATGCTTACCTACCGGCGATCTCACAGCCGGTGTTGCCCGTGCTCTCACCCGCAACCATTAAGGACGCTAACGACAAAATCCTATCACTTCCGGCGGGGGACAGTTCACTAAGCGTCACATTTGCGAAGACCGCGGGCACCGGCACGGTGACTGGCCTGGGGCCAGTTACCTGCGTCAGCGGGTATCGCCACACTGACCCATAACCGGCAACGGCAACGCCCGGGCTCGATCACCATCACGGCGTCGGCGACAGGTTTCGGGAGGTGCCAGGTGGCAGCCGGAACCGGCAACCCCATCACATTCAACGTCGTTGCGGGCGCGAGCGAGCAAGATCGCGCTCAGCAGTTCCGCAGCCAACCTGGCGTGCAGGCACCACGCGGCATGCTGACGGCGACGATTCAAGACAGGTGTCGGCAACACGATTGCGCCACACCGGTCCCGCCAGCACATCAGCGTGATGTTCGCGGAGACCGGGACGGGCGATGTCTCAGGCCTCGCATCGGTCAGTGCCATCGCGGGTGTAGCCAACATAACGGTGACTGGCACCACCGCCGGTTCGGTAACCATCGCCGCGTCAGTCAGTGGCTGCTGCGGCAGGCACGGGCAATCAATCACATTCAATGTTATCACTGGAGCGCTCGATCATTTTGCAATCTCTACAATCAGCAGCCCGCAGACAGCGAGGCGCTGCATTCAGCATTAACATCACCGCTCAAGATTTCGGTAATAATACGGTGACTAACTTTAGCGATTGGCAACGTAACAAAGGTGATGCTCACATCAACCCCGGCGAGCCTTAGTGGGGCTCAATTACGACGGCAATGTTCAATAGCGGTGTACTCACGAACAAAAGCGTGACGTTGCCAATGCCGGTACGTCGATCAAGGCCCAGAAGGTATCTCCGGGAACTCTGGCATTACCGGCACAAGCAACTCGAACGACGTTGTTGCAGCGGATGTTGCGACGACGCTTGTCCTCAGCAGCGTCAGCCCCAATTCCCGTCACGTATGGTTCCGCGGGACCTGTGACATTTACAGCTGCTACCCTTACCCGCACGACCGGTGGAGCGGCAGTGTCCGCGCGCGACCGTTAATTTCACGGTTGACGGCAGTCGCTGCGGGATTCGGGCTCACGAACGGCGCCGGCGCATCGCGACCGCTGCCACCTACAATCCATCGGCGCTCACTGTCGCCGCCAGCCACAACGTCCAGGCTTCATTCACGGCTGCGACCATCAGCGGCGTGAGTTACTTGGCCAGCACCAGCGGCACGCTCGCGTTGACTGTCAACAAGGCGCACTGACAGTCACGGCCGACGACAGAGCCGGGCTATGGCGGCCAACCCAACATTCACGGCGACGATTACCGGTTTCGTCGGCACCCGATACTGGCGGTAGTGAGCAGCGGTAGCCCGACGTTCAGCGGGACTGGACCGTTATCGACGGCGACAACCACCGCAGGCGAACTACGTGATCACGCCGGCACTGGGCACCTAAAGCGCCACCAACTACGACTTCACCACGTTCAACAACGGCACACTGGCCATTAACCCGGTGACGGCGACGGTGAAGGCGGACAATAGAGCAAACCCTATGGCGATCTCAACCCCGCGCTGACGGCGACGGTCACAGGCACGGTAAACGGGGACGTGCTGAACTACACGCTGGCGACTACGGCCCTGCAGTTCTCTAACGTGGGCAACTACCCAATCACGGTGACCCTTGGGTCTAACCTAACTACACCGTCACGCCCACCGACGGCACGCTGACCGTTAACGCTGACGGCGACGGTGAAGGCGGACAATAGAGCAAACCCTATGGCGATCTCAACCCGCTGACGGCGACGGTCTGAGCACGGTAAACGGGGACGTGCTGAACTACACGCTGGCGACTACAGCCCTGCAGTTCTCTAACGTGGGCAACTACCCAATCACGGTGACCCTTGGGTCATAACCCTAACTACACCGTCGCCCACCGACGGCACGCTGACCGTTAACCCGCTGGCGACGGTGAGCGGACAATAAAGAGCAAACCCTATGGCGATCTCAACCCTGCGTTGACCGCGACGGTCACAAGGCACGGTAAACGGGGACGTGTTGAACTACACGCTGGCGACTCCAACCCTGCAGTTCTCTAACGTGGGCAACTACCCAATCACGGTGACCCTTAGGCCGAACCCTAACTACGATGTCACGCCCTACCGACGGCACGCTGACCGTTAACCCGCGGCCGGCGACGGTGAGGCGGACGATAAGAATTTCAATTCCTATGGCGACCTCAACCCTGCGCTGGCGGCGACGGTCACAGGCACGGTAAACGGGGACGTGTTGAACTACACGCTGGCGACTACAGCCCTGCAGTTCTGGCAATACCCGATCACAGTGGCCCTTGGGTCGAACCCTAACTACGATGTCACGCCTACTGACGGCACGCTGACCGTTAACCCGCGGCCGGCGACGGTGAAGGCGGACGATGGGAACAAGTTCTATGGCGACCTCAACCCTGCGCTGGCGGCGACGGTCACAGGCACGGTAAACGGGGACGTGCTGAACGCTGGCGACTACAGCCCTGCAGTTCTCTAACGTGGGCAACTACCCGTCACAGTGGCCCTTGGGTCAGTTTGCTTTTACGATGTCACTTGCAGCGGCACGCTGACCGTTAACGGCCGGCGACGGTGAAGGCGGACGATAAATTAAGTTCTATGGCGACCTCAACCCCGCGCTGACGGCGACGGTCACAGGCCTGGTAAACGGGGACGTGTTGAACTACACGCTGGCGACTACAGCCTTGCAGTTCTCTAACGTGGGCAACTACCCGATCACAGTGGCCCTGGGTCGAACCCCAACACGATGTCACGCCTACTGACGGCACGCTGACCGTTAACCCGCGGCCGGCGACCTGGTGAAGGCGGACGATAGAACCTCAGGTATGGCGACCTCAACCCTGCGCTGACGGCGACGGTCACAGGCACGGTAAACGGGGACGTGTTGAACTACGCTGGCGACTACAGCCCTGCAGTTCTCTAACGTGAGCCAACTACCCGATCACAGTGGCCCTTGGGTCGAACCTAACTACGATGTCACGCCTACCGACGGCACACTGACGGTGAACAAAGAAGACCATTAGCCACACCATCGGCAACGACAGCCACGACTACGGCAGCACAGCCAACCTCGCCGTCGATCTGGGGGCCACGTTCCTCACCGGCGTGAACGGCGAGAACCTTGCCATCGCCTATAGCAGCAGCGGCAATACCGTCACATCAATGTTGGGACCTACGCGATCACCGAAGCGGTCTCAACGGCACCGGCCTGGCAGAGAGCAACTACATGGTGACTGACTAACGGCACGCTGACGGTGAACAAGAAGGCCATTAGCTACACCATCGGCAACGACAGCCACGACTACGGCAGCACAGCCAACCTCGCCGTCGATCTGGGGGCGACGTTCACCGGCGTGAACGGCGAGAACCTTGCCATCGCCTATGGCAGCAGCGGCAATACCGTCGCGTCCAACGCGTCGGCACCTACGACATCACCGGCGTAGTCTCCAACGATGCTGGCCTGGCGAGCAACTACACCGTGGCGCTGACGCCCAGCATGACGGTGAACCGGCGCGGCTGAACATGCTGCCAACAACGACAGCAGACGTATGGGCAGATCGAACATATCAGGGCGGGGTCGACGGCGTTCTCAACGGGCGTGGGCCAGCTGAAAAAATGGCAACCTGGTCGCCTCGGTCACGATCACCGACACAAACAACGGCGGGCTGGCGACGGCGGCCGCGGGCGGCAGCTACCGCTGACGCCAGCGCGGCGGTGTTTAGCCCAGGTTGGCGAGCAACTACGACATCCACTACTACGCCGGGACGCTGACAGTGAACAAGGCGACACACCGATCGTCACTTGGGCGAACCCGCGGACATTGTCTACGGCACGGCGCTGAGCGGCACCCAACTCGACGCTACGTTACATGGACCGTGGGTGTTGTAACAGGGCCAGTTGCCGGGACAGCGACCTACACGCCTCCGGCACAAGGACGGTTTTGCTCCGGGAGCCGGTCAGAACCTAACGGTTAACTTTGCGCCGACCGACACGACCAACTACAGTAATGCCCCGGCGGCTACGACTGTCCAGATCAACGTCTTACGGCACCTGCGGTGGATCGACACCGAGCGGCGTTATCTTGCAGCCAATCAACAGCGATGGCACCAGCGTGTTATACCAAAAAGGGCACCATCCCGGTGAAGTTCACGGTGTGCGACGCCTACGGCAACCCATCTCAACCCGGCAGCGGTTTGCCGGCACCTGGCGGTTCGCTGACCATGCCGGAAGGCGGTGGGGCACGATTAACGGCGTGAACGAAGTCGGCGACGCAGTGACGTCCCGGACGTTGCCTTCCGCTATGCTGGTGGCATCTGGATCTTCAACGGCCACCAGCAACCTGAATGCAGGCCGACCTACACGTTCCGCATCAACCTACGGCAGTATCGTCTTTAAAGTCGGTGTGAAGTGAGCCGCGCGCATCGTGATATGCTGTACTTCTCGTTAAGGTTAGGTTCCTCGGAGCGCCGCGGTAGTGCGATTCCCTGCCGCGGCTTTTTGTCGCCTGTCAATTTGGGGGATGGACAGCAGCGTCTTAACCCGTGATTGATCGCGGCGCTGGGGCTCCCAAATTTTGTGAGGCGCGGTGTGCCAATGCCTGATCGTAATTCCGGGTGCCGGCCGCGGCCGACGACCGCGGCTACAATGATTGGGTGCGATCCGCGATCGCCTTAGCCAACGCGCCCACGCACCCGGATTTCAGCCGGGCCTGTCACCAGATAACGCATTGCGAAATTTACAGGCGCGTCAGCCTCCTGTCATTCCGAGTGACGTCGAGGAATCTCTTTACTTCATCTCCGAGAACAGTTCAGAGATGTCTCGACTTCGCTCGACATGACAATTAGCTGAATCAGCGATGGAAGCGGCTGCGTTTGTTCAAATCGCTGAACCGCGCACAGCGCAACACTTTCATCGCTTGTTTCCTCGGGTGGACCCTGGACGCGCCTCGATTTCTTCCTCCTTACCTTTGTCTTTGTCCCGGTCGCGCATGATTTCGGGCGAACTATCCCGCAGGTCACCTTCGCCATCACCATCACCCTGATGATGCGCCCGCTCGGTGCCTTCATCTTTGGATGGCTCGGGCGATCGATTTGGCCGCCGCATTCCTCTGATGATCGACATCGTTTTTTATTCGGTCGTCGAATTGCTGACTGCGTTCGCGCCGAATTTCGGGACGTTTCTGTTGTTGCGTGCCTTGTTCGGGATCGGGATGGGCGGCGAATGGGGCCTGGGTGCGTCGCTCGCGATGGAATCGTTGCCAACGCCCGGCGCGCGGTTTGTTCTCCGGAATTTTGCAACAAGGCTACGCCTTCGGGTATCTCCTGGCCGCGCTGGTTTACTGGATCGTCTTTCCAATTTTCGGGTGGCGCGGCTTGTTTGTCGCGGGCGCATTGCCGGCGCTGCTCGTTATTTATATTCGCGCGCACGTGCCGGAGTCACCGGTTTGGGAACGTAATCGCGCCAGTGGCAGAACGCAGGAGATTCGATCTACGGCGCTTCGCCAAAGAACATGGGGCGTTATTAATCTACGCAGCCCTGCTCATGACCGCATTCAACTACATGTCGCACGGAACTCAGGATCTCTACCCGACTTTTCTCGAAAAACAGCGCGGCTTCGGCGTCAGCGCGAAATCGACGATCACCATCGTCTATGCCATCGGCATGATTTGTGGCGGCACCGTCATCGGCTTTCTTTCGCAACGATGGGGCCGTCGCCGGTGCATTATTTTGTCGGCGATTTGCGGGATGCTTTTGATTCCGGCGTGGATTTTCTCGCCCGGGACGCCGCTGCTGATTGCCGGCGGTTTTCTCATGCAGTTCATGGTGCAAGGCGCATGGGGGTGGTGCCGGTGCATTTGAACGAACTTTCGCCGGCTGAGTTCCGCGGAACATTTCCCGGACTGGCATATCAGCTGGGAATTTCGCGGCCGCCTATGCCGCGCAACAGCAGGCCTGGCTCGCCGACCATTTTCGAGACGCGAATGGAAATCCCACTACGCCCTGACTATGGCGTTGGTGGAATGTTTCGTTTTTCTAGCGATCATTCTGCTTGCCGCAATCGGTCCAGAAAAACGCGGCCGAGAATTCTGAGAGCGAACGCCATTCTACCACGTTTCAATCCCGAACCTCCAAATTCCAGGTGAGAACTCACAATTTCAGATTCTAAAGAGACTTGAGCGGCGAAGCTGGAGTCGTGAGGTCTTCGCTGATTGAAATTGCCATGGAGCATGGGATCTGCGTGTGATGGAAGGCCCCTATTTCCGAGAGATCTGCGACCAGCTGGCGGGCTTGCTCGGGTCTATGCCCGCTCAGAGTCGGCGGCGCCAACCCCGGACCTTCGCCGGGCGGAGCGAGCGACAGGTTTCCGTTGCTGCTGCTGCGTGGCGGTTGCCGTGGCGGTTCCTGATTTACGACCGCGGCAGCGGAAGCCTGATAAGCGCCCACGCCGTGACGCTGCTCCACAATGGCTTGCGCGATTTTATCGGCCAACAAGCTCGCGATAATTCCCGTTCCGCGCTTCGCGACCTTCCGATCGGTTGCTCAGATAACCGCATTCCACCAGCACCGCCGGATAAACTGCTTTGCGCACTCACGCGAAAATCGGCCGTGTGCACACCGCGGTTAACAGCATCCATTTAGCGAGCAAAGCCTGTTCTGGATGTTTTGCGCCAACTCCGGCCGCATATGGTGAATGATAGTAAGTCTCAAACCCTTTCACGCCGCGCCGTCGCGAATCGTTGAAATGAATACTGACGAAAATTGAATTCGGTGTGCTGTTCTCGATATCAACACGCGTGTCGAGTGGAATGAAAACGTCGCTCGTCCTTGTCATGACGACGTTAAATTGAGATTCGCGCAGCTTGCGGCTTAGTCGGGTGGCGACATCGAGCGTCACTACTTTTTCTGGCGGACCGTATCGGCGGTAAGCACCGCTGTCCCGCCCGCCGTGTCCGGCATCGACCACCACGCTGGTAAAGGTCCGGCTGGTATTCTTCGCCTGCTGCGGTGGCGCGACGGCTTGGCAGCCTGCCAGAAAAGCGCACAAAGCGCGGCGCCTTTACCCCACATCGAACTCGGCATTGCGATTGATAAACGATTCGAATCGCGCTGACAAATCTTCGGGGCAAAACGCGAAAGCGACCTGCCACGGTGTAAAACCGCTTGTTTTTAGCGTGACCGGATTTAAAGGCGTTTCTCACGTTTATGCGACTTAAACTAGTAGCAGCTCCTGTGCTCTTGGCGCTGGCCTTCGCCGCCTGCAACAAAAAGCAAAAAGACCAAACTATTGGCGAGGGATCGACCCCGCTGGCGCCGCCTCGGCTGCGCCAAGCGCGTCTCCGCTGGCGACCGTAAACCCTGTTACAACCCCAACCCCGCCAGCAAAGGTGGCGGTCGACCAGACCGCGCAGGTCATCGTTTATGGTTATCACCGCTTCGTCAATCAGGTTCGCCGGCCGGACACCGAAATCACGCCCCAGATGTTTGAGCAACAAATGCAGGAACTGAAAAATCGCGGCATCACGGTAATCGGGATGCAGGATTTCCTGGCCTGGAAGCGTGGCGAAAAAATATTCACCGCCGCTGCGCCATTATCACTTTCGATGACGGCTGGAAATCGCAATACGATGTGGCCTGGCCAATTATGAAGAAATTTGGCTACACCTTTACGATGTTCATTTACACCGAAGGCGTCCGCGGTGGACATTTTGGCGGCGGCGAAGCCATTACCTGGGAGCAGCTCGCGGAAATGCGCGATGCTGGGATCGATATTCAGGCACATTCGGAAACGCACCAGGATTTGCGCAAACCCTATGACAAGGTGGCGAAGAAAAGCTCAGCCCGCCCGAATACGAACAGTGGCTGCAAAATGAAGTCGGCCGATGCAAGGACACGCTGGAACAACGGCTCGGCATCAAGGTGAATTGTTTCGCGCGTTCCTTACGGATTCTACAATCAGCACATCAAAGATGTGGCCAAGAACGCGGGCTACGAAGCAGTGTTTACTGTTTACGGGCAACCGATCACGTTTCGGTCGACCATGGATTCGCTGGGGCGCTACCTGATTGAAGGAAACAAGCCGAAAGTCTTTGTCGACGCCATTTCCATGATCGCGACTTCCAGCGGAGGCGGCGCGCCGGTCGCCGCGATTGGATCATCGAACATTGCAGAGCAAACCGGCGGACGGCGAGACCATCCGCAATCCGTTGCCATTAATCAGTGCGAATCTTTCCGCCTTTGGCGCGATCGATCCCGGCAGTGTAACGATGCGGGTGAGCGGGTTGGGCGTTGTGCCGGCGTCCTTCGATCCGAAAACCAACACCGTTTCCTATCAGGTAACGAAAAAATTGCGCGATAAATGCAGCGTCGATCGTCGAGGCAAAATCGGGCGGCAAAAAGTGGAGACGCACTGGACCTTCGCGCGTTGAAGAAGGCGGGTTCACCGGCAGCTGCGTCGGCTTCGCCAACACCGAAAAAGTAGCGAACCAATGATCTCTTCGTGAGCGGACACGCGCCGTCGCGTCCGCAAGCCAGAATTAGGGACGCGACAGCGCAGCGTCCCTCCGCGGATCGCGTGCTAAATGTTTTCCTCAGCTCGGCGATAAGCTTCAGGACATTTTCAGCGACCTGCGCGGTCACGGGACGATCAGCGAGACGAACATTAACGACGCGCTGCGCCAGGTCCGTCTCGCGCTGCTCGAAGCAGATGTCGATTTCCAGGTCGCAAAAACTTTGTCGCGCGGGTCAAAGAAAAAGGCACTGGGCGAAGAAGTGTTGCGTAGCATCACGCCCGGCCAACAAATCGTTAAAATATTTCACGATGAGCTGACCGCATTACTCGGCGGCGATGCTGCTCCGCTGAATCTGGGAAAACCGGCGCGCATTTTGATGGTGGGTTTGAATGGCGCCGGCAAAACAACCTCCGCGGCAAAGCTGGCGCGCCTATTGAAGAAACAGGGGCATTCACCTCGTTTGGTCGCGATGGATTTGCAGCGTCCGGCCGCGATCGAGCAACTCGCCACCCTTGGCAAGCAAGTCGATGTCCCGGTCTTCACCCCGGCACCTAACGAGAAAGATGTATTGCGCGCCGCCGCCGCCGCTGTAGCCGCGGTCGCCGGCCGCGGCAATATTGAGGACTCAACAGGCCCGCCGCGGCCAGCGACCGCGGCTACAACATCGATATTTTCGACACCGCCGGCCGTCAGGAAATCGATCAGCCCTTGATCGAAGAATTAAAACGGCTCCGCGAATTTTTGCAGCCCCAGGAAATTCTCCTCGTCGCTGATGCTGCCACCGGCCAGCAAGCGGTCAGCGTCGCGACACATTTCAATGACGCTCTTCAGATCACGGGAATTGTTTTGACCAAACTCGACGGCGACGCGCGCGGCGGCGCAGCTCTCTCCATGCGCGAAGTGACGCAACGCCCAATCAAATTCGCCGGCGTTGGTGAAAAGCTCGATCAATTCGAAACCTTCGTGCCCGATCGGCTGGCGGGTCGCATTCTCGGAATGGGCGACATCGTTGGTTTGGTCGAGAAAGCGGCCGAAGCGGTAGACGAAGAAGAAGCGGACGCGGCTGGAGCGAAAGTTGCGCACCGCGAAATTCGATTTCAACGATTTCCTCGCGCAATTCAAAATGATGCGCAAGCTCGGCCCGCTCGAGAATATTCTTGGCATGTTACCCGGAATGAGTAACGTGCCCGGCCTTTCGGTCGACGACAGGCAGCTCCGGCGCATCGAAGCCATTGTGCTTTCGATGACACCGCAGGAGCGCACCCGGCCCGACATTTTAAATGCGAGGCGTCGTCAACGGATCGCGCGCGGAAGCGGGCGGACTGTCACCGAGGTCAATGATTTGCTCCAGCGTTTCAATCAAATGCGCAAGTTGATGAAGAACGCCGGCAAAATGAAGAGGAAGTTAAGAGAGTTACAAAGGTTACATCGTTAAATTGAAAGTGTTCGTCACCCTTGTAACATTGTAACCCTTTTAACCTTCTAACGTTTTTTATATGGCCGTTTCAATTCGACTCCGCAGAGAGGGGCGCTCAACCGCCCTTACTATAAAGTGGTCGTGACCGATAAACGCAGTCCGCGCGATGGAAAATTTCTTGAGCTCGTCGGCACTTACGATCCGAAAAAGCAAGGGCACAACAGCTCGCTCAAGCTCGATCGCATTGAGCACTGGCTCGCGCGCGTGGCGCCCAGCCGTCCGACACCGTCCGCAGCCTGATTAAGAAAAATAAAAGACAGGCGGCGAGCGCGCCCTGCTCTGTAGCGGCGGTCCATGACCGCCGTGGAAGTGAGGCCAGGCTTAGTCTACGCTGGACGGCGCTCATAGGGCGCTGCTACAAGGAATAAGACCATGCGTGAATTTCTCGAGTTCGTTGTCCGCCAACTCGTGGAATTCCCTGACGAGGCCATCATCACGGAAATTCCATCGGGCAGAACAACCGTTTTCCGCCTGCAACTGCGGCAAAGTGATGTCGGCCGGATCATTGGCCGCAATGGTCAAACCATTCAATCGATTCGGGCACTACCTCAAGCGCGGCATCGCGCCACAATCAGCGTGCTACGCTCGAAATCGTGGGAGTGACAATAGAGCGTCTGTGCCACGACGCCTAAGCTGTCGCAAAGCCGGCATCCTAACCTTCTCCCCGAGGGAGAAGGACTCCTCGCAGAGCCTTCTCCCATTCTCTCCCGCTGAGACGCACGCGCAAGCGGCAGTGAGGCAGTTTTCAACAGTCTGCTAGCCACAATATTGACGTTCGACGTTGAGCATTGGAGGTTGTAGCGATGCGCATCGACATCATTACTCTATTCCCGGAAATCTGCCGTGCGCCGCTCAACGAAAGCATGATGAAACGCGCGCAGGAAAATGGCGCGCTCGATTTGCACATTCATAATCTGCGCGCTTGGACGAGCGACAAGCATCATGTGGTGGACGATGCGCCATTTGGCGGAGGGCAGGGGATGGTGATGAAGCCGGAGCCGATTTTTGCGGCGGTGGAAGATCTGCAGAAATCACCGAACGCCCAACAGTCCAACGCCCAACGTCGAATTACAGACGCCGAAAGTCATTCTTGATGTCGCCGGACGGGACGACGGTTTCGATCAACGAATGGCGAGAGAACTTCGCGCGAGATCGACATCTCATCATCGTTTGCGGTCACTACGAAGGCGTCGATCACCGCGTAGTTGACCACTTTGATCGATCGTGGAAATGTCCATCGGCGATTATGTGCTGACGAACGGCGGGATCGCAGCTGTGATTCTGGTTGATGCAGTTGTCCGATTAATCTCCGGTGTTCTCGGCGACGAACAATCCGCGCACGACGACAGTTTTCGCGAAGGGCTGCTGGAGGCACCGCAATACACGCGCCCGGCGGAGTTTCGTGGTTGGAAAGTTCCGGAAATCCTGCTGAGCGGAAACCACGGCGAAATCGCGAAGTGGCGAGAGGAACAGGCGCGAAAACGCACTCGCGAAAATCGACCGGACCTACTGCGCGACTAAATCGCGCGCTTCCTGAGCGCAAGCTGAGGGACCCGCGCAGCTTGATCGGTCACACAAGCAGCCCTGCGCAATCCCATCGTATTGCAGGCTGGTCAGCCTGCGCGCCCCAGGATATGGGACGATTAAACTTGCCCTGAGCACGACGCAGGCATTGATTCCGCCAAAGCCAAATGAATTGCTCATGACGTAATTCAACTCTGCGGCCCGTCCATGATTTGGCACAACATCGAGGTCGCACGCTGGATCGGGATTTTGATAGTTGATCGTGGGCGGAATCCACTGCCGATCCAGTGCCAACGCGCAGAGGGCGGCTTCGATCGCCCCAGTCGCGCCCAACGGATGAGCATAGTATCCTTTTGTTCCACTCACCGGAATCGTTTTCGCCTGTTCGCCGAAAACTTCCTTGATCGACATCGTTTCGGTATTGTCGTTTAGCTGCGTCGAACTCGCGTGAGCATTGATGTAGTCGATCTGCTCGCGCTCGATTTGTGCGTCCGCCAGCGCTTCGCGCATGGCGCGAATGCACGATTCGCCACCGGGCAACGGCGAAAGTCATGTGGAAGGCGTCGTTGTTCAGACTGTAACCGAGCACTTCCGGCATAAATGCGGGCGCCGCGGTCGCGAGCGTGCTCGAGCTCTTCGATGACCAGCGATGCGGCGCCTTCGCCCATGACGAAGCCATCGCGCAACCTGTCGAATGGCCGGCAGGCTAGAGCGGGGTCGCCGTCCCAGCGGCTCATGGTCTTAATAAGATCGAACGCGCCGTAGGAGAGCGTGGCCAACGCGGCTTCCGCTCCACCTGCTACAACGACATCGGCAAAATCGTCGCGAACGTAGCGCAACGCTTCGCCGACTGAGACGGTACCGCTGGCGACAACTGTTTGAATTCAGTGGTGCCAACCCCGCGAAATCCAAACTCAATCGCGATGTTGGAGTGAGCGGAGCCGCCGAAGACCTGAAGGGCCAGCGTTGGATTCACTCCACGCGTTCCTTTTTTAGAAAGCGGATGTGTTGATCTTCAGCACTGGCAAACTCCGCCCAGAGCAGTCCCGAAGCTAACGCCGATACGATGCTGTGGCTGCTCCTGCGAATAGGTCAGGCCAGCGTCATCCAGTGCCAGTTTAGCCGAGGCAACGGAGAACTGGGCATAGCGATCCAGGCGCTTCAATCGATGCGGCGGAAAAATTCTTCCGCACTCCAACCGGAAATTTCGCCACCGCAATGGGCATTGAACATCGAAGTATCGAAACTGGAGATGCGCGTGATTCCACTCTTCTCGGCGAGGATACCTTTCCAAAAATTCTCGACGCCCATCCCGATGCACGTGATCGGGCCTATTCCGGTGATGACTGAGCGCCTTCTCTTCATGCGGCGCAATTCGTTCCTTTGGTTTCCAGATACGCTTTCATACATTGAAGCGTTCGATTGGCGATGTGATGAATGAAAAAATCGCCGATGATCGGCTCAGCCAGTGGCGCGAGCACAGGCACACGAAAATTCAGATCGTGGGCGATTTCGACGAGTACACCGGCGGGAGTTTCTTGGAAGGTCCAGACGACCAACATGCCTTTGGTGAAAGCTTTCAAATGATGAAAGCGCACTTCGAATTTTTCCCGATCGATAACCTGCTCGGACATCCATGAAATCGGAATGCCAGAACGGTTCGCGGCCATGATGACAACATTGCGGTCGGTCCCGCGCTCGAGATATTTGATGTAACGGTAGTGCGGCAAAATTTTTGGCCAGAGCTCAAGGTTTGCCGCGGTTTCGAAAATTTCGGCGCGCGATGCCTGCATAATAATTGAATTCGTTTTGTGCATCGTGGTTGCGCCGATAAATTTTGAAACGATAAACTTGGCCGGGTTACTGACAACATGGCGCTGGAAATGCGAGCAAAGTGCGAGCGAGTGCGGCAGCGAGTTGTCACTCGAGTGACGAAGCTTACATCTGTTCGTGCATGAATGCACCTTTTGCGAAAAATTGTTCGAACAGAAATGAACAAGCGTTTGTCCAAACTGCGGAGGCGAACTGGTGCGTCGCGGCCGCGGCGGAAAGTCGGAGAATGATAAGTCGAAGCGCATGAATCCGCAGGGAATCGAACCCCTGCGGATCTTTGTCATGGCTCCCGATGTCGGCTACTCGCCTTAATCCCGATCCTGATCTCCGCGTTGAGCCGCATCTGCTTCGTTCCGCCAGCTGATTCAAGAAGGCAAAGAACGCCGGCGATTGGCCGATGAAAAGACCCATGTCGGTCAGGAACTCTGACGCACGCCCTGGCGATTCCATTGGTCTTGGTCGGACGAATGACCGAACATGCGGAAGGCCTCGGCTAAGGAACGGGCACGGCTCACGGCATGATCAGAATTGGTCAGAAGAGTCTTCTCCGCCGAAGGAGAATTCAGATCTGGAAACGTCACTCTGACGCCTGTTACCGGATCGACCGCACTCAGAGGGAGGCGCAGCTGCCTGCCCTGCCATGTTTGAAAGCATGGTCTCCAGTCGGGCCGATGCTGATCAAGATCCGCAACACTTCCACACTGGTGGCCCTCTGCGCCATCGATGGATAAAGGCTGTTACCACCTTGTTCGATGGTCGGGAAAGTGGAATCCTGCGGTATTGGCTATCGCCTGAAGGAACTTGGGATGGTTCACGTCATTGTCGGTCCCGGGAAGCTGTGTGCTGTCCGGTGAATGCAAGCTCGGAATCTGCCTGCGGAAACTTGACGTGGTTTGGATCAAGGTCCGGATTATGCGCGTGCGGCGCGGTAACGTGTGTCCACCAGCTGGTATCGATGCGTAAGTTGCATCAAGTTTGTGTTACCTGCCGCGGCCTTCCACTGGACTCCGGTGGCGGTAGCTGCCGGCAGTGCGGAACTGCTGCAAATGAACTGAGCTTGGCGCCGTGAGACGCCCTGCAAGGCATGCGTTCAGGAACCGGTGAAGTGAGTGAACTCATCACTCGGTGTTGTCGTGGACGTATGTCGTCCATGTCCTCCATCGATGCATCTTCAGGGCTTCGGTGATAGGCTGGATTGCCACTTCCACCTGGAACTTCGATGTCTGTGGATTCGCCGCGAGTTCGTTGGACTGATCCAAAATCGGCCTCGAGGATTCTCGCGGCGCCGCCGCGAACCGGAGGCAGAGCGGCGTCACCGGCTGTGATCCCGTTCCTCGATTCTCGTCTTCATCGCCAAACGCGTTTGAGGCTGAGCTGAACAAGCGCGGCTCCCGGAGCGAGCGCGACTGCGCCCAGCTCCCATGGCGGCGAAGAAAGGATCGCCGCGGGGAGAGTGCGTGGGGCTGGCGAGAGATTGGCAGCTCTCGAGGTTGCAGTTGACTGTCGACGTTATTCATAGGGGTTTTCCTTTCGTATTAATTGGTTTTGGTGTTCGGTTTTGCTGTGGAAGCGATGAGTCGTGGCGCGACGTTCAGTCATCGGCTTCACACCGATAGAATCGCGAACGAATTGCGCGAAGCGCTTCACGGAAAGGTAACGCTGTTGTTACCGTGCTGAGCGCCGGAGGAGAGGATCGGTCGCGAATGGTGTAGCCGACGTGACGCACCGTATGAATCAATGTGCGGATCGCCGATTTTCTTGCGCAACCGTCCGATGAAAAACTTCGACCAGCTTGGTGTCGTATTCGTGGGCGTGTTCCCACACGCGCTCGCACAATTCCGTGCGGGTGAAGACGCGGCCAGGCTCGCGCATGAGAACCTTCAACAACATTAGTTCGCGCGCGGACAATTCGATTCGTCGCGCGCCGCGATACACTTCATGATTCGCCAAGTCGAAAGTGAGATCGCCAACGCGCAAGTTGAGCGGCGGTTCTTCGGCAAAACGGCGGCCCAAGGCGCGAACGCGCGCAACCAGTTCCTGCATCGCAAATGGCTTGGGCAAATAATCATCCGCGCCAAGTTGCAAGCCCGCCACACGATCCTTGACTTCGCCACGGGCGGTGAGCACCAGGACGCGGCTCGGAATGTGGCGCGCGCGCAGGCGGCGCAAGACCTCAAACCCGTCCATTCGCGGAAGCCCAACATCGAGCACGATCAAGTCGAAAGAAGACTCCGCCGCATTGCGCAAGGCCGCTTCGCCGTCGTGAGTCACGACCGGATCGTGGCCGGCTTCGATTAGCGCCGAAGCGATCTGTCGCGCCAGTCGAACTTCATCCTCAACAACCAGAGTGCGCACAAACTTTAAAACTTACCGGAGCGGCCCATTATGGTCGGCTAACATTCTCATCGGCGGAACGAGCGAGCAAGCATGGGAAATCGAGAGACTCCACCATTAAGCCGTATCCTCCGCTGGAAAACGATGCTGCAAAGGTAACAGACGCGTTACTTTTCGCGGCTTTGTTCGATTTTAGAAGCGGACGGTGAACTGCGCAGCCAGCAGGTGGTTGTCGTCACGCGGGCCGGTCGTTTTCGTGTTGAAAGCTGTATTGCAGCTTGAGCTGGGTGTGCGAGGTGAAACGGTATCCAATCGCAGCGTCGATGCGCCCAAGATCCTGACCCCAGCGGACGCTGCGCCCTTTCTCCCATCGTCGACGGATCCAAAGATCTGCTGGTTCCAGCGCAGCGCACCGAAAAGCTGCGGCGTAAATTTATATTTCGCTTCAAAATAATAGGCGAGCGTGTCCGCGTCACCGACCCGCGGAACTTCAAAACGCGCTTCGTAGACTTCCGCCCATAATTGCAAGTGATGCCAGGCGAAGCTGGCGTCCTGGCCGAGAACGAGTTCGCGGTAATCCCCAATGCTTGCGGCCCGGCGGCAAGGTCGGTTCCGCCTCCGGTCGCAGATAAACGCCGTCCGCCATGGACACGCCAAAATTCCAGGCTTGATTCGGGCGAAAGCCGAGGCGAGCAGCGAAGCTCGGATATTCGAACCCAATCGCGGTCACGCTCCACGACTCGGGCCGCGAGGAGAGCGAAGAATTTTTCATTTCGCCGGCGTAATCAAACATGCCGAGCCGTCCGGAGACAGAAACGCCGCTGGCGTAACTGGGTCCCCAGATCACTGGATTGAACTCCGTATTCGCGTCGCCATTAAATCGGTCAGACAAAATAGCCCACTGAGCTTGGGCGCGACTTTGTCGCTGACGGCAGTAACGTTTTCATAAACCAACGGCGCATTGATAAACGGATTCTCCCACGGCAAATGGCGCGGGACCCAGTTGCCGACTACGGTGGCGAACTTACCGACCTGAAGAGTGAATCGTCCGTCCTTCCATGGGGTGAATCGGAGGGCGTATTCAGTCGAGGCCGGACCTGAGCGCCGTGATCACTTGGATCAAAACCTCGATCCAGACGCGACTGAACAAAAGCATAAACCTGAGACCCAATCTGGGCGTCGAGAAACAGCGTCAGCCGCGGATTGAAAAGGTTGTCAATATTACTATCAATAAGTCCGGGCGCCGGTTGCTGGAAATGATATCCCTCAAGATCGATCGTGCCGCTCAAGCGTAGACGCACGTTATCCTGGAACGCCGCCATACTGAGCGCGGCTGTCCACTCGGTCGAGCAAGTCATCAGTATCGAGTGCGCGCGCGGTGCAGGCCGAGGAAGCAGAGACTCAGTGCCGCAATCGGCTTCATGCTACTTCCGCGGTAGCCGGTGCCGGATACAGCGCGCGAAAGCGCACTTCAAACTCTGTCCAATCGTCGCCCGAGCGCACCAATCGCAAACCGCCGCCGTGTAATCGGGCCAACTCCCGGGCCAGATTCAAACCGAGCCCGTGTCCCGAAACATGTGAGCGAGTTCCACCACGGTGAAATCGCTCGAAAATATGTTTTTGCGTATCCCGCGCGATTGGCCGGCCGGTGTTGCCGATGAGCAGCATAACTTCGCCAGCCTCGCTCCGCGCCGTAACTCGCATTCGACCGCCGGGGCGATTGTATTTGCGCGCGTTCTCCAGAGACGTTTTGCACAATCAGCGAGGTGTAACGCTTTTCACCCGCAACGTACAGTTCCGGTGGAAAACTCTTCTCGATCTTCACATCGGGCGAATCGGGAAGCGCTCCGAGATCATCGAGCCATTCCTCGATGAGCTCGCTCAGATTCACTGGTTTGGAATCAATCTCAACATGGCCGGCGTCCATGCCGAGATGAGCAGAAGCAGATCGTCGATGACTCCAGTCAATCGGTAGGTCTGATGAAGAAGTCCGGAAAGCTCGTGGTAGACTTCCGGTTTGAAATCCTCACGGCTCAGCAGACTCGTCAAGTCCCGCGCGCAGAACCGTGACCGGACTCTTCAATTGATGCGAGGCATCGGCGGAATAACGCGCTGATCGTTCTAATTCCTCGCTGCGTCGAGGCCAGCGCGGCCTCGGCTTCTCTCCAGTGCGCGCGATTCTCCTCGGAGTCGACGGCGAGCTTCTCCACCGGAACGGAGAGCCGGGCGGCGATGAAATGGCTGGCGACGAAGCCAAGAAGCAACAATAGCGCGCCTGCTCCGCCAATTTGCCAGCGCAAGCGACGCTGTTGCGCGATTGAATTACGCGAGCGGGTAAACGCAGATCTCATAAGCGGGTGGGAAGAGCGAGTCCGGATTGAGAGGTTTGTAAACAAAAGCTGCGGCACGCCATCGACTGTGACATTGAAGCTATTTTGTGCGCCATCTGCCTTGCTCACCGCCTGGGCGATGTCGTTCTCAGATTTTTAGCTGCGCAGATTTCGGAAGCGAAGGCAGGTGCAATCGGCCATTCACCCAAATACCGCTTTTCAATCCGTGCGCCTCGCGTGTTTATCGACAACTTCATATGGCTTAAAGCCCACCACCAGCGCGGAGATTACTTCCCCGTTTCGGTCGACAAAATCGGCGCGCTATAACTTCATTCATGGTTCCATCGAGTGTATGGGCTCTCTCGAGGACGTAGCCGATTTGTTGTGTCTCCGGCAATGTCTTCAGAGTCAATTGCGCTTCCGCTTCCTCTGCTCAGCTTTCCTACTTCAGCTGGATTGGGTGGTGGAATGATAGCGCCTGGCTATCAAGAAAACGGTAGAACCTCGCTTGAAGCGAGTTCCGCTCCTTCGGCTCTTGCATCCCGCGTCCTCCATCAAATCCCGCAATTCGTCTTTGGCGGTCGGGTATAACAAGTCGAGAGCGTTGTCCTCCAGCGCGGCGTGAAGCCGGGGCTTCAATACCAACTCGCGACAACGCTCGGTAAGTGCAGCATGGCGCAAGGCCTGAACTTTGTGGAGTGACGAGATCTCGGCCTGAAAGTTCTCCGCGCAAATCTCGCTCCGCCGTTACTGCAACTTTGCGTTGAGCGAAAGTAAAGTGCGAGCGCGGTCAACACCAAAACGACCAGCATCATTGCGGCGAACAACCTGGTTCGGAAACGTGTTACGCTGCGTTGGTTCGGCTCGACGGAAGAGCTCACGGGAAATCAGTGCGCAAGGTGGCACGCGCTCTTCAGCTCCACCGGCTGCTCACGAGGTAGTTTTGCTGTCGATCCATGCTTTGAGCGTGTAGTGGCCCGCCGGAAGTCCGCTCAACCGAAATCGGCCGCTTTCATCGGTAATAACGAAGTAGGGCGTGTTTAAGACGAGAATAAGCCCGCGCATGTGCTCGTGAATATCGCATCGAAGCGTGACCAGCCCCGGCGACATCAAAAACCACCGAAGGAATTGGCCGTTCTTCTGGACGATAGCGGCCGAGATCGAATCGTTTGGCGGGTGAGTAAGAGAAAATGTTGTGGTAGGTGTCGTCCAGGTTCCGGAAACTCCACCGTCGTGCCGACCTGCACGGGAAGAAGCGGTGGAAGAAAAGCCAGATCCTTTTGCGCGACCTGTTTGGTCGGATGGGAAGTCGGTGTTGGAAAGGAACCGTCAAGGTAAACCACTGCCAGGGGAGGTTTGGTCGCGAGAACGCCACCGTTTGTTACGATCTCGTAGCGCTTAGCCATGACCGGCGGCGGCGCATGCGATTTGGGCAGATTAACCCGCCCTTCCACGATTGCTTCCGCGAGACCGGAATTCGGGGAAGCGATGCAGATCGCGCTAACCCGAAACGAGGACGCGCAAATGCATCCGCCAATTTAGCAATCGTTACCCCGGACGGAAAGTGCCACCTTCGTCATCCAGCGACGGAACACAGGTCAATGACCTGTGTGGCGCACAGACCTCAGGTCTGTGTTCCTCTCGTTCTGGCATACGCCAGGTCGAGGCATCTCGCTGAAGTTATCTTAAAGCTTTCGCGACGGGATCCTTCCTAGCCTTCGCGTAAAGCTACCGCGCGGCAGGCGACTACGCTCGGGATGACGAACGCTGTAAGTCGAAAAGCATTCGTTGCCGACAACTCGCATTTCTTTCAACGAGCAGCGAACACTGCGTGGCAGAAAATCAACGTTCACGCCAGTAAGTGTCGGCGCATTTTTCCCACCAAAGAGAAACGGCGCGATCGTTAGGTTAAGTTGATCGACCAATCCTTGCTCGAGCAACGAGCGAAACAGCGCGGGACCGCCTTCGCAGGCCACGTATTTCACTTTGAAATCGTAACGCAGTTTCTGCAGCACCCAGCGCAGATCAATGCGACGAGCCTGACTCAGGTAGAGCGTTGCTTTCCCCTGCAATTGCTCGCGCGTTTTACGCGGCATTCGAGTGGTGGAAAAAATAATGATGGGCGCAAAATCACTTTCGAAAATCTTCAAACCGGGATTGATCCGGCCCTTATTGGAGACGATGACCCGGATCGGATACGGGGCTGCCCGCGCGCGATTCGTTCCTTCCGTAAATCTTCCCGCGGAATCCCCAGCCGCACGTTATCATTTTCGATGGTGCCGTGACCGACGAGAACGGCATCGCCGAGCGCACGTTGTCGAATGAGATGTGCCTTGTCTTCGCGCGAGGTGAAATCGACCGAGTCATAATTTTTCGTTGTCACTTTGCCATCGACCGTCATGGCGAAGGTCACGGCGACGAATGGAAGTTCAACGTTGGAAGATCGGGGCACAAAGGCCCCTCTCACGTTTTTATTCAGAACGACCGATTTCATGCTCGAGCGTCGCTACTTCTGTTTCCATTTCACGCATGCGCACGTGACGTGTCTCGCCACTCGGCTTGTAGAAGAAGTAAACGATTCCGCCGGGCAGGCAGCACAAAAAATGATGAGAAAGCCCATCGTGCCAATGAGCTTTGAAACGGCAACCGAGGCATGACAGACGTTGTGCAGCATGACCTGCAAAATCTGTTCGCGCAGACCCAGCCCGGCGAAGCTAATCGGTAGCGCCGTAATCGTTCGCTCGATCGGAAGCACGGCGAAGAAGTCGATTACTTTCACTCCTTCCGGGAACGCGGAGGGCACATTGAAAGCGTAGGCCACGCAAAGAAAAGTGGTGAACGTCGCCAAATGCGCCCCAGCGACGCACCGAAGGCAAGAAAGGTCGCGACCCAGTGCCGGGCGTAAAGATGATAGGCCGCCGAAACTTCAATTAATTTTTCTCGGCCGGGAAACTTGTGCGGCAGCCAGTGAAAGAGGTTGAACCCGCTGATGATGAAGCTGGTGAGGAGGGCCATGATCGAGCTGCCCAGGAGAAATAACAAAATCCAGAGTAAGCGCCGCGTCTCGGGACTCTTCGACAATATATCGAACCGCAGACTGACGAGGGTGACGGTAATGGCGACGAGCGCGACCAAACCGATGAGCCGGTCGAAGACTACCGCGAGCAAAGCGCCCGCTTTTTATCCGGCGTCTCTTTAAGCAAGAGATAGCTCTTGATAATATCGCCGCCGGTTCCACCGGGCAGAAACTGATTGTAAAACATGCCGATAAGAAACAATCCGGCGACGCGGGGAAAACTGAGCCGGATTTTTGCACGCGCAGCAGAATCTGCCAGCGAAACGCCGCAAACACTTCCACCAGGATATAGGCCAATATCCCGGCGCCGACCCACTCGATAATCGGCGGTCCGCAGGGCCTCTGCCATTTGGCGCGCTGATTGGGGTCATGAAAGACCCAAATCAGCATGCCCACAGTGACGGCGATTTGAAAAAGTGTGAGGAGGACCTTTTCATTGGCCGATGCGTTCTTTCCAAATCGTGCGGGATTGCAAGATTTTCTTCGGCCGACAGCGTGGACTGAGCTCCCACACAATCTGACAATTTTGGGGCAACATGCGTGTGAGCGGCTCCAGTCGCATGTCACCGAGAAAGGGCGGTTGATGATCCTGTCCTGGCCAATTCACATCCTGCATGTGACAGCCGATCGTGCGGGGAGCGATCGCTCTAAGCCATTCGACATGATCTAGAAACCCAAGATTTTCCTTAATTTGGATATGGCCCATGTCGTGCCAATAACCGACGTGAGGTGCGGCGATTTCATCAAGTAATTGCGGGATTTCGCTCCGATGGAATTTCCTTCATACCCCCGACGCCCCTCGATCCCAAGCCGAACATTTTTCTCAGCCGCGCGTTCGACAATCGGCTTGAGGCACTCCCCTGACGCGCGCAAGATGCGAAGGCGCGGCGCGTTCGCGCGTTCGTCACGGCGTCGATTTTTTTCGGACATATTTGCGCGAAAGGAGCCGCCGTTCTGCGCCAGCTGCAATCAACTCATCGGTGATTGGATTCATCGCGATCGAGCCGCAATGCAGCACGACAAAAGGTGCGTTCAAGCGCTCGGCAAAATCCAGTGTCTGCAGCGTCTGTTTGACCGCGCGGTCGCGCTCGCTCTTGCTGGCGGCTGAAAATTCATAGCAATCGGGTGACGCACTCATCACTTCCACCGGTAGCGGACAGAAATTGTGCAGGCTGCTGAAACGCACTTCGCCGGCATCGAACATTTTTTGAATTCCGGGCATGAGTGAAATACGAATGCCGTGACCGAGTTCAATCAGGTTGAATCCGAGCGCCTGGATCTCGCGCAACATCTCCTCGCCGGCAGGTGTGACGGCCTGAATTCCAGCAGGTGGAGAATGCAATCATCGCGTGATCGTCACGCGACGGCGGCAGGTTGCGCTTCGGTTTCGGGAACGGTGGCGCCGGTTTTCTCGCACCCAGTTCGACCGGCGACATTCAATATCAAGACCGCGAATATTCCGAAAAGAACGGCAGAAATTCCGAGCGCGGTTCGCATTCCGATCAAATCGGAAAGACCGGTGGTAAGCAGGCCGGCGATTGGCATTAGGCCAAAAAACTGAGACCAAAGACGGCGGAAACTCGGCCGCGCAACGCCGCCGGCGCCCGTTCTTGCACGATGGTGTTGGCCAGTCCGAAATTCGCCGATAGCCCAACAGCGAGAATTCCCATCGAAATGGCGGTGAGAAGAAAACTGCTCGACTGTGACATGCACAAGAGCGCGAGCGCCACGAGCACAACCGCGCTGGTCATAAAGCGAAACCGATGATCGCGGGCAACGCTAAGCAATCCCAATGCGCCGAAGAGCGCACCCGTGCCAGAGACTGCCATTAACAATCCTAATCGCTCAGGTCCGAGCTTGAGAATGTTGCGGACGTAGAGCGGCAGCATCACCGAAAGAAATGGGAACACGAAAATAGTTGTCAGTGCGATCAACCCGATCATGCAAAGAATGGTGCGATCATTTCGAACATAGCGCAGTCCCTCTTTGAATCCGCTGCGGCGTTGCTCTTCCTCTTCTGCCGTTCCCAGAGTGCGCGGCGGCAAAGAAATCAACGCAATCACCAAAGCGAAAAACGATCCGGCATTCGCAAAAAAGCGGAGGCGGCGCCCCACCACGCCACAAATAGTCCCGCGAGCGAAGGACCGACCAAACGCGATCCGTGAAAAACGGAACGGTCCAGCGCGATGGCAGTTGCGATCTCGTCGCGTTTTACCAGCTCGGGAACGAGCGCGTTAATCGCCGGCATTTCGAACGCGATGCAGATTCCCAAAAATGCACGCGCACCACCACGACATGCCAGACGTGAATTCGGCCGGTGTAAACGAGTATCCCGAGAATGAGCGCGAGAGCGGTTTGGGCAAATTGCGTCCAAATTAAAATTTTTCGCTTGTCGTATTTGTCCGCGACCGAACCCCCGAGCATGGTGAGCGCGAGCGTGGGAATTCCGGCGGCAAAATTGACCATGCCGAGCAGGATCGCCTTATTGGTAAGCGTGCTCATAAGCCAGCCTTGCGCCATTACTTGCATCCAGGTGCCGGTATCGGAGATCACCGACCCGATGATGTAGCGGCGGAAGGGACCTGGCCTGCAGCAGCGCCAGCATTTTTCCTCGAGAAGCGGGCGCGTCAGAATTCATGGGCAAAGATAGATACGTGTGACGCGATGCAGTGGCAATCGCGCTCGACTCCGGCGGCGAATTTTTACGGATGCGGCCGGAGATGATTGGCCCAGAACAACAGGATCACCAGCACCCCCAGGGATGCGATAATAATTGCCAGAGCCTTTTGCGTTTCTTTCGTCATGTGCAGCGACCGCCACTGTGAAATGGAACTGGCCGTTCGTCTATGATTTTCGGCAGCGCGTTTTAACGCTTCCAGAAGCGCGGGCATCTAACCCGAGGAAGGCTCCCGACAAAATGCCAGCCGTAGCGAGCAGATGATCGACTCCGCCGAACGCGCAAAAGACTGAGCGCAAGCGTAATCCTTTGTAAGGAGGGTTGAGATCCGCTCAGGTAACTTTTGAAAATGCCTTCTCCTTGGTTACCGTTAGCTATGCGCATCGATCGATACACGCAGAAGATGCAGGAGGCGCTGCAAAGCGCGCAGGATTTTGCCGCGCAATGGCAGAGCCCGGAAGTTGGGAACGAACATTTTCTGCCTCGCCCTGCTCGATCAAGCTGAGGGCGTGACGCGCCCGTTGCTGGAGAAGAATTGGAGTTTCAGCCGACGCCCTGCGCTCGCGACTTGAGACTGAGCTGGCGGGGCGGCCGAAAGTGAGCGGCGGGGTTTCAGACTTGCGCATTTCAAATGATCTGCGGCGCACCCTCGACTCCGCCGAGAAAGAGATGTCGAAGTTAAAGGACGAATATGTGAGCGCCGAGCATTATCTGCTCGCCCTCGCCGGCGAAAACAATTCCGCCGCGAAAGCGCTTGAAGGATTGGGCGCGAGCCGCGACAAGATCGTGCAAGGTCTGCAGCAGGTGCGCGGTTCGCAGCGCGTGACCGATCAAAATCCGGAAGGCAAATATCAGACGCTGGAGAAATACGGGCGCGATCTCACACAATTGGCGCGGCGCGGCAAAATCGATCCTGTCATCGGGCGTGACAATGAGATTCGCCGCGTCATGCAGAGTGCTGTCGCGCCGGACGAAAAACAATCCGGTGCTGATCGGCGAACCTGGCGTTGGCAAGACTGCCATCGTGGAAGGACTGGCGCGGCGCATCGTCTCCGGTGATGTCCCGGAGTCGTTAAAAAACAAACGCATCATTGCCATGGACATCGGCGCGATGGTGGCGGGGGCGAAATTTCGCGGCGAATTCGAAGACCGACTGAAAGCGTTCCTGAAGGAAGTGACCGATTCGCAAGGGCGAAGTCATTCTCTTCATCGATGAGCTGCACACCATTGTCGGTGCGGGCGCGGCGGAAGGATCGGTCGATGCTTCCAACATGCTCAAGCCGCATGCTGGCGCGCGGCGAACTGCGCACCATCGGCGCGACCACGCTCGATGAATATCGCAAATACATCGAGAAGGACGCCGCCTTGGAGCGCCGTTTTCAGCCGGTGATGGTGAATGAACCGAGCGTGGAAGACACCATCGCGATTTTGCGCGGACTAAAGGAACGCTACGAAGTGCATCACGGGGTGCGGATTCACCGACGCCGCGCTTGTGGCCGCCGCGGTCCTTTCGCATCGCTACATCAGCGACCGGTTTCTGCCCGATAAAGCCGTCGATCTGGTGGACGAAGCGCGCCTCGCGTCTAAAGATCGAACTCGATTCCATGCCAACGGAAATTGACGTGATCGAGCGCGAAATCATGCAGCATGAGATGGAACGCCAGGCGCTCAAGAAAGAGAAGGATCCCGCGAGCAAAGAACGGCTGAAAAAGCTCGAAAAAGAATTGGCTGAGCTGAAAGAAAAATCCGACGCGCTAAAAGCGGAGTGGCAAAAGGAGAAAGCGCAAATTACCGAGCAAGCGAAATTGAAAGAACAGCTCGATCAATTGCGCACGGAATTGGAGCGCGCCCAGCGTCGCGGCGAACTGGCGAAGGCGAGCGAAATTCAATACGGAAGAATTCCCGAGCTGGAGAAAAAGTTAGCGGAAATGGAAGAGAGCGCCCGGAAAAACGCCGGCGCTACTCGCAGAAGACTTCTGCGCCAGGAAGTCACCGGAGGAAGACATCGCGCAGGTAGTTTCGAGCTGGACCGGAATTCCGGTGTCGCGATTGCAGGAAGGCGAGCGTGCAAAACTGCTGCGGCTGGAAGAGCATTTGCATCAGCGCGTGATCGGGCAAGACGCCGCGATCAAAGCAGTCGCGAACGCTGTTCGTCGCGCCCGCGCTGGATTGCAGGATCGAATCGCCCGATCGGCTCCTTTATTTTTCTCGGTCCCACCGGCGTCGGAAAAACCGAACTGTCGCGTGCGCTGGCGGAATTTTTATTCGATGACGAGAACGCGATGATTCGCATCGACATGAGCGAATACATGGAGAAACACACGGTTGCGCGATTGATTGGCGCGCCGCCGGGTTATGTCGGTTACGAGGAAGGCGGACAACTTTCCGAAGCGGTGCGGCGCAGGCCTTACTCCGTGGTCGTTATTCGATGAAATCGAGAAAGCGCATCACGATGTCTTCAACGTCTTGCTCCAGGTGCTGGATGATGGACGCATCACGGACGGGCAGGGGAGAACGGTGGATTTTAAGAACACCGTCATCATCATGACTTCGAACATCGGCTCGCAGTACATTACCGAGGAGGAATCAAGCGAAGCTCGGAGCCGCTTGGTCATGGATGCTGTTGCGCGAGCATTTTCGTCCGGAATTTTTAAATCGAGTGGATGAGATCATCATCTTCGATCGATTGACCGACGAGGATCTTAAGAAAATTGTGGAGATTCAGCTGGCCCGGTTAACGAAACGCCTGGCCCAGCAAAATATTACGCTGAAGTTGACTGATTCGGCGAAAACGGTCATTGCGCGCGAAGGTTATGATCCTGTTTATGGCGCGCGACCATTGAAACGCGCGATCCAGCACTCTGCTCCTCGACCCGCTGAGCATCAACATTCTCGAGGGAAAATTTGGTGAAGGACAAACTATCATAGCCGACGCCAAAAACGGCAGGATCGAATTCAAGTTGAAGTAGTCATCCCGGGCGAAGCCAGAGGGATCCGGCTGCGAAACCTACTCACGTAGCTTCCGTAGGACCCCTGGTCTTTGCAATGCGCGTCATCCCGAGCGCAAGCGAGGACCTCACGAAAACTTCGCTGATACCGGAAGCTCAGCTTGCATCTTCCACTCACATAGCGAGGTCCCTCGTCGTCTCCGCGACTCGGGATGACGCTCGCGACGCATTGAACATTCCGTAATTCATGCTGTCTTAGGTGCATGATCAAAACGACTTTAGCGTTATTAGCGGCGGGGGTATTGGCGGCAAGCTCGTCCTTTGCCGGCGGGAAATCATGTTGCGGCGCCAAGGGCACGCAAGTGTCTAATGACAGCGCCAGTTGCATGAATTTGGCGAGTCTTAATCTGAACGCCGATCAGAATTCGAAATTGGTGGCGTGGCAGAATGAATGCATGAAAGCGGGTTGCACCAAGGAGAGTCGCGCCGCTTTTATGAAGAAAGCCAAGACAATCCTTTCCGCGGACCAATACGCCCAGCTGAAATCTGAGTGCGATAAAACGATGACGAAAAAGAGCTGATTCTTTTTCGTTAGTCAGTATTCAAGAGCGCGCCGGCTAATCATCGGCGCGTGTTTTGTTGTTGGCCGATCAGCCGTTAGGAATGAAGCGGCTTTGTTGCTTCGATTGTTGCCGAAACTAGATATTCCTCGATACCGCTTGCCGGGCAGCCATTCCCGGATGAATGACCGTGATGTGTCTTTGGGAGCGACTTTGATTCGATCGAAGCCGGCACTGCCCAGCATTTTCTCGAGCTCGTCGATCTCTGATGCGCCAGCCATGCATCCAGTATAGGCGGCCCAATCTCCTTTTACTTCCTCAGGTAATGGTGCCGTGGCAACGATGTCGGCCACGGCTAGCCGCCCGCCGGTTCTCAAAACACGGAAAGCTTCTCGAAACACGCGTTCCTTTTGGGGCGAAAGATTGATCACACAATTGGAGATGATTACATCCACGCTTTCGTCTGCCACCGGAAGAGCTTCAATCTCGCCCAAGCGAAATTCGACATTGTCGAATCCATTCCTCCTCGCGTTCTCGCGCGCTTTCGTCAGCATTTCAGGAGTCATGTCCACACCGATTACTTTTCCAGTTGGTCCGACTGCACGTGCCGCCAGGAAACAATCGAATCCTGCGCCGGATCCCAGATCGAGGACAGTTTGTCCTCTTTCCAGAGAGGCGATAGCGAGGGATTACCACAGCCCAGGCCGAGGTTCGCAGCTTCGGGCGCAAACGCGGAATCTTCGGCGGCGTAACCAAGGGCATCGCTGCTGGTGGAAGTGCAGCAATCGTCGGCACAAGAAGATTCTCCGCGCGCAGTCGCGCCATAACGCTGCCGCACTTCTTCGCGAATCGTGTCCGATGACGACTCAGCCAGTTTTGTTTTCATGAAGAAAATGAAGATCGTATGTGATCGCGACGCAACCTGAGCCGCCGCGCTTCTTGTAGGGCAAGCGTTCTCGCTTGCCGGAATTTCGGCGCTCATAGAGACGCGGCTACAAAACTTTCTGCAGTAGTTCCGCCAGGCGCCAACCGGCCTTGTGCAATTCGTCGCCGACAACGGCAGTTGACCAATCAAGGTAGCCAGTCCCGATTTCGTGTGCTTCTCCTTTGGCAAAAACGCGACCATCTTTCTCCTCGCGATGGACGTGCTCAAATCGCACCCGGGTGTGCGCCTCGCGTGCGATCGGGAGAATCTCATTGGCCCATTGTTCAGCCCACGTTTTCGGATCTCCGGGCGTGCGCCAGTTTTTGGCTCGTTCGCGACAAAGTCGGCGATCACTTTCTCTTTCGCGGGAGCGTAAACACTTTCACGCTCTTCTTTTGGAACCTCGTCCGGCGTCCCGATTGTTAAATTGCGCACCGTATCCAAATCCCAGTAGGCGTGGAACGAATGATAATAATGTCGCTTGCGCTCCGCCGTCGCATTCTGCACCAAACTTAAAGCGTTTCCACCTTCGTCGCCCAGGCCGGGAGCGCCACGGTCGGGATCGATTGGTTCTCCCGCCTCGTTGAAATATTCGGCGCCCACATGAAGCGGCTGGTGAATGTCGCCGAGATAATGGGCCAGCAAAATTACCGCAATCGCTTTCGTAATCTTGCGCGGATTATCCGCGGCAATTTCACCGCGCAAAACGCCAATGCAGTAAGGAATTGTATGCACGATATCCCAGTTGCCACGTCCGGTTTTGCCATCGCCATATTTCTCGACATCAAGCACCGGCACGTCGGTGTAATGCATCCAATGATGGGACGGCGTGGTATCGCTGGCATCCGGGCTCGGCGGATTCGCCTTCCAAAAATCGTGCAACTGTTGCTCGATCTCTGGATGCGCGAGAAAATGAATTCCACGCCGATCGTCGGGGCCGTTCTTGTCCCAACTCTTGATGTCGTCCGCAATCAAGGAAGCCCGTTCCAGCGGAATACCATCGAGAAGTGTTTTGATTTTTACCGCCGTCGGCGTTCCGGCTAGTTTGCGATCAGCAATCGCGCCGACAATTTCGTGACCGAGCGGGCCGTAGCACAACGAGCTGCTGACGACGGCAAAGAAAATCAGAATCGCGAGTTGTAGCGGTGCTTGTAGCAAGCGCCGAATAACGCACAACGGGCGCCTGGCACAAGCGCCGTGCAGGCGCAAGTGTCCCCCGAAATGCGCGTAGTTCGTCATCGCTCATTTTATCCATCGCCATCTCCGCGATTTTCGGCGAAAGCCGAAAAAGGCAAAGGCTGTCAGCGCCCAAAGATCAGTCGGGAAAGAAATCGCCAATCGATCCGCCGAGCAACACCTCGATCGGCAATTTTTTGAATTCGTATTCGTATAGGCGGTTGCTTCCACTGAAAATGATTCGCGCATCCGGCGAATGCAGGCGTATGACCTGGAGACCGGTTTCGAATGAACGAAAGGAATTACGATCAGTCACGTGCAATTGTGCGCCGCCGCAGAGTTGACCGGCAAATTTCTGAAATGTTGGTTGAAAGAACATCTCTCGGAAATGCGTCCCCGGAAGTTTCAGCGCGTTTAATTCACGACAAAATTTTTCCGCATCGATCCAGGGTGCGCCGAAAATTTCAAATGGTCGGGTAGTGCCGCGGCCTTCGGAGACATTTGTCCCTTCGAGCATAGCACATGCCGGGATAGACCGTTGCGGTATCGAGGGTGGGCATGTTGGGCGATGGCATCACCCATGGGAAGGCCAGTTTGATCGAACCACATTGCGCGCTCCGAATTTTTCATTGGCAAAATGGTGAGTGCACATTTGGGAAACGATTCGTCACGAAATTGGGTCGCGAGCTCGCCGATGGTTTTGCCGTGACGAACTCGAATCGGATGCATCCCCACGAACGAGCGGTAGTCCGGATTCAGTCGTGGACCTTCAACCGTTATACCGTTGATCGGGTTTGGCCGGTCCAGCACGATAACTGAACGTTCTCACGTTCGCAGGCGCGCATTGCCAGATACATCGTCCAAATAAAAGTGTAGTAGCGCGCGCCGATATCTTGCAGGTCAATCAAGAAGAGATCGAGATCCTGCAACATCTCGCGCGTCGGCTCGCGATGTTCGCCGTACAAACTGTAAACCGGTATCCCAAGTCGCGGATGCTCGTAACTTCGCCATTCGATCATGTTGTCCTGGGTCTCGCCGCGATAGCCGTGTTGCGGACCGAAGAGCGCGCCCAGGTGAAACAGTTTCCCATTTTCGCGCTCGAGAATTTTGGAAGTGTGCTCCAGTTTCGAATTGACCGACGCGGGATGCAGGAGCGCACCAACGCGCCGGCCGCGCAGTTCGTGTGGCCAAAGGTCGGCCAGATGATCTATGGGAAGCTCGACTGCCATTTGTTCTGTTGTAGCCGCGGTCGTCGGCCGCGGCAATTTGACTGAGTCAATCGCCCCGACTTTGCAGGCGACCACGAAGCAGCCCCATTAATTTTGCGAGCAAAATCACGAATGCGAAAGCTGGCGCAAATCTTGGCGAAGAGTTCACCATGCTGCGCGTAAAAGGTCAGCGTCGGTTCCGCTTGCGATGTTGACCTCGCCGATAAGCGTTCCTTCTTCGAAAACGCTGCCTTGATCGTCGCGCAAGATTTGAGTGACGCGACCGAATTCATTAACGAAACAGGTGATTCCGGTGTTGGCAGCACGCACCATCGGGCGCCGATTTTCTACGCATCGAAAAACGGCGTTGGCCAGATGCTGACGCGAGCCGGCTGAGCGCAGAAACCAGCCGTCGTTGGTGACGTTGGCAAAAAATCTGCGCTCGCGCAGAACAAATTGCCGGGTCAGTTCGCCGATAGTGTCCTCGAAAGCAAATCAGCGGCGCGACCTTCCCGTGATTATTCGAGAGCTGAAAACGGTGAAATCTGTGCCGGCGTCGAAATCTTCCGGAACCTGGTCACCCACAATTTTCGCGAAGAGTGGGAAAGAATGGCGTGAACGGCACAAATTCGCCAAACGGCACCAGGTGAACTTTGCGGTAAAGTTGCGGTTCGTTTTCGGGCGAAACCAGCAGAGCGGCGTTGTAGACCTGATCCCGTCCTTCCTCGATCGTGCCGAGCAATAGATCAACCTGGTTCGAACTGGCAATCTGGCTGACAAAATCAAATGTTTCCTGATCTTCGAGAACGGGCGCCGGCATCGCGCTCTCGGGCCAGACCAGCAGGTCGACATTGGATGCGGAGGTAAGAGCTATTTTGCTTAACCGGGCAAACTTATCGAAGATTGTCTGCTTATAGCGGAGATCGAATTTTTCTGCGCGCGGGACGTTCGCTTGTACCAACGCGACGTGCAATGGAGCGCGAGACCGGACGCGTTTGCACCGCGCTGACGCCCAAGACAAACACCGCCACCAGCCCAACCAGCGTGAGAGTTAAATCAAAATGTGGCCGCATTGCGCGACTACGTGTTTCCCTCCCAAATCCGACGCGCTGTTGTGGTAAGGATGGCGTTGCAAAACACGACCAGGAAAGTTACCCCGGCGACTCCGGTAAATTCCGCGATCTGAATCAGCGGCCACGTTCCATGCAGCGCGATGCCGAGCCCATTCCAACCGAAGCCGGACATCAACCAACCGCGTGTCCATTCCAGCGCGACCCATGCCGCTAGTCAGACAAAGCGCGAGAAAGAAGCTGTGGCCGGACCTCAGCCACGGTGAACTCGCCGGCAACGGTTCCGGTTTCGCGCGCGCAAGCATTTCGCTCCATTTATCGCGCGCGACAATTTGCGAGGCCGCGGTCGCATCAGTCCGCAGAACCAACCCCAGACTGCGAAATAAAGGGCCAGATAAAATTGCAGGACGAACCAGCCGGAGTGCTGTCACGGTCGTCATCCAAAAAAGCAGCTCCAGAAGAATGTCAGGCCAGCGACGTATCCGAGGAGGAGATCGCGCAACCAGCGGTGCCTGGTATTTTTCGCCGGAAAATAAAATCGTCGCGCATAAAGGCACGAGGGCGATCCAGATGAGCCACGTTTGATCGAGCGGCGGCAAAGCTGCCGCGCCAAGCAAGCCACCAGCGATCGCCGCCAGCCACGGCCAGAGCCGCAGCAATCGCTTGCTCACTTCAACTGCGACGGCGCCGTCGCTGTTTTGCACGCTTCGCGCCGCCGGCTCGGATCAAGCGCATCTTTCCGGATCATGCGCGTAAGACTGGATTCACGCGAAAAGAAGCGCGTTCCACATCCTCCAACGTCTTAATATTCACCCTGGTGGCGAGGAGGTAGCCCATCGCCAGCAATCCGTCGAGCGTATCAATAAATTCGCCAGCCTCGACTTCTTCTATTCGGTCGAGCAAGAATTTTCCTCCCATGGCCGAACGCCGCTCAGACCGATTGCTTTCAGGATCGTAATTTCACCACCATCATTGCTGGATTTCGTGTCCCACGTCGTACCCTTACTCGCGAATCGCGCGGTGTCGAGTGAGTTATTTGGCGAGGCGCTGATTCGCGTCTTTTCCAGCCAACTCCATAGCGCACTCCAGCCGGTTGCCGATTTCGGTTTTCGCTCGCGCCACCCTCGCGCGATAATTTTCCGTTCGCCGGCAATCGCGCCCCAAAGAGGTAATACTTGATTTTGGGTTCGGTTCCCGATCCTCGCACCGGCAACTCGAGTCTTGTCCGCCAGCTCGAAAATCAACATCTTCTCCTTTGAAATCTCGCTGTCACCGTCGCTGTCGAGGAATCGTGTCCTTTTCTCGAGCACTCTGGACGCGCGTTGGCCGCACTATCCAGCACCTGTCGCGCGGTGGATTTTCGTCGTAGGAAATGAGCAGCCGGCGAATCTTCCTGCCGGCGCCGCCCGCGCCCTCGAAAAAGACGGAGTGGTTCCTTCTCCTCGAAGTAACCGAATTCGCAAAAACCTGGTCGAGCAGTTCGTCTAGCGTCAGCCCGCGCTGACGGCGTAGGTCGCCACCTCAAAACATGATCACCGCGGCGTTGCCATCCTTATCCCGCAGCAGGCCAAAATCGGCGGCGCTAACCATAGCTTTCTTCGCCGCCAAAATGTAGAACGAAGATTTTTCCAAACGCAACCGGCGCGTTTCTCCTCTGATAGCTCGCGATAATTTTGCGCCCGCGTCAGCTCCTCGACTTTTTAGCTTCGCGCCGTTATATTTGAAGCCGGTGAGCGTGTCCACGCAGCGCAACTAAACTTTTCCGCGATCGCTTTCTGCAGATCGCTTGTGACAAAGGTCTTGATGATTACCCCGCGGCCCGCATTCTCCTTCTTTGTTCAAAACGCCCCGGTCGAAAAATGTTTTCGCCCGATACCACGCCAGCAACGAGCCGATTTGATTTCCGCTCAGTAATTTACTCGCCAGATAACGTCCGCACTGCCACTCCCATGCGGTCGCAATCCGGATCGGTCGCAATGACAAGATCGGCATTTTGTTTTTGGGCGAGCGAAATCCCGAGATTCAGCGCTTCTGCATTTTCCAAGTTCGCATTTCGACCGTTGGGAAACGGCCATCGAATTGGTCCTGCTCGGGAACGACGGAAAAATTCACAGGCTGATTTTCTCTCAGCATCGGCTTGACGATAACGCCATCAGTCCCGTGAATGGCGGTGTAAACAATTTTCAAATCGCGCGTCTGCTTGATTAATCCGCGATCGAGGATCAAGGTTTCGAGCTGCTCCATGTAGGCGCTGATCGATCTCCTGGCCAACTATTTTGATTTCGCCGCGCTCGCTCGCTAAGTTTTTTAGATGAGCCGAGCTCGGCTCATTGACCTCCGCGATGATGCCGCTGGCGTGCGGTTCGACCACCTGCGCGCCATCGTTGAAATAAACCTTGCAGCCGTTGTCGTGGGGTGGGCCGTGGACTGGCAGTGATGACGATCCCGGCGTCTGCGTTCAAATATCGAACCGCGAAGGAAAGTTCCGGGTTGAGCGTGGACCGTCGAAAAACAACGGCAGCGCATCCACCAGCCGATGCGGTCTCGGCCGCGAGCCGGGCAAACTCTGGCGAAAAGTGCCGTGCATCATGCGCGATGACAACTTTCGGCCGGCCTTCCAGAAGCGCGTTGCCGCGATCGCCATTTCGGGATGAATGGCCGCTAGTCCACGCGTGGCGCGACCAACACTGGAAGTAATTCATCGCGTTTGTCCCCACGCAGGGGAATTCGGGGCGGCTGAGCGCGCAGTCGGAGTGTGCCGCGTTCCTGACGGGGTCAACATGATTTTGCCAATGGTGCGCCCACGCAGTCCGCCAGTGCCAAATGCGAGCGTTTTATAAAAGCGATCATTTGAGTTCTTCCCATTCTGTTCGCCTGGCTGAGCTCGTCGATCACGCGTGCCGCGGAATCGCTCTCCTCGCCGGACAAAATTCTGCGAATATTTTCTGCGGCGTCAGCGCGCAGCTTCCCATCAGAGAGTGCGCGATCGATTTGTTCAGTGAGACTGGGCATCGTATCCGCCATCATTTCATGCCAGCGGAATGGCTCAGCAAGCGTGACGGCTTAGCGTGTGGCGAAAACCCTGCTCGGAATCGAACGATTTCGGCGCACAAACCCGCGCGCTGGTCCGGAGTCGAAGTGGCCGGCGCGAGCGATGACTTCATCGATACTACCGGCGTTGGCTTTTAGCTAAATTGGCCCGCACATTCATAACGAAGCTCGCGCTTCAGTGACGCGGTGGAGGAGGACGAACGCGATCTCCGGCAAGTACAATTTCTTCGGTCGCGAGATGTTCCGCCGTCACCGCGGAAATTCCGGGCCGGGGTTTGCCGGCAACGGACGAGCGCTACGAGATTCAGCTGAATTCCCGCCGCATCTGCCCCCCGCAAGCACTCGGCAACGGCTTCAAAAAAGAAACGTCCTTTCGCAGCAATGCATCACCAACCGGGCGACAGTGGAGCGTCTGGACGCGCACACCTTGTGAACAAGATCAGCATCATTGAAACCGCGGACGATGTTTCCGCAAATGATCGGGGATCCCAAAGTGATTGTCATCGTCAAGAATAGTAATGACGTTGCCCTCGGCTGATTCGAACCCGCGATTCGAAGCGGCCGAAGCGCGCGCGCACCAAATTCAATTCTTGAGATGACGCAAAGCGGGAAGCACACCGCGCATTTCCTCGACTATCGTTGAGGTTAAACCACCACCTCATATCTGATCAAGAACGAGCTCGAAATTGCGGAAGGTCTCCGCGGCCAGGCTTTTGCAGGCACTCGCGCAAACGCTGGCGTGGCCGCCGCAACGGTCGGCATCGCACGATGACCGAGACGGTGGGGATTCAATTTATCGCGCTATTTACAGGGTCCTGGCACCGGAATGACAAATTTGCCGTCTTTTCAGCGGATAAAATTCTCGGTCGTATTGGTTGAGCTGCCGTTCCTCATCTTTTTTCTCTAATCACAGCTACGAGCTTTTTCGTCGTTTGCATGGTTGAGGCAAACTTTTCCACCATTGGGGAATCCTGCGGCGCAGTCGCCTTTTTGTCGTCGCGCGTCCGGCGTCAGCTCCACCCAGCTCGATCTTGGAAACCGGTCGCCCGCTCCACCCGACGGCATCATTTTGTGTAAAAGCCAAACGATCACTGCGTCGGCGCCGGTCGTATAAAGGACCGATTCCAACGTCGCGCTGTCGTTGGCCTCGCGAGTCATGGTTTAGATTCATTCGCGACGAACGCTTTCTCTCCGTTCCGGCGCTGGCGGCACGTGCGAAAAGGCCCCGCATGATCGAAAGCGTCGTGGATTAAGAGCAGTGATTTCATGAAAGAATCTGAGAATGTTTCGATGAAGGAGCAATACGTAACTGAACGAAGTACAAT
>ERZ1370068.3024-contig-2150_pt1 | contig 41221 bp, 46 predicted proteins | sample MGYA00561227_ERZ1370068 | MGnify/ENA primary metagenome ERZ1370068 (study PRJEB38410, sample SAMEA6850437) | metagenome | study: Metagenomic assessment of the ecological functions of the soil: analysis of the soil microbiota associated with the... | reverse complement strand
TTGTACTTCGTTCAGTTACGTATTGCTATCGGGGCAAGGGACCTCGCGGAACGCTCCGACGATCGATGGGGACCTGGCGTATGTTCTCACCGAGGCCGGCGAGTTGGTATGTTGTGAGGGCAAGGACGGCTCATCGTAAGTGTGGCGTCGCAACATCCTGAAAGACTTCAGGGCCGCAACCCGAACTGGCTGATCAGCGAGATCTCCTCTGGTCGACGGCGAGAATCTGATCGTGACTCCGGGAGGAAGAGGCTTCCAATCGGTCGCGCTCGACAAAGATGACAAGGTAAGGACCGTCTGGGGACGACTAAAGAGTTGAGCGACCAGGCAACATACTCATCCTGCCAGGTTGCGGATGTACAGGGAGTGCGCACGATTATGGGACTTACGTCGAGGGCGGGCGTAGGGGTGCGCGCCTCGGATGGAAGCTGATGTGGAGGTACGAACGCGTTTCCAATGGAACAGCAAATGCGGCCGACCGCAATCTATCTGCTGACAACAAGGTCTTCTACTCGAGCAACTATGGAACGGGCTGTGCGCTGCTTGGGCCTGAAGGCGGAGGGCTGGAGAAGTAAAGGCCGAAGAGATCTACTTCAACCGAGGAACTGCCAGAACCATCACGGCGGAGTCGTCTTGTTTGAGACGGATACCTCTACGGCTACTCCGGATTCCGATCCTGGTCATGCATCGACTTCGCCACCGGGAAACTCTGGCCTGGCGCGATCGCAGCGTGGGGAAGGGAAGCCTCACGTACGCTGACGGCAGTCTGTACCTCCTGGGCGAGGGACAACGTTGTCAGGGCTGTTGCCAGCCACGCCGACCGGCTACAAGGAGAAGGGGCGATTCAGAGATCGCGAGATCGGGGGTTGGCCGGGACTGGGGCGCACCCGGTCGTCTGCGGCGGAAGGCTGTATATCAGGAACCAGGGAGTGTTGACGTGCTACGAGGTGAAGGCGGCTGAAACCAGCAGCAACACATATCGCAGTGATCGACGGCCAGGAATCGGCGCGAATCGCAGAGGGTAGCTTCGAATCCAGTCTCCCGAGGTGTGCGCACCTGAGCTGTCATTCTTTTCGGAAAAGGATTATGACCAGGAATCAAGAGGGAAAGCATAAGGCACATTATCCGATTCCTTCCATTCCTTATGGTCGCGTTGTGTCGGTGAAGATCTATTCCTCATCAGACAAGATTGTGAAAGACTCCATAGTCTCACAGAACAGGAAACGCGCGTATTACCTCTTTGTACTGAGAACCTCAAGCCCTCAGTTCAGGTGCCACTCATCGTGTTGTTGCATGGTTCGGGCCGCAACAGTTATCACTTGTCGAAAAGTGGAAAGACCTCGCGAAGCAGGAAGGGCGCTGATCGTCACCAGGCCCGGACTCGCTGGATTCAACGGAACAGTCCCGACGACAGATACACGACTTTTTATGATCTGGCGGAGGCCCTCAAGTCCGAAGTATTGGTCAGCCCTCGCCGCGTGTATCTGTTTGGCCACTCGGGCGGAGCCGTCTTTGCCTTGTATATGTCGCTGTGGGAGTCCCAGTATGCCGCTACTGCTGTCCATGCCGGAGCTCTCCACCGGAAAACTATTCAGCCATCGGTATGGCCAAACGGAAGATACCCATCCTCATATTTGTTGGGACCCGGGATTCGTTCTTCCCGCTGAGTGTTGTTCGACCAACCCGCGACGAATTGAACAAAGAGAGGATTCTCGGCAGAGCTGACGGAAATCCCCAACCACGATCCGCACGGGTATTATGATCTGGCGCCAAAGATCAATAGCGGCGCCTGGGAGTTCTTGAAGAAACATGAGACCGGCGTCGTGCAGCTTCTTCAGGTGAAAGCTCACGGTCGGTTGCGACAGGCCGAGCAGCCCCCTCAGGTCGCAGCCACAGACCGGCTCCTCCTGGTTGGCAAAGGACGTTCAGGATGCGAACCCGCGCCGGATCCGCGAGCGCCTGAACAGCCGGGCCGTTGCATCCGCCTCGTCGTCGCTGAGATCGAGGGCGCGCCACCGGCGCACAGCACGCCACGCGGAGGAGGGCCTCGAGGATGATCAGTCGTTCGTCGCATCGCCCACCATATTGACACGTTATCGATGCTTCCGGCAACGTATCGACACTCATCGATACGACCTGATGGAAGGGGGTGCAACGCCGATGCGGACCACGACACACGGCCCCTGCTGCCCGCCCGGCTGCTGCTGACACGACGTCGGGAACCGAGCGGGACCGGCCGGCCCTGCTCCTCCCGACCTCAGCCCAGCTCGCCCTCTTCAGCGTCGGCCGTACGTCACGCGCTCGGCGTGAGCCCTTTCGCGGGGGCACGGGTTGCCCAGCGCGCCCGTCCGGTCGCGAGCCGCCAGGATCCGCGCGATGTCCTCGGGCAGCAGCGAGGCCATCCCCACCCGCACCAGCGAGCCGACTCATCGCGCGCACCATCTGGTGCAGGAACGCGTTCGCGCGGAACCGCAGCACGATCCGATCCCGTCTCGGGAGATGGTCAGCGCGCTCCAGACGCCGCACCGTCGCCCTTGCCATCGCCCGGATGCCGACAGAACGACGTGAAGTCATGCTCCCCGACCTAGATGCCGCGCCGCCTCCGCATCGCAGCCAAGTTCAGGGCGGCCGATCGGTGCCACTCATACCGCCCCGGAACGGATCCGACACCCGCCCGGTGTCGATCACGTACCGATACGCCCGAGCCGCGCCGAAAACCGCGCATGGAACCCCTCGGGGCGCCACCGAGACGCCGCAACAACCACGACCTCCGGCGCCAAGTGCCCATTCAAGAACGCCTGAACCTGCTCGAGGCTCCGCCGCAGAGGACGTCACGAACGACGCCACCTGCCCCGTCGCATGCACGCCCGCATCGGTCCGCCCCGCCACCGCCAGCCGCACATCCTCCCCCAAGGTGCGCGGCAACAACTCCCACCAGCACCCCTCCACCGTCCGCACAGAAGGATCTTGCTGCGACGCCCACCCCCGAAAAGCGGTCCCGTCATACGCAAGATCCGGAGCCGAATGGTGCGGGCGGTGGTCATGCGCGCCGCAGGCTATCCCAAACACAAGAAGCCGGACCGGCGGTGAGGGAACCCGCGCAGGCGCTGAAGGCGCCGAGCGAGTTCGAACCTCGCCGGTCCGGCGTAGATGCTGTGAAACTAGCCGGAAAGCTCGACCAACTCGATCCGAGCCATCGGCGCGCCATCCCTCTTGCGCGGCCCGAGCTTCAGGATCCGCGTGTAGCCACCCGGACGTTCGCGCGAAGCGCGGCGCGATCTCGTGGAACAGCAGCGCCACGATGTCGCGGTCGGGGACGTCCTTCAGCACCTCGCGGCGGGCCGGCCAGGTCGCCGCTGCTTCGCCTTCGTGATCGAGCTTCTCGGCGTACGGGCGAAGCAACTTGGCCTTGGCCTCGGTGGTGTTGATGCCCTCGTGGACGTGAACAGCTGACGCGGCAAGCGTCGGACAGCATCAGCCGCTGGTGCGTCCGGGCCGGAGCCCAGGCGGGGTCCCTTCTTGGGCTTCGGCACTCACTCCTCCCGGAGGCCGAGGCCGAGCTCTTCGAGCTTGGCCTTCACCTCGTCGATCGACTTCTGCCCGAAGTTGCGGATGTCCATGAGCTCCTGACTCCGACTGCGCTGCACCAGGTCGCCGACGGTGTTGATGCCCTCGCGCTTCAGGCAGTTGTAGGAGCGCACCGACAGGTTCGAGCTCCTCGATCGTGATCGGCTAGTCGCTCGGCAGCTCGCTCGGCCTCGGCCGGGCCGACGGTGACGCTCTGGCGCCTCGGCCAGCTCGGTGAACAGCTGCACGAGCTCGAGCAGCGTGCGCGCCGGCGGACGCGACGGCCTCGCGCGGCGTCGACCGAGCCGTCGGTCTCGACGTCCAGGATCAGCCGGTCGCGGTCGGTCATCTGCTCGACGCGCGTGTTCTCGACGGTGTAGCGTGACCTTGCGGACCGGCGAGAAGATCGAGTCGACCGGGATCACGCCGATCGGGTCGCGGGCCTTCTTGTTCTTGTCGGCCGATGCGGTAGCCGACGCCGCGCTCGACGGTCATCTCCATCTCGAGCGATCGCGCCCTTGCCGAGCGTCGCGATGTGCAGGTCGGGGTTCAGGATCTCGACGCCGGCGGGCGGCGCGATGTCGCCGGCGGTGACCTCGGCCGGGCCCTTCGCCTTGCAGGTAGACGGTGGTGCGGCTCGTCCAGCTCGGAGCGGACGCACGAGCTCCTTCAGGTTCAGGATGACGTCGGTGACGTCCTCGGTGACCTTCGGGATCGGTGGCGAACTCGTGCAGCACGCCGTCGATACGGACCGACGAGATGGCCGCGCCGGGGATGGACGACAGCAGCGTGCGGCGAAGCGAGTTGCCGACGGTGTAGCCGAATCCGGGCTCGAGCGGCTCGATCGACGAACTTCGAGCGGATGGGCGAGACGACTGTCTTCCGCGATCTGCGGTCTGTGCGACGATGAACAACTGCATCTCCTCCTCGGCGGGGATCATCCACTTCTACCCCGCCCTGCTCGTGCCCGTCCCGAGCGCTCGCTCGTGGTGGCCGGGTGCCGCGCGCGCGTCAGACGCGGCGGCGCTTGCGCGGCCGGCAGCCGTTGTGCGGCACCGGCGTGACGTCCTGATGCCGCGCGACCTCGAGGCCGGCGGCCTGCGAGCGAACGGATCGCGGTCTCGCGGCCCGAACCCGGGCCCTTCACGAACACGTCGACCTTCTGCAGGCCGTGCTCCTGCGCCTGGCGGGCGGCGCTTCTCGGCGGCGAGCTGCGCGGCGAACGGCGTCGACTTGCGCGAGCCCTTGAAGCCCGACGTTGCCGGCGCTCGCCCAGCGATGAGCGTGTTGCCCTGCGGGTCGGTGATCGTGACGATCGTGTTGTTGAACGTCGACTTGATGTGCGCCTGCGCCGTGCAGGACGTTCTTCTTCTCGCGGCGGCGGCGCCTTCTTCGCTTTGGGCTTGGCCATGTGTGCCTCTTCGCTGCTTCTTACCTGGCCTTCTTCTTGCCGGCGATGGTCTTCTTCGGGCCCTTGCGGGTGCGCGCGTTGGTGTGGGTGCGCTGGCCGCGCACCGGGAGGCCGCGGCGGTGGCGGATGCCCTGGTAGCAGCCGATCTCGATCTTGCGCTTGATGTCCTGCGCCGACCTCGCGGCGCAGGTCGCCCTCGACCTTGAGGTTCTGGTCGATGTAGTGCGCGGATCTGCACGACCTCGTCCTCGGAGAGGTCGCGCACCTTGCGTGCCGCCGTCGAGGCCGGTGCCCGGCGACGATCGTCGGCGCGCTGGTCGTGCCCGATGCCGTAGATGTAGCGTGAGCGCGATGTCCAGCCGCTTGTCGCGGGGAAGGTCGACGCCGGCGATCCGTGCCATCGTCGTGCCTCCTTCCTAGCCCTGCCGCTGCTTGTGCCGCGGGTTCGTGCAGATCACCATGATCGCGCCGCGCCGGCGGATCACGCTGGCACTTGTCGCACATCTTCTTCACCGACGGACGGACCTTCATCCGCTCGCTCCTTTACTTGTACCGGTACACCACACGGCCTCGGGTGAGGTCGTACGGCGACAGCTCCACCAGGACCCGGTCACCCGGCAGGATCCGGATGTAGTGCATCCGCATCTTCCCGAGATGTGGGCCAAGACCTTGTGCCCGTTCTCCAGCTCGACCCGGAACATGGCGTTGGGCAACGGCTCGATGACCGTTCCCTCGACCTCGATCGCATCTTTCTTCGGCACGCTCCAGGTGTTCCTGTCTCGCTCTGGTCGTCGCCCCGGCCCGCGGATCAGCGCTGAACTCGCCTCCGGGCGGGGCGAACGGTCAGTATACGGGCAGGTCACCACGTACGTCCACGAACGGCCGGTGGAGGCCCGTGGCGCGTCACGAGTTCCGCGCCGTGAGGACCTCGTGGCCGTCCTCGGTGACGGCGATCGTGTGCTCGAAATGGGCCGCCAGCGAGCCGTCGGCCGTGACCACCGTCCATCCGTCGCCAGGACCCGGGTCTCGTGGTCCCCGAGCGATCACCATGGGCTCGACGGCGATCACCAGGCCCGGCTTCAGCTCCGGCCCCCGCCCGGCGGGCCGCAGTTCTGGATGAACGGGTCCTCGTGCATCGCCCGGCCGATCCCGTGCCCGCCGTACTCGCGCACGACCGCGAACCCGGCGCGCTCCGCCACCTGCTGGATGGCGTGGCCGATGTCGGAGAGGCGCCCGCCGGGCACGGATCGCGTCGATCGCGGCCTCCAGCGCGTCCTCCGGTCGCCTCGACCAGCTGCGTCGGCGCTCGTCGTCGACGGCTCGTCGCCCACGAACACGGTGACGGCGGAGTCGCCGTGGAACCCGTCCCAGATGGCCCCGCAGTCGAGCGAGAGCGACGTCGCCCGTCGTCGAGCACGCGCTCGGCCGACGGGATGCCGTGGACGATCTCGTCGTTGATCGACGCGCAGATCGTGGCCGGGTATGAGCCCCTGTAGCCGCAGGAACGACGGCGTGGCGCCCGGCGTCGCGGATCGATCGCTCGGCGATCGCGGTCCAGGTCGGCGGTCGTCACGCCGGGCGCGACCGCGTCGAGCATCGCGATCGATCGTGTCGGCCATGATCGCGCCCGGCCTGGCGCATCTTCGCGATCTCGTCGCGGCGACTTGTGGATGATCACCGTCACTCACATCGATGTCGGCCAGGACGTGCCAGCGTCCGCTCGGTCACCGTCGGTCCATCGGCGCCTGCGGCGTCCACCTCGACGGAGCAAGCCGCGCTCGCGCGTAGAACGCGCTCGAGCGGCTCGGTCTGCGTCGCGGTAGATCTCGAGCCGGCGCGCGCACGGTCAGCTCGTCGTCGTCGTCGCGGCTGCTCCAGCGCGTGACCGCCGACGTCGCACGATGCCGCTTCGCAGGCGGCTTGAACTCGAGGTTGTACGTGCGCTTGCAGTTCGGACAGGTCCAGCGCGCCGTGAGCCGGCGGATCGCCATCTCGTCGGCGATCGCGAACTTCAGGACCGCGGTCGAGCGGCGCGCCCGCGTCGGCCGAGCGCGTCGTCGAGCGCCTCGGCCTGCGGCACGGTGCGCGGGAACCCGTCGAGGATGAACCCTTCTCGCGCGTCGGGCTCGTGCAGCCGCTCGCATCACCATCTCGACCACGACGTCGTCGGGCACGTACTCGCCGCGGTCCATGTACGTCCGCGCCTCGACGCCGAGCGGCGTGCCTGTCCTGCACGTGCTCGCGCAGGATGTCGCCGGTGGAGATCTGCGGGATGCCGAGGTGCTCGCGACAGCGTCGCGCGCCTGCGTTCCCTTCCCAGCGCCGGGAGGGCCGAGGAGCACGAGCCGCATCGGGCCCTTACTTCAGGAAGCCCTCGTAGTGGCGCATCATCAGCTGCGACTCGATCTGCTTCATCGTCTCGAGGGCGACGCCGACCGCGATCAGCATCGACGTGCCGCCGAACGGGAACTGGTTGAACGCCCAGTAACGCGAGCACGATCGACGGGATCAGCGCGATGGCGGCCAGGAACAGCGACCCCGGCAGCGTGATGCGGACGAGGATCGTCGTTCAGGTAGTTCGGCGGTCGGCGGCCCGGGCCGGATGCCCGGGATGAACCCGCCCTGCTTGCGGATGTTGTCCGCCGTGCGGACCGGATCGAACTGGATCGCCGTGTAGAAGTACGCGAAGAACACGATCAGCAACGTGAGCATCGCCATGTAGACCAGGCTCGTCTGGTTGTTCGACGTAGTTCGTTCACGAAGTCCTGGAACCACTGGCGCGTGGATACACGCTCGCCAGCAGCGTCGGGAAGTACAGGACCGACGTCGCGAAGATGATCGGGATGACGCCCGCCTGGTTGACCTTGAGCGGCAGGTACGTGCTGCCGCCCGATCGTCATGCGCCGGCCGACCACGCGCTTCGCGTACTGGATCGGGATGCGGCGCTGGCCCTGGTCCATGAAGCACGACCGCGACGATGATCGCCGATGCCGATCAGCAGCACGATCACGACGAACTTGCCGGTGCCGCCCTGCAGCAGGATCGCGCTGCCCTCGGACGGCAGCCGCGAGATCACGCTGGTGAAGATCAGGATCGACATGCCGTTGCCGACGCCGCGCTGCGGTGATCAGCTCGCCCAGCCACATGATCATGCGCCGTGCCGGCGGTGAACGTGAGGATCGACGAGCGCGATGTTCGGCGGCGTGAACGTGGTCGCCGGGGAAGATGTCGAGCAGCCGCTGCTGCGACCGGTTGTGGAACAGGAACACGAGGCCGGTCGACTGCAGGAGCGCCAGCGACGACCGTGACGTAGCGGGTCCACTGGTTGATCTTCTTCGTGCCCGGCCTCGCCCTGGTCCTGCCACTGCTGCAGCTTCGGGATCACGACGGTGAGGAGCTGCATGATGATCGACGCTGGTGATGTACGGCATGATGCCCGAGCGCGAAGACCGCCATGCGGCCGAGCGCGCCGCCGGAGAACAGGTTGATCAGCGACGAGGAAGCCGGTCTGACCCTGCTGCGCCGAGCTGTCGCTGGACGCTCGAGATGTCCACCACCGGCACCGGGACGTGGGACCCGAACCGGTAGACGGCGATGACGAACAGCGTGAAGAGGATCTTGTTCCGGAGATCCGGGACGCTGAACGCGTTGAGGAAGGCCTTCAGCACGGTGGTCTATCGTACCCCGGCTCTAGCCGATGAACCTCGGCTCGGCCCCCGGCCTGCTCGATCTTCGCCTTGGCGGCGCCCGAGAAGGCGTGCGCCTTCACGACGAGCGCGTGGTCGATCTCGCCGCGCGCCAGCACCTTCACCGGCGCGCCCTTGCGGACCAGCCCGTGCTCGTACGAGCGCTTCCGGCGTGACCTCGCCGTCCGTGTAGTGCTTGGCCGAGCACCTCGACGTTCACCACCGTGAACTCGCACGCGGTTCGGGTTGGTGAAGCCCTTGAGCTTCGGCACGCGCCGCTGGCAGCGGCATCTGGCCGCCCTCGAAGCCGGCGGGGACGTTCTTGCGCGCGCCGGTGCCCTTCGTGCCGCGGCCGGCGGTCTTGCCGCGGACGCCGGCGCGGCCGCGTCCGACGCGCTTGCGGTCCTGCTCGCGCCCTCGGCGGGCTGCAGGTGATGGAGCTTCATCGTCCACCTCCTCGACCTCGACCAGGTGGTGCACCTTCGCGATCATCCCGCGGACGTCGGGGCGGTCGTCCTTGACCACGGAGTCGTTGATGCGGTGCAGGCCGAGGCGACGGACCGTGTACCTTCTGGTCCTTCGGCCGGTCGATCACGCTGCGGACGCTGGGTCACCTTCAGCTTGCTCATCGACGACCGCCCCCGGCCGGACGGCCGCGCGGCTCGTCGCTGTAGACCTCCTCGAGCGCGGCGGTCCGCGCTGCCGACGCGGGCCTCGGCCGCGGCGACCGCCTCGAGCATCGGCTTGGGCGCGACGTCGATGCATCTCGCGTCCCCGCAGCTGCGCGATGTCGCGCGGGCGTGCGGAGCGACTGCAGCCCTGCGACGGCCGCCTTCACGATGTTGATCTGGTTCGAGGAGCCGAGCGACTTGGACAGGATGTCCTTGATGCCGGCGCACTCGATCAGCGCGCGGACGGCGCCGCCGGCGATGACGCCGGTCCCCGGCGCGGCCGGCTTCAGCAGCACGACGCCCGCGCCGGCCTCGCCGATCACCGTCGTGCGGGATCGTGGTGCCCATCATCGGGACCTCGAACATCCTGCGGCGTGCCTCCTCGACGCCCTTGGCGATCGCGGCGGGCACCTCCTTGGCCTTGCCGTAGCCGACGCCGACGCGGCCGGCGCCGTCGCCGACGACCACGAGCGCGGCGAACGAGAACCGCCGGCCGCCCTTGACGACCTTGGCCACACGGTTGATCGAGATGACCCGCTCTTCGAACGGGCTCTTGTCCTGCGAGTTCTGCGTCGTATCGCCTCATCAGATCTGCAGTCCTCCCTCGCGAGCGCCGTCGGCGAGCGCCGCGACGCGGCCGTGGTACAGGCGGCCGCCGCGGTCGAACACCGCGCGCTCGATACCGGCATCCTTCGCGCGTTGCGCGAGTCAGCTCGCCCGACCGCCTTCGCGCGTGCGGTCTTGTTGCCGTCGCCCGACGACCTCGCGCGTCCGACGCCTGCCGCGATCGTCGCGCCGCGGCGCGGTCGTCGATCAGCTGCGCGTAGATGTGCCGGTTCGAACGGAACACGGCCAGCCGCGGCCGCGTCGGCGTCGCCGCGCACCTTCTTGCGCACGCGCGCGTGGCGGCGCAGCCGCGCCGCGCTTGGCTTCGCGTCCATCAGGCAGCACCCGTCTTCGCGGCCTTGCCGGCCTTCTTGCGCACGTACTCGCCCTCGTACCGGATGCCCTTGCCCTTGTACGGCTCGGGCTTGCGGATCTTGCGGATGTTCGCGGCGATCTCGCCCACCAGCTGCTTGTCGTTGCCGCGCACCACGATCGAGGTCGGCGTGGGCACCTCGAACTCGATGCCGTCCGGCTGGCGGCACGAGGACCGGGTGCGAGTAGCCGGCCGCGATCTCGAGGTCGCTGCCCTTCAGCGCGGCGCGGTAGCCGACGCCCACGATCTGCAGGCGCTTCTCGAAGCCCTTCGTCACGCCCTCGACCATGTTGGCCAGCAGCGATGCGGGTCAGGCCGTGCAGGCTCGCGGTGGAAGCCCTCGTCGTCGGGCCGCTCCACGCGCGATCGACGCCGTCGCTCACGCACGGATCGTCATGTCGGGATGCATCGTCGTGCGTCGAGCGACCCGCGCGGACCCTTCGACCGTCACGACGTTCCCGTCGGCGACGTCGACCTCGACGCCGCCGGGATCTCGATGGGCTGCTTTCCGATACGACTCATGCGCTCATCACCACACGTAGGCGAGGACCTCGCCGCCGATGCCTTTCTTGGACGCCTCGCGGTCCGTCATGACGCCCTGCGACGTGGACACGATCGCGATGCCCAGGCCGCCCAGCACCCGCGGCAGCTCGTCGCGCTGCGCGTAGACGCGGCGGCCCGGGCTTGCGAGATCGCGCTTGATGCCCGATGATCGTGCGCTCGCGTCCGCTTGCCGTACTTCAGCCGGATGCGGAACGCCTGCTCGACGCCCTCGCCCTCGCGGTCGAACGCCGTCGATGTAGCCCTCGCTGCTGCAGGATCTCCGGGATGGACTCGGCCAGCTTCGAGATCGGCGCGATCGAGCTCGTCCTTGTAGGCGAGGTTCGCGTTGCGGATCCGCGTCAGCAGGTCCGCGACCGGGTCGGAGATGTTCGAGGAGAACTTCCGCTTGCGGCTCTTCGTGCTCACCATGACGCTTTCGTCACCCCGGGAAGCTCGCCCGGCGTGCGCCAGCTCACGGAAGCAGATCCGGCAGAGCAGGAGCTTGCTGAACACGGCGCGCGGGCCGGCCGCACCGGCGGCAACGCGTGTAGCCGCGCACCCGGAACTTCGGCTGCTTGCTGCTGCTTGTTGACCAACGCCTGTCTTCGCCATATCGCTCAGTCCTTCTCGCTCGCCTGCGCTGCCGCCGCGAGTCCCGGCGAACGGGAACCCCAGCGCCATCAGCAGCGCGCGCCCTTCGTCGTCGCTCTTCGCGGTGGTCACGACCGTGATGTCCATGCCTCGCACCTGCAGCACCTTGTCGTAGTCGATCTCCGGGAAGATCAGCTGCTCGGTCACGCCGAGCGTGTAGTTGCCGCGCCCGTCGAACGCCTCGGGGTTCAGCCCGCGGAAGTCGCGGATCGCGGGGAGCGCCAGCGTGCACGAGCCGGTCGAGGAACTCCCACATCCGGTCGCCCCGCAGGGTCACCTTCGCGCCGATGGGCATGCCCTCGCGGAGCTTGAACCCGGCGATCGACTTGCGGGCCTTGGTCACCACCGGCTTCTGGCCGGCGATGACCGTGAGGTCCGCGAGCGGCGGCCTCAAGCATACGACCGTCCTTGACGCGCGTCGCCCACGCCCATGTTGATCACGACCTTCTCGAACCGCGGCACCTGCATGACGTTCGGTCAGGCCGAGCTCGCTCCATGAGCCGCGGGATGAGCTCCTCGTTGAACATCGTCTTCATCCTGGGGGTGTAGTCAGCCATCGTCCTCAGAGCTCCGACTCGCATCGGCGGCAGAAGCGGACCTTCACGTCGCCCTCCATCCGGTGGCCGATGCGCGAGTGGCCTTGCCGCACGACTCTGCACACGATCTGGACGTTCGAGATGTCGATGAACATCTCGGCGTCGATGATGCCGCCCTGCTGGAGCTGCTGGCCGCTGCGTCGAGCGCTTGCCGCTCGAGCGCATGTGGCTTCTTCGCGAGCGCCACGCCGTCGACCATGACCCGGCCCTCGCTGGGCAGCACGCGACCACGCGGCCTTCGCTTGCCGCGGTCCTTGCCCTGCAGCACCTGCACCATGTCGTCCTTCTTGATGTCAACGCCCGGCATCTACAGCACCTCCGGTGCCAGCGAGATGATCTTCATGAAGCGCTTCTCGCGCAGCTCGCGCGCCACCGGCCCGAAGATGCGCGTGCCGCGCGGGTTCTTGCTGTTCGTTGATGATCACGACCGCGTTGTCGTCGAACCGGATGTAGGAGCCGTCGGGACGGCGGCGCTCCTTCGCGGTGCGAACGACGACGGCCCGCACGACCTCGCCCTTCTTCACGGCGCCGCCCGGCAGGGCGTCCTTCACCGTGCCGACGATCACGTCGCCGACCCCGGCGTACCGGCGTGCGGAGCCGCCGAGCACGCGGATGCACAGGACCTCTTTGGCCCCCGTGTTGTCCGCCACCTTGCAGCGCGTCTCCTGCTGGATCACGGTCCCCTGCCTCGCTCCACTGAGCCCGTTCGACGACCTCGACCACGCGCCAGCGCTTCGTCTTCGACAGCGGGCGGGTCTCCATCACGCGGACGGTGTCGCCCACGTGCGCATCGTTGCGTCTCGTCGTGCGCGGCCAGCTTCGACGAGCGGCGCACGATCTTGCCGTACAGCGCGTGTCGCACCTGCCGGTCGATGCGGACCAGGACGGTCTTGTCCATGCTTGTCGGACACGACCACGCCGGTCCGGGTCTTGCGGGCGCCGCGCTTCGAGCGTCGTCTGCGTTCGTCGCTCACTGCTCGTTCTCCTGCCTCGCTCACCGGGCGAGTCGCGTCGAGCTCCAGCTCGATCGCGCGCTCGCGGAGCACCGTGGCGATCCGCGCGCCACGTCGTGACGGACGTCCTTGATGCCGCGCGGGGTTGTCCAGCTGGCCCGTGGCGAGCTGGAACCGCAGGTTGAACAGCTCCTCCTTGCGCTGGCTCCATCCGGCGCGACAGCAGCTCGTCGTCGGGAAGCTCGCGCAGCTCGGCGGCCTTCGCTCGCCATCGTCAGTCCCCCACCCGCGTGATGAACTTGGTCTTGATCGGCAGCTTGTGCTGCGGCGCGGCAGCATCGCCTCGCGAGCCAGCGGCTCCGGCACGCCGGCCAGCTCGAACATCACGCGCCCGGGCTTGACGACGGCGACCCAGCCCTCCGGGTTGCCCTTGCCGGAGCCCATGCGGGTCTCGGCCGGCTTCTTCGTGACCGGCTTGTCCGGGAAGATGTTGATCCAGACCTTGCCGCCACGGCTTGATGTGACGGGTCATCGCGACACGGGCCGCCTCGATCTGGCGGTTCGTGATCCACGCGGGCTCCAGCGCCACGCAGGCCGTAGTCGCCGAACTGGATCTCGGTGCCGCTCCTTGGCCGTGCCGCGCGCGGTCGCCGCGGTGCTGCTTGCGGTGCTTGACGCTTCGGCGTCAGCATCAGGCGTCACCTCCCTCCGCGGCTCGGCGTCGGCGCGCCGGAGCCGCTCGGAGCGCGGCTCGCCGTAGCGTCGCTCGGCGCGAGCCTCCGGCGCGACCGGCTCGCGCGCTGGCTCTCGGCGGCGGGCAGCCGGGCTCGGCGCCGCCGGTCGCGCCACGGCTGATCGGCGCGCGGCGACCGCTGCGGGCGCGCCGGCCGGTGCGCCGCTGCGCGCGCGAGCGCGCGTCGGTCTCCTGCTCGCGGTCGGGGATCTCGTCGCCGTGGTAGATCCAGACCTTCACGCCGATGCTCGCCGAACGTCGTCTTCGCCTCGGCCGTGCCGTAGTCGACCTTCGCGCGGAGCGTGTGCAGCGGCACGCGGCCTCGCGGTACCACTCGCGGCGCGACATCTCGGTGCCGCCCAGACGTCCGCCGGCACTGCGACCTGCACGCCCGAGGCGCCCGCGCGCATCGCGGTCTGCACGGCGCGGCGCATCGCGCGGCGGAACGCGACGCGGCCCGACGAGCTGCTCGGCGACGCCCTGCGCCAGCAGCGCGGCGTCGGTCTCGGGCGCGACTCGCTGCGCGGCCTGGTTCATGTCCTCGACCTTCACGTCGACGCGCTTCTTCGTGAAGCGCTCGATGTCCTTGCGCAGGCGGTCGACCTCCGGCACCCTTGCGGCCGATCACGATGCCGGGGCGCGCGGTGCGGATGAACGACCTGGATCTGGTCGCCCTTGCGCTCGATGTCGATCGCTGGAGATGCCGCGCGCGCGAGAGCCGCCAGCGGATGTGCTTGCGGATCCGCACGTCCTCGTGCAGCTGGTCGCGTAATCGCGCGCGGCGTACCAGTTGGCTCTTCCAGGGGTAGATGACCCCGAGCCGGAACCCGTACGGGTTGACCTTGTGACCCACTAGCGTTCCTCTCCCATCGTCTCGCACGACCAACGTCACGTGCGAGGTGCGCTTGCGGACCTTCGTCGCGCGCCCGTACGCACGCGGACGGAACCGCTTGAGCGTCGGGCCCTCGTCGACCCACGCCTCGCGTACACCATCAGGTTCTCCGCGGATCGACGCCGGCGTTCTGCTCGGCGTTCGCGACCGCCGAGTCCAGCAGCTTCTCGACGTCGCGCGTCGCGCCGAGCGGCGGTAGAAGCGCAGGATGCGCCGCGCCTCCGCGACGTGCTGGCCGCGGATCATGTCGACCGACGCGCCGCATCTTGCGCGGCGACGTGTCGGATGTACTTGGCGCGTGGCCTTCGCTGCCATGACCTCGGTCACCTCACCGACGATCCTGCGCTCGTCCGGTGCGCCGTGCGACCGGAACGTGCGCGTCGGGCGCGAACTCGCCGAGCTTGTGGCCGACCATCGACTCGCGTGATGAACACCGGGACGTGCTTGCGGCCGTCGTGCACGGCGATCGTGTGGCCGACCATCTCGGGCACGATCGTCGAGCGGCGCGACCAGGTCTTGATCACCCGCTTCGTCGCCGCGCTTGTTCATGTCGTCGACCTTCTTCATCAGGTGGTCGTCGACGAACGGACCCTTCTTGAGCGACCGCGGCATCAGCCGCGCTCCCTCTCTTGCCGCGGCGGCGGACGATGTACTTGCTCGACGCCTTCTTCTTGCTGCGCGTGCGGCCTTCCTTGCTGGCCCCACGGGCGACGTCGGGTGGCGGCCACCGGAGGTCTTGCCCTCGCCGCCGCCGAGCGGGTGGTCGACCGGGTTCATCGCGACGCCGCGGACGGACGGACGCTTGCCCTTCCAGCGGCTGCGGCCGGCCTTGCCGAGCGAGATCGAGCTCGTGCTCGGCGTTGCCGACCTACGCCGACGGTGGCCTTGCAGTCGCGCGTGCGACGAGGCGCGATCTCGCCGGAGGGCAGCCGCAGCGGTGCGCTACGTGCCTTCCTTCGCCATCAGCTGGACGCCGGCGCCCGCCGAGCGCGCCATCTTGGCGCCCGCGCCCGGGCTTGCAGCTCGATCGTCGTGGATCGACCGTGCCGACCGGGATGTTGCGCAGCGGCAGCGCGTTGCCGGCCGGATGCTCGGCCTCGGCGCCGGACATCGAGCGTGTCGCCGACTGCGCAGGCCGCTGCGGCGCGAGGATGTAGCGCTTCTCGCCGTCGGCGTAGTGCAGCAGCGCGATGCGCGCCGATGCGGTTGGGGTCGTACTCGATGCGCGCGACCTTGGCCGGCACGCCGTCCTTGTCTGCGCTTGAAGTCGATCACGCGGTAGCGGCGCTTGTGGCCGCCGCCCTGGTGCCGCGTGGTGATCCGGCCGTGCACGTTGCGGCCGGCCTTCTTGCGGCCCTGCGCGACGAGCGACTTCTCCGGGCGGTGACGCGGGTGATCTCGTCGAAGTCGGAGACGCTCGCGCCGCGGCGGCCCGGCGTGGTCGGCTTGTACTTGCCGGACAGCCATCGTCTACTTCCCCGTCTCGAAGATCTCGATCGGGTCGCCCTCGGCCAGGGTGACGATCGCGCGCTTCTGGTCGGCGGCGCCGCCCTGGTGCCGAGCCGCGGCGCTTCGATCTTGCCATGGCGGTTCAGCGTGTTCGCACCGAGGTCACGCGCACGTTCCAGATCGTCTGGATCGGCTTCCTTGATCTCGGTCTTGTTCGCGCGCCGGATCGGCCAGGAAGCGTGTAGCGTGTTCCGCTCGATCCCGCGTAGGACTTCTCCGAGACGACCGGGCGGATGATCGACGTCGCGCGGCGACTTCACTCGTCGTCGCCTCCTGCCGCGCCTGTCCAAGCGCGTCCGAGCCGCTCGGCGTCGGCCTCGAACAGCCACGTCGGTCGGCCCGCGAGCACGTCGTAGGTGCCGCGAGGCTCGCGCGCGTAGCAGCGACCGTCGCACCAGGTCTGCGAGGTTGCGCGGAGCCGACCTTCTCGACGACGGAACGCTCTCGGCGGCCTCGCGGCAGCACGACGCAGCACGCTGCCGTCCCAGGCTCGAGCGCCGTCGAAGGCGTCGCGGCGGCCTGCGGGTCTTGGGGCTCGTCGAAGCCGAGGTCCGTCGACGCACCGCGAGCTTGCCGCTGGTCAGCGCGTCGGTCAGCGCCGAGCGAAGCGCGCCCCTTCATCTTCTTGTTGATCGCTGCGTTCGTGGTCGCGCGCGGCTCGGGCCGTGCGCGACGCCGCCGCCGCACCCACTGGGGGCGAGCGGATCGAGCCCTGACGCGCGCGGCCGGTGCCCTTCTGGCGCCACGGCTTCTTGCCGCCGCCGCGGACCTCGCCGCGGGTCTTGGTCGAGTGCGTGCCGGCGCGGAGCGCACAGGCCACGCGACACGACCACCTGATGCATCAGCGGCACGTTGACCGTGGCGCCTCGAACAGCGTCGGCGGGCAGGTCGCGCGCAGCCGGTCTTGGCGCCGGCGGCGTCCGACGGTGCTCGATCGGGCATGCATCAGGCCCTTCCATCTGCGCCGTCAGCGGTGTCTTCACGGCCGAGCGCACCATCGACGAGGCCGCCGTTCGGGCCGGGCACGGCGCCCTTGATGCAGGCAGCAGGTTGCGCTCGGGGTCAGCCTGCACGACCTCGAGGTTCAGCACGGTCACGCGCTGCGTTCCCCATGCTGGCCGGCCCGGATCCGCATGCCCATGAACACGCGCTGGGGCGTGGCGCACGCGCCGATCGACGCCGGGCGAACGGTGCTTCTTGCTCGCGTGCCGTGGCCACGCGCCGAGACCAGCGAACCCGTGCCGCTTCATCGGACGCCGGAGAACCCCTTGCCCCTGGAGACGCCCAACGACGTCGGCGTGCTCGCCGGCCGCGAAGATGTCAGCCTTGACGCATCTCTGGCCCGGCTCGGTAGCTCGAACGGCATCGTCGGTGCCGGAGCTCGACCGACGTGAGCGCCCCGAGCGTAGCTCCCGCCGTGCGCGTCGAAGTGACCCTCCATCGGCTTGGTCGATCGTGCCGGGCGCCTGCGGGCCGTGAACGCGAGCTGGACGGCGTCGTAGCCGTCGGTCTCCATCGTCTTCACCTGCGCGTCACGAAGCACGGGCCCGGCCTGATGACCGTGACCGGCACGGCGCGGCGTCTCGTCGAAGATCTGGCGTCATGCCCAGCTTCTCGCCCAGGATCCCCTTGACTCGGCCATCGCCCTGATCCCTGAAGCTTGATCTCGATGTCGACGCCGGCCGGGAGGTTCAGGCGCTGGAGCTCCTGACCGTCTTGGGCGTCGCGCTCGACGATGTCGATCAGCCGCTTGTGGGTGAGCATCTCGAAGTGCTCGCGCGAGTCCTTGTCCTTGTGCGGCGACCGGATGACCGTGTAGCGGTGCTGCTCGGTCGGCAGCGGCACCGGGCCCGACGCACCTTGCGCCCCGGTGCGCGCGACCGTGCTCGACGATCTTCGCGCGTCGACCGGTCGATGCATCTCGGTGGTCGTACGCCCTGAGCTTGATGCGGATCTTCGTGCCTGCGCATGCGAGTCCCTACTTCGACGGATTCTTCGACGGACGCGGCCGGCGCCGACGGTGCGGCCGCCCTCGCGGATGGCGAAGCGCAGGCCTTCGTCCATGGCGATCGGGGCGATCAGCTCGACCGTCATCTCGACGTTGTCGCCGGGCATCACCATCTCGACGCCCTCGGGCAGGTGCGCGGTGCCGGTGACGTCGGTGGTGCGGAAGTAGAACTGGGGGCGGTAGCCGTTGAAGAACGGGGTGTGGCGGCCGCCCTCGTCCTTGGTCAAGCACGTAGACCTGGGCCTCGAAGTCGGTGTGCGGGGTGATCGAGCCGGGCTTGGCGAGCACCTGGCCGCGCTCGACGTCCTCCTTGTCGATGCCGCGCAGCAGCACGCCCGACGTTGTCGCCGGCCTGGCACCTCGTCGAGGAGCTTGCGGAACATCTCGAGGTCGGTGCGCGACGGTCTTGCGGGTGTCGCTGGATCCCGACGATCTCGACCTCGTCGTCATCTTGGCGAGCGTGCCGCGCTCGACGCGTGCCGGTCACGACCGTGCCGCGCCCGGTGATCGAGAACACGTCCTCGATCGGCATCAGGAACGGCTTGTCGATGTCGCGCACGGGCTCGGGGATGTAGGTGTCGCACGGCGTCCATCAGCTCGTCGATCTTGCCTGCCCATGCCTCGTCGCCCTCCAGGCGCCTTGAGCGCCGAGACCCGGATCGACCGGGACGTCGTCGCCGGGGAACTCGTACGCGGTCAGGAGCTCGCGGACCTCGAGCTCGACCAGGTCCAGCAGCTCCTCGTCGTCGACCATGTCGACCTTGTTCAGGGCCACCACGATGTAGGGCACGCCGACCTGGCGGGCCAGCAGCACGTGCTCGCGGGTCTGGGGCATGGGGCCGTCGGCGGCCGACACGACCAGGATCGCGCCGTCCATCTGGGCGGCGCCGGTGATCATGTTCTTGATGTAGTCGGCGTGGCCGGGGCATGTCGACGTGGGCGTAGTGGCGGTTGTCGGTCTCGTACTCGACGTGGGCGATCGCGATCGTGATGCCGCGCTCGCTGCTCCTCCGGGGCCTTGTCGATCTGGTCGAACGGCGGTGAAGTCGCGCCAGACCCTTGTCGGCCTGGCGCCTTGGTGATCGCGGCCGTCAGCGTGGTCTTGCCGTGGTCGATGTGACCCGATCGTGCCGATGTTCACGTGCGGCTTGTTCCGCTCGAACTTCTGCTTGCGCCATGCGATGCTCCTCGTCGTTCTCTCTGACTTGCGCGGTCGGCTACTCGCCGCGGACCCGGGCGACGATCTCCTTGCGAGATCTGACGCGGGCACCTCCTGGTACGAGTGCGAACTGCATCGGTGTAGCGTCGCGCGTCCCTGGGTGCGCGGACCGCAGGTCGGTCGCGTAGCCGAACAGCTCCGCACAGGGGCACCTGGCGCCCGGATCACCTGGCTGCTGCCGCGCTGCTCTCGATGCGCTCGATCCGGCCGCGCCGGCTGGACGAGGTCGCCCATGACGTCGCCCATGTAGCTCCTCGGGCGTGACGACCTCGAACGCCATGATCGGCTCGAGCAGCACCGGGTCGGCCTTGCGGGCCGCTTCCTTGAGCGCCATCGAGCCGGCGATCTTGAACGCCATCTCCGAGGAGTCGACGTCGTGGTACGAGCCGTCGATCAGCGTGGCCCGGACGTCGACCATCGGGTAGCCGGCCAGCACGCCCGACTGCGCAGCGCCTCCTGGATGCCCGGCGTCGACCGCGGGGATGTACTCCCGCGGGATCACGCCGCCGATGATCTTGTCGACGAACTCGTAGCCGCCGCCGGGCCGGTGGGCTCGAGGTCGATGACCACGTGGCGCGTACTGGCCGCGTGCCGCCGGTCTGGCGTGACGTAGCGGTACTCGACCTTCGTCGACCGGCTTGCGTGATGGTCTCGCGGTAGGCGACCTGCGGCTTGCCGACGTTGGCGTCGACGTTGAACTCGCGCAGCATGCGGTCGACCAGGACCTCGAGGTGCAGCTCGCCCATGCCGGAGATGATCGTCTGGCCGGTCTCGTCGTCGGTGCTGCACGCTGGAACGTGGGGTCCTCGTCGGCGAGCTGCGCAGGGCGTTGCGCCAGCTTGTCCTGGTCGGCCTTGGTCTTCGGCTCGATGGCGACCGTGGATGACCGGCTCGGGGAACGTCGATCGACTCGAGCACGATCGGGTTGGCCGGGTCGCAGAGGGTGTCGCCGGTGGTGGTGTGCTTGAGCCCGACCGCGCGCGACGATGTCGCCGGCGAACGACGGCGTCCATGTCCTCGCGGTGGTTGGCGTGCATCTGGCAGGATGCGGCCGATGCGCTCCTTGCGGTCCTTGCGTCGAGTTGAGCACGCGGCGCCGGCCTTGAGGATCGCCCGAGTACACGCGGAAGTAGGTGAGCTTGCCCACGTAGGGGTCGGTCATGATCTTGAACGCCAGCGCGGCGAACGGCTCGTCGTCGTCGGCCTTGCGCTCGAGCTCGCTCGTCGCGTCTTCGGCGTCGGTGCCCTGCGATCGGCGGCACGTCCAGCGGCGACGGCAGGTAGTCGACGACGGCGTCGAGCAGCGGCTGCACGCCCTTGTTCTTGAAGGCGCGTGCCGCACAGCACCGGGGACGACCTGGCGTCGGCGATGCGTCGCCCTGCGGATCGCGCGCGCGGAGCTCGTCGACGGTCGGCTCCTCCTCGCGGACGTACTTCTCCATGAGGTCCTCGTCGTGGTCGGCCAGCTGCTCGAACAGCTCGGTGGCGCCACTCCTCGGCCATCGCTCGGTACTCGCCGGGGATCTCCCGGTCCTCCCACTCCTCGCCCAGTGCCGTCGCTCGGCCAGATCAGTGGCCGCTGCATCTCGACGAGGTCGATCGACGCCGTGGAAGTCGCCCTCGACGCCCCGACGGGAGCTGGACGACGAGCGGGCTGGCGCCGAGGCGGTCGCATCGATCATGTCGACCGTGCGCGTAGAAGTCGGCGCCCGATGCGGTCCATCTTGTTGACGAAGCAGATGCGCGGCACGTTGTAGCTGGTCGGCCTGGCGCCAGACGGTCTCGGTCTGCGGCTCGACGCCGGCGACCGCGTCGAACACGGCGACGCGCGCCGTCGAGCACGCGCAGCGACCGCTCGACCTCGACCGTGAAGTCGACGTGGCCGGGCGTGTCGATGATGTTGATCCGGTGGTCGCTTCCACTGGCAGCGTGGTCGCGGCCGACGGTGATCGTGATGCCGCGCTCCTGCTCCTGCGCCATCCAGTCCATCATGCGCGGCGCCCTCGTGGACCTCGCCGATCTTGTAGGTCTTGCCGGTGTAGTAGAGGATGCGCTCGGTCGTGGTGGTCTTGCCCGCGTCGATGTGGGCCATGATCCCGATGTTGCGGGTGCGTCTCGGAGCGTGAACTCGCGATCGCCATGCATCGCTCTGGTCGCGTCGCTCGTGTGCTTCGGGGGTCGCATGACACTGACTCGTGCTCGTCAGGGCTCAGTCGTTGGCTGCCAGGGTGGCTCCCGAGCCGTTCGGGGTCTACCAGCGGTAGTGGGCGAAGGCCTTGTTCGACTCGGCCATCTTGTGCATGTCGTCGCTGCGCTTGATCGGCGGCGCCGACGCCGTTGGCGGCGTCGAGCAGCTCGCTGGCCAGGCGCTCGGCCATCGTCTTCTCGCGGCGCTGCGCGGCGAAGCCGACGAGCCAGCGGATGGCGAGGGTCGTCGGCACGGCGCGGGCGCACCTCGACCGGCACCTGGTAGGTGGCGCCACCGACCCGGCGGCTCTTCACCTCGAGCGGCGGCTTGACGTTGTCGACCGCCCGCTTGAGCGTGGCGACGGGCTCGGCGCCGGTCTTCTCCTCGACGATCGTCGAGCGCGTCGTAGACGATGCGCTCGGCGAGCGAGCGCTTGCCGCTGCAGCAGGACCTTGTTGACCATCTGGGTGACGAGCACCGACTGGTAGACCGGGTCGGGCGTGAGCTCGCGGCGGTGGCGGGACCCTTGCGCGGCATCCTCAGCTCCTGTCCTTCTTGGCGCCGTAACGGCTGCGGGCCTGCTTGCGGTTCGTTCACGCCGGCGGCGTCGAGCGTGCCGCGGATGATCTTGTAGCGAACGCCGGGCAGGTCCTTCACGCGGCCGCCGCGGACGAGCACGATCGAGTGCTCCTGCAGGTTGTGGCCCTCGCCCGGGATGTACGCGGTGACCTCGATGCCGCTGGTCAGCCGGACGCGGGCGACCTTGCGCAGGGCCGAGTTCGGCTTCTTGGGCGTGTTCGTGTAGACGCGCGTGCACACGCCCGCCGCTGGGGCGAGCCCTTGAGCGCCGGGGTCTTGGTCTTGCTCGGTCTTGGTCTCGCGACCTTTGCGGACCAGCTGCTGGATCGTGGGCACGCTACCTCGAGAACAAAGCGAAGGTACGGACGGGAAACCTCGGGCGGCGACGGAGCGCCTCGCGAACCGTTCAATCCTGGGGCTGAAGGGGTGGAGGGGCAACCCGCGGCCGGTGACAACCAGGCGTCAACAACCAGGCGTCAGGTGGCGCACTCGACTCGCCGATCTCGGCTGCACGTACGGGACCGGTCTCGCCGTAGTCGACGTAGAAGTCGGGCGCCGTCGGCGGGCAAGTCGGGAACTCGTCGAGGTCGGCCAGAGCCGACCGCGAGGACCGATGCCCCACCGGTGCGATCGAGCCACGACCGGAACGTCTCGCCGCGCCTCGCGCTCGTCGGCGAACCGCCGGACGACCCGCGCACGGCGGCCTCGGGCGCGCTCTTGGCCGGCAGCCGCAGCGCCTTGTCGCCGAAGTGGATCTGCTCCTGGCCGACGTAGCCGCCGAGCAGCATCTGGTAGCCCGGGGCCGACTGGCCGTGGGCCCGGCGCTCGGCGCCGAAGAAGCCGATGTCGGCGACGTGGTGCTGGCCGCACGAGTTGGTGCAGCCGGAGATGTTGATGCGCACGCCGCCGACGTCGGCCAGCCCTGCCTCCTCGAGCGCGTCGCCGATGGCGTCGGCGAGACCGCGCGACTGCGTGACGGCGAGGTTGCAGGTGTCGGCGCCCGGGCAGGCCACGACGTCGCGGCGAGCTCGGCGCCCGGCTCGGCCATGCCGATGCGCGTCGAGGCGCTCGAACAGCATCGGGAGCTGGTCCTCGGTGAGGCCGCGGAACACGAGGTTCTGGCGGTTGGTGACGCGCACGTCGACGCCGAGCTCGCGCTGGATCGCGGCGAGGCCGCGGAACTGGTCGGCGGTGATGTCGCCGAGCGCGGCGTACGCGTAGCGCCGACACGGTGCCCGTTGGCGACGCCGCGCACGACGTTGGCCTGCGTCCCAGCGGCCGTACGGCGTCGAGGCCGCGGAAGCTGACCGGCGTGCCCTGGCCCATCGCGCGTCGGCGTGACCGCGGCTGCCGACGCCGGCCGGCGCGTCGCCGTGCTCGCACGACGTCGTCGGGGATGCCGCCCGGCCACGATCGACGACGCCGAGCAGGAACTGGCGCTCGCTTGAAGATGCGCGCGCTGCAGCTCGTCGAAGCCCAGCGTGTCGACGAGCCACTTCATGCGGGCTCGCAGCTTGTTGTCGCGGTTGCCGTGGCTGGTCGAACACCCGCAGGATCGCCTCGATCGTCGGCAGCAGGTCTTCGCGCGGCGTGAACTCCTCGAGCGCCAGCGCCGGGTGCGGGTTGGCGCCGAGCCCGCCGGCGATGAACACCGGAAGCCGGGCTCGACGCGTGCCGTCGTCGGTGCGTGCGCGGTCGACCGCGATCACGCCGACGTCGTTGAACATCGCCTGGCCGCAGTCGGTCGGCGCAGCCGGAGAAGTTGATCTTGAACTTGCGGGGCAGGCGCTGCGCGAGCGGGTTGCGCAGGAAGTGGTCGGTACGCCGCCTCGGCCCACGGCGTGATGTCGAGCACCTCGTACGGGCACGCGCCGGCGAGGTGGCAGCCCTGCACGTTGCGCACGGTGTCGCCGCACGCCTCGCGGCTGGTGAGCCCGACCGACGCGAGATGCGCGCAGCACCTCGGGCGATCTGCTCGAGCTGCGACGAAGTGGAACTGGACGTTCTGGCGGGTGGTGATGTGGCCCCAGCCGCGCGAGTACGTCGTCGGCGAGGTAGCCGATCATCTCGAGCTGCTCGGGCGTCGATCGCGCCGTACGGGACCTTCACCCGCACCATCTGGTTGTGGCCGCCCTGGCGCTGGCCGTAGATGCCGTTGCTCGAGGCGGAAGACGCGGAAGACGTCCTCGTCGAGATCGCCCGCGAGGTAGCGCGCGAGCATGCTGCTCGAACTTCTCGATGTCGGCGAGCTGCTCGGGATCGATCGGCCGTCGATCGTCGGACGGCCAGGGTGTCGGTCACCGGCTCAATTATGACCCGTCTGGTCGGGATTTACCACACCCCACCGTGAAGATCACATGAATCAGGCGCCGGGCTCCTCGCCGACCTCGAGCAGGGCGCGTCACGGACGCGCGCGCCCGCAGCCGGCGGGCGATCGGCCGGGCGTCAGGTGGGTGACGCAGGTCCTTGGCCGGGGCGCCCGCACCTCCTCCGACCGTCAGCACCACGCGAGGCTGGCGCGTCGTCGTAGTCGTCGGCGATCGCGACGGCCCACGAGATGCGGGCGAGCGTCGTCGTCGCCCTCGACCCCGTCGGCGGGATCGAACGGGTAGTCGTCGATCGAACGGCGCATCGCGTCAGGCTGGCCGCGTTCGCCTCGATGAACGCCCTCGCGATCTCCTCGATGACCCGCCCGGTCGTCGACGAGACCGAACGACAGAGCAGGTCGAAGTCCGTCGCCACCGCCAGAACACCATCTGGAACGCCTGGCCCGTCGTCTCGTCCGACGTGTCGACCAGCACCGCCGACTCGCCCCCAGCGTGACGGTCCTCGTGTCGGGCTTCCCCGCTCACGCCGTCGATCAGCGCCTGCCTCGAGCGAGTCTGAGCCGCTCGACCTCCGGAGGAGCAGAGCGCCAAGCGCGATGACGATGCGCATCGGTGCTCCGACGAGCTCTGCGCGGACACGTACCGCAGACCGACCTGACTCGGTCAGCTCGACCGCGTCGGGCAACGTCGCCAGGTCGCTGACGAAGCCCGAGCTCACATCACTCGGTGTGGACTCGATGCGGAATCCGTCGACACCCCCGAACGCGCCGTCGGCGCGTCCACCGACGGTGATCGGGGCGAAGCTGTCGTCGACGCCTCGCGCTCGACCGACACCGCGCTGCTGTGCGTTCTGTCGATCTGCGAGCCGCCGCACGCCGGACAACAGCAGGACCTGCGAGGACGACCGCCGAGGAGGTGGCCAGCCGCCGGCCAGCCACCCCCGTCGGCACTGTCAGCCCTCGGAGACGGCGTCAGTCACGCCGCCCCCGTCGCACGATCTCGACGACGTCTGCGTACTGGCCTCCGGGCGGTAGTCGCCCTGGAGGCTGGCGAGAGGTCGGCGGGCGAGTCAGACGACCAGAACTCCATCGGCTGGTAGTCGGGAGCGCTGGTCTCGAACTCGCGGTACCGGCCACATGCCCGTGCCGGCGGGGATCAGCTTGCCGATGATGATGTTCTCCTTCGAGGCCGACGAGGTTGTCGCCGCGGCCGTCGATGGCGGCCTCGGTGAGCACCCGGGTGGTCTCCTGGAACGACGCCGCCGACAGCCACGAGTCGGTGGCCAGCGACGCCTTGGTGATGCCCATCAGCTCGGGACGACCCTCGGCCGGGCGCTTGCCCTCCTCGACCAGCTGCGCGGTTGGTGTCGCGGAACGCTTCTGGTCGACCCGCTCGCCGGGCAGGAAGTCGGTGTCACCCGGCTCCTGCACGCCGATGCGGCAGGTCATCTGGCGCACGATCAGCTCGACGTGCTTGTCGTGGATCGACACGCCCTGGTCGCGGTACACCTTCTGGACCTCTTCGACGAGGTACAGCTGCGTCTGCGGACGCCCTTGATCTCGAGGAGCTCCTTCGGGTCGACGGGGCCCTCGTCGCGATGAGCGCATCACCGGCCGGACCTCCTGGCCGTCGATGACCGGCCGAGGCGGCCGAGCGCTCGGCACGACGTGTACTGGTCCTCGGTGCCGTCGTCGGCCGACGATCGGTGACGGTGCGGCCCTTGCCCTCGTCCTCGGCGATGCGCACGACGCCCGACGGCTGCGAGCGAGCGAGCGGCCTTGCCGCGCGGCGTGCGGGCCTCGAACAGCTCGACGACGCGAGGCAGACCGCCGGCGATGTCCTGGCCGGCCACGCCACCGGTGTGGAAGGTCCGCATCGTGAGCTGCGTGCCGGGCTCGCCGATCGACTGGGCGGCGATGACGCCGACCGCCTCGCCGAGCTCGATCGGCCTTGCCGGTGGCGAGCGAGCAGGCCGTAGCAGATAGGCGCAGATGCCGAGCTCGGCGTCGCACGTGAGCACCGAGCGCACGCGCACGCTGGTCGATGTTCGGATCGTCGCGCAGCAGCTGCGACCTCGCTCGTCGCTGAGCGGTCGTGCTGCGACTCGATGCACCGTGCCGTCGGTCAGCGTGACGTCGTTGAGCAGCGCCCGGCCGAAGAGCTTGGTCGTCGAGGTAGGTGCGCCGGCCGGCGGTGTCGGGCTCGACGTTGCTCGACCCAGATGCCGAGCGTTCGTGCCGCAGTCGTCCTCGCGGATGATGAGCTCCTGGGCGACGTCGACGAGACGGCGCGGTCAGGTAGCCCGAGTCGGCGGTGCGCAGTGCGGTGTCGACGAGGCCCTTGCGGGCGCCCGGCGTCGCGATGAAGTACTCGAGCATCGTCGAGGCCCTCACGGAAGTTCGACTTGATCGGGCGGGGGATCATGTCGCCGCGAGGGTTGGCCACGAGGCCGCGCATGCCGGCGATCTGGCGCGACCTGCATCATGTTCCCTCGGGCGCCCGAGCCCACCATCATGTCGATGGGGTTGAACTGCTCGGCCTTGAGCAGCCTCTCCATGGCGTCCTGCACCTGCGCAGTGGCCTCGGCCCCAGATCTGACCTCCTTCTGGCGGCGCTCGCCGTCGGTGATGATGCCGCGGCGGAACTGGGTCTCGACCTTGTCCGCGTCCTGCTCGGTGTCGTCGAGGATCTTCTTCTTCTCGGGCGGCGTCTTCACGTCCGCGATCGAGATGGTGAGGCCCGACTGGGAGGCGTACCGGTAGCAGAGGTCCTTGATCGCGTCGAGCGACTCGGCGACCTCGGCGCTTCGTGGTAGTGCTCCGAGAGGTTCTCGACGATCACGCCAAGTCGCGCTTCTTGATCGGCGCCGTCGACGTGACCGAACTGGTTGACATACTCGGCCGGGAAGCGCGTCCTCGAACAGCAGTCGACCCGCCGTCGTCTGTGCGCTCGAGCGGCTTGCCGTTCGCCCGTCGACGCCGCTGCGGAAGCCGATCTCCGCGTGCAGCGTCAGCGCGCCCTCGTCGAGAGCCCGCTCGAGCCTCCCACCGAGTGTGACGGAACGACCGGCCCTCACCCTTGGCGCCGGCCACTTGCTCGGTGAGGTAGTAGGCGCCGATGATCATGTCCTGGGTGGGCGTGACCACGATCGGGCGGCCGTGGCGCCGGCGACAGGATGTTGTTGGCCGACAGCATGAGCACGCGGCTCTCGGCCTGCGCCTCGGCCGACAGCGGCAGGTGCACGGCCATCTGGTCGCCGTCGAAGTCGGCGTTGAACGCGGTGCAGACGAGCGGGTGGATCTGGATGGCCTTGCCCTCGACGAGCACCGGCTCGAAGGCCTGGATGCCGAGGCGGTGCAGCGTGGGCGCCCGGTTGAGCAGCACCGGGTGCTCCTTGATGACCTCCTCGAGCACGTCCCACACCTGCGGGCGGCGACGCTCGACCATGCGCTTGGCCGACTTGATGTTCTGGGCCAGCTCGCGGTCGACGAGCCGCTTCATGACGAACGGCTTGAACAGCTCGAGCGCCATCAGCTTGGGCAGACCGCACTGGTGCAGCTTGAGCGTGCGGGCCGACCACGATGACCGAACGGCCCGAGTAGTCGACGCGCTTGCCGAGCAGGTTCTGGCGGAACCGGCCCTGCTTGCCCTTGAGCATGTCGGACAGCGACTTGAGCGGGCGGTTGCCCGGGCCGGTGACCGGCCGGCCGCGGCGGCCGTTGTCGAACAGCGCGTCGACGGCCTCCTGCAGCATGCGCTTCTCGTTGTTGACGATGATCTCGGGCGCGCCGAGGTCGAGCAGCCGCTTGAGGCGGTTGTTGCGGTTGATCACGCGGCGGTAGAGGTCGTTGAGGTCGGACGTGGCGAAGCGGCCACCGTCGAGCTGCACCATCGGGCGCAGCTCGGGCGGGATCACCGGCACGACGTCGAGGATCATGGCCCGCGGGTCGTTGACCCGGCGGCCGTGGTCGTCGCGCCGGTTGAACGCGGCGACGATCTTCAGCCGCTTGATGGCCTTCTGCTGCGCTGGGCCGACAGCGGGCTTGCTGGCCCTCGGCCGGGTCGATCGCGTCGCGGAGCTTGATCTCCTCCTCGTCGAGGTCGATGCGGTCGATCAGCTGCTTGATCGCGTCGGCGCCCATGCCGCCCTCGAAGTACTCGCCGTAGCGATCGCGCAGCTCGCGCCACAGCATCTCGTCCTCGATGATCTTGCGGGCGAAGCAGGTCTTGAACTCGTCGAAGGCGCGCTGCACGCATGTCGAGCTCGGCGTCGTAGCTGCTCGCGGATGGCGGCGAGGTCCTTCTCGGCGCGCGCTGGCGCGCCTTGATGCTCGGCGTCCTTGGCGCCTTCCTTCTCGAGCTGCTCGACCTCGTCCTCGAGCTCCTTGAAGCGGCGGTCGATGCGCGAGCTCGCGCTCCTTGCTCGATCGCGTCGCGCTCGTCGAGCAGCTCGGCCTCGAGGTTCGGGCAGGTCCGTCGTGGCGGCTGCTCCTCGTCGACCCAGGTGACGAGGTTGGCGGCGAAGTAGATGACCTTCTCGAGCTGCTTGGCCTTCAGCTCCTCCCGGGCTCGGTGCCCATGAGCAGGTAGGCGAGCCACGAGCGGGTGCCGCGGAGGTACCAGATGTGGACGACGGGGGCGGCCAGCTCGATGTGGCCCATGCGCTCGCGGCGGACCTTCGAGCGCGTGACCTCGACGCCGCAGCGCTCGCAGATGATGCCCTTGAAGCGGACGCGCTTGTACTTGCCGCAGTAGCACTCCCAGTCCTTGGTCGGACCGAAGATCTTCTCGCAGAAGAGGCCGTCCTTCTCGGGCTTGAGCGTGCGGTAGTTGATGGTCTCCGGCTTCTTGACCTCGCCGTTCGACCACGTGCGGATCGCGTCGGCCGTGGCCAGCCCGATCCGCAGCTGATCGAAGTTGTTGACGTCGAGCATGTAGTCGCGTCCTGCTCGCGTCTCGCGCGCTGGCGGCGCTCGTCGTCTTCGTCGGACTGCCTCGCTCCGGGCTCGGGATGATGTCGATGCCGAGCTCCTCGGCGGTGCGGAAGACGTCCTCGTCGAGCTCACGCATCTCGATCTCGCGCGCCGTCGTCGGCCGAGCACCTCGACGTTGAGGCAGAGCGCCTGCATCTCCTTGATGAGCACCTTGAAGCTCTCGGGGATGCCGGGCTCGGGGATGTTCTCGCCCTTGACGATCGCCTCGTAGACCTTGACGCGGCCGAGCACGTCGTCGGACTTGATGGTGAGCAGCTCCTGCAGGCAGTAGGCGGCGCCGTAGGCCTCGAGGGCCCACACCTCCATCTCGCCGAAGCGCTGGCCACCGAACTGGGCCTTACCGCCGAGCGGCTGCTGGGTGATCATCGAGTACGGGCCGGTCGAGCGGGCGTGGATCTTGTCGTCGACGAGGTGGGCGCAGCTTCAGGATGTAGCACGTAGCCGACGGTGATCGGGTTGTCGTACGGCTCGCCGGTGCGGCCGTTGTAGAGCGTCGGTCTTGCCGTCGGTGCTGGATCAGCCGGCCGTCGCCGTCGACGGCCGTCCGGGCTGCAGGTTCTCGAAGATCTGCTGGATCGTCGGGTGCTTGCCGGCCTGGTCCTCCTCGTCCCAGTGGGCGCCGTCGAACACCGGCGTGGCGATGAACGTGGCCGGCGTCGGTGTCGGGCGGGTCTTGCGTCTCGGTGCCGCGCACGGCTCGTCGCCGACCATGCGCTTGCCGTCGCGTCGCTCCCAGCCCCAGCGGGCCGCGTAGCCGAGGTGGGCCTCGAGCACCTGGCCCACGTTCATGCGGCTCGGGACGCCGAGCGGGTTGAGGATGATGTCGACCGGCGTGCCGTCGGCCATGTACGGCATGTCCTCGATCGGGCAGGATCTTGGAGATGACGCCCTTGTTGCCGTGGCGGCCGGCGAGCTTGTCGCCGACGCTGATCTTGCGCTTCTGGGCGACGTAGACCCGCACCAGCTGGTTGACGCCGGGCGGCAGCTCGTGGCTGCTCGTCGCGGCTGAACACCTTGACGTCGATGACCTTGCCCTGCTCGCCGTGCGGCACCTTGAGGCTGGTGTCGCGCACCTCGCGGGCCTTCTCACCGAAGATCGCGCGCAGCAGGCGCTCCTCCGGGGTGAGCTCGGTCTCGCCCTTGGGCGTGACCTTGCCGACGAGCACGTCGCCGGGGCCGACCTCGGCGCCGACGCGGATGATGCCGCGCTCGTCGAGGTCGCGCGAGGATCTCCTCGCTGAGGTTCGGGATGTCGCGGGTGATCTCCTCGGGGCCGAGCTTGGTGTCGCGGGCGTCGACCTCGTGCTCGTGGATGTGGATCGACGTGAGCACGTCGTCCTTCACGAGGCGCTCGGCTGAGGATGATGGCGTCCTCGAAGTTGTAGCCCTCCCACGGCATGAACGCGACGAGCAGGTTCTTGCCGAGCGCCAGCTCGCCGTGGTCGGTGGACGGGCCGTCGGCGAGGATCGTCGCCCTTGCGCACGCTGGTCGCCCTCGACGACGCGCGGCTTCTGGTTGATGCAGGTGTCCTGGTTCGACCGCTCGGAACTTGGCGAGCCGGTAGACCTTGCTGGCCGCTCGTCTTGTACTCGACGGTGATCGTGTCGCCGTCGACCTCGGTGACGACGCCGTCGTCCTCGGCGCAGGATCATGTCGGCGGCGTCGCGGGCGGCGCGGCCTCGATGCCGGTGCCGATGTACGGCGCCTCGGCCCGCACGCAGCGGCACGGCCTGGCTTCTGCATGTTGGCGCCCATGAGCGCGCGGTTGGCGTCGTCGTGCTCGAGGAACGGGATCAGCGCCGTGCCGACCGAGACGATCTGCTTCGGCGAGACGTCCATGCAGCTGGACCTCGTGCCGGCGGCACGAAGCTGATCTCGGTGGTGGCGCCGAAGAAGATCGTCGCGCTCGAGCTGCAGCTTGCAGGTCGTCGACAGCGTCGCGGCCTGCGGCGAACGGCGCACGAGCACGCTCGTCCTTGAACGAGCCGTCGGCGTTGAGCGGCGTGTTGGCCTGGGCGACGACGTACTCCTCTTCCTCGTCGGCGGCGAGGTACACGATCTCGTCGGTGACCTTGCCGTTGACGACCTTGCGGTACGGCGACTCGATGAAGCCGAACTCGTTGACCCGGGCGTAGCGTGGCGAGCGCGCCGATCAGGCCGATGTTCGGGCCTTCCGGCGTCTCGATCGGGCACATGCGGCCGTAGTGGCTGAAGTGGACGTCGCGGACCTCGAAGCCGGCCCGCTCACGGCGACAGGCCGCCAGGGCCGAGCGCCGACAGGCGGCGGCGGTGGGTGAGGCCCGACAGCGGGTTCACCTGGTCCATGAACTGCGAGAGCTGGCTGGTGCCGAAGAACTCCTTGATGGCGGCGACGACCGGCCGGATGTTGATCAGCGTCTGGGGCGTGATCGCCTCGACGTCCTGGGTGGTCATGCGCTCGCGGACGACCCGCTCCATGCGGGATGAGGCCGATGCGCACCTGGTTCTGGATCAGCTCGCCGACCGAGCGGATGCGGCGGTTGGCGAAGTGGTCCTGGTCGTCGAGGCGGTAGCCCGGCTCGCCGCTTGACGAGGTGGAGCAGGTAGCGTGCACGGCGGCGAGCACCTCGCAGCGGCGACAGCACGCTGGCCTGGTCGGCGATCGGGCGTGGTCGAGCGAGGTCGCTGGCCATGAGCGTCGAACAGCTCGGCGAGCTTGGCGACCTCGGCGCCGAGCTTGCGGTTGAGCTTGTAGCGGCCGACGCGGCTGAGGTCGTAGCGGCGGCTCTCGAAGAACGCGTTGCGGAAGTAGGCGCGGGCCGACTCGACCGGTGGGCGGCTCGCCGGGGCGGGCGCGCTTGTAGATCTCGACGAGCGCCTCGTCCTGGGTCGGGGCGATGTCGCGGTCCTTCTCCCACTGGCCCTCGAGGAAGTCGAAGTGGCGGACGAAGCGCTCGAGGAAGCCGGGCGCGTTCTCCTCGTCGTAGCCGAGGGCGCGCAGCAGGACGAAGATGCCGAGGCGGCGCTTGCGGGCGACGCGGGTGCCGGCGGTGACGTCCTTGCCCGGCTTCTGCTCGACGTCGAACTCGATCCACTCACCGCGGTACGGGTGGATCGTGCCCGTGACCAGCTGGTGCTTGGCGAGGTTGCGCAGGCGGAACCGCTCACCCGGCTGGAAGATGACGCCCGGGCGAGCGCACGAGCTGCGACACGACGACGCGCTCGGTGCCGTTGATGATGAACGTGCCCTTGTCGGTCATCATCGGGAAGTCGCCCATGAAGACGGTCTGCTCCTTGATCTCGCCGGTGGTGCGGTTCATGAAGCGGGCGCGCACGAAGATCGGCGCGGAGTAGGTCATGTCCTTCTCCTTGCACTCCTCCACCGAGAACTTGGGCGGCGGGCGCAGGTCTTCGTCGTCGGGATCGAACTCCAGCTCGAGCTGCAGCGTCTCGGTGAAGTCCTTGATCGGGCTGATGTCGCGGAAGGTCTCGGCGAGGCCCTCGTGCAGGAACCACTCGAACGACTCTCGCTGGATCGCGATCAGATCGGGCAGCTCGAGCGGCTCGGTCGAGGTTGGCGAACGAATAACGCTCACGGACAGCACTGCGAGACGACAATACGGCTCCCCTGGGAGAAGTGGCTGCGGTGCCGGCGCGCCGGGACGCCGCGAAGGAACGGCGAAGCAAGGGGGACGCACGGCAACCGGTGGATCGTACTGCCCGGAGCGTACAGAATCAACCCGACAGCCAGCCGGCTGTCAGGTAGAGGCAGGGTAGGGCCAGAAGCGCAGGTCGTCAAGGCACCGGCGTCCCCGGTCGAGCTGGCGTCGCGCGACTACTTGAGCTCGACGGTGGCGCCGGCCTCTTCGAGCTGCGCCTTGGCCTTCTCGGCGTCTTCCTTCGAGGCCTTCTCGAGGACGGCCTTGGGGCGCCGTCGACCAGGTCCTTGGCCTCCTTGAGACCGAGGCTGGTGAGCGCGCGCACCTCCTTGATGACCTGGATCTTCTTCTCGCCGGCCGTCGCGAGGACGACGTCGAACTCGTCCTGCTCCCTCGGCGGCCTCGGCGCGCGCCGCCGCCGCCACCGGCAGGTGTGCCGCAGCGACCGCGACCGGAGCGGCGGCCGTGACGCCGAAGCGCTCCTCGAAGTCCTTCAGCAGCTGCGAGAGCTCGAGGACGGTCATGTTCTGAGATGGCGTCGAGGATCTCTCTCCTTGGTGGCCATGTGCCTTGCTCCGTTTCTTCTGTTGCGTCTGTCGGGGGTCAGGTTGCTTTCGGTTGCGAGGGTTTCGGCTGCGGTGTCTTCTGCTGGGCGGCTTCGGCTGGATGCTCGGCGGCGCGGCTCGTCTGCTGCGGCTCGCCCGCCGGGTTCGGCCTCACCGGCGACGGGCGCGGCCGCGGCCTCGGCCTGCGACGGGCGCTGCTCCTCGGCGGGTACTCGCAGCTGTCCTCATCGGCGGGTACGCCCGCCCTGCTGGTCGAGGAGGGCCTTCAGGCCGTAGGCGAAGTTGCGGGGCAGCGCCGCCAGCAGGCTGGCGAACTGCGCATCGGCGCCTGCAGGCGCTCCGGCGAGCTGGGCGAGCATGACCTCGCTGGCTCGGCAGGTCGGCCAGCGCAGTGACCTCGTTCGCGCGTGCAGGACGCGCTGGCCGAGCAGGCCGCCCTTCACGACGAGGGCCGGGTTGCCGCGGGCGTAGTCGCGGCAGCGCCTTCGCGACCGCGGCGGCGTCGCCCTCGACGAACGCGATGGCGGTCGGGCCGACGCAGCAAGCTCGTCGAGCGTGTCGATCGCCGGCGCTGTGCGCACCGAGGCGGGCGAGGGTGTTCTTGTAGATCTTGTAGTCGCCGCCGGCGGCCCGCAGCGCTGCGGCGCAGCTCGGCGATCGCCAGCGACGTTCAGGCCGCGGTACTCAGTCAGCAACGCAGCGATCGGCCCGGTCCAGCCGTTCCTTCACCTCGGTGACGACTGCCACCTTCTCGGGCCTCGGTCTTCCATGCGCACCTCCTCCAGAAACAAGATGGGCGCTCGCGCATGCGCGAACGCCCCTGAGTAGCTCGGAGGAGTTCGCCTCGTCCGGCGGGCACGCTGGCCCATTCAGCTCGAGAGCACCGGATGTCTGCGGCGAGCAGAGATCAGTTGTGGCTCGTCACGTGTAGAGGTTGCCACCGCCGACCTCCACCAGCCGGGCTACACCTCGCCGTCGCCGCTCTCCGCTTCGCTTCGATCGTCGCCGCTCGCTTCGCTCGGCAATCGGTGCTTCGCACACCGGCGGCGCACTGCGCCGCCTACCCGCGCTTTGCACGTCGCGCTTGGCTTGCTCGCGGATGATCCAGGCCTGCACGGGCGGCAGCAGCGTGGCCAGGCCGGCAGTGCCGGCGACGATCAGGCCGACGCCGGCGGACTGCCAGCCGTCGAACGCAGTCGAGCCATCAGTACGACGACGCCGGCCGCGATCAGGGCGCATCCGCTCAGCGCGAGCAGCACGCGACCCGCCAGGTTGCCGGTGACCGCGCCGGCCGCCTGCGACGCCTTGCCGAGCGTCCTGTCGAGGCGCCCGCTCGGCCCACGCGAACTCGGTGGCCAAGATTGGCCAGGCCGACGATGATCACCACGACGCCCGGCCCGGGCAGGACGAGCAGCGCGATTCCCGGCACCGACGACGGTGAACCCGAGCGCCGCGACGAGCATCCGCTTGGCGTTGCGGCCGACCCACGCGAGGACGATGACCGGTCCGCGCAGGCCGAAGCGGTTCCAGAACGGCGGGCGGAGCGACCGCGCCAGCTCGTCGTCGCTGACCCGGGCGTATGTTCGGCTCAGTGACCGGCCTGGCGTCCTGGTCGCGTGGCGGATCGATCTTGATGCCGGGGCCCATGCGTCGACGACACGGTGATCGTTGCCTGCAGGTAGCGTGCCCTTGGCCGAGGCCGGCTTGGCCCGCTGCAGCTCGTCGAGCACGGCGCTGAAGTTCGTCGAGCAGCGCCTCGGCGTTCGAAGCTGGCCTTGCCGAGCGGCACGTGCACGTTGCCGTAGCGGTCGGTGCGGTACTCGACCTTGCCGCCCTTGAACTCGCCGACGGCCTTGCCGACGTCGGTGGTGACGGTGCCGGTCTTGGGGTTCGGCATCAGGCCACGGGGGCCGAGCACGCGGCCGAGGCGGCCGACCAGCGGCATCAGGTCGGGCGTGGCGATGGCGACGTCGAAGTCGAGCATGCCCTTCTCGATCTGCGGCGGCGAGGTCGTCGGCGCCGACGATGTCGGCGCCGGCGTCGCGGGCCTCGGCGGCGGCCTCGCCGGCGGCGAACACGGCGACGCGGACGTCCTTGCCGGTGCCCGACGGGCAGGCGCGACGGTGCCGCGCACCATCTGGTCGGCCTTGCGGGGTCGACGCCGAGGCGCACGGCGAGCTCGACGGTCTCGTCGAACTTCGCCGACGCCAGTCGACTTCGACCAGCTCGAGCGCCTCGGTCGGGCGTGAACAGCTGGTCGCGGTCGAACTGCTTCGCCGCGTCGGTGAACTTCTTGCCTGCGCCATGTGCTGTCTCCCTCGTGGTCGAGCGCCGCCGGGCGAGGTCGTCCCGGTCGAGCGATGGCTGGTGGTGGTGCTGGTCGAGCTAGCTGACCGTGATGCCCATCGAGCGGGCGGTGCCGCGCGACCTGCTGCTTGGCGGCCTCGAGGTCGTTGGCGTTGAGGTCGGGCATCTTGATCTTGGCGATCTCGTCGATCTCGGCCTCGGTGACCGGTGCCGGCGGTCGCCTTGCCCGGGGTGCTCGAGCCCTTGTCGAGGCCGGCCGTCTGCGCGCAGCAGCACCGGCGTCGGCGGCGTCTTGAGGATGAACGTGAACGATGCGGTCCTCGAAGATCGTGATCTCGACCGGGATGATCGTGCCGACCTGCGACTCGGTGGCCGCGTTGTACTGCCTTGACAGAAGTCCATGATCGCCACGCCGTGCGGACCGAGCGCGGTGCCGACCGGCGGCGCCGGCGTGGCCTTGCCCGCCGGGATCTGGATCTTGACGATCGCCGCGACCTTCTTCTTTGCCATGACTGCTGTCCTTCTTCTTGCGGTGTTCGAGTCTGCTGCGGTTAGAGCTTGGCGACCTGGCTGAAGTCCATCTCGACCAGGGTCTCGCGGCCGAAGATGTTGACCAGCACCTTGAGCTTCATGCTGATCGGCGTTGATCTCGGCGATCGTGCCGGCGAAGTCGGCGAACGGGCCTTCCTTGACCCGCACGCGTCTCGCCCGACCTCGTACTCGAGGCTTGGGCTTCGCGCGCTGCGGCGAGCCGCCCGTGCCGTCGCCCTTGGCCGGCAGGAACGTCTGCGACGTCGCGGCGCGACAGCGGCGTCGGCTTCTGGCCTGCGCTCTGGCCGACGAAGCCGGTGACGCCCGGCGTGTTGCGGATGCACGTACCAGCGAGTCGTCGTCCATGTCGCAGCGCACGAGCAGGTAGCCGGGGAAGACCTTCTTCTGGACGACGACTCTTGCGGCCGTTCTTGAACTCGACGACGTCTTCCATGGGGATGACGACCTCGAAGATCTTGCTCCTCCATGTTCATGCGACTGGATGCGAGCCTCGAGGTTCTGCTGTGACCTTCTTCTCGTAGCCCGACTGCGTGTGCACGACGTACCAGCGAGCCGGGACGGTCGTACGGGGCTCTCGGACGCGGCGTCGTCGTCGCTCGTCGTCTTCGCCGAGCCTCGGCGTCGAGCGAGTCTCGTCGTCGACGCAGCACGGTCGCCGCGGATCGACGGCGAGTCGCGGGCGCCTCGAGCTCGGGCTCGGTGGTGAAGTAGTTCGTCGCTCATGCCGCAGTTGTAGCAGGCGGAGGATCACGCGAGCCGAAGAACCAGTCGAGCACCGCGATGAACGCGGTCAGCAGCACGACGGCGATCAACACGATGATCGAGTAGTTGATGACTTCGACTTCGTCGGCCAGGCGACCTTGCGAAGCTCGCCGCGGACCTCGCGGAGGAACTGCGCCGGGCGAGGTGCGCTCCTGCTTCGGCGGCCGAGGGGCGGGAGCGGCGCGCGCTTGCGCACGGGCGTGCCGTCAGGAGCCGATCTGGCCTTGACGCTGCATCATGCGCTTGGTCTCGCGGTTCATTGCCATGGCGGCACCTTGTGCGTGGTCGAGTTGCGCAGGGCAGGAGGGACTCGAACCCCCGACCACCGGTTTTGGAGACCGGAGCTCTTCCAGCTGAGCTACTGCCCTCGGGCAGGTCGGGACGCCCAATCGTAGCAGGGGACCCCCGGATCTGCCAGAGCAGTCAGCTCCCGCCGAGCCGGCGCCGCGACGGGTGCTCAGCACCAGCACACTCGCCGCTCCCGCAGCCGTCACCGCCGCCATCCCACCGAGCACCGCCGCCCGTCGGAGGGCGTCCGGCCGGCGACCCGACGTGTTGGCCTCGTCGATCGCGGCCGAGCACCTCTTCGACCCACTCTGGCCGGGTGCGGAGACGCGCCGGTCGGCGAGCTGGCGCAGGCCTCGGTGGAGCCGGCGGTGCTGCGCCGAGGTCGGCCTGGCACCGCAGGCAGTGCTCGACGTGGCCCGTGCGGCCCGGCCGGGAACCGGGTTGCCCCTCGGCCGCCTCGGCGCAGCAGCTCGGTGAGCGTCCGCACACCGCATGCGGAGCTCGTCGACCGTCGTCGCGACGGTTGAACACCTGCTCGCGCAGCCGGCGACGGGCTCGGTGCAGACGAACCTTCGCGGCCGTCGCGGAGATGCCGAGCTCGGCGGCGATCGCCTCGTGGGAAGGTCGTAGACGTCGCGCAGAACCACGACCGCCCGGAGCCGGGGCGGCAGCTCGGCGAGGGCAGCCTCGAGCTGGCTGCGCGGTGGCCGCGGCGTCGGCCCGCGCCTGCGGATCGGACTCGGGACGGGTGTCGACTCACCGGCGAGTCGACGTCGAGCTGTCGTGCTGGTGGCGCCGGCGGCGCCGACGTGCGTGGAGGCGCAGTTCGCGGTGATGCGGTACAGCCACGTCGAGAACTGCGCGTCGCCGCGGAACTGGCGCACGCCTCGATAGGCCCGGAGGTACGCCTCCTGCACCACGTCGCGAGCGTCCTCCTCGTTGCCGGTCAACCGATAGGCGAGCGTGTACGTGTCGGCGTACGTCGACTCGGACGAGCTCGTCGAAGGCCGTTCGGCTGCCGTCACGAGGCGTCGGCAACCAGCTGGGCGACCTCTGACGACGTACGTCACCGGTTGTGACCCCTGACCTCGTGGGTTACTTGCCGAGTCCTACTTCAGGATCTTGACGGCGCGGCCGGAGCCGACGGTGCGGCCGCCCTCGCGGATGGCGAACAGCAGCCCTTCGTCCATGGCGATCGGCTTGCCGCAGCTCGACGGTCATGACCGTGTTGTCGCCCGGCATCACCATCTCGGTGCCCTCCGGCAACGTGATCGACCCGGTCACATCGGTGGTCCGGAAGTAGAACTGGGGCCGATAGTTGTTGAAGAACGGCTTGTGGCGGCCGCCCTCGTCCTTGCCTCAACACATACACCTGGGCCTCGAAATCGGTGTGCGGCGTGATCGAACCCGGCTTGCACAACACCTGACCCCGCTCCACATCCTCCTTCTTCGTGCCCCGCAACAACGCCCCGATGTTGTCGCCCGCCTGACCCTGATCCAAGATCTTGCGGAACATCTCCACCCCGGTGCACACCGTCTTCTGCGTCGGCCGCAACCCGACGATCTCGACCTCGTCACCGGTGTGGACCGTGCCCTGCTCCACCTTGCCCGGTCACCACCGTGCCCCGACCCGTGATCGTGAACACATCCTCGATCGGCATCAAGAACGGCTTGTCCAACTCCCGCACCGGCTCCGGGATCGTACGCATCCACCGCCGTCCATCAACTCCATGATCTTGGCCTGCCACTCCGCATCACCCTCCAACGCCTTCAACGCCGACACCCGCACCACCGGCGCATCATCACCAGGGAACTCGTACTCGGTCAACAGCTCCCGCACCTCCAGCTCCACCAGCTCCAACAGCTCCTCATCATCCACCGCGTCGGCCTTGTTCAACGCCACCACGATGTACGGCACCCCCACCTGACGAGCCAACAACACATGCTCACGGGTCTGGGGCATCGGACCATCCGTCGCCGCCACCACCAAAATCGCCCCATCCACCTGCGCCGCACCCGTGATCATGTTCTTGATGTAATCCGCATGACCCGGCATATCCACATGCGCATAATGCCGATTCGTCCGTCTCGTACTCGACATGCGCAATCGAGATCGTGATCCCCGCGCCTTCTCCTCCGGCGCCTTATCAATCTGATCGAACGGCGTGAACTGCCGCCAACCCACTTCTCCGCCAACGTCTTCGAAATCGCCGCCGTCAACGTCGTCTTCCCATGATCGATATGACCCATCGTCCCAATATTCACATGCGGCTTCGTTCCGCTCGAACTTCGCCTTGCTCATCGGGGGTCACCTCTCTGTCGTCAGTGTGTGTGGAGTCTGTTGGTAGCGGCGGTCGGACTCGAACCGACGACCACTCCGATTATGAGCCGAGTGCTCTGACCAACTGAGCTACGCCGCCAGGCGTTCGGGCCGCGGAGACCGGCCCGGAGCCCTCTGTGGGAATCGAACCCACGACACCAGCCTTACCATGGCTGTGCTCTGCCGACTGAGCTAAGAGGGCGAGGCTCGGGTGAGCCCGGAGCCGGGCCCGCATCCTAGCGAGCACACGACCTGGGCCAATCGGCTCAACTGGGCCTCCCCTGCCTGCCGATTCGAAGGTTGGTGAAGTGCCAGCGAGTCATCATCGAGGCGGGCGGGGGCACCTTCACGCTCGACCTTCATCCCCGGTTGTCCGTCATCGCCGGTCTCGGTCCGGCCGAGCGTGACAGCCTCATCGGCGAGATCATCGGCGCAGCTCGGCGGGAACCGCACCGGCGTGCATCTCGAGCTCCGCGACGCGACGGGACGGCACCTCGCGGTCTTCCGCCCGAAGGGCGAGCGACACCGCGTGATCGACGTGACGAGCGCCGAGGACGTGAGCCACGAGTTCGTGAGTGCGGGGAGCCAGATCGACCTGCTGAGCCGGTCCGGGCTCGGCGCCAACACCGCGCGGCGCTTCCTCATCGTCGGGCCCAACGACTTCGCCACGGTCGACCCGATCGGCGAGCGCATCACGCTCCTCGCCGCCGTCGACCAGCGGGCGCTGTGGGCCGCAGCCGAGCGGGTGACGGTCGGCAGCCGAGCGACCCTGAGCCCTGAGCTGGCGCACACCGACGGCGTCGTCGAGCCCCCGAGGTCGTCGACAAGGTCGAGGAGCTGCACGACGAGTTCGAGGCGGCGGTCGCGAAGGAGAGCCAGATCCACCGGCTCACCTACCGGATCGCAGCGGGCACGGCCGCTCGCTGCGGTGCCGGCGGCGTTCATCGCCCCGGTGCTCGCGCTCCCCTGCTCTTCGCAACCGGAGCGTCGATGGCGGTCGCGGTGGTGGCCGAGCGCCGCATCGCCCGCGCTTCACGCGCCGAGCAAGAGAGCGCTCTCGGAGGCCGGTGCGCAGTCGTACCTCGGCGTTCCACCTCGAGCGCGTCAACACGATGCTGTCGAGTGTCGAGACACGGAAGAAGGCGACGGCCGTCGCCGGCGACCACCGGCGTGCGCTCGGCGCGTGGCACGACGTCGCCGGCGACATCTCGCCGGAGTGGGCGCTCGCGCACCGCGAGGAGATCATCGCGCGCGCGCAGCTCCTGCAGCGCGGCGCGAGCC
>ERZ1370068.10112-contig-8838_pt1 | contig 41227 bp, 48 predicted proteins | sample MGYA00561227_ERZ1370068 | MGnify/ENA primary metagenome ERZ1370068 (study PRJEB38410, sample SAMEA6850437) | metagenome | study: Metagenomic assessment of the ecological functions of the soil: analysis of the soil microbiota associated with the... | reverse complement strand
GCTTCACTAAGCCCGTGGTCGTTCCAGACGACGACACCTAAGCACGGATCGTCGTGGTTCCGGGGTGGTCAGCGAGAAGCTCGACGACCGACGTCCGGGTCGAGCTGACCGCGACCAGCGTGGTGAGATGGCGGTGTCGTAGCAGGCTCGGGCGGTCGTCGCGCTGGCGTGACGTACCCGCCGGACGAGGTGCGCCGGCTCGCGATAAACGGCTCGCGCGGCGGAAAGCGCGATTTGCGGCGGCGGACGCGTTGCGGCAGCAGATCGCCGGACTTGGCTGGGTCGTACGCGATGGGCCGGAGGGCTTCACGCTGGCTCCTCCGGCCGCCGTACGACGCTGCCCGACGTTTCGGCCCTGCCGGATCGATCCGCCGAACCGGGACGATCACCGCTGCACGTTGGGCTGCTGGCCCACAGGGCTGGCCGGACGATCTCCGCCGGTGCGTCGACACTGTTCGCATGCCCCTGACGATGTCGTGGGGTGAGCCTGCTCGACCTGGGTGACGTCGACGGTTGCGGGCCTCGTTCACAGAACTCGCCGTTGGGCATCCGAAGCGGGTGGCCGAATGGCACGTCGAGCGGACGGCCGGCTGGGACTGGCGAGCGCGTCGCCCTGCGCGCCGGCACCGCTACGGCGTACGTGACTGCGGATGCGTCCACGATCTTGACCGGCGACGCGCTGACCGCTGCTGGCGGCGCTCGAACCCGACGGCGTGGTCGGCGCGGGTTGGCGCGGTGTCAACGCCGATCTTGACGACGAGTGGCGCTCGTCTTACCGAGGCAGGGCCTGGAGAGGTCGACGCGCTGCTCGATATCTCGCCGTTCGCCGTGACGCGACGCTCGCGGTGGGCGGTCCGTCGGCGAAGGCGGGTCTATCGCAACGCCGATCTCGAGTTCTCGCCGATGTTGCGGGAGGCGCGGCCGGCTCGTCGTACGACACCGAGCTGCCGTTGAAGCAGGCGCGTCACCATGGCTACCACGACACGCCGGATCAGGCGCTGTTGACCCGCGAGTCGAAAACGGACGTATGACCGGATCCTCGCGCGCTTCAGGGGTCGTACGGACCTCCCCGCGCCGCGGTAGCGGCTCCGTCGCGTGATGATCTTGGGGAGGCAAATCAGACAATTGACGCGACGCCGGTCCGATTTGTCTCGCTCGGTCGCCCGGAACGAAGCCTGGCGGCCCTGTGGCTTGGCGACCGTGCGTGACCGGACTATGCTGCCTTACGCGACCTGACGACCCTGCCCGGCGGCCCGCCCGGCGGGTCGCCGCGGTCGAGACCGAGGACGAGCTGGTCGAGGCGGTCGCTTCCTCGACTCACGGCGAACCGCTCCTGGTGCTCGGCGGGGGTAGCAACGTCGTGGCCTGGACGAGGGCTTCACTTCTGGCCAGTGGTGCTGGCGGCGCAGCCGCGGCGTCCGGGTCGAGTCCGGACGCCTGCTCGGGTGCGAGCGTGTCTGTGGCGGCGGGGAGGACTGGGACCCGCTGGTCGCGTGTGCGGTCGAGGAGGCTGGATCGGGATCGGGGCGCTCGCCGGGATTCCCGTGGCCGACCGGCGCGACACCGATCCAGAACGTCGGGGCCTACGGCCAGGAGGTCGCCCAGACGATCGCTTCCGTACGGACCTGGGACCGCGAGATCAGGGCGGCGGCGGAAGCCGGCCAACGCCGACTGCCGGTTCACCTACCGGCACAGCCGATTCAAGGGCAGCGCTCCGGTTCGTCGTGCTCGACGACTATTTCCAGCTGCGTCTCGGCGATCTTGCCCCTCCGCTGAGGTACGGCGAGCTGGCCCGGACGCTGGAGTCTCGGCTCCGGCGAGCGCGCGCCGGCCGGTGACGTTCGAGCCGCTGCGGTGCTGGACCTGCGGCGTGGAAAGGGGATGGTCCTCGACGCTGAAGACCACGACACCTGGGGCAGCCGAGCTCGTTCTTCACCAATCCGGTTCTCGACGCGAGACGTGGTTGCGGCGCTCCCCCGCCGATGCCCCGCGTTGGCCCCGAACACGATGCGGGCGGGTGAAAGTGTCGGCGGCCTGGCTGATCGAGAAAGCCGGATTCGCCAAGGGGTACGGATCGGGAGCGGGTGCGCCTTTCGACGAAACACACGCTGGCCTCTGGCGAGACCCAGGGAATGCCACGACCGCGGGAACTACTGGCGCTGGCCCGCGACATTGGTGACGGTGTCGAGGCTGCGTTCGGTGTGCGGCTAGTCAACGAACCCGTCGTGCTGGGAACTCAGGCGAGTCCTCATGGACGGGACTACTGGGAAATGGGATCGAACGTAGCGTGATTCAAGTCCACTGACGCCTAAAGTGAATCAGGATCCAGTTGTCCGAACGAACATGCTCGACGTCTATCCCCGAATGGATCGACGGCGGAACATGTGGCCGGGCCGCTTGCGGCGCCTCTTCTGGTGGTGGTGTCGATCGTCGCGATCTGGCCCAAATTTCGGCCGCGAGAGATCGCACACTAGGCGGTGCAATACCTTGCCCACTTTCGGCGAAGATCGCGCTCAAAAGCGCGTGTAAGTGCAGTCAGTTCGTCGTAGTCGAAGTGCGCTGACCACCGCTTGCTCGTCATCCAGCTCTCGCGTGTCTGTTGGCATTCTGTCAATGGCGCCACGATCGCAAACTCGAATAAGTCAGCCGCCGTCTTGCAGACATCGGCAAATGCATCCGAATGCCCAGCTCCTCACTCGCCGGCCGCCCCTCGCCGAAACGTGACATCGCCGCGCGCGAGTCCGGGCCATTTCGCTGGCCCGTTGGGGAGAAGTCCTTCCGCAGAAACTCCAGCGCGAAATTCTCCGGGTCGAGAGGGACTCGGGCAAGTGATCGACAAGTGACTCGGCGAGTTTCGAGTACTCGAGCGCGGAGCTTGACATTCGATCCCGCGCTTTAATCCTCGTTATCCCTGGTAAACTGTATCCTCGGGCCGAGGATTCTATCCAGGAATGCAAGCGCTGGACCAATCTTCTGGGTTGCGAACTGGTACCGGCTCTGCTTTGTCGAGTCCAAAGCCGCATCGTGTAATAGCTGCGATCTGGCATGGGTGACCGCGAGCGAACTTCGTCGGACACCAGCCGGCTTTGTTTCCTGACTCCGCCCGTTCCTTGAGCGTGCTAAGAACAGAGCTTGATCTGCTCGCAGACGTGAAAGACGTCTGAATCGCTTCCTGACCAATTCCGTGAGTTGCGAACTTCCTGAAGTCGGGCACGAGTCTGGCCGCCGCTCCAGAACCGTCCAGGACGTCGCCGAGTTGTGGAGCTCCTTTCAGCATGCTGATCCACGGATCAAAGACATTCTCTCGCGGAGCCAGGTCGCCAAGACGACACGGTCCAGTGAGGGAGAAGTGTTTTCAGACATCGGCGCATCCTGAATCTGAAGCGGGCAACAATCACGCCAAATCTCAGAGACCGCCCTCCGCCGTTCGGGAGGGGACGTGCGTCCCGCATTGCGGGCAACAGCCGCTTTTCCCGATCGCGCGTGACCCGCCCACCGCGGCATCCAGCCCGATACGGGCGAGCGGTTGTCCAGCCGCAGGCGGCGATATCCCCGGATCTCGCTGCCTTGAGACCCGAGGGAGCAGCCGGGGAGCTCATCACCGAGTCCTGCGCGAGGCGGCCAGCTCGGTATCGTGGAGGCTGTGCACCTTTCGCGGGCGAGCTTCGTACTGCGCCAGCCAGCCGGGAGCCGAACAGCAGCGGGTCGTCGGCGCCGAGCGCGACCGCGACCCCGGCGCCGAGCAGCGTCGGGCAGCGGCACCGAGCGTGCAGGTCCGAGTAGACGCCGAGCGCGACGTTGGAGACCGGGCAGACCTCGAGCGCGATGCCGGCCGCGACGACCCGGTCCAGCAGTGCGCGGGTCCTCGGCCGACCGGACCCCGTGGCCGAGCCGGTCGGCGTGCGAGCCGTCGAGGCAGGCGCGCACGCTGCTCGGCCCCGACGCAGCTCGCCGCCGTGCGGCGCCAGCGAGCAGCCCGGCCGCGCTCGGCGATCGCGGAACGCGCGGCGCGAAGTCCGCGCGTGCGCCCGCGCCGCTCGTCGTTGGACAGCCCGAAGCCGACCACGCCGCGGCCGGCGTACTGGACGGCGAGCCGGGCCAGGGTGCGGGCGTCGAGCGGATGCCGGGTGCGGTTGGCGGCGATGACCACCGCCATGCCCAGCGCCGGTCGCGCTCGGACGCCTCGCGCGACCGCGTCGAGGACCAGGTCGGTGAACGCGCGTGATCGCCGCCGAAGCGGGCGGCGTACCCGCTCGGGTCCACCTGGATCTCCAGCCAGCCGGCCGCCGTCGCGCACGTCGTCCTCGGCCGCCTCGCAGCACCAGACGGCGTACGTCGTCCTCGGTGCGCAGCACCGACCGGGCCACGTCGTAGAGCCGCTGGAAGCGGAACCAGCCCTTCTCGTCGGCCGCCGACAGCTGCGGCGGCCACTCCGTCGACCAGCGCGTCCGGCAGCGCGATGCCGTCGCGCTCGGCGCAGCTCGAGCAGCGTGGCGTGCCGCATCGACCCGGTGAAGTGCAGGTGCAGGTGCGCCTTCGGCAGCGCCAGTCGCGTCGGACTGCCCGCCGAGCGCGCTGGCTCAGCTCACGGCCAAGAGCAGTCTGCGAGCCGGGTGATGCCCTCGACCAGGTCGTCGTCGCCGAGCGCGTAGGACAGCCGCAGGTAGCCCGGGCGCGCCGAACGCCTCGCCGGGCACGACCGCCACCTCGGCCTGCGTCGAGGATGTAGCTCGGCGAGCTCGGCCGAGGTCTGCGATGACCGCTGCCCGCGCAGCTCCGCGCCCCAGCACCGCCTTCGACCGACGGGTAGGCGTAGAACGCGCCCTCCGGCTCGGGGCAGGCGACGCCGTCGATCGTCGTTGAGCATCGCCACGATCGTGCGCCGCCGCCGGTCGAAGGCCGTCCGCATCTCGGCGACCGCCGACAGGTCGCCCGACGACGGCGGCGAGCGCGGCGCGCCTGCGAGACGTTCGCGACGTTGGACGTGGCGTGCGACTGGAGGTTGGTCGGCCGCCTTGACCACGTCCGTCGGGCCGATCATCCAGCCGACCCGCCAGCCGGTCATCGCGTAGGTCTTGGCGACGCCGTTGACGACCACGCACGCGTGTCGGCCAGCTCGGGCACGAGCGCCGGCATCGAGGTGAACTCGTGTCGCCGTAGACGAGGTGCTCGTAGATCTCGTCGGTGACCACCCACAGCCCGTGCTCGACGGCCCAGCGGCCGATCGCCTCGACCTCGCTCGCGCGGGTAGACCGCGCCGGTCGGGTTGGACGGCGAGACGAACACCAGCACCTTGGTGCGCGGCGGTGCGCGCCGCCTCGAGCTGCTCGACGGTGACCCGGAAGCCGGTGGCCTCGTCGGTCGGCGACCTCGACCGGCACGCCGCCGGCGAGCGCGGATCGCCTCGGGGTAGGTGGTCCAGTACGGCGCGGGCAGCAGGACCTCGTCGCCCGGGTCGAGCAGCGTCGCGAACGCGTCGTAGACGCGCCTGCTTGCCGCCGTTGGTGACGAGCACCTGGCTCGGCGTCGACGTCGTAGCCGGAGTCGCGGGCGGTCTTGGCCGCGATCGCCGTCCCGCAGCTCGGGCAGGCCCGGCGGCGGGCGTGTAGCGGTGGTTGCGCGGGTCGCGGCAGGCCGCGACCGCCGCCTCGACGATGTAGTCCGGCGTCGGGAAGTCGGGCTCGCCGGCGCCGAAGCCGATGACCGGTCGCGCCCGGCGGCCTTGAGGGCCTTGGCCTTGGCGTCGACGGCGAGCGTGGCGGACTCGGCGATGCCGGCTGATCCGCGCCGAGACTCGGACGGCGGCTCATTCGTGCCGGGGCAGTGGGCTCATGGCTCGGGCCGGGCTCGCATCTCGCAGCGGGCGGTGGCCGTCGTCCACGGTATCCGGATCGTCCGGCCCGGGCGGGTGAGCGTCGGCCCGGCCAGCCAGGCGCCGGTTCGACGGGCGGGCACGGCAGGCCGGCCGGAGCATCGCGCGGCACGGGCGGTGGCGGGGCTCAGTTCGACCGCTGCGCGTGCCGAGCACGTACACCCTGTCCTGGCGTTCTTCGCCGTCGCGTAAGCGCGCCCGCGCGCCAGCACGGGTGGGCCTGGCTGTGGGGTCGCCCGAAGCGCCGATAGGGCCGTAGCTCAATTGGTAGAGTCCCGGTTCCCAAAACCGGTGGTTGGGGGGTTCGAGTCCCTCCGGCCCTGCGACGCGCTCGACGGCAAGAGCGCGTGGGTTCCGACCCCGGCGACCCGACCGTACGACAACCGCGGGCAGCCGACCGGTCGGTGAGGTGTCAGGTGACGCCGCGAGCAATGGGCGATGCGCGGTTGAGTTCGTCCGTGCAGCCCATCCGGGTACGTTGCCTTCGCCAGACAGGAAGGACGCGGCGCAGACGATACGCGTGATGCGACCTCCGCTCCGGCCGCCCACCAGCCGTCCGGCCGAAAGCGCAGCATGCCGCCCGGATTGCACCGTTCTACCGGCAGGTGGTCGCCGAGCTGCCGCAAGGTCATCTGGCCGACCCGGCAAGCGAGCTGATCACCCGCACCACCGTCGTGATCGTGTTCGTCCTCCTCGCCAGGCCTCACCGCGATCGTGCCCGATCCCCGCGTTCGGCAGCTCGTGTTCAGTCGTCTGCTGGGCGTGCCGAAGCTAAGTCATGGGCGCTCCGGCCAGGTGGCCTGCGTCCGTACCCGCCGATCTCCAAGCCAGACCGCTGCGCCATCCAGGCCGCGCTCTAGCTTGACCGGCAGTCGCCCTGCCAGTGCCCGATCCAGTCCCATTCAGGACGAAGTCGTCGCGTGTCCGAGTCCCCGCTGACCAGCGGCACACCCCGGAGTCCGACGTGCCAGCCGACGTCGAGGCAGCATGCCGAGGTCGACGCCGATCGCCGATATCGAGGCCGACGCGCGGAACTCGAGCCTGCGGCGGAGGCCGAGCTCGCGGCGGAACTCGAGCCTCGCCGCGGAGGTCTGAGCCTGCCGCGGAGGACGAGCCCGAGCCGACCCGCGAGGAGTTCCGCGCCGCGCTGCGCGCGGGCGCCGGCGACTGGTACGTCGTGCACTCCTACGCCGGCTACGAGAACAGGGTGAAGGCCAACCTCGAGACCCGGATCCGCAGCCTCAACATGGAGGACTACATCTTCCAGGTCGAGGTGCCGCATGGAAGAGGTCACCGAGATCAAGAACGGCCAGCGCAAGCAGGTCACGCCGCATCGGTGCTGCCCGGCTACGTCCTGGTCCGGATGGACCTCACCGACGAGTCCTGGGGCGCGCGTGCGCAACACCCCGGGCGTCACCGGCTTCGTCGGCGCACACGCACCAGGCCGTCGCCGCTCGACGCCTCGACGAGGTCGTCAAGATCCTGCGCGCCCGTCGAGCCTGGAGGCGACAGCAGTGCCGCCGGCAGGCCGAGGTCGCACGGTCCAGGTCGACTTCCAGGTCGGCGAATCGGTCACCGTCATGGACGGCCCGTTCGCCACGCTCCCGGCGACGATCCAGCGAGATCAACGCCGACACGCAGAAGCTCAAGGTGCTGGTGTCGATCTTCGGCCGCGAGACCCCGGTCGAGCTGTCGTTCAGCCAGGTCGCCAAGATCTGACCCCCACCGCCCCGCACGCACGCAGTACACGACGAGGAGACCAGTTCAGATGCCCCCGAAGAAGAAGCTCGCCGCGATCATCAAGCTGCAGATCAAGGCCGGCGCAGCCAACGCCCGCGCCGCCCGTCGGCCCGGCGCTGGGCCAGCACGGCGTCAACATCATGGAGTTCTGCAAGGCGTACAACGCCGCGACCGAGGTCGCAGCGCGGCAACGTCATCCCGGTCGAGATCATCGGTCTACGAGGACCGCTCGTTCACCTTCGTCACCAAGACGCCGCCGCGCCGCGCGGCTGCATCCTGAAGGCCGCCGGTGTCGACGAAGGGCTCGGCGAGCCGCACAAGGTCAAGGTCGCGTCAAGATCACCGGCGACCAGGTCCGCGAGATCGCCGAGACCAAGATGGCCGACCTCAACGCCAACGACATCGACGCCGCCGACGAAGATCATCGCCGGCACCGCCCGCTCGATGGGCATCACCGTCGAGGGCTGAACGTCCGCGACGCAGACGCACGCAGCGTCCGTGGGCAGGGCCAGCGCTGGCCCGCTCGACCACGACTCTGACCACAGACGAAGGAGCAGCACATGAAGCGCAGCAAGGCATACCGCGCCGCGGCCGAGAAGATCGACCGCGGCCAGGCTCTACACGCCCGCTCGAGGCCGTCCGGCTCGGCCAAGGACACCGTCGACGACGAAGTATCGACGCGACCGTCGAGGTCGCCATGCGGCCTCGGCGTCGACCCGCGCAAGGCCGACCAGATGGTCCGCGGCACCGTCAACCTCCCGCACGGCACCGGCAAGACCGCCCGCGTCATCGTCTTCGCGACCGGCGAGCAAGGCCGACGCAGGCCCAGTGCGGCCGGCGCCGACATCGTCGGCGCCGACGAGCCTGATCGACGAGGTCCAGGGCGGCTGGCTCGACTTCGACGCCGTCGTCGCCACGCCCGACCTGATGGGCAAGGTCGGCCGCCTCGGCCGCGTGCTCGGCCCGCGTGGCCTGATGCCGAACCCGAAGACCGGCACCGTCACGCCGGACGTCGCCAAGGCCGTGTCCGACATCAAGGGCGGCAAGATCGAGTTCCGCGTCGACAAGCACGCCGAACCTGCACTTCATCATCGGCAAGGCGTCGTTCGGCGAGCGAGCAGCTGGTCGAGAACTACGCGGCCGCGCTCGACGAGGTGCTGCGGCTCAAGCCGTCCGCCGTCGAAGGGCCGCTACCTGAGGAAGGTCGTGGTTCACCACCGACAATGGGCCTGAGCATTCCTGGTTGATCCGAACCAAGGCACGCCAGCTCATGGAGGCGGCCGACGCCTGAGCGCCTCGATTCCCCGCCCGGCACTGTCGTCCGATTTGGCGCGGCGCGCACGCACCACGTATTCTCGAGCGCCTGCCACAGACCGCCGGTCACCACGCCTCCAGGTGGGGCGTCGAAGGTCCTGCTCACGCGGGCGGCCCGCGCAGGTGAGTACACGTCGATGTGGGTTTTGTGAGCGGCTCGGCAACGGCCACGCACCGACATCGAGCCCCGTGCGCACCCGCGCGTCGGGGCTTCTTCCCGTGAACTCGGTCTTCGTCGTGTCCGGCGCACCACCCCGGAAGGGAGCGCCCATGGCGAGGCCAGACAAGGTCGCCGCGGTGACCGAGCTCACCGGACCTGTTCCGTGACTCGAATGCCGCAGTGCTGACCGAGTACCGCGGGCTCACCGTCTCGCAGCCCAAGGAGCTGCGCGCTCCCTGCGCGGCAACGCGCGTACGCCATCGTGAAGAACACCCTGACCAGGATCGCCGCAGCGGGACGCGGTGTCGCAGCATCTGACGACCTCCTCGAGGTCCGTCGGCGATCGCTTTCGTCACCGGCGACCCGTCGAGGCGGCGAAGGGCGCTCGCGCGACTTCGCGAAGGCGCACCCCATGCTCGTCATCAACGGGCGGGATTCTCGACGGCAAGTCGCTTTCGCCGGACGATCCGCATCGCTGGCAGATCTCGAGTCGCGTGAGGTTCTCGCTGGCCATGCTGGCAGGCGCGATGAAGGCCCCCGCAGGGAGCAGTCGCGCTCTTCGCCGCACCGCTGTCGCAGGCGGCGCGGGTGGTCGAGGCCCTGCGTCAGAAGGCGGTCGAGGATCCGAGCATTCTGGCCGGCGGTGGGTAACGCCCGAGCCGGTGGCCGATGACGCCGCTGAAAGTCCGTTGATATACGCTGGCCGCGACGCGCTGAGGCAAACCACCGCTGATGCGGCTGAGGCAACTACCGCTGATGCGGCTGAGGGCAACTACCGCTGAGGCGACTACGCTGACGCGGCTGGAGGCGACTACTTCGCTGACGCAACTACCGCTGACGCAGCAACCACTGCTGACGCGGGTGACACCGAGTCCGGCCCAAGCGGCGAGTCCGCAGCCGAAGCGGTGGTCCTGAGCCACGATGCGGCAGTCCGCCCGAGTACCACCCGGTGCCGAGACGGCGCCTGTCAGTCCGAAGCGGAGTCCTGCCGTCTGAGACCCCGAGCCTGTCGCGTTGAGACCGAGCCTGGCGTTGGGCCGAGCCGAGCCGCCCAGCCGAGGCTGAAGGCTGACTCCCGGCAGCAGCCGGGCAAGCCGCGTTCCAAGCAAGATCAACATTCAAACGACCCAGATGGAGAGGACCGCCACCATGGCGAAGCTCAGCACCGACGAGCTGCTCGACGCGTTCAAGGAGATGACGCTGCTCGAGCTCAGTCGAGTTCGTGAAGCAGTTCGAGGACACCTTCGGCGTCACCGCAGCCGCCCCGGTCGCCGTCGCGGCCGCCCCGGCGCGCCGCGCGGTGGCGCGACGGCCGAGGCCGCCGAGGAGCAGGACGAGTTCGACGTCATCCTCGAGGGCGCCGGCGACAAGAAGATCCAGGTCATCAAGGAGGTGCCGTGCCGCTCACCAGCCTCGGCCTCAAGGAGGCCAAGGACCTCGGTCGACGGCACCCCGAAGCGCGGTCCTGGAGAAGGTCAACAAAGGAGGCTGCCGAGAAGGCAAAGGCCGCCCTCGAGGGCGCCGGCGCCACAGGTCACGCTCACGTTCCACTACGTACGCCCAGCGGCGCGGCCGATCCGGGAAGCGCCGGTCGGCCGCCCTTCGACGTCCGGGTAGACGCCAGCCGGACGAGCCGGTGCATTGCCAGCCGGATCAGTGCCGGTGCGCCGGCCCCGGGCAACGACGTACCGCACAAGACATCCAGCGGCACCGGGCACGCTCGGCAGTGCTATGCCCGACAGTTGTGCAGGCTCGGTGCTTGACGGGTCCGGCACTACAGGCCGGGACAGCTCGGCGCAGCCAAACCGGGTTGGCCGGTACCGCACACCGTCGGATCGACCCGAGCTCCCGCGCCACGCCGAAAGCCCTGAATCACCCGTAGCCCTTGACCTGACGTACCGGCGTCATTCTGCCTGCGGCTGAGATGCTCGTAGTTTGGCTAGAGCGCGTCCATGGTGTGCGGGAGCCGCCACTCCGACAGCGGCGTACCAAGTAGGTATGCTGCGACTTTTGCGCTGCCTCTGACTGACCCGCGATCGTGCCACGGGCAGTCTGGCATGCGCGCACCGAGCAGCGAGCCCTCGGAAGGGACCGCTCTTTGGCCGCCTCGCGCACCAGCGTCAGCTGGAAGAGCACTCGTCCAGCACCATGCCCCCTCGCCGCGTTTCATTCGCGAAGATCCGCGAGCCCTCGAGGTTCCCAACCTCCTCGCCCTGCAGACCGAGTCGTTCGACTGGCTGCTCGGCAACGAGCGCTGGCGTGCCCGCAGTCGCGAGAACGCTCGCGAGGACGCCGGACCGTACCTGAGCAAGTCGGGTCTCGAGGAGATCTTCGAGGAGATCAGTCCCGATCGAGGACTTCTCCGGGACCATGTCGCTGTCGTTCCGCGACCACCGGTTCGAGCCGCCCAAGTACTCCGTCGAGGAGTGCAAGGAGAAGGACATCACCTACTCCGCCGCCGCTGTTCGTCACCGCGGAGTTCATCAACAACGCGACCGGCGAGATCAAGAGCCAGACGGTGTTCATGGGCGACTTCCCGCTGATGACCGCCCAAGGGCACGTTCATCATCAACGGCACCGAGCGTGTCGTCGTCTCGCCAGCTGGTCCGCTCGCCCGGGCGTCTACTTCGACCAGACAGCCGGACAAGACCTCCGACAAGGACATCTTCAGCTGCAAGGTCATCCCGTCGCCGCGGCGCCTGGCTGGAGTTCGAGATCGACAAGCGCGACATGCGTCGGCGTCCGCATCGACCGCAAGCGCAAGCAGAGCGTCACCGTCCTGCTCAAGGCGCTCGGCTGGGACGACGGCGCAGATCCTGCGAGCAGTTCGGCGAGTACGAGTCGATGCTGGCCACCCTCGAGAAGGACCACACCGACGGGCCAGGACGACGCGCTGCTCGACATCTACCGCAAGCTGCGCCCGGGCGAGCCGCCGACGCGCGAGGCCGCGCAGACGCTGCTCGACAACCTGCTACTTCAACCCCAAGCGCTACGACCTGGCCAAGGTCGGCCGCTACAAGGTCAACAAGAAGCTCGGCCTCGACGCTGCCGATCAGCCAGGGCACGCTGACCGAGCGACGACATCGTCGCGACCGATCGAGTACCTCGTGCCGGCTGCACGCCGGCGAGACGAGATGCCGGCGTCGAGAGCGATCGTCGAGAGCCGACGACATCGACCACTTCGGCAACCGCCGCCTGCGCACGGTCGGCGAGCTGATCCAGAACCAGGTCCGCATCGGCCTGGCCCGGATGGAGCGCGTCGTCCGCGAGCGGATGACGACCCAGGACGTCGAGGCGATCACGCCGCAGACCCTGATCAACATCCGCCCGGTCGTCGCCGCGCATCAAGGAGTTCTTCGGCACCTCGCCAGCTGTCCCAGTTCATGGACCAGACCAACCCGCTGGCGGGCTGACCCACAAGCGCCGCCTGTCGGCGCTCGGCCCGGGTGGTCTGTCCCGCGAGCGGGCCGGCTTCGAGGTCCGCGACGTGCACCCGTCGCACTACGGCCGGATGTGCCCGATCGAGACGCCGGAAGGCCCGAACATCGGCCTGATCGGCTCGCTGTCGACGCTACGGCGCGGGTCAACCCGTTCGGCTTCGTCGAGACGCCGTACCGCAAGGTCGACGAGGGCAAGGTCACCGACCAGATCGACTACCTGACCGCCGACGAGGAGGACCGGCACGTCATCGCCCAGGCCAACGCGCCGCTGACGCGACGACGGCACGCTTCGCCGAGGACCGCGTGCTGGTCCGCCGCGAAGGGCGGCGAGGTCGACTACGTCGACCGCCGGACGACGTGGACTACATGGACGTCTCGCCGCGCCAGATGGTGTCGGTCGCGACCGCGATGATCCCGTTCCTCGAGCACGACGACGCCAACCGCGCGCTGATGGGCGCGAACATGCAGCGCCAGGCCGTGCCGCTGCTGCGCAGGCCGAGGCGCCGCTGGTCGGCACCGGCATGGAGTACCGCGCCGCGGTCGACGCCGGCGACGTGGTCGTCGCCGAGAGCGCCGGTGTGGTCGAGGAGCTGTCGCGCCGACTACATCACCGTGCACCAGCGACGACGGCACCGCCGCACCTACCTGCTGCACAAGTTCCGCCGGTCCAACCAGGGCACCTGCGTCAACCAGAAGCCGATCGTCGTCGAGGGCGACCGGGTCGAGGCCGGTCAGGTCATCGCCGACGGTCCGTGCACCGACGACGGCGAGATGGCGCTCGGGCGCAACCTGCTGGTCGCGTTCATGCCGTGGGAGGGCCACAACTACGAGGACGCGATCATCCTGTCGCCAGCGCCTGGTCCAGGACGACGTGCTCACCTCGATCCACATCGAGGAGCACGAGGTCGACGCCCGCGACACCAAGCTGGGCCCGGAGGAGATCACCCGCGACATCCCGAACGTCTCCGAGGAGATGCTCGCCGACCTCGACGAGCGCGGCATCATCCGGATCGGCGCCGAGGTCGTACCCGGCGACATCCTGGTCGGCAAGGTCACGCCCAAGGGCGAGACCGAGCTGACCCCGGAGGAGCGGCTGCTGCGCGCGATCTTCGGCGAGAAGGCCCGCGAGGTCCGCGACACCTCGCTGAAGGTGCCGCACGGCGAGACCGGCACGGTCATCGGCGTCCGGACGTTCTCGCCGGGAGGACGGCGACGAGCTGCCGCCCGGCGTCAACGAGCTGGTCCGGGTCTACGTGGCCCAGAAGCGCAAGATCACCGGACGGCGACAAGCTGGCCGGCCGGCACGGCAACAAGGGCGTCATCGCGAAGATCCTGCCGGTGGAGGACATGCCGTTCCTCGAGGACGGCACGCCGGTCGACATCGTGCTCAACCCGCTCGGCGTGCCGAGCCGGATGAACATCGGCCAGGTCCTCGAGACGCACCTCGGCTGGGTGGCCAAGACGGGCTGGAAGGTCGACGGCGACGACACGACCTGGAAGAAGGCGCTGCGCGGCGATCGGCGCGGCCGAGTCCACGCCGGACACCAACGTGGCGACGCCGGTCTTCGACGGGGCCCGCGAGGAGGAGATCACCGGGCCTGCTCGGCGTCGACCCTGCCCAACCGCGACGGCGTGCGCATCGATCGGCGCGAGCGGCAAGGCGCAGCTGTTCGACGGCCGCTCCGGTGAGCCGTTGCCGGACGCCGATCGCGGTCGGCTACATCTACATCCTCAAGCTGCTGCCACCTGGTCGACGACAAGATCCACGCCCGGTCGACCGGCCCGTACTCGATGATCACGCAGCAGCCGCTGGGTGGTAAGGCGCAGTTCGGTGGCCAGCGGTTCGGCGAGATGGAGGTGCTGGGCGCTGCGAGGCCTACGGCGCGGCGTACGCGCTGCAGGAGCTGCTGACCATCAAGTCCGACGACGTGCTCGGCCGGGTCAAGGTCTACGAGGCCATCGTCAAGGGCGAGAACATCCCCGAGCCGGGCATCCCGGAGTCGTTCAAGGTGCTGCTCAAGGAGCTGCAGTCGCTGTGCCTCAACGTCGAGGTGCTCTCCAGCGACGGTGTCGCCGATCGAGATGCGCGAGACCGACGACGAGGTCTTCCGGGCGGCCGAGGAGCTCGGGCATCGACCTGTCCCGGCGCCCAATGAAGGCGCGATGCAGCGTCGACGAGGTTGACGTCGGTCCGGGGCGGTCATCGTCGAACCGACCCCGGACGCACAGCTTCGAAGACGAGCCGACTCGTAGAGGACGTACAAGTGCTCGACGTCAACTTCTTCGACGAGCTCCGGATCGGTCTCGGCCACGGCCGACGACATCCGTCGGTGGTCGCACGGCGAGGTCAAGAAGCCGGAGACCATCAACTACCGCACGCTCAAGCCGGAGAAGGACGGCCTCTTCTGCGAGAAGATCTTCGGCCCCACCCGGGACTGGGAGTGCTACTGCGGCAAGTACAAGCGGGTCGCGCTTCAAGGGCATCATCTGCGAGCGCTGCGGCGTCGAGGTCACTCGCGCCAAGGTACGGCGCGAGCGGATGGGCCACATCGAGCTGGCCGCACCGGTCACCCACATCTGGTACTTCAAGGGTGTCCCGAGCCGGCTCGGCTACCTGCTCGACCTGGCCCCGAAGGACCTCGAGAAGATCATCTACTTCGCGGCGTACGTGATCACCAATCGGTGGACGACGAGGCCCGCCAGCCGCGACACTGTCCACGCTGGAGGCCGAGATCGCGGCCGAGAAGCGGCACGCTCGAGAAGCGGCCGCGACGCCGACGATCGAGAGCGTGCGTCAGAAGCTCGAGGCCGACCTGGCCGAGCTCGAGGCCGAGGGCGCGAAGAGCGACGTGCGCCGCAAGGTCAAGGAGGGCGGCGAGCGCGAGATGCGCCAGATCCGCGACCGGGCGCAGCGTGAGATCGACCGCCTCGGACGAGGTGCTCGGACACCGTTCCGCAAGCTCGAGGTCGCAGAACCTCATCACCGACGAGCTGCTCTACCGCGAGCTGCGCGACCGGTTCGGCGAGTACTTCACCGGCGGCCATGGGCGCCGAGGCGATCAAGGCGCTGGCTGCAGAACTTCGACCTCGACGGCTGAGGCCGAGTCGCTGCGCGAGACCATCCGCACCGGCAAGGGCCAGCGGAAGATCCGCGCGCCTCAAGCGGCTCAAGGTGGTCGCGGCGTTCCTGCAACACCACCAACTCGCCGCTGGGCATGGTGCTCGACTGCGTCCCGGTCATCCCGCCGGACCTGCGCCCGATGGTGCAGCTCGACGGTGGCCGGTTCGCGACCACGCGACCTGAACGACCTGTACCGCCGGGTGATCAACCGGAACAACCGCCTCAAGCGGCTGATCGACCTCGGCGCGCCCGAGATCATCGTCAACAACGAGAAGCGGATGCTGCAGGAGGCCGTCGACGCGCTGTTCGACAACGGCCGCCGCGGCCGGCCCGGTCACCGGCCCGGGCAACCGCCCGCTCAAGTCGCTGTCGGACATGCTCAAGGGCAAGCAGGGCCGGTTCCGCCAGAACCTGCTCGGCAAGCGCGTCGACTACTCCGGCCGTTCGGTCATCGTGGTCGGCCCGCAGCTCAAGCTGCACCAGTGCGGCCTGCCCGAAGCAGATGGCGCTGGAGCTGTTCAAGCCGTTCGTGATGAAGCGGCTGGTCGACCTCAACCACGCGCAGAACATCAAGTCGGCCAAGCGCATGGTCGAGCGCCAGCCGTCCGGTCGTGTGGGACGTGCTCGAAGAGGTCATCGCGGAGCACCCGGTGCTGCTCAACCGGGCGCCGACCCTGCACCGCCTGGGCATCCAGGCCTTCGAGCCGCAGCTGGTCGAGGGCAAGGCCATCCAGATCCACCCGCTCGTCTGCACCGCGTTCAACGCGGACTTCGACGGCGACCAGATGGCCGTCCACGTGCCGCTGTCGGCCGAGGCCCAGGCCGAGGCCCGCATCCTCATGCTGTCCAGCAGCAACAGCATCCTCAAGCCGGCCGACGGCAAGCCGGTGACCATGCCTACCCAGGACATGATCATCGGCCTGCTACTACCTCACCCACCGCAAGCCGGGTGAGAAGGGTGAGGGCTGCGTGTTCTCCTCCGACGCCGAGGCCCGGATGGCCTTCGACGCCAAGGAACTGCACCTTGCAGGCGCCGATCCGGGTCCGGATCAGGCGGCGTGACGTAGGTAAGGAGTCGCTGGACGACGCGCGGGCCCAGAGGACGTCGAGAACCTCGAGCCCGCTGCTGGAGACCACGCTCGGCCGGGTGCTGTTCAACGAGACCCTGCCGCCAGGGTTACCCGTTCGTCAACTTCGAGGTGCGCAAGGGCCAGCTCTCGGCGATCGTCAACGACCTGGCCGAGCGCGTACCCGAAGGTGCAGCTGGCGGCGACGCTGGACGCGCTGAAGGAGGCCGGCTTCCACTGGGCCACCTGGTCCGGCGTGACCATCGGTATCGAGGACGTGGTCCAGCCACCGCGCAAGCGCGAGATCCTCGAGCGGTATGAGAAGGAGGCCGAGCGGGATCGACAAGCAGTACCAGCGCGGCCTCATGACCGCCGAGGAGCGCCGGGGCGAGCTGATCGAGATCTGGACCAAGGCGACCAACGAGGTGGCCGAAGGAGCTGGAGACGCCTCGCTGCCGCAGGGCAACCCGCTGTGGGTGCATGATCCACAGTGGAGCCCGCGGCAACATGCTGCAGCTGCGCCAGATCTCGGCGATCCGTGGTCTGGTGGCCAACCCGAAGGGTGAGATCATCCCGCGTCCGATCAAGTCCTCGTTCCGTGAGGGCCTGTCGGTGCTGGAGTACTTCATCTCCACCCACGGCGCCCGGAAGGGTCTCGCGCGACACGGCGCTGCGGACCGCCGACTCGGGCTACCTCACTCGGCGCTCTGGTCGACGTCTCGCAGGACGTGATCATCCGCGAGGAGGACTGCGGCACCGAGCGCGGCATCACTGATGACGGTTGCCGAGCACGGCGAGGACGGCGAGCTGCGCGATGCACGAGCATGCGGAGACCGGTGTCTTCGGCCGCAGCGTCGCGGACGACGTCAATGACGGCAACGGAAACATCGTCGTGCCGCGACTCAACGACCGCGGCGAGGCCACCGACCTGACGCTCGATCCTCGTCGGTGACATGGTCGCCGCCGGCATCGAGACGGTACGGGTGCGGAGCGTGCTGACGTGCGAGTCGAAGCTCGGCGTCTGTGCGGCCTGCTATGGCCGGTCGCTGCCCACCGGCAAGCTCGTGGACGTTGGCGAGGCGGTCGGCATCATCGCGGCGCAGTCCATCGGTGAGCCCGGTACCCAGCTGACCATGCGTACGTTCCACACCGGCGGTGTCGCGGGTGAGGACATTACCCAGGGTCTGCCCCGGGTTCAGGAGATCTTCGAGGCGCGAGTGCCCAAGGGCAAGGCGCCGATCGCGGAGATGGCCGGCCGGGTGCGGATCGAGGAGGGTGACCGGTCTCGCAAGATCATCATCGTGCCCGATGACGGCAGCGACGAGATCGTGCATGACAAGATCTCCAAGCGGGTCCGGCTCCGCAAGCACGATGGCGATCACGTCGACGTCGGCGAGAAGCTCACCGAAGGCACGATCGACCCGCATGAGCTACTGCGGGTCCTCGGTCCCCGGGCGGTCCAGGTCCACCTGACCCAGGAGGTTCAGGCGGTCTACCGCTCGCAGGGTGTGCTCATCCACGACAAGCACATCGAGATCATCATTCGGCAGATGCTCAAGCGCGTTACGGTCATCGATTCTGGCGCGACTGAGTTCCTGCCGGGCCTGCTCGTCGACCGGGCGCAGTTCGAGGCCGAGAACCGTCGCCTCGTGTCCGAGGGTGGCGAGCCGGCGGCCGGCCGGCCGGTGCTCATGGGCATCACCAAGGCCTCGCTGGCGACAGATTCGTGGCTCTCGGCGGCCTCCTTCCAGGGAGACCACCCGGGTGCTCACCGATGCCGCCATCCACGCCCGCAGCGACTCGCTTATCGGGCTCAAGGAGAACGTCATCATCGGCAAGCTCATCCCGGCCGGTACCGGCATCAGCCGCTACCGCAGCATCCGGGTGGAGCCGACCGAGGAGGCGAAGGCGAAGGTCTACTCGATGACCGGCTATACCGAGACCGACTACGGGTTCGGGCCGGCCAGCGGTACCGCGGTGCCACTGGACGACTTCGACCTCGGCTCGTTTCGCTAGGCTAGGTCCACTCGCACGGTGGGGTGCGGGGCTCCGGTTTCGACCGGAGCCCCGCACTCGTTCTCGTGGTGCTTCCGGGGTCCCGCGTGCACGCTGGTCGCCGGCGTGTTCTGCTTAGGTCATGACGGAGGTCGCCCGCAGCGGCTTCGGCCCGGACGTAAGTGCCGGTCCGAGGGCATCCGGAGCCGTGCCGGCCGAGGGCGTGCGGCATCCGCAGGATCCGGAGCCGGTTCTGTTCGACCAAGGCCGCGGCCGTGCTCGCGCTCGGCCTGGCCGCGCTTGTGACCGGGCCGTTCGTCGGTGGCACTCGTTCCCGCGACGATTGGTCTGGCGCTGGCCCGCGAGGCGCGAGGTGACGTCATCGCCAGCCGTGGCTATCTGACCGGCGCTCGGTCGCTGAAAGCGGGGCCGCATGCTGGCCATGATCGGCTTGGGTCTCGCGGTGGCGGCGCTGGTCACGGCCACCGTGCTCGTGCTCATCTCAGCTGGCGAACGGTGCCGCCCACGATTTTCCCGACACGTCGGACTGACCGGGTACGTTTTCCATACTGCCGTCGGTCGATCGAGGGGCGTGATGAGCCGTTCTGCGTTGGAGCCACCGGACCTGACGGTCCGGCCGGGACCGGTGGCGCCAGCCGTACCGGCGTCGTTTCCGCAGTACGCCTACCCGCCAGCCGTGCGTCCAGCTGCCCCCGCCGCCTTATCCGCCGCCCGGGTCGGGGCCGGCGCTGCCGCCCAGGCACGGGCCGAGACCCAACCCGGCGTACGGGCCGCCGCCATACCAGCCGCGGCCGTACCTTCCTCGGGAGTCGGTCTGCCGCGTCCGGTCGCCGTCGATCCGGTACCCGGCACCCCGTTCGGGGTTGCCATCGTCGAGGATCAGGCCGACCGCGAGCGGACCGGCCTCGGCGAGCCTGGTGGTCGGCATCGCCGCGATTGCTGGTGTCGCTGGTCGTGGTCTTGTTTCGCTCTCGTTAGGCGCGAACGCGGGTTGGGGTCCGCCGGTCGCCGGAGCTGCTCGCGGTGCTGGCCGGGCTCACGTCGGCCGCGGCAATTTGGCTGTGTTCGACCAGGCTGCGCCGCATCAACCGGTCGGTCGGCTGGGGCGCGGTACTGAGGGCGCGGCCTGGCTATCGCGGGCATGATCTGCGGCCTCGTCGCACTTTGCGATCACGGTGTTGGTGATGGCGGCCGCCGTCGCGCTGTGGATCTCACGCCCGCCGCCGGCTCTTATTCAGCCGAGGTAGAATCCTTGGTGAATCGTCCGGCTTTCGGCGAGCAGGGCAAGGGTTTGGGCAACCGATTTTGACCTGCGTGCCTAAGGTAGGTACTCTTTCATTCGTGCCTGGCTTCCCGGGCCGCATGTGCGCGCGCCCAGGTTCGGCCCTGGGGTCTCGCCACGGCGGGCCAGCGAGGCGGAAAGGCACCAAACCCCGGTGTGATTCACCACCGCGCCGGAACGTGGGTTGGGCGACACGCCCGACCGCGGGGGTCGGTAGCGCCGGCTCCAGGATCCACCACAACAGGCTTGAGCAGGACAGACACGGCTGCAACCGCCCCGTCGGGACGCAGCAAACGAGGATAGGAGACTCGAGGCCCGGATGCCTACGATCCAGCAGCTGGTCCGTAAGGGCCGTCAGGCGAAGACGAGCAAGACGAAGACGCCGGCGCTCAAGGGCAGCCCGCAGCGGCGCGGCGTGTGCACGCGCGTGTACACGACCACGCCGAAGAAGCCGAACTCGGCGCTGCGCAAGGTCGCTCGGGTCAAGCCTCACCAGCCAGATCGAGGTGACCGCCTACATCCCCGGCGTCGGCCACAACCTGCAGGAGCACTCGATCGTGCTCGTGCGCGGCGGCCGGGTGAAGGACCTTCCGGGCGTCCGATACAAGATCATCCGCGGCACGCTCGACACGCAGGGCGTCCGCAACCGCAAGCAGGCGCGCAGCCGTTACGGCGCGAAGAAGGAGAAGAGCTGACATGCCGCGCAAGGGACCCGCTCCGCGCCGTCCGCTGGTCGCGGACCCGGTCTACAACTCGCCGCTGGTCACGCAGCTCGATCAACAAGATCCTGTTGCGCGGCAAGCGTCGGCTCGCCGAGCGCATCGTGTACGGCGCGCTAGAGGGCTGCAAGGAGAAGACCGGCACCGACCCGGTGGTCACGCTCAAGCGCGCGATGGACAACGTCAAGCCGACCCTCGAGGTCCGCAGCCGCCGCGTCGGTGGCGCGACCTACCAGGTGCCGGTCGAGGTGCGAGCCGCCGCGGGCGACCACCCTCGGGCTGCGCTGGCTGGTGCAGCTACTCCCGGGCCCGCCGCGAGAAGACCATGGTCGAGCGGCTCATGAACGAGCTGCTCGACGCGAGCAACGGCCTCGGTGCCGCGGTCAAGCGGCGCGAGGACACGCACAAGATGGCCGAGTCCAACAAGGCCTTCGCTCACTACCGCTGGTAGTGAGCCACCATCAAGACAAGAGTTAGGAATCACTGTGGCCGCCGCAGACGCCGCCCTCGCCAAGGTCCGCAACATCGGCATCATGGCGCACATCGACGCCGGTAAGACGACGACGACCGAGCGGATCCTGTTCTACACCGGCATCACGTACAAGATCGGCGAGGTCCACGAGGGCGCCGCCGTCATGGACTGGATGGAGCAGGAGCAGGAGCGGGGCATCACGATCACTTCCGCCGCGACCAAGTGCGAGTGGAAGGGTCACGTCGATCCAGATCATCGACACGCCCGGCCACGTCGACTTCACGGTCGAGGTCGAGCGGTCGCTGCGCGTGCTCGACGGCGCGGTCGCGGTCTACGACGGCGTCGCCGGCGTGGAGCCGCAGACCGAGAACGTCTGGCGCCAGGCCGACAAGTACCACGTCCCGCGGATGTGCTTCGTCAACAAGCTCGACCGTACCGGCGCGGACTTCTTCCGCTGCGTCGACATGATGGTGACGACCGGCTCAACGCCACGCCGCTGGTGCTGCAGCTGCCGATCGGCAACGAGGTCGACTTCATCGGCGTCGTCGACCTCATCGGCATGCGGGCGCTGACCTGGCGCGGCGAGACCCAGAAGGGCGAGGACTACACCGTCGAGGAGATCCCGGCGGACCTGCTCGACCAGGCCACCGAGTACCGCGAGAAGCTGATCGAGACGCTCGCCGACGTCGACGACTCGGTGATGGAGCGCTACCTCGAGGGCGAGGAGCTCTCGGTCGAGGACATCAAGGCCGGCATCCGCCGCGCCACCGATCGCCAGCAAGGCCAACCCGGTGCTGTGCGGCTCCGCGTTCAAGAACAAGGGCGTGCAGCCCATGCTCGACGCGGTGGTCGACTTCCTGCCGTCGCCGCTGGACGTTCCGGCGATCGAGGGCACCGCGACCGACGGCGAGACGCCGCTGCAGCGCAAGCCGTCGGCGAGCGAGCCGTTCGCCGGCCTGGCCTTCAAGATCCAGACGGACAAGCACCTCGGCAAGCTCACCTACGTCCGGGTCTACTCGGGCACGCTCGAGTCCGGTTCCCAGGTGATCAACTCCACCAAGGACCGCAAGGAGCGCATCGGCAAGATCTACCAGATGCACGCGAACAAGCGTGAGGAGCGCGCCAGCGCCAGGCGCGGCGACATCATCGCGGTGCAGGGTCTCAAGCAGACCACCACCGGTGACACGCTCAGCGACCCGGCCAACCCGGTCATCCTGGAGTCGATGACGTTCCCGGAGCCGGTCATCTCGGTGGCCATCGAGCCGAAGAGCAAGGCCGACCAGGAGAAGCTCGGCACCGCGATCCAGCGCCTCGCCGAGGAGGACCCGACCTTCCGCGTCCAGCAACGACGAGGAGACCGGGCAGACCGTCATCGCCGGCATGGGCGAGCTGCACCTCGAGATCCTGGTCGACCGGATGCGGCGCGAGTTCAACGTCGAGGCGAACGTCGGCAAGCCGCAGGTGGCCTACCGCGAGACGATCCGCCGCGCGGTGGACAAGGTCGAGTACACGCACAAGAAGCAGACCGGTGGCTCCGGGCCAGTACGCGCAGGTGATCGTCAAGATCGAGCCGCTGCCGCTCGACGCCGAGCAGCCGACCTACGAGTTCGTCAACGCGGTCACCGGTGGGCGCATCCCGAAGGAGTTCATCCCGTCGGTGGACGCCGGCGCGCAGGACGCCATGCAGTACGGCGTGCTCGGCCGGCTACCCGCTGGTCGGGCGTCAAGGCTGACGCTGCTCGACGGTCAGTACCACGAGGTCGACTCGTCCGAGATGGCGTTCAAGATCGCCGGTTCGATGGTGCTGAAGGAGGCCGCTCGCAAGGCCGACCCGGCGCTCCTCGAGCCGATGATGGCCGTCGAGGTCGTCACCCCGAGGAGAACATGGGCGACGTCATCGGCGACCTCAACTCCCGCCGCGGCATCATCCAGGCGATGGAGGAGCGCGGCGGTGCTCGCGTCGTCCGGGCCCTGGTGCCGCTGTCGGAGATGTTCGGCTACGTCGGCGACCTGCGGTCGAAGACCCAGGGCCGGGCGAGCTACAGCATGCAGTTCGACTCGTACGCCGAGGTTCCGCCGAACGTGGCCAAGGAGATCATCGCGAAGGCCACCGGGCGAGTGAGCCCTTGCCGCGATCTCGGAGATGCGCGTACGAGTCTGAGCTCCGCAATCACGCGCAGACTCAAGTCGACAGAGTCACGTAGAAGCCGCCTCGCGCATCCGGCGCGAGGCGAACCAGACAAGTCCTGCAGGAGGACACCAGTGGCGAAGGCGAAGTTCGAGCGGACTAAGCCGCACGTCAACATCGGCACCATTGGTCACATCGACCACGGGAAGACGACGCTGACCGCGGCGATCACGAAGGTCCTGCATGACAAGATGCCGGCCCTCAACCCGTACACGCCGTTCGACGAGATCGACAAGGCGCCCGAGGAGAAGGCCCGCGGCATCACGATCTCCATCGCGCACGTCGAGTACCAGACCGAGAAGCGGCACTACGCGCACGTGGACTGCCCCGGTCACGCCGACTACATCAAGAACATGATCACCGGTGCCGCCCAGATGGACGGCGCGATCCTGGTGGTCGCGGCGACCGACGGCCCGATGCCGCAGACCCGCGAGCACGTGCTGCTGGCCCGCCAGGTCGGTGTGCCGTACATCGTGGTCGCGCTCAACAAGAGCGACATGGTCGACGACGAGGAGCTGCTCGAGCTCGTCGAGCTCGAGGTTCGCGAGCTGCTCTCGAACCAGGAGTACCCGGGCGACGACCTGCCGGTCGTGCGCGTCTCGGCGCTCAAGGCGCTCGAGGGCGACGCGAAGTGGTCCGAGGCGCGTCATGCGAGCTCATGAACGCGGTGGACGAGTCCGATCCCGCAGCCCGAGCGTGAGATCGACAAGCCGTTCCTGATGCCGATCGAGGACGTCTTCACGATCACCGGTCGTGGCACGGTCGTCACCGGCCGGGTCGAGCGCGGCGTGCTCAAGCCGAACGAGGAGGTGGAGATCGTCGGCATCAAGGAGAAGTCGATGAAGACGGTCTGCACCGGCGATCGAGATGTTCCGCAAGATCCTCGACGAGGCGCGCGCCGGTGAGAACGTCGGCCTGCTCCTGCGTGGTATCAAGCGCGAGGACGTCGAGCGCGGCATGGTCGTGGTGAAGCCGGGCTCGAACACCCCGCACACCGAGTTCGAGGCGACGGTCTACATCCTCTCCAAGGAGGAGGGCGGCCGGCACACGCCGTTCTTCCAGAACTACCGTCCGCAGTTCTACTTCCGCACCACGGACGTCACCGGCGTCGTCACGCTGCCGGAGGGCACCGAGATGGTCATGCCGGGCGACAACACCAGCATGACGGTCCAGCTGATCCAGCCGATCGCCATGGAGGAAGGCCTCAAGTTCGCGATCCGCGAGGGTGGCCGCACCGTCGGCGCCGGCCGGGTCACGAAGATTCTCAAGTAGCAACCGCACCGGCGGGGTCATTCGAGGCCCCGCCGGTGAGCATCATCACCCGCGTCGAGCGACGCTGCGGTGACTTGACCAGGGTCGATTTCACAAGCAGCACGACATACGGCATAATGGTCGGGTTGCGTCCGCGAAGCGGTCGCCGGTTGGTGCGCGCGCGGTACGGACCTGCAGGGCGTATCGGGCGCGGTGCCGCCGAGGACATCCGGTGCTTCGGGAAGCAGCTCGAGCGGTGGGCAGGAGCGCCCACGGGTCATCCGGAACCCAGATCCCTGGGCGGAGTCCGGCCCGCATGCGCGACACGCCCGACCGCGGGGGTCGGACGAGAGGCAGGCATTCGCGAGCAGCTGGCACCAGACCGGCATCGAGAGAAGGAACAGCCACCATGGCGGGACAGAAGATCCGCATCCGGCTCAAGGCCTACGACCACGAGGTGGTCGACTCCTCGGCGCGCAAGATCGTCGAGACGGTGACCCGTACCGGTGCGCAGGTCGCCGGCCCGGTGCCGCTGCCCACTGAGATCAACCGTTACTGCGTCATCCGCTCGCCGCACAAGTACAAGGACTCGCGCGAGCACTTCGAGATGCGCACGCACAAGCGTCTGATCGACATCATCGACCCGACGCCCGAAGACGGTGGACTCGCTCATGCGGCTCGACCTTCCGGCCGGCGTCGACATCGAGATCAAGCTGTAGGGACTGACGACTGATGGACAGGCAAGTCAAGGGAATCCTGGGCGCCAAGCTCGGCATGACCCAGGTCTGGGACAACAACAAGGTCGTCCCGGTGACCGTGGTGCAGGCCGGGCCGTGCGTCGTCACCCAGGTCCGCACGCCGGACAGGGACGGCTACGCCGCGGTCCAGCTCGCGTTCGGCGCGATCGACCCGCGCAAGGTGAACAAGCCGGAGGCGGGCCACTTCGCCAAGTCCGGCGCCGCGCCCGCGCCGCCACCTGGTGGAGCTGCGCACCACCGACGCCAGCGAGTACACGCTCGGCCAGGAGGTCACCGCCGATACGTTCGCGGCCGGGCAGCCGATCGACGTCACCGGCAAGACCAAGGGCAAGGGCTTCGCCGGTGTCATGAAGCGGCACGGCTTCCACGGTCTCAAGGCCAGCCACGGTGTCGAGCGCAAGCACCGCTCGCCGGGCTCGATCGGCGCCTGCGCCACCCCGGGTCGCGTCTTCAAGGGCGTGCGGATGGCCGGCCGCATGGGCAACGTGCGCTACACCGCCCAGGGCCTGACCATCCAGGCGGTGGACGTCGAGCAGAACCTGATCCTGGTCACGCGGCGCGATCCCCGGCCCCAAGGGCGGCCTCGTGCTGATCCGTACCGCGGCCAAGGCCAAGGCGAAGGGCGGTGCGAAGTGACCACACGTGGACATTCACGCAGCGTGGATGGCGAGCACGGCCGGCATCGGTCGAGCTGCCCGACGACGTCTTCGACGTGCAGGCCAACATCCCGCTGATGCACCAGGTCGTGGTGGCCCAGCTGGCCGCCGCCCGGCAGGGCACGCACAAGGCGAAGAGCCGCGGCGAGGTCCGCGGCGGCGGCCGCAAGCCGTACAAGCAGAAGGGCACCGGCCGCGCCCGCCAGGGCTCGACCCGTGCGCCGCAGTTCACCGGCGGTGGCGTGGTGCACGGCCCGGTGCCGCGCGACTACGCCCAGCGCACGCCCAAGAAGATGAAGGCCGGCCGCGCTGCGCGGTGCCCTGTCTGACCGGGCGCGCGAGGGTCGCGTGCACGTGGTCGAGTCCTTTGTGGACGGCGAGACGCCGCAGACCAAGGTCAGCCCTGGCCACGCTGCACACGGTGGCCGGAGTCGGCGCCGGGTGCTGGTGGTGCTCAGCCGCGACGACGACGCTGGGCTGGCTGTCGCTGCGCAACGTGCCCGAGGTGCACCTGCTCGCGGCCGACCAGCTCAACACGTACGACGTGCTGGTCAGCGACGACGTCGTGTTCACCAAGGAGCGCCGCTCGAGGAGTTCCTCGGCGTCCCGACCGACGCCGACGCGGTCGACGAGCGACCGCGACGGGTGAGCGACGATGAGCCACGCATCGCCGACCCGCGGGACGTCATCGTGGCGCCGGTGGTGTCCGAGAAGTCGCTACGCGGAGCTCGCAGAACAACTGGTACACGTTCCTGGTCCGCCCGGACGCGAACAAGACCGAGATCAAGATCGCGATCGAGCAGATCTTCGACGTCACGCGTGCTGACCGTGAACACGCTCAACCGCGAGGGCAAGCGCAAGCGCACCCGCACCGGTTGGGGCAAGCGCAAGGACACCAAGCGGGCGATGGTGAAGCTCGCCGACGGTGACCGCATCGACGCCTTCGGCGGACCGGTCAGCTGAGGGTGTAGGACAGACCATGGCTATCCGTAAGTACAAGCCGACGACCCCGGGCCGCCGTGGCTCGAGCGTCGCCGACTTCGCCGAGATCACCCGGTCGACGCCGGAGAAGTCGCTGCTGCGCCCGCTGCACGAGCAAGGGCGGCCGCAACGCCTCACGGCCGGATCACCACCCGCCACCAGGGCGGCGGGCACAAGCGCCAGTACCGGCTCATCGACTTCAAGCGGGTCGACAAGGACGGCGTGCCGGCCAAGGTCGCGCACATCGAGTACGACCCGAACCGGACCGCCCGCATCGCGCTGCTGCACTACGCCGACGGCGAGAAGCGCTACATCATCGCGCCGAAGGACCTCAAGCAGGGCGACGCGGTCGAGTCGGGTCCGGGCGCGGACATCAAGCCGGGCAACAACCTGCCGCTGCGCAACATCCCGGTCGGCACCGCAGATCCACGCGGTGGAGCTGCGCCCCGGCGGCGGGGCGAAGCTGGCCCGCTCGGCCGGCGTCGGCATCCAGCTGCTCGGCCGTGAGGGGCGCCTACGCGACCGCTGCGCATGCCGTCGGGCGAGATCCGGCGGGTCGACGTGCGCTGCCGCGGCGACCGTCGGCGAGATCGGCAACGCCGACCAGTCAAACATCAACTGGGGCAAGGCCGGCCGGATGCGGTGGAAGGGCAAGCGCCCGACCGTCCGCGGTGTCGCGCATGAACCCGGTCGACCACCCGCACGGCGGTGGTGAGGGCAAGACCTCCGGTGGTCGCCACCCGGTGAACCCCAACGGCAAGCCGGAGGGCCGCACCCGTCGCAAGGGCCTGCCGAGCGACCGTATGATCGTCCGCCGCCGCTACGCCACCGCGCAAGCGCGGCTGAGTAGGAGCGAGGTACCAGATGCCACGCAGCCTGAAGAAGGGCCCGTTCGTCGACGACCACCTGCTCAAGAAGGTGGAGGTCGCAGAACGAGCAAGAACTGCAAGAACGTGATCAAGACCTGGTCTCGCCGGTCGACGATCATCCCCGAGATGCTCGGCCACACGATCGCCGTGCACGACGGACGCAAGCACGTGCCGGTGTTCGTCACCGAGGCGATGGTCGGGCACAAGCTGGGCGAGTTCGCGCTGACCCGCACGTTCAAGGGTCACGAGAAGGACGACCGCAAGAGCCGCCGCCGCTAGCGCGCGGCGGCCGGCTGAGCGATCGCGAGCGGACACTCGATGGCAACGAGAGGGACTCGCCGATGGCGAGCGACAGACGGCGACGCCGTCGCGCTCGCCGGGCGCGCGGGCGGTTGCGCGGCACGTGCGCATCTCGCCGATGAAGGCGCGCCGCGTGGTCGACCTCGTTCGCGGCCTGCCCGCGCAGGAGGCGCTCACGGTGCTGAAGTTCGCGCCGCAGGCGGCGAGCGAGCACCGTCTACAAGGTACTCGCGAGCGCGGTCGCCAACGCCGAGAACAACGAGCGGCCTCGACCCCGACTCGCTGCTGGTGCCGGACGGCCTACGTCGACGAGGGCCCGACGCTGAAGCGGTTCCGGCCGCGGGCTCAGGGCCGGCGCGTACCGGATCCGCAAGCGCACCTGCCACATCACCATCGAGGTGGAGAGCGTGGTCGGCCGCCGGCCGGCGAGGGCGTAGCCGGTGCCCGCCAAGGCCGCGCCCGCGAAGGCGGCGTCGACGGCCGCGCCGACCAAGGCCGCGCCGGCCACCGAGACGGACGAGGACGAGGACGCTGACGCCGACGGCACGTGGCCGACGCGGCCGCGAAGGACGCCGCAGCGCCGCCGCGAAGAAGGCCAGCCGCCAAGAAGGCCGCAAGGCCGCGCAGCCGTGGCCGAGGAGGAGACCGAGTAATGGGTCAGAAGGTTCACCCGACCGGGTTCCGGCTCGGCATCTCGACCGACTGGAAGTCGCGCTGGTACGCGGACAAGCTCTACAAGGACTACATCGCCGAGGACGTCAAGATCCGCAAGATCGATGGCCAAGGGCCTCGAGCGCGCCGGTATCTCCAAGGTGGACATCGAGCGCACCCGGGACCGGGTGCGCATCGACATCCACACCGCCCGCCCGGGCATCGTCATCGGCCGCAAGGGCGCCGAGGCGGACCGGATCCGCGGCAACCTGGAGAAGCTCACCGGCAAGCAGGTGCAGCTGAACATCCTCGAGGTCAAGAGCCCGGAGTCCGACGCGCAGCTGGTCGCGCAGGGCGTCGCCGAGCAGCTGTCGAGCCGGGTCAGCTTCCGCCGGGCCATGCGCAAGGCGATGCAGTCGGCCATGAAGAACACGCATCGTCAAGGGCATCCGGGTGCAGGTGCTCGGGCCGCCTGGGCGGCGCCGAGATGAGCCGCACCGAGTTCTACCGCGAGGGTCGGGTGCCGCTGCACACGCTGCGGGCGAACATCGAGTACGGCTTCTTCGAGGCCCGGACCACGTTCGGCCGCATCGGCGTGAAGGTCTGGATCTACAAGGGCGACGCGGTCCGCGGCGGTGCGCCGACGATCGGCCAGGCGCCGGGTCGGCCGCGCCGCGACGCTCGCGGCGAGCGGGCGAGCGTCCCGACCGTCCGCGTCGCCTGCGTTCCGGTGCGTCGGGCACGACGGCCGGTGGCACCGAGGCCGGTCGCGCGGCCAGGCGCCGAGCGTCGCCGGCGACGCCGGCAGCCGACCGACGCCGGCGCGCCGGCCGAGCCGAGTCGCGAGCGCCGGACGAGAGCCAGGAGGGCTGATCCATGCTGATGCCCCGCAAGCCCCCGGGGCTTCCGCAAGCCGCACCACCCCGACCGCCACGGCAACGAGCAAGGGCGGCAACCGGGTCGTGTTCGGTGAGTTCGGCATCCAGGCGCTCGAGTCGGCGTACGTCACGAACCGGCAGATCGAGGCCGCGCGTATCGCGATGACCCGCCACATCAAGCGTGGTGGCAAGGTCTGGATCACCGTGTTCCCGGACCGGGCCGATCACCAAGAAGCCGGCCGAGACCCGGATGGGTTCCGGCAAGGGCTCGCCCGAGTGGTGGGTCGCCAACGTCAAGCCGGGCCGGATCCTGTTCGAGATGTCCTTCCCGAACGAGCTGATCGCGCGTGAGGCGATGCGCCGCGCGATCCACAAGCTGCCGATGAAGTGCCGCATCGTCAACGCGCGAAGTGGGTGAGGTCTGATGGCAGCGGGTACCGCGGCCGCCGAGCTGCGTGAGCTCACCGCACGAGGAGCTCGTGATCGAAGCTGCAGGAGGCCAAGGCGGAGCTGTTCAACCTCCGGGTCCAGTCCGCCACCGGGCAGCTGGACAACAACCGCCGGCTGCAGGTCGTCCGGCAGGAGATCGCCCGGATCTACACCATCATGCGCGAGCGCGAGCTCGGGCTCTCGGCCGAACCGTCTGAGGTGACAGCATGACCGACACGACGACAGCACCACGCGCCCGAGCCCCGGTGCGCAACCGCCGCAAGGTCCGTGAGGGCCTGGTGGTGAGCGACAAGATGGACAAGACCGTGGTCGTAGTCGTCGAGGACCGGGTCAAGCACCCGCTGTACGGCAAGGTCATGCGCCGCACCAGCCAGCTGAAGGCGCACGACGAGGCCAACACGTGCGGCGTCGGCGACCGGGTGTCCATCATGGAGACTCGACCGCTGTCCGCCACCAAGCGGTGGCGCGTCGTCGAGATCCTCGAACGCGCGAAGTAATGGTTCCGCCAAGCTCCGCCTGTCCGGCAGATCGCTGCGCCAGCGATCGTCGATACGCAGTGGAGAACTGGCAGACGACAGGAGACAGACTGTGATTCAGCAGGAGTCGCGGCTGCGCGGTCGCCGACAACACGGGTGCCCAGGAGATCCTGTGCATCCGGGTGCTCGGTGGCTCCGGTCGGCGCTACGCGAGCATCGGCGACGTCATCGTGGCCACCGGTCAAGGACGCCATCCCCGGTGCCGGCGTGAAGAAGGGCGACGTCGTCAAGGCGGTCATCGTCCGCACCGCCAAGGAGCGGCGGCGCCGGACGGGTCGTACATCCGCTTCGACGAGAACGCCGCCGTCATCATCAAGGACGGCGGCGACCCGCGCGGAACGCGCATCTTCGGCCCGGTCGGCCGCGAGCTGCGCGACAAGCGGTTCATGAAGATCATCTCGCTCGCGCCGGAGGTGCTTGTAAGCCGTGAAGGTCAAGAAGGGCGACACGGTCGAGGTCATCGCCGGCAAGGACAAGGGCGCCAGGGCAAGGTCATCGCGGCCTACCCGCGGACCGGACAAGGTCCTGGTCGAGGGCGTCAACCGGGTCAAGAAGCACACCCGCATCCGCACCGACCCAGCGCGGTGCGAAGACCGGCGGCATCGTCACCCAGGAAGCCGCCGATCCACGTCTCGAACGTGATGGTCGTCGACCCGGACGGCAAGCCGACCCGGATCGGCTACCGCATCGACGAGAACGGCCAGAAGATCCGGGTCGCGCGCGACGCACCGGTAAGGACATCTGTGATGACCACCGCCGACCACGACGCTGCCCCGCGCCTGAAGCAGCGCTACCGCGACGAGATCGCTGGCGCGCTGCAGCGAGCAGTTCAGCTACGGCAACGTCGATGCAGATCCCGCGGCTGGTCAAGGTCGTCGTCAACATGGGTGTCGGCGACGCCGCCCGCGACGCGAAGCTGATCGACGGCGCGGTCGCGCGACCTGACCGCGATCACCGGCCAGAAGCCGCAGATCCGCCGGGCGACCAAGTCCATCGCGCAGTTCAAGCTGCGCGAGGGCATGCCGATCGGCGCCAAGGTGACCCTGCGCGGCGACCGGATGTGGGAGTTCCTGGACCGGCTGCTGTCGATCGCGCTGCCGCGTATCCGCGACTTCCGCGGCCTGGACGCGGCGCAAGCTCGACGGCCGCGGCAACTACACGTTCGGTCTCACCGAGCAGTCGGTGTTCCACGAGATCGACCAGGACCGCATCGACCGGTCCGCGGGCATGGACATCACCGTCGTCACCACCGCGCACCACCGACGACGAGGGCCGGGCGCTGCTGCAAGCGCCTCGGCTTCCCGTTCAAGGAGAACTGAGCATGGCCAAGAAGGCGCTCGATCATCAAGGCCGCCGCGAAGCCGAAGTTCGCGGTGCGCGCGCTACACCCGCTGCCAGCGGTGCGGCCGGCCCGAAGTCGGTCTACCGCAAGTTCGGCCTGTGCCGCATCTGCATCCGTGAGATGGCGCACCGCGGCGAGCTGCCCGGCGTCGCAAAGGCCTCCTGGTAACTGCCATCGCTATCGCCGTAAGCGTCGCCGAACAGCCCGCCGCAGGCCTGAGCGGGAACCGCGGCGAGAAAGGTTTGACGAAGTCACATGACGATGACCGATCCGATCGCAGACATGCTGACCCGTCTGCGCAACGCCAACCAGGCCTACCACGACCAGGTCGACGATGCCGCTACTCGAAGATCAAGGCGAACATCGCCGAGGTCCTCAAGGCGCGAGGGCTACGTCGCCGTCCTGGCTGTCGAGGAGCCGGCCGAGGACGCCGTCGGCAAGACCCTGGTGGTCGAGCTGAAGTACGGCCCGCACCGCGAGCGCAGCCTCGCCGGCATCCGCCGGGTGTCCAAGCCCGGCCTGCGGGTCTACGCGAAGGCGCACGGAGATGCCGCGGGTGCTCGGCGGCCTCGGCATCGCGATCATCTCGACGTCCCAGGGACTGCTGACCGACCGGCAGGCCCGCAAGCGAAGCGTGGGCGGGGAAGTCCTCGCCTGCGTCTGGTAAGGGAGGCTGATCACATGTCGCGAATCGGACGTAAGCCGATCACCGTGCCGACCGGCGTCGATGTGACGATCGACGGCCAGACGGTCACGGTCAAGGGCCCCAAGGGCGAGCTCAGCCACACCGTGGCCGAGCCGATCACGGTCGAGCGCGGCGACGACGGCGTGCTCTACGTCACCGCGCCCCAACGACGAGCGGCAGGCCAAGGAGCTGCACGGCCTGAGCCGCACGCTGGTGGCGAACATGGTCGTCGGCGTGACCGAGGGCTACCGCAAGTCGCTGGAGATCAACGGCACCGGTTACCGGGTCGCGCAGAAGGGCACGGACCTCGAGTTCGCGCTCGGCTTCTCGCACCCGGTCGTGGTGCCGGCGCCGGCGGGCATCACGTTCACGGTCGAGCGGCCCGACGCTGTTCCACGTCGCGGGCATCGACAAGCAGCAGGTCGGCGAGGTCGCCGCGAACATCCGCAAGATCCGCCCGCCGGAGCCGTACAAGGGCAAGGGCGTGAAGTACGCCGGGCGAGGTCATTCGGCGCAAGGCCGGAAAGGCGGGTAAGAAGTGAGCGCGACTGCTGCTCAAGCGCGCGCGGCGGCGTCGGCCGCCCAGCGCGCCGTCGGCGGGCGCGCCGGCACTTCCGGGTCCGCAAGAACGTCAGCGGCACCGCCGAGCGTCCCCGCCTGGTCGTCACCCGCTCGCTGCGGCACATCACGGCTCAGGTCGTCGACGACACTCGAAGGGCCACACGCTGGCCTCGGCGTCCAGCCTCGACGCGACCATGCGCGGTGCCGAGGGCGACAAGAAGGCCATGGCGGCCAAGGTCGGCGCGCTCGTCGCCGAGCGGGCCAAGGCGGCGGGTGTCAGCAAGGTCGTCTTCGACCGTGGCGGCAACCGGTACGCGGGGCGGCATCGCCTCGCTGGCCGACGCCGCCCGCGAAGCCGGACTCGAGTTCTAGAGAAGGAGTAGACGGATATGCCAGGTCCACAGCGCCGGGGCGTCCGGGTCCGGTAACGCCAGCCCCGAGGGTCGTGAGGGCGGCGGCCGCGAGGCGCCGCGGCCGTCGCGACGGCGGCCGCGGTCAGCGCGACGCAGCGGAGAAGACCCCGCATCTCGAGCGGGTCGTCACGATCAACCGCGTCGCCAAGGTCGTCAAGGGTGGTCGCCGGTTCAGCTTCACCGCGCTCGTCGTGGTGGGCGACGGCGACGGCACACGTCGGCGTCGGCTACGGCAAGGCCAAGGAGGTGCCCGCGGCCATCGCCAAGGGCGTCGAGGAGGCCAAGAAGCACTTCTTCAAGGTGCCGCGGATCGCGCGCGACCGATCCCGCACCCGGTGCAGGGTGAGGACGCCGCGGGCGTGGTGCTGCTCAGCCGGCCAGCGCCGGTACCGGCGTCATCGCCGGTGGCCCGGTGCGCGCCGTGCTGGAGTGCGCCGGCATCCACGACGTGCTCTCGAAGAGCCTCGGCTCGTCGAACCCGATCAACATCGTGCACGCGACGGTGGCGGCGCTGAAGATGCTGGAGTCGCCGGAGGCGGTCGCCGCCCGCCGCGGCCTGCCGGTCGAGGACGTCGCGCCGGCCGGCATGCTGCGCGCCGCGCGCGCGGCGGCGGGGGCGTGACGATGGCACAGCTGAAGGTCACCCAGATCCGGTCCGGGATCGGGCGCAAGCAGAACCAGCGGGACACGCTGCGCTCGCTCGGGCTGAAGCGGATCAACGACGTCGTGGTGAAGGAGGACCGCCCCGAGTTCCGGGGCATGATCTTCACCGTGCAGCCACCTCGGTCAGTCGTCGAGGAGGTCGAGTCAATGACGATCAAGGTTCACCACCTGCGGCCCGCCCCCGGTGCCAAGACCGACAAGACCCGCGTGGGTCGCGGTGAAGGCTCCAAGGGCAAGACCGCCGGCCGCGGTACCAAGGGCACCAAGGCCCGCAAGCAACGTCGCCGGCCACGTTCGAGGGCGGGCAGATGCCGCATCCACATGCGGCTGCCGAAGCTCAAGGGCTTCAAGAACCGGTTCCGGGTCGAGTTCCAGGTGGTCAACCTGGACCGCCTGGCCGAGCTGTTCCCGCAGGGCGGCGAGTCGGCCCGGCCGAGCTGGTCGAGGCCGGCGCCGTCCGCGCGGGCCAGCCGGTCAAGGTCCTCGGCAACGGCGAGCTCGGCGGCGTCAGCCTCGCAGGTGTCGGCGCACGCGTTCAGCGAGTCGGCCAAGGAGAAGATCGCCGCCGCTGGTGGCTCCGCCATCCAGCTGTAAGAATGTTCTGCAGGCATGAGCTGCACAGCGTCGATCGTGGCGTCCAGCTGGCTGCTGCCGAGCCGGGCGCCACGAACCGGCAGCCACGGCCCCGTCAGACCTGCGCGCCGATGCCCGACCTGACCGGCTGGTCATGTGGCTGTTAGAGTCTGCGTTCGCACACCGTACGCTCATGATCAGTCCGTCGGACTCGATCGGCGCGTCCCGCACAGAGACCACCACCCGCCGGTCCGAGCAGTCGGCGGCCGCCATGCGCAGGAGGAAGAACCTTGCTCTCCGCCTTTCTCAGTGCGTTTCGACACGCCTGACCTGCGCAAGAAGATCCTCTTCACGTTGGGGATCATCGCGGTCTACCGGCTCGGCGCCACCCTGCCCAGCCCCGGCGTCTCGTTCGCCAACGTTCAGCAGTGCATCGAGCCACCTCAGGGCGCGCGACACGACCGGCGTCTACACGCTGCTGAACCTGTTCTCCGGCGGCGCGCTGCTGCAGCTGTCGGTCTTCGCGCTCGGGCATCATGCCGTACATCACCGCGAGCATCATCCTGCAGCTGCTGACGGTGGTCATCCCGCGCCTCGAGCTGCTCGACGAAGGAGGGCCAGTCGGGCCAGGCGAAGATCACCCAGTACACCCGGTACCTGCACGCTCGGGCTCTGGCGATCCTGCAGTCCTCGGCGTTCGTGGCGCTGGCCCGGTCCGGGCAGCTGTTCCGGCAGCCTGCGCAACGCAGCTCCGGTCATCCCGACCGACACCGAGCTGCGGCCACCGCTGACGCTGATCACGCCTGGTCATCACGATGACCGCCGGCACCGGCGTGGTCATGTGGCTGGGCGAGCTGATCACCGACCGCGGCGTCGGCAACGGCATGTCCGTCCTGATCTTCACCTCGATCGCCGCCCGCCTCCCCAGCGAGGGCTGGCAGATCGGCAGAGCGCGACGGCTGGGCGACCTTCTTCGGCATCCTCGCCGTCGGCGCTCGTCGTCATCGCCGCTGGTGGTCTTCATCGAGCAGGCCCAGCGCCGGATCCCGGTCCAGTACGCCAAGCGCATGATCGGCCGCGCGGATGTACGGCGGCACGTCGACGTACATCCCGCTGAAGGTCAACCAGGCCGGCGTGTCATCCCGGTCATCTTCGCCTCGTCGCTGCTCTACCTGCCGCACGCTGATCGCTCGCGGTTCATGGACCCGAACGAACCGCAGCGGCGTTCTACCGGTTCGTGAACGACTACGTCGTCAACCCAGACCACTGGGTCAACATCACCCTGTTACTTCCTGCTGATCGTCTTCTTCACGTACTTCTACGTCGGCGATCACGTTCAACCCGACCGAGGTCGCGGACAACATGAAGAAGTACGGCGGGTTCGTCCCCGGCATCCGGCCCGGCAAGCCGACCGCCGACTACCTCGACTTCATCCTGAGCCGGATCACCCTGCCGGGCGCCGCTCTACCTGGGCATCATCTCGATCGCTGCCGAACCTGTTCATCAACCTGGTCGGCGGGCAGAAGCAGAACTTCCCGTTCGGCGGCACCGCAGTCCTGATCATCGTCGGGTGTGGGGCTGGAGACGGTGAAGCAGATCGAGAGCCAGCTCATGCAGCGCAACTACGAAGGGTTCCTGCGGTAGTGTCGTGCGCTCCGCTGGGTCTAGCTGGGGTCAGTCGAGGTGCATCGAGGACGTCGGGCGTCAGAGGTGGTGATCCCATGAGACTGGTACCTGGTGGGACCACCGGGGCCGGCAAAGGTACCCAGGCCGAGTTCATCGCGGCCCACCTGGCCGTGCCGAAGATCTCGACCGGCGACATCTTCCGGGCCAACGTGGCCGGCGGCACGCCGCTCGGCGATCGAGGCCAAGGCGGTACATGGACGGCGGCCAGCTCGTGCCGGACGAGGTCACCATCAACATGGTCCGGGACCGGCTGGCCGAGCCGGACGCGGGCGACGGGTTCCTGCTGGACGGCTTCCGCGCACCGCTGCCGCAGGCGACCGCGCTGGACAAGCTCGCTGGCCGACCTCGGGGTCGCGCTCGACCTGGTGCTCGGAGCTCGTGGTCGACAACGACGAGGTGATCCGTCGGCTATCCGGCCGGCTGGACCTGCCGCGGCTGCGGAAAGATCTGGCACGAGGCATTTGATCCGCCCGCCAGCGAAGGCGTGTGCGACCGCTGCGGCGCGGAGCTGTACCAGCGCGACGACGACAAGGCCGAGACCGTGAGCGAGCGGCTCGCGGGTCTACGCCCGGGACACCGCACCCTTGATCGACTTCTACGGCGCCCAGGGCAAGCTGGTCGGGCATCGACGCTACCGGGCCGGTCGAGGACGTGACCGAGCGCGCGACGACGCGCTACGGTCCTGCGGGTGAGGGCGAGCGCGAGTGAGCGAGCCCCAGCGTCGCGAGCGAAAGATGCTGGGACCTTGTTTCGCCGGCAGCTGGATGATCCAGTACAAGACGCCGGAGCAGATCGAGAAGATGCGAGCCGCGGGCTCGTCGTCGCGCAGGCGCTCGCCGCCATGCGGGATGCGGTCGCGCCCGGGCGTCTCCACCGCCAAGCTGGACAGCATCGCCGCCGAGGTGATCCGGGTCCGCCGGCGCGATGCCGTCGTTCACGTCGGGTACCACGGCTATCCGGCGACAATCTGCGCGTCGGTGCAACAACCAGGTCGTGCACGCGATCCCGAGCCCGGCGCAGGTGCTGCAGCGACGGTGACCTCGTCTCGATCGACTGCGGCGCGATCCTCGACGGCTGGCACGGCGACGCGGCCATCACCGTCGGCGCGTCGGCGCGGCGGCGCGGTCGCTGCTGCACCTGGCCGACCGCGGCCGAGGAGGCGCTCGTGGGCGGGCATCGCCGCCGCCGCCTGCGGGTTGGCGTCCGGCAGGGCCGCCTCACCGACATCTCCCGGGCGGTAGAGGTCTCGATCCGGCAGCTCGGGCCGCTACGGCATCGTGGACGGCTACGGCGGCCATGGCATCGGCACCGAGATGCACCAGGACCCGCACGTGCTCAACCACGGCCGCCCCGGTCGCGGGCCTACGCCTGTGCCCGGCCTGCTGCCTGGCCATTGAACCCATGATCACAATGGGCTCTCCGCGTGACGGTCGAGCTCTCCGATGGTTGGACCGTGGTCACGCAGGATGGCTCGGTCGCGCCCACGTCGAGCACACGATCGCCCCTGATGGACGACGGAGTCTGGGTGCTCACTGCCGCCGACGGTGGGGCTGACCGACTCGGGTCGCTGATGTCGGCCGCCGCAACGGCCAAACGCTGACTGCGCTCGATCGCCGCTGCGCTGAGCCGCCTGTCAGGAAGGAAGAGCCAGCGGCGATCGGTCAGTACAGCTCAAGCAGCCCGGCGGCGCCGGCGCGGCGACCATTAGGCCGCCGGCGAGCACCAGCCCAGTCCACCCCACGATGGGCCAGGTCAGACTCGTGCCGGTCTGAGAGAGTTCGGTGGGCGTTCCCGTGGTCGCTGTCGGTGCGCAGAACTGGACCTTCTCGTCGTTAACTCTCAGGTTGGTGGGACCGGACCGTGCCGGGCTCGCCGCCGTTGCTGGAGTCGTACACCAGACCGGCAGTGCCGATGCGCCCGTAAACCCGATGGTGATCGTCGGTGCCACTCGGTTGGCCCTGGATCTGGCGCCGCTGCAAAGGCGGTCGGTGCCACGGTCAACGTGTCCGCGCTTACGGTGTCGTGGACGAACACACGAACCGCACCCGCCGCGGCACTTTGCTCCGAGGTCAGCGTCTAGTCGACTGTCACGGTGTCTCTGTCGGTTTCACGGCTATGCCGGGGTTGTCTGTTTCGATTGACGTTCCATGGTGCGGATTCGGCGGCACAGGTGCCAGTTCCATGGCCAGGTCGACCGTGGTGCAGACGAAGGAAACATTTCGACGTGCCCCGGCAGGCCCCGGCGACGCGCGAGCGGAGTGCAGCGGGAGCGCCAGGATACGGCGATCATTTGCCGGAGGCGCATGGGGGGTTCCTCCGGGTCGAAGTTGTTCGATAGAGACGTTCACCCTATGCGTTGATCTTACGAAGGGGACCAAGTAAGTGGTCGGACCTGGGCACTAACTGATCGGAGCGGTGGTTGGTCCGATCAGTTGAATGCTTCCGCAACGATGTGGGTGTCGGACCCTTACGGATGAGGCCCGCTCCCAGCCGGGGCCGGGGCGCCTGTTTGGCGGGGACGGGTATGTCCGCGTATAGTCTTCACGACTGGCGCACAGCGTCGATTCCGGCATGCCCGTCAAGCCACAGGCGCGCTTCCTGTGGCGGTCGGACCGGTTCCGCGGCTGGCGTGGGCGGCCCTCTACCGCCTCGCGAACGACGGCGTGCGCTGGTCCGTGCGCACGCACGGCAGCGTCAGTAACCAACGTCAGTTAGCGGAGGATATGCCGAAGAAAGACGGTGCCATCGAGATCGAGGGCCGCGTCGTCGAGCCACTCCCGAACGCCATGTTCCGGGTCGAGCTCGCCAACGGTCACAAGGTCTTGGCCCATATCAGCGGCAAGATGCGGCAGCACTACATTCCGCATCCTGCCCGAGGACCGGGTTGTCGTAGAGCTTTCGCCGTACGACCTGACCAGCGGGCGGATCGTCTACCGCTACTAGTGACGGCGCTGTGAGCCCGCGACGCGGAGTTGCAGCAGCGCAAGAACCCATCCAGCGAGCCCAGTTCATGCCGGTCGATCGACCGGGGATGGATCCAGGGCCTGACCACAAAGCAAGGACACACCGGTGAAGGTCAAGCCGAGCGTCAAGAAGATCTGCAACAAGTGCCGGATCATCCGGCGCCATGGCCGGGTCATGGTCATCTGCTCCGACCCGCGCCACAAGCAGCGCCAGGGCTGAGTCTGCGCTGTACGTAGCTCGATCCTCGGACCGAATCCTCGGCTAACTCAGACGAGCCGATGCGTTCTCAGATCCCGTTCCTCGAATAGACTGGCTAAGCCCACGGCGCGAGACATCGGGACGTCCGCTTCGCCGCGTGGGCACGATCGAGCTGGTACCCCGTCGGAGGCCGGGGCCTGCGACGCAGGTGGGGGACGGAGCGGGCACAGACCTCCGCGAGCAAGTCGAGGAGTACGCCCGCACATGGCACGTCTGGTCGGCGTCGACCTCCCCGCGACAAGCGGCTGGAGATCGCGCTCACCTACATCTTCGGGATGGGCCTGCGCGCGAACGCGACGCTCGCGTCGCGACCGGCATCAGCCCCGACAAGCGCGCCAAGGACCTCGACGCGACGACGAAGGTCGTGCAGCTGCGCGACTACATCGAAGGCCAACTTCAAGGTCGAGGGTGACCTGCGCCGCGAGGTCGCCGCCGACATCCGGCGCAAGGTGGAGATCGGTTGCTACCAGGGCATCCGGCACCGCCGCGGCCTGCCGGTGCGCGGTCAGCGCACGCCGCACCAACGCGCGTACCCGCAAGGGTCCGAAGCGCACGGTCGCCGGCAAGAAGAAGCCGGGCAAGAAGTGATCGAGCCGCGTCAGCTCCGTGCGATCACGCACCTGACTCTATACTGGAGCGCATACAGACATGCCACCCGAAGGCACGTACCGGCGCCGCCGCCGCCAAGAAGGTCGCGGCGCAAAGAACGCAAGAACGTCGCGCACGGGCAGGCGCACATCAAGAGCACCTTCAACAACACCATCGTCTCGATCACGGACCCGACCGGCGCCGTGGTCTCCTGGGCCTCCGGCCGGTCAGGTCGGCTTCAAGGGCTCGCGCAAGTCGACCCCGTTCGCCGCACAGCTGGCCGCCGAGGCGGCCGCCCGCCGGGCGATGGAGCACGGCATGCGCAAGGTCGACGTCTTCGTCAAGGGCCCGGTCTCCGGCCGCGGAGACCGCCATCCGTTCGCTGACCGCCGCGGGCCTCGAGGTCGGGACGCATCTCCGACGTCACGCCGCAGCCGCACAACGGATGCCGTCCGCCGAAGCGTCGTCGGGTCTGAGGCAGGAGATGAGACATGGCTCGTTACACAGGTGCCGACTCGCCGCCGCTGCCGTCGCGAGAAGATGAAGCTGTTCCTCAAGGGCTCCAAGTGCGATGGGCCGAAGTGCCCGTTCGAGTCGCAGCCCTTCCCGCCCGGCCAGCACGGCCGCGGCCGGACCAAGGAGAGCGAGTACCTGCTGCAGCTGCGCGAGAAGCAGAAGGCCCGCCGCATCTACGGCGTGCTGGAGAAGCAGTTCCGCACGTACTACGAGGAGGCGAACCGCCGCCCGGGCAAGACCGGTGAGGAGCTCCTCAA
>ERZ1370068.8578-contig-7420_pt1 | contig 41230 bp, 48 predicted proteins | sample MGYA00561227_ERZ1370068 | MGnify/ENA primary metagenome ERZ1370068 (study PRJEB38410, sample SAMEA6850437) | metagenome | study: Metagenomic assessment of the ecological functions of the soil: analysis of the soil microbiota associated with the... | reverse complement strand
TGTTTGTACTTCGTTCAGTTACGTATTGCTCTATCGCGCGGGGATCGAGCCGGATCTCGTCGTCATGGCGAAGAGCCTGGCGGCTCGGCCTGCCGCTGTCCGCGGTCGTCGGCAGCGGCGCAGTCGGAACGGACGCGCCGCTCCCGGGCGAGACTCGCGTGCGCGCATGGCGGCAACTCCCCTCGTCGTGCGCTGGCGGCGCTCGCCGTTCTCGATGTATTCGACACCGGAAGGGCTAGTCGCGCGTGCCGCGGCGATCGGAGATCAGATCCGCGCGGCGCTGACGCGTCTGCAGGCGCGGACGTTCCGCGGATCGGCGACGTGCGGGGTCTGGGCGATGCGTTGGCGATCGAACTCGGTCATGGATCCGGCGAGCAAAGGCGCCGGATGCCGACCTTGCGCAGCGCGTCATCGATCGCGTGCGCGGGATCGCGGGCTGCTGCTGTTGGCAATGCGGACCGCACAAGAACGTCGTCCGGCTGCTGCCGCCGTTTACGGCGTCGGTCGAGGAGATTACAGTCCGGCGTCGAGCGGCTCGAAGCGCGCAGTGCTCGACGCGGTCTAGCGGCGGGAATAGTCCTGATCTCGATCCGAGGCGGTGCTCTCCAGATCCACCTGCGAGCTCACGGTGCCGAGATCCGCGTGCGCCCGCCGCGCCGCCGCGACGCGATCAGCGCGATGACGGCCCCCACAGCGGCAGACCGAGCGATGATCCATACTGCGCTCACGAGCGGAGCTCCTTTGTTCGGTGGTGACGTCTCATGCCCAGCGCCCGCCGTAGCCCCGACGATGTGGCCGGGAAGCCGCCCGGCGTTCCAGACCTGCCGCACGCCCCGCAGTCGCACAGCTGACGGCGTCGTCGGCTTTGCGCGGCGGTCGTCATGATCTCGGCGAGCGGCAAAACGGGAGCACGCGACCGGCGCTCAGGCGCTGCCTCTTGTGTCTGGCACGGCCGGCCTCACGCTTTCGCGTCGGCCTTCGGCGCGCTCGGCGGACTTCGCCGAATCCAGGTTGCCTGCCTTGGATGAACTCCTGCACCCGCTGGCGGCGCAGCATCTTGCGCTTGCGTTCCTTCTGAAATCGTGCGCGATCGCCGTTTCGACGTGACATAAGACGCTTTCGTTTCGTGGTGAGCAGGTTGCGGAGAGGAAGCGCCGGCCAGGCCTTGCGCCGACTCGAGGGCGACAGACTCCGCCTGCGTTGGCGAAACGCGGGAGTTCCGCCTGGCGCGACCGGAAGTCGGGGACCGACTCCGAGAAATAACGGGCCGGGTCGCCGTCTGGATCCGGGAGACTCGAAGCTCGGCGCAGGCTCGGGACGCTCCCGCCGCTCGCGGTGCCGCTGTGTTTACCACGCTCGAGAGCTCGTACCGGCTTTGCCGCTCTGCTGATCGTGGATCTGCGCGGACGCCGACGTCGTCGTCAATCGCCATGGCACCGGTGAGCCACACCGGCCCGCCCACGCGCTGTTCAATATCCTTTTGAGCGCCGGATCAGGGATTCAGGCGTTGTGGCGGATGCGGCCGATGGCGCCATCACTCACGCTTCCGGATCACGAACGGGCGCCTGAAACAGATCGCGATCCCCGGCGATACGCCGGCCTCGGCTGAAGGACAACGCGCCGGACCATCGCGCGCGATACCAGACGCAGCTCGCGATCAAAGCCGCGAAACTGGCGCACAGGGCACACAGGCGTTGCTGCTCATCTTCAGGCGATGGACCCGCCGAGAACCTTTCCTCGCGCTGCATCGATCCAGTGTATTGAACCACGCGCGCGCGCCTTTGAGCTGCCGGGTTTCGTTCAGAGCGCCGTCCACCGACGAGCTGGCGCACGGCTTTCCATAATGGCGAGCGACTCTGCGGCTGCCGGGACGCAGGTCGATTGGCGTCTTCAATCGCTGCGCTGAGGGTCCTGGTGGTCCGCGTGCATCGGGAACTGCTCCTGAAGCAACGCCTACCCGCTCCGCTGGTGTCGAAGAAGATCTGGGCCGAGCGCTTCGACGACATCAACGCCTTCGAGCGCCACCTCCGCCCGCAACAGCGTCTTATTCGAAGTTCTTCCTTCCACGTATCGAAAAGAGACGCAAGCGCAAGCGTTTCAGGCGCCTGGAGACGCCCTCAGAACTGGCAAATTCTCCCTCGGCATTTTGACGTGCACGAGCGAGGCACTGGCGCGAGTATGGCTGAGGACGCGATTCACGGCCACTGCCCTGCGGCGACGCCCTGTGCGTCGTCCCACGGCAGGATCACGTCAGTTTACGCGGCTGGTGAAGTCTCAAACGTCGTGGCGGCGCTGAAGGATCTCGACCTGCGCTTTCCCGCGGTGGGCGCCCATACGCAGCGCCAGAACTGCTGCTGCGAAAGGCGGCGCTGCGGCTGGGTACGACCGTATAGAATGCCGGGCCGCTGGTCACAAAACCATTTTTGTTGTTGCTCAGCGGTCTCCACTGCAGTCTCGGCGGTTTCTTCGTGTCGCTTGGCGCTGCACGGAACCGCAGCGTCCCGTCCCGACCTGGGCGCTAAAACCGTCAGCCTCCAGCGTACCCCGCCGGGCGAAGGTCTGGCGCGTTTCAAGCTGGCTGACCCTGAGAAGGCGAAGCACAGCGGTGTGAACCGGCGTGTGGCGCGAGGTGCTGGTGGATGAGCGGGCGCCTGACCGGGGTAGTGGCCGCAGCGCGGGGCTCAGACGCCCGGCGAACAGTTGCACCCCGACGCGCGAATGGTTTTACCGATCATCGTCGAGGGTGGTGAGTCGAGAGAAATCGAAGGGTCAGGCGCCGTTCACCGCGACGCGCAACTCGATCATCAGGCGCATCCCGCGACGAACTGATCTACACCGCACAAAGACGGTCGGCGACATCGTGAGTCATGCACTTTCCGCGATTTCTGCGGCGAGTCGCGCGTCCAGCAGGCGTCGTGAGATCCGCGTGGTTTCGCCGGCGCACTTTACAATCTGCGAATCCTTCGACGTGTCTTCGGACAACTTCGTGAGCCACCGATCCATCTGCGCGATGGCCTCGCGGCCGACGGCGGCTGGCGCGGTGCTGCCGCCCCGCGGAGTCTTCCGCGAACATCACGTGGTTGTCCGAGCAGCCGTTGGCCTTGACCAGCCGCTCTCTCAGCGAAAACGAGAGTGATACCGGACGTGGATGTTACCGTCCTTCTGATCGTCGAGGTAATTGCGGTAGTCGATGATCGGCGTCGCCGCGCCAGGCCGCCGCCGCCGCTCGTGAGACGGCCGGTTGCGATACGCGGCCCGAATCGCCACGCAGATCGCCGCGCAGATTCGATCGGCCGAGACGCGTTGCCGTCGTTGTCGAAGCCGCCGATGCGCTCGTTCATCTCGAGGAACTGTTCCTTCGTGATGACGCCCGTCGTTCAGCGCTTTCAGTCCATTGTCTGAACGCCGACGTTATCCAGCGGACGCCGCGCGCGAAGCCGGTCTTCGGATCCGCGGCCGTAGATATTGACCGTGTGGTCGAAGACGTCGCATCAGCGCGCCCTTCGGATTACTCGTCGCGTTGTAGCGCATGGCCGAGCGGCAGCACCGGCGGGCGACTGCCAGAGACCTGAATGCGGCCGGCCGCGGTCTCTGTCGACATTGACCATCGTCGCGAGGTTCAGGAATCCGGCCACCGCGCGCTTCTGCATCGTCGGAGATGCAGGACGTTTGGCGCAGCGACGAGAAGTAGTGATTCAGCAGGCGCGCATCGGTAATCGTCGGAATCAGTGCCGAAGCCGACGTCGGGGAATGTGCGGCACGGATGATGCCCGTCGATCAACCCGGGAAAGTTGTCCCCGGTCTGCAGCTGCTGATACGAGCCGCCCGAACATCCCCATCCCATCGTGAACTTCGGCGGTCCGTAGGCTTCCACGAACCGCTCCTTCACCATCATCATCGTCTCGGACGCGAGCAGGTCGTTGCAGTTGTTGCCGAACACACTCGAGGCGACGCGGGAAGCGACGGCATATCCCTGCCGCAGCATCGCATCGTCATCGACTCCACCCGTGGTGTTGCCTTGCCGTACCCAACCGTTGGTGCAGCCGCCTCCGTGCGTGTAAATCAGCCGTCGATTCCATCCCGCCGATCTCGTCCACGGATCTGGCGCGTTCCGGTGCCTGGATCGTGGAGCATCGCCAGTTCGTAGATCGCGCGATTGATCGTGCCGGTCTCGACGCGCGGACGATGTAGGGAACCAAGTGGCGCCGAGCGACGTGGTGGTCTGGGCCAGATCGGAAGGCTTCGATCCCTGCGTGAAGGGTTTCAGGTCGCCGCCTGACGTCGAGCGATAGTAGTAGTCCACATCAGTGTCTTGATCGAGCAGTTCGCAATCGAGCGGCTTGCCAAGCGATAGCGAGCGCCAGAAGGCTGCATGCTTGAATGTCTCCGTCTCGCAGATGAACGGCTGCTCGGTGCGGTCTGGAGAAGATCGGCCCTGCGATCGGATGGTTCACGACCGTCAGCCGGGCGTTCGCGCGGCCGGCGGTCGCGGCGATCCCGTTCGACCCGTCCTTCAGGCCGCGTGCAATGAGGCCGACGAGCATGCGCGGCGGAGTCGCCAGGGCGAAACGCTCGCGTGACGTCGGCACCGTTCAATGTGATGCGTGCGCTCCGAGCTCTGCGCGCCTGCCGGAAGACCGACGCGCGACCAGCGTACTCGCCTCCACTCGCCATGTCGGTCTCGCCGAGCAGCGTGGTGAGGTCAGGCCTGATTCCAGTGTCTGGGCAACGGCCGGCGCAATGGATCCCGCGAGAGCTCGAGGACGAGAGCGAGGGCAACGGCTTTCATCGGCAGCTCCTGGACGGTGTCGGGCTCGTCAGTAACAGATCCGGGCCCTGCGGTGTTATACCAGCGGGGTGATGGACGAGGCGGACATCGATGCGCTCAGCCGCCGCCACGGACCCATGGTGCTGAGACGTTGCCGTCAGTTGCTTCGCGAAGCGAGCGACGAGGCGCTCGATGCCTGCCAGGACGTGTTCGTCCTCTCATCGAGCGCCGGACACGCGCTTCGCGTGGAGGTATCGCTCGAGCCTGCTCTATCGGATGGCCACCAACCTGTGTTTGAACCGCCTCCGCGACCGCAGACCGAAAGCCGTGAGAGACGGCGAAACGACCATCTCGGACGCGATTGCCCGCATCGAGGAGCAGCGGGCGGGGAGTCATACGCTCGATCTGCTCCTGGACTGGCTCTTCGCCCGGCATCCAGCAGTCGAGCCGAACCATCGCCGTGCTCCACTACGTCGACGGTCTGACGCTCGAACAGGTGGCCGAGGAAAGCGGGCTGTCCGTGTCTGGCGTGCGGAAGCGCCTCAAAAGCTCCGGCAGGACATGAAACGATGACCGAACATCCGGTTCCCGACATCGTTCTCGAACGATACCGATTGAACGAGCTGCCGGAGGACGAACGCAGGAAGCTGACGGCGCGGCTCGATCGGATCAGGAAGCTGCGCGAACGGCTCGCGCTCCTCGAACGCTCGGACGAGGAGTTGCGCGAACCTGTTGAACGGCTGCGGGTAAGCCTGCGGGCACGACGCCGGCCGGCGCGGCGCGGATTATGGTGCCGTCGCGTGGGCCGTGCCTGCCGTCGCCGCGATGGGCGTGCCATCGCGTTTGCAGTCGTGTCGCGCCCGGCGCGCGCCTGTTGCATCGGACGACCGCGTCAAAGGCGACGCCGAGAAGCGGCCAGCCGTCGCTGGCGCTCTATCGTCGCGCCCCGAAGGGAGCGAGCAGCCGGCCGACGGCGATATCGTGCATGCCGGCGATCTCATTCGTGTCGGGTATCGAGCCGCGGGCGCGGCGCTACGGCGTTGATCGTGTCGATCGACGGCGGCGGCATGGTGACGATGCACCTGCCGGCTTCCAGCGATCGGGCCGTCGCTGCTGGAAGAACGAGTCCGATCGTGCTGCTGGATGCATGCCTACGAACTCGATGACGCCCCGCGATGGGAGCGGTTCTTCTTCGTCGCCAGCGAGACGGCGTTCGACGCGGCCCCGGTCTGTCGAGGCGGCCGCACGAGGCGCGGCAACACCTTCGAGCGTCGATGCCGCAACGCGATCTCGTGCTGCCTGCTCGCCGACTTCCGCCAAGCGAGCTTCACCCTTCCAGAAAGCGAGCCGACGGATGAAACTCATGGCATGTTGTGTTGGCGGTGCGTCCTCGCCGGCGCGTTCGCACCGGACCGGGCATGGAGCGCCGAACCGCTGGAGCGGTACGCCGCTCATCGTCGGCGCAAACTCGGGCTCGCGGGATCGACCGCAGTTGAAGTATGCGATCTCGGACGCCGAGCGATTCGCTCGCGTCCTCGTCGAGCTGGGCGGCGTCGCGCCCGCCCAGGAAATCATCCTGCAGGCAGCCGACGCTGCGGGACCTGACCGATGCGCTCGATACGGTCACGCGCCGGATCAACGACGCCCGGCGCGCGGGCCGGCGGACCGAGATCATCGTGCATTACTCGGGCCACGCCGACGAGACGGGCCTGATGCTCGGCGAGGATCGTTACGCGCTATCGCGCTCGCGCGATCGACTCGATCAGATACCGGCCGATGTCCGGATTGCCGTGCTCGACGCGTGTTCGTCGGGCGCGTTCACCCGCGTCAAGAGCGGAAAGGCGCGGCCGGCGTTCCTGGTGGACGAATCGTCCGACATGCGGGGACACGCGTTCCTCACGTCAAGCTCGGAAAGCGAGGCGGCGCAGGAATCGGATCGCATCCGCGCGTCTTACTTCACGCATTACCTGGTGTCCGGGCTGCGCGGCGCCGCCGATCCGTCTGGCGACGGCAAGGTCACGCTGAACGAGGCGTATCAGTTTGCCTTCAACGAAACGCTCGGACGAACGGTCGACACCAAGGGCGGCGCGCAGCATCCGTCGTACGACATCAGCATGTCCGGGCACCGGCGATGTCGTCATGACCGATGTTCGTCAGACGACGGCGACCCTCGTGCTCGAGCGAGAACCTGCGAGGGCTGGTTCTTCGTTCGCAACCGCGTCGCAGGATCTCGTGGTCGAACTGCACAAGCCGCGCGGGCGGGCCGTCGAGCTCGCGGTCGAAGCCGGCACGCACGAAGTGCGCCTCGAGCGGTCCAGGGGATCGCTCGCTCGCGACGAACAGCAGGTCGCCGACGGCTCGCGCGTGGTGCTGGATCAGCGCCAGTTTGGACAAACCGCGCCGCCGGAGCCGACCGTTCAGCGCGGCGATGTCACGCCGCCGCGGCTTGCCACGTGGCCGGGCGCAACCGTTTCGAGCTCGTGATCGGCATGTGGAGGGCCGGCAGCGACGGAGCGACAATCACGGCGGGATCGTCGAGCGACATGATGGGCGGTCTCGCGCACACGCACTACTCCGCGAAGATCCGGCGATGACGCTCTCGATCCTCGGCGTGGGGTCGAGTCCGGCGCGACCATCAGCAGAGACGGCGTTGCCACGGGCTCGGTGCATGTGCATTACGCCACGCTGGGCGCGCGATGGAACTCTCGAAGGGTGACCATGCGCATCAGGCGTTCAAGCCGTTCATCACGAGGCTCGCTGGACCGATTTCCGGGACTTGCCGACGGCAGCTTCGTCAGCACTCACGGAGGCGTGATGACGGCCGGCTCCACCACGAAGACAACGCTGGGCGGCCACTTCGGAGGCGGCGTGGATACCCATGTCGCACGATCGTTCTCGATCGGCATCGACGTGGGCTACAACGCGATGATGAACTTCGACCAGCCGGTACGGCGTGCACAACAATTTCAACGGCCCGCAGGTCGCAATCGGCCGTTCTGGGCTGGCTGTTCGGAGGGGCAGTGATGTAGCGATACGACCGCTTCGTGTGTCCGGCCCGGTGTCGTCTCTGAAATCAGGAGCCAGGGCCCCGGACTCCCGGTGGAGGCGTGAACTTCCCGACAAACGTGTGGCCGCCTCCGGTCAGTCGTCCGGGAACTTCCGCTCGTGGGCACGGCATCAGGCGTGATCCGCACTATCGGCTGCGATTGCCGCTGAAATGCGGCTGGCGGGCGAAATCACGCAGCGTGAGCAATTCGTCCAGCTTCACCGATCCAGACTCGGGCGAGTAGTAGCCGGTATTGGCGGCCGTCCAGTCCACCTTGCCGTTGGCGTGGAGCTGGAACCATCAGAACCTGGCCCACCGTCTGGCCGTTGGGGTTCGGCTCCACGTTCGATCCATGGCGTAGATCCAGGCCGTGCCATCGTCGTTCAGGACAACCTTTGACAGGGCCATGACGTGGCCGAACGACGAGTCACCCGGAGAGGTTGTGAAATCCCAGGCGTCACCACGCCACCGGCTTCGAACTGTTCGAGCATTTCCCTGCGGAGTGAAGCCGTACTTCCCCGAGTTCGGGCCCGAAACACGTGCTCCCATCGGTAGTCGCGATCGGGCAGCAAGCCTTCTGTGAAGAAGAGGAAGAAGGCGCGGTGCCGTCGACGGTGTCGTTGCCGCCCGTGCCGCTCGAATCCAGTCTGCATGGCGCTTCCCATCGCCGTGACGAGTTCCTCGGGATCGCCGGCAAACACAGGGTTCACGACCTGCGCCTGGCCGGTGTTCTGGAGCCACTGCAGATCCGCGCTGACCGACGTGAGGAACACACGCTGCGTGCTGCCGCGAAGTCGTAGCCGAGAAAGTGCTGCTCGAAGGTCGGGATATCGCGCGCGCCCGCCACCGCCGGGATCCAGTGGACGTTGATCGACACGATGCTGTCCTCATCGAACGAATGCGCGACGATTTCGAATGTGTTCCTGAGTCGGGCCGCGCGTTGAAGCGAGGCGACTGAGCGGCGCAGACACGGGCGGCGTGGAATCCCAGTGCACACGCGCACCGACGCTTCTTCGCCGGTACTGATGTCGTGCACGGTGAGCTGCTCCCCAACCTTCATCGAGCCGGCTGAATTGTTTGTCGAGCGGAACCGAGAAGACCCGCTTCCCGCACGGTCCGCCACGGTCGGGGAACCGAAGGTCCGCTCGATGTGTCCGTCATCGCGACCGAGGAAGATCCTGGGGCTCACGACATCGCCGGACGTTTCGGGCTGAAAGAAGAACCCCACGCCAACCGAATCGGCTGGCACACTGGCGAAGACCTTGTCGCCGGAAGTGAGCAGTTGACCGTCTGAAATGCCGGAGACGCGGACACGTGGGCGGGTGTCCTGAGCGCGACGGCGTCCGACACCATCAGGCAGACGGCGAATACGCCTTGCGCAACGACGGCAGCAGTCGCACGTTTCATGGACAATCCTCCCAAACGACTCTTGCAGATCATCACTTAGAAGGTGTCAGCTTACGACAACTGCGGTGGACTCAGCGGCCGGACCAGGCGCGGCGGGCCGCTTTTCCAGGAACGCGTCGATCCCTTCAGCTCGCATCGTCGATGACCATGTTGCACGCCATCGTCTCGCTGGCGATCGTCGTAGGCGCCTTCGAGCGGCCGTTCGATCTGCGAGTAGAACGCGGCCTTCCCCATGCGAATCGTCGCCGCGCTGCGCGCGCGGATGACGTCGGTAAACGACTGCACAGCGGCGTCGAGTTGATCGGACGGCACGACGCGGTTGACGAGACCCCACGCGAGCGCCGTCTGCGCATCGAAGAGCTGCCCGGTCAGCAGCATTTCCATCGCGCGCTTGCGGCCGACGTTGCGCACGACGCCGACGACCGGTGTCGAACAGAAGACACCGATGTTCACGCCTGGCAATGCGAACGACGCCGTCTCGGCCGCGACGGCGAGATCGCACATCGACACGAGCTGACAGCCCGCGGCCGTGGCGATGCCGTGCACGCGCGCGATCACCGGCTGCGGTAACTCCGTCAGCCGCATCATCATGCGGCTGCACGCGTCGAAGAGGCGCCGCTGCCAGGCTCTTGTCGCCGGCGTGCGCGCGCATCTCCTTCAAATCGTGGCCCGGCGCAGAACCCGCGGCCGTTCGCGGCGATGACGATCGCGCGGACCGATGCCTGTGCCGCGGCATCCGCCAGCGCCGCGTCCAGCGCGGCGATCATCTCCGAGGAGAGCGGATTGAATCGATCGCCGCGATTGAGGGTCAGCGTCGTACGCCGTCCTGCTCAGTAACGACGATGAAGGGTTCGGGTGTTGGGGCTCTTTGGATCGGCAGTCATGCTGCGATGGTAGCGCTGTCGACGCCATTTTCGCAGGCACTACCACACGACACGCGCAGGGGCATCGGGGAAATCAGCGGATCAGGCGTGAGGATGGTCAACCCGTGCACGAGCGCCTGGGCAATCAGCAGGCGATCGAACGGGTCACGGTGGAGAGACGGGAGCCGGGCGACGTGCAAGGCCGACTCTTCGTCGATGGCCAGGGATTCCACTAGACCGGGCCCGATTCGACATCGTCGAGCCATTCATCTGACATCGGTTCGAAGAAGGTCTTCGGAACATCGAAGGCGTGCGGACCGGGGCTGAGCGGCCGGAGGCTTCGTACGCTTCCCGGCGAGCGGCCGCAACTCTGCGACGGGCTGATTCCGTTTACAGATCCAGACCTGCTCGCCCCGCTCGACCGCCTCGATGAATTCCGAGAGGCGGGCCTTGGCCTGATGAATGTTGACCATGATCATGACCATGATGATGGTCCGTAACATGATTATCTGATCAAGGGCATCGCCGAATCGATCCAGCGGCGCTGGCAGCGCACTGTTTCGTGCGTCACTTTCCGACCAATCCGATCGCCCATCCGGCAACCTTCATCCAGATACTGGTTTCCGACAACACGACCCGCAGCGGCTGCGAGGCAATCACCGCCAGGCCGCCGATCAGCGTGACGCGATGCACGCGGCCGCGCGACACGATGTCCCAGACGATCATGGGCACGAGGAACAGATCCACGCAGATGTCGGTCCTCGTCCACGGCGACGCACCGATGCCCGCCGTCATATCGCCAAGCGGCCAGCGAATGACCGCGGCATCCAGCAACCCGATCGTGGCCAGCAGCATGAAGCGCTTGTGGCTCTGCGTATCGCGGCGCCAGACGATGGCGAGCACGACGAAGACGGCGAAGAGCGCCAGATCGGTCATCGGGTAGATCAGGAATTGCCGCGGCGAGACCGGCACTCCCATGAACCCACCAGGACGGTGCGCGGCGAGCAAAGCGCCCATGGCGCCGACCACGACGACAACCGCCGCTAAGGCAGCGCCGAACCAGCCGATGCGGCGATGCAGGTCCACTCGCCGGTTGGCGACGAGCACCGGCTGAACCACGAGCAGCAGCATCCATGCCGTGAAGGACACGCCATGCACGTAGAAGAAGAAAGGCTCCGGCGGCGCAAGCGAGGCGGCTTCCGGAAACCAGGGTTTCAGGAAATAGGTGCGTGAAAATCCGAGGAACACCGACGCCAGCACGATGAGCGCCATGCCGGTGTAGAAACGCCGCTCCGCGGCCGAGCGGCTACGCGCGCCAACCAGTGTTGCCATTGATCCTGATGTTCCGGGTCCGGGCAGCCCGTGTCGCGCGCGCTTCGATGAACGTGCGGCCGCACTGGTCGAGTGTCGCACACCTGCAGGCGCTCAACCTCTCAAGAATCCGCTTCATGGCAGGGCACGCACTTCTGTCAACAGCAAGCTAGCGCTATTTGAGCGGCAACCAAAACGTCCAGGACGTTCCCGACTCCCCGACCTTCCGGAAGCCAAACGATTCGTATAACGACCGAGCCGGGTTGAACGGGTCGACGCTCAAGCTCAAACCCGGAAGGCCGTCCGCGCGAGCTGCCCCGATCAATTCCTGTAGCAGTGCCCGGCCGATTCCCTGACGTCGATGACCACGCATTACCGCCATGCCGACTTCCGGCGTCGTCGCGTCGATGAACCCGCACGAATGGCATTCAAGCGTCCAGAGCCGGAACCAGGCGGCCCCGATCGGCTGTGCATCCTGGTCGGCAACAATGCCTCGATCACCGCGCCGGCCCCATCCAGAGATGAGTTTCGCAAAATCGGGATGCTGGCGAAATTCTGACAACTCCGGCCGCCTGGCCGAAGCGTCCCAGAAGAACGCCTCGAAGAGCATCGCTTCGAGAAAGGCCATGTCCGATGATTTGATGGGTCGAATTCTCAAATCGTTTCTTGTGCGGGTCGCGCGTCTTCTGTCAATGCAGGGCGCTGCGATTCCTCAGCTACTGTTTTTGCTTGACGGCAGTAAACTGGCCGCCCTTCCCGGCAATGGTGAAGCGGCCCTTCATGCTGGTTCCTGCCCTCATCCACGGGCACTCCGTGAATGTGAGTGCGTCTGAGTTAGTTGCCCCCTGAAGGCGCCAGCTGACGTTCTGTCCCTTCACCTCGCCGCGGACTGATGCCGTGCCTCCGGAGCAGTTGCCTCGTCAGTTGTTCTCCTTGCTGCTTGAATGCGCAATCGAACCCGCCACCAGCAACGCTGCTGTCTTCTCGAATGTGGCCTCGACCTCCCAACTCCCGGTAATGTCCGCCGCCGCAACTCAGCACCACGAACACCAGTGTTGCGAACAGCACCACGCCGAGTTCCTTCATGGCACAGCTCACGGGACTATTCAACGGCTTTGAAGAGGCGCTCATCGAGAGGGCTGCCAGACATCGGCTGCAGCACGTCGCGGTACTGCCTGGTGTGCACGGCAGCGGCGTGTGCGTCTCGCGCCCGCTGATTCTCCCAGATCTCGATGACGGTGAAGTGATTCGCGCGCATCGTGTGCTGGACGACGTCGAACCGGAGACATCCCTGTTCTTTGCGGCTGGCCTCGGCCAGGCGGGTGAGTAGTAGTCCTGGGCGCGTCGGCCTGACCACCGGGAACCGTGTCGACATGCGCGACGACATAGATGGCTTGCATGTTTCCCGCGGAAGTCCCTGAGCCAGTGGTGAGCGATTTGTACGGGCGCTGGTCGTAGTCGCTCAAGCGAATCGACTGGAGTGCATCCCGAAACGCCTTCGCATGCGAGGCCATTCCATGCGGAATCGAACGCCTGTTGATCCTTCCACCGTTCGACGATCGCGAAGTGACCCGGCTGAGCAACTTGCTCGAGCAGGTCGAAGCGAACATAACCGTCTTCCTGGCGGCTCGCGTCGCGATACTGCTTTAGCGCCGCCACCATCGCCGGCCGGGCTGAGGGCATGACCTCGACATAAGACACCGCATAGCGAGCCGTGTCGGACGATGGTTGGGCCTGGATCTGCACTCCAAGGCTGGACGCAAGCATAAGGAGACCGAGCAAAGTATTCTGCATAGTTTTGACTGTTGCCACTAGACGTGGTCGATGTCCTGGCCGAACACAATCCCTACACCATTGATGTCCACGCACACCAAATTCACGGATCCCATACGGCTGGTTTGTCGGTTCCGCAGTGTACTTGCGCACCACGACCGGACTACTTCCTTGAAGTATGCGTCGACATCCTTGACCCACTGGAACAAGTGGACGCCTTTTGGATTGCCGTCATCGCGAACGAAGTGGATGGCCAGAATTATCGCGCCAGACCACCGCGTAGGCGTCATCGCCGAAATCCCATACAAAACCCAGGACGTCACGATAGAACGCTGCTGTCGCTTCAACATCTGCGACATGCAGTACCGGCGCGCCTTGAACAAACTGAGTTGGATTGGACGACGGTAGTGCAGGCATGGGCCACTCCCGGTTTGAGAGCAGAGACCGTTACGAAGACGACCAGATTCATCGCGTCCGAACTCGCTGTTACGGACTCGTCGCAGCACGACAGACCTCTGTCAGCACACCCTGCACGATCGCCGCGTAGCCGCTCGAGCACCACGGGGTCCGCACCGGTTGGACCGGCATCGGTCGGTGCCGGCACTGGCACGTCGCATTGCAGAAACGCCCCGAGTTCCGGAGCACGGCGTATCGCGATGATGGCGGGATCGTCCTCCATCATACGCAGCGCCGGATTGGACACGTCGCGGCAGCGCCGGATCGACCCGGCGACGGTCCACGATACGTCCCCCGGATGGGCCATCGACATCATCGACGAGCACCACGTTTGTATCAGCCAGCGAGATCTCCTGGTCCAGCACCTTCGCCGACCCGGCCGAGTAGTTCAAGTCAATCGAGAACGTTCGGCCGCCGCACGTCAGCGAGAACGAACCGACCTCCTGACCCGGCCGGCCGCCGCCTCCGCCACTGCTGCTGTTGCCACCCCCACGCGAGTGCCAGCCCGGACTACCACGCCAGAGCACGAGCAGGGCCAACTCTCCGTTTCGCGCTACGAAGGTGCTGATGACGGTTGCCGACAGAGGCCGCGAAGCGCTCGATGTCTGCGCGCGCAGGGTCGCGGCAGCGAGCGGGATCGCCGCTGAGATCGCGCGACCGTCAGGAGCAGCGGCCGGTTAGCCGTCCGCGGGCCGCGATCCACTCCTGCTGCCGCTTCGCAATGCCGGCGTCTCGCTGCATCGACGGTCCAAGCGCCTTCGACACATCCGGGTTCTGCATCAGCTCGGCGAGCGCGTCCTCCGAACTATCACGACCTGGGTTGCGCCTTTGATCGCTCCGGATAAGAGGGCGTTCCGGAGCGTCGTCGGTTGTCTTCAGGTTCCCTGGCGCGATGCCGCCCACTCGAATCGGGTCGCGGCCGGCGTCCAGTGAAACAGCGCCACCTGCCAGGTGTGGAGCGATGCCGCCGCGCTCGTAGTAGACGAGACAGTGATCGATCGAGCACCCCGCCGCGACCAGCCGGCGTATCGGCAGCCCGGGTTTGACGATCGGCGTCGGTGGCCTGAAACTCGGCGCGAGGTTCGGCGATGTCGAGTGTCTGGGTGCCAAACAACGTTTGCAGCCCGTCGCGCACGCCGAGCGGCAGACCTCTGATGGACGTGACAATTTCGAACCGCTCGTCCTTCACGTGGGCCCGCAGTTCCGCGGACGGTGACACAGGGGCCGCGGCCTGACTGCCGGCCAAGCACGGCGGACCAGAGGCTCACGCCTATCGCGCAGAAAAGTCGTGTGCGGCGCATCGGTTGCTGGCTGACATCTTACGACCGGATGGACGTCGCCAGTCGGCTGAATCGGGTAGGCCGTTCAGACGGTGCGTCGGACCGCCATACGATAGAGCGCAAGCAAGATGATTGCGCCATGATCGGCATCAGCCAGCCAGCCGGCTGACCTGGGCGATAGACTCCAAAAGCCTGCCCGGCCCAGCCGCCGACGAACGCTCCGGCTATTCCGAGCAGCATCGTCACGATGAGCCCGCCTGGATCACGGCCGGGCATCAGCACTTTGCCAACAGACCCACGATCAATCAAAAACCAATCAGCTGAGAATCTCCATCACTGCCCTCGCGGACATGCCGTGTCTCCGTCACTATTCGGGCTTCCCGAGGTGCAAGTTGCTCGCCAGCACGGCTCGCGATGGCTCATCGTGACTCGCGTGCGGAAGTGCTCGGCGCAGTTCGGCTGCTCAGTCGATGTTGAACCGGGGAAAATTTTGTTCGGCTGCTCGCCTCAGCCTCACATGCGCGAAAATTTTGGAGAGATGTTGGAGACGGGATCTACCGGAACGGCGAACCTCGTTTCGGTAGAATCAGAATAGATTGGCGGGTCGACGGGACTCGAACCCGCGGCCTCTGCCGTGACAGGGCAGGCGTTCTAGCCAACTGAACTACGACCCCAAAATCTGAATCGCTGAAGTTGGTGATTTGGTGAGTTCGTGAATGGATGATTTACAGTACCCATTTACCAACTCACCCACTCACCAATTTCAAGTTTGGGCGGTGCAGGACTCGAACCTGTGACAGCCGGCGTGTAAAGCCGGTGCTCTACCACTGAGCTAACCGCTTCCCGGCTCCGGCTGCCCGCCAAAACATGCCATTATACGTTGCCTTCAGAAGAAGCAGCAACACGGCGACGGCGAGACCGATGGCGGCGCGGTGCTCGTGGTTCGCGATCGCGCGCGCCGTGCTGAACCGGCGCGCATCCCCTGCCGCGCGCTCGCTTCTGGCAGCGACGGTAACGATCGTATTCGCCGCCAAAGGCGTTCCGCCAGGAAATTCTTCTTCGCTCCGGATCGCCGCCAGTCAGCGTGGCAGCTCAGATAGAGCGCGATCACGACGGCCGCGGCCAGACTCTCTTGAAGCGAGCGCGAGCCCCGCGCCCATGATCGACAGAGCCGACATAGAAGGGTGCGCGAACCAGCGGTACGGTCCGGAGGAAGTCACCTCGCGCGACTTGTTCAGATGTCCGGCCGCCCACACGCGAAGCGCTTCGCCCAAGCAATGCCAGCAGAGTGCCGGTGACACAGCGAACGAACCGTCGGCTGGGCGAGGCGCAGAACACGAGGACACCGAGACAAATCAAGGACGACCCGCCTCCGCGCCAGCGCCTACGACGATGCGATCACGACTCGGCGCAAGCCAGCGTAAGCACGACGGCCCGCCTGCAGACGACGCTCGACGGCGGCGAGGATTTCGCTGACCTCGATGTCGAGCAGGCACATCCTCCGCGCCTGCACTTGCGCAGGTGGTGGCATTCGCAGATCGACGCGCGCGAGACGGTCACGTCCTCGGGGCGCCACGGACCGTTGCGCTCTCGAGCGCGTCGGTCCGTAGATCGCCGACGATGGGAGTGCCGACGGCTGCCGCGATATGCGTGGGACCGGTGTCGCCGGAAACGATCACCGAGGCGCCCCGGCACAACGCGACGACATCCGCGATGCTCGTCTCGGGCGTCATCACCGCGGAGCCGGGTGCGCCGGCGACCACCGCCTGCGCCAGCTCGCGCTCGCCGGGCCCCCACAGGATCACCGACATCAGCTGATGGCGATCGCGAAGAGCGGCCGCGAGCGATGCCAGACGATCGGGCGGCCATCGCTTGTTCGGCCACGCGGCGCCGGGATTGAGCAAGGCGCATGCGTCCCCGGTCGCATCGAGGCATCCTGCCGGCGGCATCGGACTTGACGGCCTCTATCGGGAATTCGGGCTGTGCAACCGAGAGGCCGATGGCCTGGAAGCAATCCCAGATTGATCTCGACGACGTGGCGGGTTTCGCTCCGGGCGTAGATGCCCTCGCTCCCGGATCGTGCGCGTCCGTTGTAAAACACCGAAGCAAACGGCTCTCTGAGATAGCTTCTTCGAAAATCCACGACGCGACTGCGCGCCAGTCGTTCGAGCGATCATCGCCGACTTGATCAAGCCCTGAAGATCGAAGGCGATCTCGTAGCGCGACTTTCGCAGTGCCGCAACCGCCGCCAGCAGATGAAGTCCCTGCCCGCTTCCACCCAGCGGCCGGTCGTTGACACGACGATCCTGCGGTTCACGACGGGAACGAGGTCGAGTATTTCGCGATGCTTCGCGCTGACCAGCCAGTCGATTCGCGCAGACGGAAACGCGCGGCGCAGCGCAGCCGCAACCGGAATGGCGTGGCACGATGTCGCCGAGGGCGCCGAGGCGAACGAGGAGGAAGGAGGTTCACCGAGTCGCCAGTCGCCAGTCGCCAGTCGTCAGTCACAAGTCGCAGTCTCGCTCGACTTCGCTCGGATGGCCCTGAGCGCAGTCGAAGGGTCGTCGCGAGCCGACGCGATCGCGACAGCATCGCGCGTCGCGTGGTTCTTGGGATCGCCGACAATCGCCGTGCGGCCGCCGTAGGCCGGCCACGACGCCGCGCTCCGGCACCGGTGTCCGACGGTGTAGTCGGTGCCCTTGCAGTGCACGTCGGGCCGCAGCGAGGCGCAGCAGACCGCGCGCACGGTCGGCTCTGCCGAAAACGACGACGTAGTCCACGCGCGCGCAGCGCGGCCACGAGCTCGGCGCGCTCTGATGGCCGTGCAGGATCGGGCCGCCCCGTCGCCTTTCAGGCCCTGCGACCGATCGATCGTCGTTGCACGGCGACGATCAGGCGATCGGCTTCCGCCGCGGCGCCCTCGCAGATATCGCACGTGGCCGACGTGCAGCAGGTCGAAGCAGCCGTTGGCCAGCGCAATGCGGTCGCGCCCGCGGTCGCGTTCGCGAGCGACGACCTCGACGAGCTCGGCTTCGCTGACCACTCTTCCACGCAGTCTTAGATTCTTAGATAGTCTCAAGCTGATGACTGTAGATTATCGATCGCCCGTCTTCCTGCGTCGGGCCTTCCTGCGACCAGTTCTCCTGGACGCGTCTGTCGTGATCGCTCGTCGACCGCGTCGTTCAGCTCTGCGCCGACACCGTCGCGGTGCCGCGCTTCATCACGACGAGGCCGCCGGCGTAGTTGGCGAGCCGCGCCGCCTCGTAGAACGACGCGCCCGCGGCGAGCGCGAGGGCCGAACGTGCGCGATCACGGTGTCGCCCGCGCCGGTGACGTCGGCGACTTCGTCGGACCCGAAGATCGGAATGTGGACGGTCGGCTGCTTCGGCTCGAAGAGCGCCATGCCCGCGGCTGCCGCGAGTGATGAGCACCGCCTGCATGCCGGTGCGCGCAGGAGCAGCCGTCCCGCCCGCTCGAGCGCGCTCCGGGTCGTCGTCGATCCGGACGCCGAGCGCCTGCTCGACTTCCGATTCGTTCGGCGTGCACGTCGGTCAGGCCGCGGTAGTCGAGCAGCCGGTAGCGCGAATCGAGCAGCACGGGCATCGGCGGCGGCGGCGCGCGCGGCGAGCCGCGCGGCGGATCGGCGTCGGCGAGCGCGGGCGTGATCGAGGCCCGATCCGTAGTCGGACGAGCACGACCGCGTCGCAGCCGTCGCAGCGCCGGCTCGATCTTCGCGAGCAGCGCGCGGCTCACCGCGTCGTCGAGCGGCCAGCCGGTGTCGCGATCGATGCGCACGACCTGCTGCCGCGCGGCGTGAACGCCGCCGGCGAGGATGCGCGTCTTCACCGGCGTCCGGTACTGCCGCGCGCGGATCACGTGCGCCTTGTCGACGCCGCGATGCGAAGCTCGCGAGCAGCCGCCGGCCTTCGGCGTCGGTGCCGACGACGGCCGCGAGAGCGCGCGCGCGCCGCCGAGCGCCGCGACGTTGTTCGCCGCGTTGCCGGCGCCGCCCGCCACCATCTGCGGTGGCGTCGTATTTGCAGGATCGAGCACCGGGCGCTTCGCGCGACACCCGCGAGCACCTCGCCGTAGATGAACTCGTCGGCGATGAGATCGCCGAGCGACCAGCACGCGGCGGCTGGAGAAGCCGTCGACGAGCGCCAGCAGCCGTTCCCTGCGCTCGGCTTCGCCGGGCAACGGATGGACGAGCGAGCGATCAGCATTTCAGAATTCAGAGTTCAGTTCAGATTCAACAGATTTCAGATCGAGACGGATCCAGCTGACGGCGGCTGCCAGATTATCCACCACCGCGTCGGCCCCGACGCCTCGAACCGGGCGCCTCTCCTGTTCGCAGCGCCGCTGCCGGTGCGCACGAGAATCGCTCGCGCGCCGACCGCCCGAGCCAGCTGCACGTCGAGTCCACGTGTCGCCGACGACGAAGGATCGCGCGCGGATCGAGGCCGAGATCCGCCGCGGCCTGGTCGATCATGCCGCGGCCCGGCTTGCGGCAGTCGCAGCCGCGCGCGCACGCGGCCACCGCGGCCGTCCGGATGATGCGGACAATAGTAATACGCGCGTCCACGCGCGCGCCGCCAGCGCTAGAGCGCGCGTCGATGAGGCGATGTGTCTCGCCAACGAACGCGTCGTTGAACATGCCGCGCGCGACACCCGACTGGTTGGTGACGACGACGACCGGCGAGACCGCGCGCTGGTTGAGCATCCGAATCGCGTCCACGGTCCACGGATAGAATGCGACGCGGCTCAGCGGCGTCGAGGTAGCCGACGTCTTCGATCAGCGTGCCGTCGCGGTCCAGGAAGACGGCCGGTTTCACAGCGTCCTTCGCGCCGACGCGAGGACCGCCGCCGACGCCGACACCGCGCATGCACTGATGATCGAGCGGGCACTCGCGCAGCATGCAGGGCCGGCACCAGCACGGGATGCGTCAGCACTGGCATGAGCGTCGCCGAGCCGGGTGCGTCGGCCTTGTCGTCGGTCGGGCCGAACACGGCGGTGACGCGCGACGCCGCAGGCGGCAGCCAGGTGCATCGCGCCGGAGTCGTTGGTCACGAGCGTGCGGCAGGTGCGTCAGCACGCCGGCCAGCATCGGCGAGATCGGTGCGGCCGACGAGACTGTGCAGGCGCGCTCGCGATTGGCAACGCGCGCGAGCCGCGTGCGCGCCGGCGCCGTCGCCGCGTCAGCCGCGCTTCCCACCATCACGCAGCCGACGCCGTACGGCCGCGAGGCGCCTCGGCAAGCTCGCCGAAATACTCGGGCGGCCAGCGCTTCGCGCCGCCGTACGCCGCGCCTGGCGCGAGCGCGACCAGCGGCGTCCGACCGTCCCAGCCCAATCGTCCATCAGCAGGCGCGCCGCCGCGCGGTGCGCGTCCTGCGGCACGTGACACGCGAGGTTCGCTTCGGCCCGTTGCAAAACCCGAGCGCCTTGACCAGGTGCTGATACGACGCCACCTGGTGCAGCCCGGGCAACCGGTCGATCGCGCGTGTCAACAGGCGCGGTCGCGCCAGCCGGTCCGATAGCCCCAGCGTTCGGGAATGCCGGCGCGCGACGCGAGCAGCGGCGGCCGTGCATCGAATTCGGCAACAGCAGCGCGCGTCGAAACCGCCGCCGGCGAGCTGTGTCGCCGAGCCCGCGCCAGCCGCCGACGTCCGCATCAGCGCCGGCTGCGCAGATGAAGGATCGTGTCGCGTCCATCTCCGGACACGAGGCGCGGAACAGCGGCGCGATCGCGCGGACGCGCGCGGCGATCGTGATCGACGCGTCGGGCGCGCTCGGCGTACGTCGGCGATGGCCGGCAGCGCCATGACGGCGTCGCCCAGCCAGTTTGGCGAGAGGATGACCAGACGCTTCATCGTGTGGTACGGTCGAATAGCCCCGTGACGAACGAGCGTACCGACGATCGACCCGCGCGGCCGCGCGCCGCGCCCTCCGGCCCTGCATGAAGATCCGCGCTGCTGCAGGTGAACCCGACCGTCGGCGATCTCGCCGGCAACGCGCGGCTGATTCTCGACGCGCTCCGGACCGCCTCCGCGGCCGGGCGCCGATCTCGCCGCCACGCCCGAGCTCGCGCTCGTCGGCTACCTGCCGCGCGACCTGCTCCTCGAGCCGCGGCTTCGTGCGGCGGAGCTGGGAGGCGCTCGAGTCGCTGGCGCGCGACGCCGCCGATCTGCCGCCGGTGCTCGTCGGGCTGCCGGAACCGAACCCGTCGGACGAAGGACGGCCGCTCGTTCAACAGCGCGCGTGCTGCTGCGCAGCGGCCGCGTCGGAGCAGCGATTCCGCAAGGCGCTGCTGCCGACCTACGACGTCTTCGACGAGGACCGCTACTTCGAGCCGTTCCACGGCGCGCAGCTGCTCGACATCGCCGGCACGCGCATCGGCATCAGCATCTGCGAGGACATCTGGAACGATCGCGACTTCTGGAAGCGGCGCCGCTACCATCACGACCCGATCGAAGAGCTCGCTGCCGCCGGCGCCAGCGTGGTCGTCAACATGTCGGCGTCGCCGTTCACCGCCGGCAAGCACCGCCGGCGCGAGGAGATGCTCGGCAGCATGGCGCTGCAAGCATCGCCGTGCCGATCGCGCTACGTGAATCAGTTCGGCGGCAACGACGACCTCGTCTTCGACGGCCGGAGCAGCGTGTTCGGCGCCGACGGCGCCGTCGATCGGCGCGCGGCCGCTCGTTCGACGCCGACGTCGTGGTCTGCGATCGTCGACGGCCGCGACGCCGATCGCGCCGGCGGACGATCTCGACGTGGAATCGGAGATCTGGCGCGCGCTCGTGCTCGGCACGCGCGACTACGCGCGCAAGTGCGGCTTCTCGAGCGTCGTGCTCGGCCTGTCCGGCGGCATCGACTCGGCGCTGACCGCGGCGATCGCGGCCGACGCGCTCGGCGCCGATCGCGTGCTCGGCGTGCTGATGCCGTCGCCGTATTCCGAGCCGCGGCAGCATCGACGATGCGCATGCGCTGGCGGCGAACCTCGGCATCGAGACGCTGACGCTGCCGATCGAGCCGCTGATGCACGCGATGGACGACGACGCTCGCGCGGCGCGTTCGGCGCGGATCCGCCCGGGCGTCACCGAGGAGAACATCCAGGCGCGCATCCGCGGCAACCTGCTGATGGCGCTGTCGAACAAGCGCGGCGCGCTGCTGCTCACCACCGGCAACAAGTCCGGAGCTCGTCGGTCGGCTACTGCACGCTATACGGCGACATGTCCGGGCGGCCTCGGCGGTGATCGCCGACGTGCCGAAGACGATGGTCTATCGCGTGGCGCGCTGGCTGAACAGACGCGCAGGACGGCCGCTGATTCCCGAGGCGACGCATGACCAAGCGCGCCGTCCGCGGAGCTCGGCCGAACCAGACCGATCAGGATTCGCTGCCGCCGTACGACGTCCTCGACGACATCCTGCAGCGGCACGTCGAACGGCATCAGCCGGCCGAGGAGATCGTCGCCGCCGGGCTTCGACGCCGACGACCGTGGCCGCGTGCTGCGCCTGGTGCGGCTCGCCGAATTCAAGCGCAAGCAGGCGGCGCCGGGACTGAAGGTGACCGACCGCGCGTTCGGCACCGGCTGGAGGATGCCGATCGCCGCGCGCCTACCTGAAGTGTTTCGGCTCGGCGTCGCGCGAGCCGCAGCGCCGATATTTGGCGACACTGGGCGCCACTGGGACGGGCCGTGCAGTCGTCCGGCGCGCCGATGCGAGCGGCCTTCGACGACCCACAGACCTATTCAAGATCATCAGCGCCAGCGATGGCGGTGCATCGTCAGCTCGGGTGCGGGTTCCTGGAAGCGGCGTAGTCGCGGCGAGGCGTTCGGCGATCGAGCTTCGCAGAGCGGGGCATTCCGTTCGTCCGAGTGCGGGGCGCGACTGCCCGTCTCGCCATCGCGGTCGTACTGCTGCCGGTCTCCTGCAATGCCGTCGACTTCATCGAGCCTTCGACTGACGCGCTGGCGGTAGCTGAAGGCTCTACACGCCATCGGGAGCCTGGCCGACGTGGCCCAGCTGATCAACTATCTCCCGCATCCTGCGCGGCGCCGTCGCGGGCTGCTGCTGGAACTTCGGGACCACAGAGTCTGCACCACCAGCGACTCGTCCTCGACGTCCGGAGCGATCCCCGCTGGCAACCGATGAGACTGGCGACGTGTCCGGCGGCGCGGCGCAGCCGCGAGCGATGAGATGAACGGCGTGAAGGCGAGCCGGATGATCTGCCGTGGTCATTCTACGCCGTTTGCGTTCATCGACCGGCGCCGCTTCGCGGCCGGCGTCGCTGACGTCCCTCTCAATCCGTGTAATCCGTGCAATCCGTGGATGAAACGTTCCAGCGTCGTCGCTCCTCCGCGACGCCGTCGACGATCGCTCGCTCGGCCGACGGGAACATCCCTCGGCTCGTCCGTCGACCGTCGGCCATCGTCGCGCCAGCGGCGGTGCATCCGCAGCCACAGCTCCGGATGGCCGCCGCATACATCTCGAGCACGTCGGTGCAGCGCTGCGTGAACTCGCGCACCGCGTCCGGCGAGTCGGCGCGCGGCGGCTCGACCTGGTGCTCGTAGATCAGCGCGGTAGCGCCCGCGGCCGAGCGGCAGCGCGAACACCGGCACCACCGGCGCGCCGGTGCGCAGCGCCAGCGCCGCGACCGCCGACGTCGTCGCCGCCGGCCGCTCGAAGAAGTCCGACGTAGATCGCGTCGCGGCTCATGATGTGCTGATCGATCAGCACGGCGACGCCGTGGCCCGGCCTGCAGCGTCCGCATCACGCGCCGGATCGTGCCGCGCCGGTAGACGCACGGTGTTGCCGGTGCTCTGGCGGATGTCCTCGAGCAGGCGGTTGAGATGCGGGTTGTCGAGCGCGCGCGCCAGGATGCTGACCGGCTCGGCCTCGCACGCGCGTGCACCATCGCCTGCAGCTCCCAGAAGCCGAAATGCCCGGTGATGAACAGCACGCCCTTTGCCCTGAGCGTAGGCGAGCCGCGCACCGCTCCTCGCCGTCGAACTCCGACGCGCGCCAGCATCTGCTCGCGCGACAAGCGTCGAGAACTGCAGCAGCTCGAACAGCAGCCGCCCGAAATGGGCGAAGGCCGCGCGGTGCGATCGCGCGGCGCGCTCGGCCTCCGGCCGCGAGGGAAACGCCGTCGCCAGGTTGCGCTGCGCGATGCGCCGGTGCGCGCGTCGATCGCGTAGAACGCCAGGCCGAGCAGCGGTGCCGCCCGCGCGCACCACGACCGCCGGGCGTCACGCGGACGACCGCGATCAGCGCGCGCACGATCAGGTACTCGAGGCGGTGCCTCATCGCGATTGCGACGCGATTGCGGGCTGCGGATTGCGGATTGGCTGCGGATGGCGATCCGAGCAGCCAGCGTCTGGAACTGCGTCGGCCGGTTCGACGCCGACGACCAGCGGGACCGAGGCGATCGGCAGATCGCCCAGATCGCACGCGGCGAGCCGCACGCGCGTCCTTCTCCGTGGTCAGCACGATCATCGACGCCGGTGGCCTTCGCCTGCGGCGGCGATGCGCCGCACGTCGCGCGCGGTGAACCGGTGGTGATCGCGGAACTCGATCGGCGCCAGAGATGTCCCAGCCGACCGACAGGATGTCGGCGGTGAACCGGTCCGGCCGCGCGATGCCGGTGACGACGAACACGCGCGAGTTCGACGGCACGACCACCGAGTCGCGATCGCCGCCGACCGCGGCGCGGCGCGCCGATCGTCCGCGTCACGCGGAACACCGGCGCGATGCCGAACGCGCGGCCGATCGCGATCGGCCGCGGTGTCGTAGCCCGGCGGTGATCAGCGCCGCGTCGGCGGCCGGTCGCCGCGTCGAGCCCCTCACGCAGGCGCCCGGCCGGCATCGGCTGATCCTGCAGATCGCTCTTCGGCCAGCGAGCAGGCAGGTCGACGTCGCGCGCCAGCTCGAGATGCTGAAAGCCGTCGTCGAGCAGGTGGACGGTGGCGCCCAGGCGGCGCTCCGCCAGCCGGCCGGAGAGATAGCCGATCGGCGCCGACCAGCACGGACGACGCCGGGTAGCGCGCGCGCAGCATCAGCGGCTCGTCGCCGCGCTTCGTCGAGGCCGGCGATGACGCGCGCGTGCCGTCGGAGACCGACCGTCACGCCGTCGCGCGCGCGACGCGGCGGCCGTAGCCGCGCGTGCGGCACCGCGGGACGCTCGCCCTGCGTCGAGCAGCAGGCGCGCGATGTATCCGACGATCGGCGTCTTGCCGCTGCCGCCGACGCGCAGGTTGCCGACGCTGATGACCGGGCGATCGAGCCGGTGCTGCCGCGCCGGGTCGCGCGCGTACCACGCGCGCCGCCACGCCGCCGCCGCGCCGTACGCCTGCGCTCAGTGTGCTGGATCAATGCACCGAGGCGGAAGGGACGGACCACCGATCGGCCCTGGCCGAGCCGTCGGCACGGCGGCAGCAGCTCGCCGATCACCTCGAGCGTCTTGGTCTTGTGCGCCGCGGTTGGCTTCGACCAGCGCGCGCGCCGCACGCGCCGAGCGCGCGCGCGGCGCACCGGATCGGTGACCGAGCGCCAGCAGCGCCGTCGTCGAGCTCGCGCTCCGTCTGCACCTGGATCGCCGCGTCGTTGCTGACGGAACGCCTCGGCGATCTCCTTGAAGTTCTGCATGTAGCGGGCCGAACACGATCGGCTTGCCGAAGACCGCCGGCTCGAGGATGTTGTGGCCGCCGTGATCCGCGAGGCTGCCGCCGACGAACACCGCGGTCGCCAGCTGATAGAGCTGCGCGAGCTCGCCGATCGTGTCGAGCACGACGACGTCGGCGCGCGGCTCGGCGTCGATCGGCAGCTCCGAGCGCTGCGATGGTGACGAAGCCGGCGTCGCGCGCGAGGCGCTCGACCTCGCGCGAAGCGCTCCGGGCTGGCGCGGCGCCAGCACCAGCAGCGCGCTCGGCATCGCGCGTCTTGATCGTCGCGCGAAGGCGCCGAGCACCGCCGACTCCTCGCCGCGCATCGTGCTGCCGGCGACCGATGCACGGTGCGGTTCGGCGACAGACCGGAAGAAGCGCAGCACGCGCTCGCGCGGCTGGCCGTGCGCGGTCGGCGCCGGCGGCTCCAGCGAGTCGAACTTCAGGCTGCCGGTGACCGTGACGCGCGCCGCGTCGGCGCCGAGATCGACCAGCCGGCGCGCCGACTCCTCGCTCTGGACGCAGAAGCGATCGACGTCGGCGAGCACGCGGCGGAAGAACGGGCGGATCATGCTGGTAGCGCGGGTAGGATCGCGGCGAGATGCGGCCGTTGATCATCACCGTCTTGACGCCGCGGCGGCGGCACTCGCGCAGCAGGTTCGGCCAGATCTCGGTCTCCATCATGATGAAGAGCCGCGGCCGCACCAGGTCGCAGCGTGCGGCGGACGATGAAGGTCCAGTCGAACGGAAAGTAGAACACCGCGTCGACGTTCGGACAGGCTGCGGCGCGCCACCTGCTGCCCGGCGATCGTCGTCGTCGACAGGAACAGGCGGAGGCGCGGATAGCGCGTCTTGAGATCGGCGGCGAGCGCGCGGGCGGTCAGCGCCTCGCCGACCGACACGGCGTGAATCCAGATCGACTCCTCGGCGTCGATGTTGAACGTGATCGGCAGGAAGCCGAGCCGCTGGCGCAGGCGTGCCGATGTACTTCTTGTAACGGATGGCCTGGTACAGGAAGTGCGGCGAGACGACGACGAAGAGCGACCAGCGTGAGCAGGCTGTAGGCCAGATACATCGCGGTGGCTTATTGTAGAATGAAACGTTTGTCCTGGAGGGATCTGCATGCCTGTTCAGGTCGGCATCAACGGCTTCGGCCGTATCGGTCGCAACATCATGCGGGCGGCGCTCGGCGACAAGAACATCGACTTCGTCGCGGTCAACGATCTCACCAGCGCGCACACGCTTGCGCACCTGCTGAAGTACGACTCGGTGCTCGGCAACCTGCACGCGAAGGTCGAGGCGCAAGGCAGGACACCATCGCCGTCGACGGCGACGAGTTCAAGGTGCTGTCAGCTGCGCGATCCGGCGCAGCTGCCGTGGAAGGACCTCGGCGTCGACGTCGTGTTCGAGTCGACCGGCCTGTTCACGAACCGCGACGCCGCGGCCAAGCACTCGCCGCCGGGCGCCAAGAAGGTGGTCATCACCGCGCCGGCCAAGGGCCCGACTTCAGCGCTCGTGCTCGGCGTCAACGACGAGCACATACGATCCCGGCCAAGCATCACATCATCTCGAACGCGTCGTGCACGACCAACTGCCTGGCGCCGCTCGCGAAGGTGCTGCACCAGACGTTCGGCATCAAGAAGGGGTGGATGACGACGATCCACTCCTACACCAACGACCAGCAGCTGCTCGACCTGCCGCACAAGGATCTGCGGCGCGCGCGCGCCGCGGCGCTGTCGATGATTCCGACGACGACCGGCGCGGCGGTCGCGGTCGGCGAAGTGCTGCCGGAGCTCAAGGGCAAGCTCGACGGCATCTCGATGCGCGTGCCGACGCCGAACGTGTCGTGCGTCGATCTGCGCGGCCGTCATGAACCGCACCGTCACCGCGGAAGAAGTCAACGCCGCGCTGCAGAAGGCGGCCGACGGCCCGCTGAAGGGCATCCTCGCCGTGCTCGACCGAGGAGCTGGTGTCGATCGACTTCAAGGGCAACCCGCACTCCTCGATCGTCGACACGCCGTACACGAAGGTGATGGACGGCGATTTCCTGAAGGTCCTGTCGTGAGTACGACAACGAGTGGGGCTACTCGAACCGCTGCGTCGATCTGCTGCGCAAGCTGGTCGCCAAGGGCTGTAAGCACGCTGAGGCGCGACGACCTCAGACCCGAGCGATCAAGATGAAACTCTCGATCAGGGACCTCGATCTGCAGCGGCCAGCGCGTCTTCATCCGCGTCGACTTCAACGTGCCGCTGAAGAACGGCGTGATCGGCGACGACACGCGCATCAAGTCGTCGCTGCCGACCATCAAATACGCGCTCGAACAGGGCGCGACCGTCGTGCTCGCGAGCCATCTCGGGACGGCCCGAAGGGCAAGGCCGAACCCGCGAGATGAGCCTGCGGCCGATCGCGGATCGCGCTGGCCGGCGCTGCTCGGCAAGCCGGTCACCTTCGCCGACCGACTGCGTCGGCGAACGAGGCGAAGCGACGCGTCGCGACGCGGCGACGTCGTCCTGCTCGAGAATCTGCGCTTTCATCCTGAAGAAGAGAAGAACGACGCCGGCGTTCGCGACAGGCGCTGGCATCGCTCGCCGACGCGCTACGTGAACGACGCGTTCGGCGCCGCGCACCGCGCGCACGCGTCGGTCGAGGCGATCACGCACATCTGTCCGGCGCGCCGGCGGCCGGGCTGCTGATGGAAAAGGAGCTGCAGTATCTCGGGCACGCGCTCGAGACGCCCGAGCGGCCGTTCGTCGCGATCCTCGGCGGCGCGAAGGTGTCGGACAAGATCGACGTCATCCAGAACATGCTCGGCAAGGTCGATCGCCTGATCATCGGCGGCGCGATGGCCTACACGTTCTTCAAGTCGCGCGGCGTGCCGGTCGGCAAGTCGCTGGTCGAGGACGACAAGCTCGACGAGGCGCAGCGCGATCGAAGCCGATGCCGCAACGCGCGGCGTCGCGCTCGCTGCTGCCGGTCGATCACGTCGTCACCGATCGAGATCGAAGCAGGCGCGGCGCAACGAGGTGCTCGCGGTCGGCGACCCGGCGATCGGCGATCGGCTGGGCGTCGACATCGGCCCGGCGACGATCGCGGCGCTACGAGACGCGCGATCGCCGACGCGAAGACGCGTCGTCTGGAACGGGCCGATGGGCGTCTTCGAGATCGAAGCGTTCGCGAACGGCACCAACGCGGTCGCGCGCGCGGTCGCGGCGGTTCAGGGCACGACGATCATCGGCGGCGGCGATTCGATTGCGGCGGTGAAAAAGGCCGGTGTCGCCGAACGCATCACGCACATCTCGACCGGCGGCGGCGCGCTCGCTCGAGTTCCTCGGCGGCGAAACGCTGCCCGGCGTCGCCGCGCTGACGGACGTCGCCGAGCCGGGGCGGGGCCGCGCGAGCATAAGCAAGATGCGAATCCCGTTCATCGCCGGGAATTGGAAGATGTTCAAGACCGTGCACGAAGCGGTCGTGCTTCGTCAAAGAGCTGCGGCGCGTCGTCGAAGGACATCAGCGACGTCGAGATCGTCGTCGCGCCGCCGTTCACCGCGGTGCACGCCGTGGCCGAAGCGGCGCGAAATACGAACATCGGCGTCGCGGCGCAGGATCTCTACTGGGAGCGCGAGGGCGCGTTCACCGGCGAAGTGTCGCCGCCGATGATCAAGGAGGCGGGCGCCGAGTACGTGATCGTCGGCCACTCCGAGCGGCGGCGGCTGTTCGGCGAGACCGACGCGATCGGTCAACCGCAAGACAGTGACGGCGGCGATCGCGGCGGGCCTGACGCCGATCGTCTGCGTCGGCGAGACGCTCGAGGAACGCGAGCGCGACGAGACGCTCGCCGTCCTCGATCGGCAGATCAAGGACGGCCTCGATCGAGCTGACCGGCGGAGCAGAGTTGCGCGAGCTGGTCGTCGCGTACGAGCCGGTGTGGGCGATCGGCACCGGCCGCGACGGCGACCGCGGCGCAGGCCGGCGAGGCGCACGCGCACATCCGCAAGCGGCTGCGCCAGTGGTTCGGCGGCGGACGCCGCCGACCGGTGCCACATCATCTACGGCGGCAGCGTGAAGCCGGACAATATCCGCGAGCTGATCGCCGAGCCGGACGTCGACGGCGCGCTCGTCGGCGGCGCGAGCTCTGGAGGTCACGGAGCTTCGCCGATATCGTGACGCGAAGAGCCGGCCGGCTGCGTGTATAATCTGGCGTTTGCTCGCACGGCCCGAAAGTTATGGTATGATTGCTTACTACCTGCTCTCGACTCTGTACGTGATCGTCGTGCCTGCATGCTGCTGCTGGTCATCCTGCTGCAGCAGGGCAAGGGCGACATGGCGGCCGCGTTCGGCGGCGGCAGCAGCCAGTCGGCGTTCGGCGCGCGCGCCGGCGCGACGGTGCTGTCGAAGGCGACCGCGGTGCTCGCGGTGCTGTTCATGCTCGGCGCGCTTGCGCTCGCGATCATGGGTCAGCGGCGGTTCAGGATCGGTCGTCAGCGGCGGTGGGCCGCCGCCGCCGTCGAGCGTGCCCGGTTCGCCGCAGAAGGCGCCGCTGACGCCGACACCCGCGCCGTCAACGGCCCCAGCGACGACGACGCCAGCCAAGCCGCCGACGTGGACCGACGGGACCGAAGTAGCAAGACCGACAGACCCCTCTCTTAGCGGAAGTGGCGGAACTGGCAGGGCGCACCAGCTGAGGGGCTGGCGTCGCACAGAGCGTGAGGGTTCGAATCCCTTCTTCCGCACCAGCCTCTGGGCAGCTAAGAAGACAGTGACTTGCTCGGCGTGGACGACGCCTCGGCGTCGTCTGCGTGTGGGACCGATTTCCGGAGTCTCTTTGCAAGAATTTGCAAGACTCTCGGACTGCGCTCTCGCCTGCTCGACTCGCAGCAACGCGAGACGAAGCCGGCGACTGGTCGTGTTGAGGTAACGAGTCGTCGTGCTGAGGTTCCGGTGTCCCAGGAACTTCGGAACGTCGGTGGTCAGCACGCCTGCCTCCTCGAACCGGGACGCCGCCTCGTGACGCAGGTCGCGAAGCTGGAATCCCCTCAGGCCCGCGGCCTCCGCGTGCGTTCTCCCAGGCAGTCCGAATGGACGTGAGCCGCTTTCCCAGCCGGTTGCCGAAGACGCATGCGCGTCCGGCTGGAAACGGTTTGCCAGTCGGGATCGAGCCGCCGCATTTCCAGGACGGCCAGGAGCCGGCTGGAGATCGGCAGCCGTCGCGCTCGACGGCGTCTTGGCCTTCTCCGCGCGAATCGTCAGCTCGCGCGTCTCTCGCGTCCACGTCCTGCCATTGAAGCGACAGGATCTCGCCCGGCCGGCAGCACGTCTCGAGCATCGCGGTGATCACGCCTCGAAGGTGCGGCGACGCCGTCGCGAACAGCTTGCGTTCCGCCTCCTCGGCGTCGTTGAGCCGCTCCTCGCGCGGTGATTCCGGATCGGGCCGAATCACGTTCTCACCCGCCACACTTGAATGGCGTCGCGGTCAGCATCCGCTCGCGGATAGCCCCACGCGAGCATTCTTTCGCAGCAGCTTGAGGATCGTGGTTGATCGTCACCGCCGAGCGCTTCTGCGTCCGTCGGTGATGGTCGGGTACGCCCCTGATGTCGCCGGTCGTGATGTCGGCGACCGACTTCTCGCCAAACGTCATCGGCGGTTCCGTTCCCGGAAGAACGAACGCGCAAATGAGCTTGAGTCGAGAATCGTTGTCGGCCTGGACGAACGAGCTGGATACCCGCGTCGCGCGCGCCAGTCATCTGCGAATTGTCGGAACGTCATCTGGTGCCGGTTGCTGCGGCTTCGGCTGATGCGCGCGTTCCTGCGTCAGCCTGGAACTCCGCCGGACCGGATCGCGGTGCGTAGCCGCTCCGCCTCCACGTCCGCCTCCGCCTTTGTCAGCTTCTTCCCCAAGTGCCGTTCGAGCGAGAAGCGGTAGTGCTCTCCTTCCCACTGAAAACTGAAGCGCCACGGGTGCGGACACTTCGGCCACTTGTGACGGCCGCAGCGGCAGACTTTGCGCAGTCCGTCGTTGCGACCGATGTCGACTTCGCGACCATCGCGAAGCCGACGCGTGCCCTCGTGTGTTCATACGCGCCTCCTTTCGTTCCCGACTCTACATCACTCGCTGCTCCCGTTGCTTGCTGCTCCATCCACTCGTCCACCCACTCGCGTGTCGTGCGGATGTCGCCTCGCTCGATTGAGACGCACGGCCTTCAGCTTTCCGGCGCGGACGGCCTTGTAGATTTCTTTCGCGCCCGCGCCGATGTATGCGGCCGCGCGTTTCGCGACCACCACCGTGAATCCGTCGCCGGGTTCGATCGTGGGTTGTTGGACGGTTCAGGCGCTCGCGCGGTCGGTTCCATGCCGAACCTCCTCGCGCGTTCTCGCGCGCCGCGATCGGCGCGCTCGCGCGTGCCGCTCCAGCCATGCGATCGATCCACTCAGGTTTCAGGCGAATCGGCTCGGCGCGCCGCCGATGCGAGCATGATCGAGCTCGCGACGCCTCGCACGCGGTGTAGATGGTGTCGCGGCACACGCAAGGCATGCATCGGCGGCCCCCGGTGACGTTCAGCCAGATTTCACGGGCCTTCATACACTCCTCCTCGTGCGCCCGCCTCACGGCGGTTAGCGGCACCAGATATCAGTTGTCGCGGTGGAGTTCGCGCTCGAGCGCGGTGACGAGGAACGAGCCGGCGCTCGACCAGCGCGAGATGAGGGCGAGCTGGCTGACATCGAGCCGCCCGGAGCCCAGCTCACTGCGGGCGCTGTGGTCGCGATCTCAGCGATCCGCCCCAATGCCACATCACACGTTCTGGCGGTTCGGACCGTGAGTCGCGAACTCCGGCCGACGCGGCCGTCGGTGAAGCCGGCCTCCTCGAGGCACGGCACGCCGGGGCGCCGGGCGGCTTGCGCGATCCGTGCCAATCATGGCCCTGGGCCCATTGACGGCACTCTGACTCTGCGCTGTGACCGAGGACCATGGCGGGGATCGCTCGGTTACGTCCGTGCGCTCCGCGCGCGGACGCCGCGACGCGGAGGGGACGTGCTTTGAGAGCACCCAGGTAAGATGCCAGCAGGATAGCGCCGCGGTCAGAAGGCGTCAAGCCGTGAGAAATTTCCATCTCGTCTTTTTGCGCAGATTCCGTCAGCTGCGAAGGCGCGTGCGTGAACGCCTCGGCCGGCGAGCTCGCGGGGACCGTGTCTCGATGACGATTGAGGACGTCGAGCGCTGGGGTCCGTCCGGCGACATCATGCATAGCGTCTCAGGAGCGATATCCCGGCGCCGTTTGGCCGAGGCAACGGTTCCGCCGCGCACAGAGAACCGCTGAAAGCTTGCTTCGCATCCCTGAGCGGCTCGAACGCCGGACCGATGAGCCACTTCCGGAAATCGATCGTGTTTCGAGATCCGTCAGCCGAATGTGACGCGAATCCGGTAATCGCCGTTCATGCTTGCGCGTCGATCACGAATGGCACTGGTCATGGTTTCCGTTTCTGGAGAGGCGCACAATCGTTTCCAGGGGGCTGACCCGCCTTCATGTTCTTCCAGTTTGCCAGAGAGTTCTCCGCGATGCTCCAGTGCCCATTGCCGGATCTCTGCTCACGGGCCTTGCGCGAATCGGGATTCTGCCAACAAAGGAGCTCACCCGTCACGGCGTGAACTTCGCATACTGCTGGTTGCGGTATTCCGCGTGGAAATGTGGCGGCTCGTGATCCCGATAGAACATGCGGATAACGATCCCAAAGAATATCGAGATAATCGGCACGCCAGCAGTCTACAGAATCAACTCGTTCTCGCCGGCGTGGCCTCGCGGGAATTCCGCCTCCCGCCAAGAACGATGATAGCGCCAGCCACCGGCCGGCGCTGATCTGATTCAGCTGCGCCGGCTCGTTCGGCTCCGAACGGCCGGCCGTTGCGGAGTGTCCCGGCACGCGGCGAATGTGGTTTCGCGGAACTGGGTTCAGAGATCCCTATCGTGCCCAGACGCTTCGCGGTGCACCCATGGAGCAAGCCTTCGGCACTGACATCCTCATGGACGTCAGGCAAATGCAAAGTCGTGGGTGTTCCCAGTAGGCTTCCCAACTGGCTCGTTGCTCGGGCGCGTGACGGCCGCCAAACTCCAGGGAACGGGACACACCGATGACACGACCGATCCGCCATGAGTGCGCGGTAATCGTTCGCTTCCGTCACCTCCGACGTGATCGATGCTCGATTCAGCGCCGACCGCCCAACTCGCTCGTCGTCAGGCTCCGATGATTTCTCTTCGATGAACAGCGCCCGATCTCGTTCAGTTCTCCAGAAACTCCCCAGAACGCGCGGCAGACCAACCTCGCCCCACGTCCAAGTCCGAACCCGCGGCTCGAAATATAATACGTGATCAACGCGACGCAGACTTACACCGTTCCCGGCCACCACGTAACTGCCACGCGACGCCCGGCGCGCAGGCGCTGTCAACGCCCGAAGGCCGCGCGCAAGCGCCGTTCGGAGCCGGTAATGGAATGCGAAGAGGCATTGACGGCGCCGAGCACCGCGTCAAGCTGTCGGACGTGATGGCCAGAGTTCCAGAGGACACGTCAGCGTGTGCACCTCGAGAGTCGCGCGTGAGGCTCGCGCCGTGGCGCTTGGGCGGACCCATACCGAGACCTCGGTCGTGTCATCATTCGGTCCCGGCAATATAACCGGTTTCGGATTCAGCGGGCGGTCCGCTCGTCTTGACGCTCGGCGGCCGCCGATCGCCGATTCACAGACAAGCAAACCATGGCGTGAGCGACCCTTCGCCGATCCGCGCGCGGGGTCAGGCGACGCGCACAGGGCGGGGTCGCTCACGCCATGGTTTGGGCCATGGCCGATCCTCTCGCGCATCCTCGTGGGCGGCAGAACGCGCCGCCTGATCTCGACGATCACGCATCGCATCTTCATGACGTTCAGCGATGGTGCCCGTCACTGCGACATTCACCTCGCGCGCTCGATGGCGGTCCGCTCGGTGGCGGCAGCGTCCACTGGAGGGCCAACCTCCAACATGCAAGGTTGGCCCCTCCTTTGGCCCTCTTGTTCAGTCCGCAGAGTACGCGCGGTCTCTGATCGACGCCGTCGTCAGGGCTGTCGAGGCGCTTCAGTCTTGGTCAGCTCAGGCGACGCCAACCAGCGAGGAGAGGAGGTATTGGTGGGAAAGCGTGACGAATCTCGACGCGGCCAGTCTGCCGCTCCAGCGCATCTCGAAGCACTGCCGACTGCGCCGACCAGATGACCCGATCGCCCTGCTGTTGCCAGAGTCGATCGAGCACGCGGAGCGCGTGGCGAACGGAATGACGCCGCCGCCGCGTGAGCGCTGAGGATCGGAGCCGATCCCTTCCGCAGGCCGCCGGTGCCGCTCGCGGAACCACCACTGCAGTTCCTGATTGCGAGAGCGACAACGGCGTCGCGAGCTCCTCGCGGGCGGCGTGCCCGAAGCGAGGAATGGCCTTCACGAACGGCTGCGGGACGAGCACACGGATCGTCCACTGCGGGAGCGCACGGAGGAGCTCTGGCGTGCGTATAGAGAAACAGTCTGAAGTCCACCGCGGAGCTGGCTGGTGACCAGGTACAGGAACACGTGTTCAGTCCGATCCGCTTGCACGCCGATCGGCAGCTTATCGGGGAAGTAGCGGACCGTGAGCTGTGGCTCGCGCCCGAACCGCAGGTGGGGGAACTCCTGTGGCTCGACGCGCGCGTAGCAGCAGGCGGACGAAGTAGCGTACTTGTCCCGTTCCGTGCCGAGCCAGGTGAAGGTGCGCGTCCGCCAACACCGGCGTCGAGCAGCATTAACCGCTGCACCATCCGGCCGAGCGACGTGGGCTTTCGATGGCCGATTGTCACGCTCGCCAATCGGCGGCGTAGAGCGGCTTGAATGTGACGTGGTAGAGGCGGCCCCGATGGATGGCGCCGATCTGATACGGCCGGTCGTATCCGCGCGACTAATCTTGCCCAGAAAGTCGTGTGTCTTCCGCCCGTGGACGATGCCCGCGACAGGTGTGTACTGGCGCGGCACGAAGACCCCGCCGTGGATCATGGCCTCCACGAGAAAGCGCGCCTGTCGCTCCGTGAACCGAAACGCTCCGACCGCGCGCAACGCTCGGCGGTCGCATCAAGCGGGCCGGCGGCGGAGGCGACCGCGTCGGCGGTCATGGAAACTCGTCGGCCGCTCGCGGGTCGAAGGGCCGACCGCCGCTGCGACTTCCTCCGCCGCTGCCGTGGATCGTGAACCCGGAACGCGCCACGGCCGCCCCATGCGCCCCGCGATAATGCTCCGTCGTCAGCTTCCAGATCGAGGTGGCGGATCTCGCCGTCCGCGTCTTCGTATTCGACGGGTACATCGGGGAAATGCACCTGCTCGTCGAAGCTACGGCAGGTCGTGCCCGCGGGCCCACGCCTTCGATTTCCTGCGGCGTGCGATCGGGTCGGCCAGAGCTGTCGCGGTCGCCCTCGTTTCGCGCCTGAAGAAAGCGCTGGTACTCGCGTTTCAGCTCGCGGTCGAGTTCGACGCGGACCACGCGCGCATCCTCCGTCCGCAGCGTCGCTCCGCGGCCTTCAGATAGGCGCGATAGATCTCGATGTCGTGTGTGCGTTCCCGCGGTTTGTCGGCGCGCGCATAGAACGTCTGATGATGCCCATGGATCGCGGTCGCGACGTGATGGGCCTCGAGCAGGCCGCGCACCCCGGTCGGTCAGGGCCACGGCATGGTCACGCCCATCCACGGGGACGCGCTGAATCCAACCCCTTCATGTCGCAGGTGGCGAAGGTCGGCGTCGCCGCCCGCCGAAGGAGGCCATCGTGTATCGCGGAGGTCGCGCCCGCGACGACGCGAAACGCGCCCACGGTGCGCGAGCGTCCGGCACTCCGACCCGCTCAGGCGATAGTCCCGATCGCGATCACGCACGAGCTCGCGTTCAGGACCGCGCGGCAGATCCAGCGTCGCGCATGAACACATCGCGTGGGTCCACTCCGGCCGGTTCGTTGTCGTCGCGCTCGCGTCCGCGCACACCACGGTCTTCGCGGCCGTGCCAATGATGGCGGCCACTCTCGGGATCGTCGCCATCGCGAAGCGCGCGTGTGATCCCGCACCACCGCCCCATCGAGAGCCACTGCTGCTCGCGATCGCGAATGCCATCCTCATCGCGGTCTCGCCGATCGTCGTCGCGGGGATCGTAGCGATCGAACATACGTGCGCAGACACGTGATCGATGGGAGTCTCCCGACTCCGGTATCGTTTCGATTATGAGAGCCGCGGCATTCCCGTCGCAATCGACCGTCGGACGACGATGGCTTCGCGTCGGTTCGACTCGGGTGGTGTGACGACGCTGATCAGCACGCATTCGAAGATCGATCCGTGGAGACAGCACGGATCAACCCGATATCGCCGGCATTTCTACCCGTGTCGATTTTGCGGGCACGGGCTTGAGTTCCGATTCTAGGCGAGCGTACGCTCGGCTGAAGCCTTCCGCGCTACACGGAAACGGCGATCCCGGCCGCCGCGTAGATCTCGGGCTCGTCGAGGCTCTCGTGGACGAGGAGCTGCGCGACGATCGCGTCGAGCTTGTCGCGGTTCTCTCTGAGCAGCCGGCGCGCGTCGGCGTAACACTCGTCGGTGATGCGGCGAACTTCTTCGTCCACCGCGTCGAGGAGGCCATCGGAGATTCCCGCCATGCGAGGATCGCCCTCCGCCGGCAGCACGGAAAGCGTGCCGATGCGCTCCGACATCCCCCATCGGCCGACCATCGACCGGGCGATGCCGCGTGACCGTCTCCAGGTCGCTCTCCGCCCCGGTCGTGACGACGTTGAAGACTTCCTGCTCTGCGGCCATGCCGCCCAGCGCGCCGATGATCCGGCCGCGAAGGTAGCTCGGCGTCGTAGCCGTAGCGATCGGACTCCGGCGTGGACAGCGTGACGCCCAACGCACGGCCGCGCGGAATGATCGAGACCTTGCGCACCGGGTCGGCGCCGGGCTGGAGCATGCCGAGCAGCGCGTGACCGGCTTCGTGGTACGCCGTCCGGCGCCGCTGCGCTTCGGGAATCACGACATGCCGGGCGGTGCCGAGTTGGACCTTCTCGAGCGCATCGGTCAGATCGCGCTGATGCACGGCGTCCTGACTGCGACGCGCGCGCCAGGAGCGCGGCCTCGTTGACGAGGTTCGCGAGGTCGGCGCCGGTCATGCCGGGTGTCGACGCAGCCAGCCGCTCCAGATCGACATCCTGCTGCGAGAGGAACCTTCCGCGTGTGGACCTTCAGGATCTCCACGCGGCCCCGGCGGTCGGGTGGGTGGACCACGATCTGCCGGTCGAACCGTCCGGGTCGCAACAGCGCCGGGTCGAGGACATCCGGCCGGTTGGTGGCGGCCAGAACCACCACGCCCTCGTGGCCGGAAAAGCCGTCCATCTCGGTGAGGATCTGATTCAGCGTCTGTTCGCGCTCGTCGTGACCGCCGAACGACTGCGCCGCTCCACGCGTCCGGCCGATCGTGTCGATTTCGTCGATGAAGATGATCGCGCGGCGCGACCTTCCGCGCCTCTGCAAAGAGCTCGCGGACGCGACTGGCGCCGACGCCGACGATCATCTCGATGAACTCCGACGCGCTCGCGCTGAAGAACGGAACCTTCGCTTCGCCCGCGGTGGCCCGTGCGAGCAGCGTTTTGCCGGTTCCCGGCGCCCCGACCAGCAGCACGCCCTTCGGCGCGCGGGCTCCGCAGACGGCGATACTTTTCAGGGTCTTTCAGGAAGTCGACGACCTCGTTGATCTCCGCTTCCACCTCATCGATGCCGGCGACATCGTCGAACGTCACGCGGACCGACTCTGGATCGACGCGATTCTGGCGGTTGCCCTTCAGCAGTCCACCCAGCGCTCCCTGCTGGCGCCTGAACATCCAGACGTAGAAGCCGACGAGCAGGAGAATCGGACCGAATGAAATGAGCAGGTTGGCGAGGAAGCCGCGCTGCTGGACCAGCGGTGTCGCACGCACCGTGGCTCCGCCGTCCGTCAACTCCGCTCAGGAGATCGTCACTCGCGAATGTCGGCCGCTCGGTCGTGAACTGCTGATAGGTGCGATTCTGCTGGCCGGGAAGTGGTGCGGCCTTCTTCAGCTGTCCTTCGATCGAGTCGCCGCGGGCGAACAGCTCGTCGAACGTTCTTGCTGGCAACCTGACCTCTTGAACTCCGTGTATGGCACGGGCTGCGGTCCCGAGAGTCGATCCTGGACCGTCAGCACGCCGAACAACAGGAGGTATCCGAGCGAGCCAGACCGCCGCGTGATCCAGCGCGGCCTGCGGTTTGGGCGGCTCGCCCTTCGGAAGCCCCTCGGTGCGCCACGGTCGCTGGCGGTGGCTGCCGAGGGGCGGCGAGTTGAATGGTGGACCTTCGCGCGCAGCGAGCCAGCGGCGGTTGCGAGTCTTGCGCCATCAGGCTGCCGCCTTCTTCTCGTCGCGTGGATCCGCTTAAGAAAATACCGGTCACAACCAGCATTCGACCACGATTTCGGGCGACTAACGCCGGTCCCCACCGCGCACGCTCGCGCGGTGGTGGAGCGGAGCGGCTCGGCGGTAACGCGATAGGACACGCTACTCGCTGTAGTCTCGCCGGCTGCCAGTAAACCGCAGCAGGAAGAGAAACAGACTCGTGAAATCGAGATAGAGCGCGAGCGCGCCAACGATAGCATGATGATGACTGACCGGCCGGGGTTTGCAGCGCCATCAGCTTCATGCCGCTGCGCGTCGTAGACAGCAAGTCCGGAGAACACGAGAACGCCGGGCCAAGAGAGCACGAACTGAAACCCGTCGCTGTGCCAGAACAGGCCCACGATCGACGCCAGCACGACGCCTATGAGTCCCATGAACAGGAATTGACCGAGCCGCCGAGATCTCGCTTCGTAATCGTCGCCGTAGATCGCCGAGCCCGCCGAACATGCCTGCCGTGATCAGAGAAACGTCGTCGCCACTGACTCTCCCGGTGCACCAGCAGCACGAACGCCATCGTCACGCCGGTCAGCGCGGAGTAAAGAATGAACAGGAGCGAGGCCCGTGGACGCGGCGAGTTGCTGCACGCGCGCCGACAGGCACGAACACGATCGCGAGCTGCGCGATCATCAGCCCCCAGAACAGTGCGCCAGCTCTCGCAGTGATCGCACCGACGATCGTGCGTCGAGAGGCGGCGACAAGCCAGCTGATTGCGGCAGTAATCGCGAGGCCGCCACACATCCACGCGTACACTGGCGCTCAGAAACGCGCTCGCCTGATCGGCAACCGCCGAATCGCAGTCCGCTCTCTCCGCCCGCGAGTGCACGTTCGCGGAAACCCGCTGAACTCATGACTTCATCTCTCCATGCCAGCCGAGCGATCAGCGTAGATAGCCTTCCAGCGCGGCGGCCTCGACCGCCGTAGCGAGCGACCACCGAACATGCTGTTCCGCCGTATCTCTTGATCTGTTCCTGCGACGACGCCGGGGCACGACGCGTCGATCAGCAAAAAGATCGCCGAATCTCCTGGCTGCGGGCGCACGCCCGCATCGCGAACGAACGCGCCGTCGATGCGGGCGTCTTCGCGAGACCAGGACGCCTCGATCGCGCCGGCTCCGGCCCCGAGCACGGCACCAGCCAGTGCCGGCGGCGTGCAACGCCGACCGCAGCGCCAACGGCCGCGCCCGCTATGAACGGGGTGGCCATGATGGCGCCGATGAAGGACCCCAGGAGCCGCCCCATGCCGAGCCCTCGCCGCGCTCACTCCGTCGCTGCATTCGACGTGCAGAATGCCGTCGTATGGTGATACACCGCGACGGCATCTTCGAGATCGGCGACCAGTCGCAATCGCGCAATCGAAGCTCATGGAGGACATCCGAGGCGCGGTATTTGTCGTTCTCGAATTCCGCGACGATCAGCTCAGACACGGTCTTCTCCGTCAGTCCGCATGCTTCGGGTGGCGTTTGGCCTTCGCCCGGTTGATACGTGCTTCGATCGCCGCGCTCTTCCTTTCATATTCGTGTCGGCGACCTCTGATAGCGCTCGACGCAGCACACGTCCGCCGAGCGCCTCCATGCGCTCGTCCACAGGAAGCGGTAGACTCTTCATCGATCTCGGCCACCACCGCAGCCTTACCCGCCCGAGCGCGCGCTCGACGTCGGCGAGAAGTCGCGGTCGACTCGCACCTTCGCGCGAAATCCGTCGTCGCGCCGATGACCAAGCCGGTCGCCGCCCCCACCGCTAGACCGACGGGTCCACCGAGCATGCCGAGCAGACTGCCGATGGCCGTTCCACCCATCGTCCCTGCGGATCGGCGTATCGGGTTTTGACGACGGTCGTCGCGCCGCCGCGGTCCTTGGCGACAATGGCGTCGGCGTAGATCGCGATGACGCTCTGCTCGTTCAACTCTTCGAGCGCGCGCAACGCTTCGTGGGTCTTGTCCTCGTGGTCGAACACCACAACCAGCATGCGTTCCATGTCGCTTACCCCTCACGATCCGATTCGCTTCATCGAATCCGCCCACTCTGTCGCCTCGAAGCAGGCGGGTGACGACGAGACGCCCTCATTCAGAAGGCGTCCATCGTCTTCAAGCTTCGGCAGGATGATTGGCGGGCTTGAAGCGGCGATCAACCAGGCTTGAAACCAGTGCTGACGCCGTCACGCGGTCAGCCGGTGGTTCCTTTGAATCGTCACTCCTT
>ERZ1370068.521-contig-10474_pt1 | contig 41235 bp, 37 predicted proteins | sample MGYA00561227_ERZ1370068 | MGnify/ENA primary metagenome ERZ1370068 (study PRJEB38410, sample SAMEA6850437) | metagenome | study: Metagenomic assessment of the ecological functions of the soil: analysis of the soil microbiota associated with the... | reverse complement strand
CGTTTGTACTTCACGTTCGGTGCCGCAGCGTAACTCGGACCCCGGATCTGGCGAATCCCCGGATACGGCGTCGACGGCCCCGGGACGGTCCCGAGGCTCAGGAGCACGTCGACGAACGCGACGTCGGGCTCGCCCGCGAGATCGCGCATCCGGAGCAGCGGCGCGAGCCGCAAGTCGCGGCGCGCACGCGTTGCGGGCGGCGGCATAGTAGAGCGACTGGGCGCCGACCTGATCGCGCGCGAGCACGAGCCGGCCGCGCCGTCCGTCCCAGAGCGCGAGCGCGAAGCCGCCGCGCAGGTGCCGATATACGCTCTGCTCGCCTCGCCCCTGCGTGAGGCGGAGCGCCAGCGCCGCGTCGTTGCGTCCGCCGCTCGGAGTGCCGCTGCGCAGGGTGACCTCCTCGGAAGCTCGCGACGATTCGTGAGCGCGCCCGCGGACCCGCGTGGAGAGTGGCCTTCCGGCGCTCGTGGCCGCGACGACGCGTGGACCGATACCGGTCACCGACGCCGAGCGCGACCGGCAGATCGTCGCGCCGAGGCGACTCGTCCACGCGCCCGGGCGGAGTGTCGATCGCCTGGGGCCGCTCCCGCCTGGGAGACGATAAAGGCGTTATGCCCATCACTCAGGGCGAGGTCGCGTCACAGGCCCGCTTCGTCCCGCTGCCGCCCGTGAGCTCGTGGACGACGTCGCCGAGACGAACGGACGCCGCACAGCTCGGAGCATTTCCCTCGAGTTGGAGGTCGCCGTTCACACGCAGCGGAGCGTGGCACGAGCACGTGGCCGGAATTCAAGAGGGGAAGCGTCAAAGCCATCTTGATCGCGACGACCGGCGCGGGCCTGCCATGCGCCGGGTTCGCGCGCGATACCCGCCTGCGGCTCCGAGGCCGCTCGATGCCGCCACGAGGCCGATGCTGCCGCGCCGCGCCGGCGGCGAAGAGCGTCATGCTCGCCTCGTCGCTCCGCCCGACGCGCGCAGACCGGGCCGCCGCGTTCGTCGCTCCGCGCACGCTCACCTCGGGATGGAGGTGCACGAGCGACTCGCCGGCGAAAATGCGCCGGGCCCCGCGATCTCGTCGCACACCAGGAGGGGAAGAAGCGACCGGGCAGACCAGAAGATCCGCCGGCGATAGCGCACGTCGGGGCCGGCGCCGGCGAAGCCCTGACGGTGCCGAGGAAATACTGGACGCCGTCGCGCACCGTGGCGGTGCCGTCGCCGCCACGGGATCCCGGTCGATGCCGTAGCCGTGCGGGCGCGAGGACGTTGCGCGCGCACCGAGCGGGCGTGATCGGCGAACGCGCCCCGGCATCTTCGGCGCCGACCGGCCATGGCTGAAAGCGACGAGCGGCTGCCCGCCGATCGAGCTCGTACCCGAGGCCGCGGGCCCGTCCGCACACGTCCGCCAGAGGCCGTCGATGATCATCGAGATCCCGCCGGGATCGCCGGCCCAGGACGGCAGCGCGTGCGGCGCAGCGCGCGTCGCGAGCCGGCGGCGTCGTCTCGCCGCGGCCGAGGCTCGCCGCGGCTGGCGCCCGCGCCCGGCGTCGCCGAGCGTGAGCAGCGGCCACGCGCCGGAGCGGCTCACGCGCACGACTGCGAAGGCGGGCTCGTGCAGCAGGACCGCGGCGCGGTCGCGAGGAGCTCGTTCACGCTCCAGATCGCAGTCGCACGGCCGGTCGCGATCGAAGTCCGGCAGCGTGCCGTCGGATGGGCGCCAGCCGGGCGAGGCAGTCGGCCATGCCCTTCACGCGCTTCCGTCCCCACATCGGCACGTCGTCGTTGTCGGCGCGCAGCGCGGCGAGCGTCACGAGGATACTCGCCCAGCACGAACGCCTGCCATGACGGGCGAGCGGCTCTCGATGCCCGCCGTCCTCGCGGACCTGCTCGCGGAGCTGGGCCCACAGCGATGGTCGTGCCGAGCTCGACCCAGCCACGCGCTTCCATGCCGTCGAAGAAGCGGCCGGCCAGGAAGAGCGCGTTGCCGGCCGCGATGAGCCAGGCGTCGAGCCGGCGCGCGGTGACGCTCGCGTGCGAGCGCTGCTCGCCTGCTCGTAGCAGTGCGGCCGAGCAGCTCGCGCCGGGCGTCTCGACGTCCTTGCGCAGCTCGGGCGCGAACAGCCGCCTGCAGGAGGAGCAGGTTCCGCACGCCGGCGCGCCAGCGCCGGCACGCTCCACGCGATCGGATGGCCCGGCGCCGCCGCCGCCGCGACCAGTCACGCGCGATCGCCGATCGCGAGCTCGTACCAGCGCGCGGCGCTCGTCCGGCGACGGTCGCGGTGCGCGCCGGCGATCCCGACCGCCACGAGCTCGTCGAGCCCGTGCAGCGCGCCCTGCCAGGCCGGCGACGCGTCGCGCGGGAACCAGTCGAGGCGCCCGCCGATCGTCGGACGGTCGCGCCGAGATGCGTGAGCCGTCCGCCCGCACGGCAGCGCCTGCGCACTGACGACGAAGGACGCCGCCGCTTCGGCGATCAGCCGGCCAGAGCGCACCCAGCGCCCGGCAGCACCGGCTGCCCGAAGCGGACGCGCGGCTCCGGGCCGCCGGACCCACCCGCGCGCGGTCAGCGCCGAGCGCAACCGCTCCGGCAGCGTCGCGGTCGCGCTGCCGCTGCGGCGCACGTGCGCCATCCATCGTTGCGCAGCTCCACCACCCCACCTCCCCCGCGTCCCAGCGTCTCGTGTGCTGGCGTACACAGCGCGAGCGCGAGCGTCGACCGTTTTCGATCGGTTGCAGGCGCGCGCGACCCGCTCGACTAAGCGAAGCCGCCCATGCGCGCCGTGCCCGCCGTCGTCCGCGAGCTCGGACGGCGGCGCGTCGCAGCGCGCTCACTGCGGCCGGCATCGCGATCGGCGTCGCGGCGCTGGTCCTGCTCGGCGCGCTCACCGAGAAGATGGATCGCCTGGTGCAGCGGCGGGCGCGACTTCGCCGTCGGGCAGATCACCGTGAGCGGCGCGGGCGGCGGCGGCGCGACCGCCGGCATGATGCGGGGCGCGCTGCTGACGCGCGAGCAGCTGAACGGCCTGCCGACGCGATCGACGGCGTGGCGGCGGTGGCACCGATCGTCGTCTTCCCGCTCGGCGACGCGCCGCCGCGCTCCGCTTCACGCTCGCGCCGCTCGTCTTCGGCGCCGACCTGACTGGCCTCTGGCAGAACCGCCGATGCCACCGCCGCGCATCGCGGCGCGGCCGCCGCATCCCCGACCCGAGCGGGCACGAGGTCGTGATCGGGATCGCAGGTCGCGCGCAACTTCGGCCGCGACGATCGGCTCGAAGCTGACGATCCGCAGTCGCGACTTCACGTCGTCGGCGGCATCCTCGAGCCGACGCTCACCGGACCCGACAGCTTCGTGTTCATGCCGTTCGCGATCGCCGAGCAGCTCCTGGTCGGAGAGCGAGCCGCTCATCCGCCGCCTGGTCATGCTCGTCCCGGCTCGAACGTGCTCCCGGTCGCGACCGCCGCGGCCGTCATGTGGCGCGCCGGCGTGGATCCCGAGGCGCTGTGCGGCGCCATCCGCGAGCGCCTCCCGAGCGTCTCCGGCGCTCTCGCCCGCGCGAGGCCGGCGCGCAGATCGATCGCGCGCTCGTCTTCCTGCGCGCGCTCGTCCTCGGCAGCGCCATCGTCGCGCTGATCGTGGCCGCGCTGGCCGTCGCGAACACGATGGTGACCGCCGTCGTCGAACGCCGGCGAGATCGGGTTGCGCGCGTCGTCGGCGCGACGCGCGGGCAGGTCGTGCGCGGCTGCTGGTGGCCGAGGCGGCGCTCATCGGCGGCGATCGGCGCCGTGCTCGGGACCGCCGGCGGCGCGCCGCGGCCCCGCGCTCAACGTCGTGACCGAGCGGATCGGAGCGCCGGTCTTCCTCGTGACGGGCCGGCTCGTCGTCGCGGCGATCGTGCTGCCGGCCGCGCTCGCGGCGATCGCCGGGCTCGTGCCCGCACGCCGCGCAGCCCGCCTGCCGCCGGCCGACGCGCTGCGATACGTCTGAGCGCGCGGCGCGGGCGCGCTACGTCTGCGCCGTCGGTGCGCGACGGCGGCCGGGCGCGCCGGCCGCGACCGCCGCCGCCGGCTGCTGGCTGCGCGCCGCCGCCGGCGGGCCCGTCGGGCCGGTTCGCGGCCACGGCGACCGCGCATGCGCGCATCCGGCGGCAGGCCGGGCGCGCCGCAGCTCGGCGGCGAGCTCGTCGGCCGCCGAGTCCATCGGCTCGAGGCGTCAGCGGCGGCGGCGCCAGACCGGCTCGCGGCTTCGGCGCGGCTGCACGTCGTCGGGACCGCGCCGTCCGCGGCGCGCGCCGCCGGCGCATCGGCGCTCGGTCGTGACCGCCTGGCGGAACGCTGCCGCGCGGCAGCGACGGCCGTCGACGCCGCCAGCGGCGTCGCGGCCGGCTGCGGCTGCCGGATGCGGACCGGGACCCGCGTCCGCCACGCGCTCGCCGCCGACGCCGACGTCGGCGCCGGCCGGCCGCGTCGGCCTCGCCGACGCCGTTCGTGCGGCAGAGGTCGCAGCGTCCGCACGGCGCGCGGATCGATGTCGCCGAAGTAGCGCCGGAGCATCTGGCTCCGGCACCCGGTCTCGTTCGCGTACTGCCGATGACCGCGCGCAGGCGCGCGCTCGTCCTCGCGCCGCAGCACCTCGAAGCGCGACCGCAGGCTCTCGACGCGTTCGACGAGCGTCTCGAGATCGCCGAGCGCGCGGATGCGGTCGTCCGACGCGCTCGCAGATCCCTGCCTCGACGAGCGCCGTCACGATCGACGTCGTCGCGCGCTGCGAGATGCCGGCCGAGAGCGCGAGCTCCTCGATGTTGGCGTCGCGCTCCTCGCCGGCGTACGCCGACGAGCGCGCGGCCGAACTTGCCGAGCAGCGCGCGGCGAGAGGCGCGACAGCGCGAGCAGGTGCTCCTGGATCGCGAGATCGCCTCGTCGAAGAGGAGGATGCAGCGCGCCTGGTGTCCGTCGCGGCCGGCGCGGCCGGCCTCCTGCAGGTAGCGCTCGAGCGACGCGGGCGCCTGATAGTGCACGATGTAGCGGATGTCCGGCTTGTCGATGCCGAGGCCCGAACGCGCTCGTCGCCACCATGACGATGCGCTTGCCCTTGCGCATGAACCGCGCCTGGTGCTCGGTGCGGTCCTTGTCGGTCATCTTGCCGTGGTAGCGCGCGCGTCGGGATCTTGATCGAGCCGGAGCCCGAGCCACACGTCCTCGACGGCCTTCGTGGTCGAGCAGTAGATGATGCCCGGACGCGGCAGACGGCGCGCGAGCTTCGCGAGCTGGCGGAGCTTCGTCGCCGCCGCGCACGTGCCGCACCTCGAAGATGAGGTTGTGGCGGTGCGGCGACGCGACGATCGATCTCGGGATCGCGCGAGCCCGAGGTAGCGGACGATGTCGTCGCGCACCGGCGGCGTCGCCGTCGCGGTGAGCGCGAGGACCTGTCCCGGCCTGGAGCTCGGCGACGCGCTGGCCGAGCGCCAGGTACGCCGGCCGGAAGTCGTGGCCCCACTCCGAGATGCAGTGCGCCTCGTCGACCGCGACGCAGGCCGGGCGGGTTCTTCTCGAGCAGCTCGCCGAGCTCGTTGCCGGCGAGCGTCTCCGGGCGTCGTCAGCACGAGCAGCGATCCGCCGTCGCGTCAGGCGCGCCAGCGCCTCGCGCCGCTCGCCGACGCCGACGGTGCTGTCGAGGCCGGATCGCCGGGACGCCGTAGCTGCATGAGCTTCTGATGCTGGTCTTCGAGCAGCGCCAGCAGCGGCGAGACGACGACCGTCGGGCGGTCGCAGCAGCAGCGACGGGAGCTGATAGCAGAGCGACTTGCCGCCGCCGGTCGGCAGGATCGAGCAGCGTGTCCCTTGCCGCCGAGCACGGAGAGGATGGCGCGCTCCTGCTCGCGATGTAGACGCGAGATGCCGAAGCGCTCGCGCGCGACGCGGCGCACCTCGTCGATCATCCCGTGCGGCTGTTGCAGCGGGCTCGGCTTCGACTCCTTCGAGCATACCTGTCCCGTTCGGGCGGCGGCTGCACGACGACCGCTGGGGACGCCGCGCGCCGGGCTTGCGGGCCGCCACGGGCGGCACGGACCGCGCCCGGACCCCATGCTGCCTTAGCTCATCGAATCCTGGAAAATCCACCCCAGTAGGGAGTGGCTGAGGCCTAAAGGAAGATCAGGGGAGGCGGCCATCGCGCCTGAGCGAGATGCCGGCGGCCGTCACGCCGCAGGACGACCTTCGCCGACGGTGGACGAGGCCTTCTGCGCGGCTCGGGGCTCGTGCGGCTCCGGCGCGTCCGACCGCTGCGTATCCTGGCGCGGGCGGATCGCCTCGACGTTCTGCCTCGCCGATCGCCGCCAGGTCGCTCGACTGCGCTGCTCGACCCGGGCGGCGTCAGGGGGATGATCGTCTGCTCTGTCGACGCCCGAGCGGACGGGCACTGAGCACGATCGCCGAGCGGGATTCCTGCGAGGGTGAGAGCGAGACGCACGTACGTCCCGAGCCTAGACGAACCGTCGATGCGGTTGCGACCCCAGTTTGCCGAGATCCCGCTGGATAGGACGGCGCCCGGCGGTCACCGGGAGGAGCCAACGATGCGCACAGCATCCGAGGCGAGCTCGAGGACGTCATCTCCGCGGTTGCGGCAGCTACGCCAGCGGCCGCCTGATCGACAGCCTGAGGACCAGCGCCCTGCCCGAACAAGCGCCAGGTGATCGAGCCCTCAATCACCTGAAGCGCCGTCGATGTACCTGCGGCTACTACGCGACCGGGCACGCTCGACGAGAGCCGCGTGCGCTCGCCGGTCGTCGTCGCACCTCTATCCGGCCTACGAGATCCTCGTCGAGCAGATCCGCCGCGGCGATCAACTACGAGGGCTTCCGGCCGACCGGCGCGCCCCGCGCCGCCCGGACTGGCCCGCGGACGGTCACCCTCGCCCTCCTGCGCAGATCCGCCGATCCGCACGCTGCCTGTCGAAGGACGTGCTCGCCGCCTTCAGGGCGACCCGGCGGCGAACAGCGTCGAGGAGATCATCTTCAGCTACCCTCGATCGAGGCGATCACCGTGCATCGCATCGCGCACGAGCTCTTACGTGCAGGGCGTCCCGATGCTGCCGCGGATCATGGCGGAGCACGCGCACTCGCTCGCCGGGATCGACATCCATCCGGGCGCCGAGATCGGCGAGTCGTTCTTCATCGACCACGGCACCGGCGTCGTGATCGGCGAGACCTGCACGATCGGCAACAACGTGCAAGATCTACCAGGGCGTCACGCTGGGCGCGCTCAGCGTCGCAGCGCGCCCGGGCGGCACGGCGCGGGCGAAGCGCCACCCGACGATCGAGGACGACGGTCACGATCTACGCCGGCGCGACGATCCTCGGCGGCGAGACGGTGATCGGCGCGGGCTCGGTCGTCGGCGGCAACGTGTGGCTCGTCGACTCTGTACCGCCCGGTAGCCACATCACGTTCGAAGCAACACCACCGCAGCAGTGACGGCCGCCGCGTCCGGCGCTCGCCCGCCGCGAAGCCGCTCGTGCGTGCGCGCGCTGAACGCAGCCGGCGGCGCGCTCCGCGCGCTCGGCGTGCCGCTCGTCCGCCTCGACGAGGCCGGCGCTCGTCGCCGGAGGCGAGCGCGACGCACCGGTCCTCGAACGACTTCGGCGATCCGCAGTTCCGCGATCCGCTCCGTCGCCTGCCTCGCACTCGTTCGAGATCGGAAGCGTCGCTCACGCTTGCTGCGGGCGCTGGATGGTGCGGCAGGACCTCGTCCGCCTGCTCGAAAACCGCGCTTGCGCATGACCGACGAGCACCGCCCGTCATCCCAGAGATCGCGGCCGGCGCGGTCAGGGTACCGCTCTTCATCGTGGGCTTGCCGCGCGACGGGCACGTCGATCGCTGCGCGAGCTGCTCGCGCTTGGATCCAGCGAGCCGCGTGCCGATGTCGTGGGAGGTGATGCGCCCGTGGCCCACCGCCCGAGGCCGCGACGTTCGATACCGACCCGCGCATCGCCGAGTGTCGAGGCGCACCTCGGCGGCGTCGACCGCCTGCTCCGGACTTCCAAGCAAGATCCATCCGATGGGCGCGTCGCCTCCCGCAGGAATGCGTCGCGCATCACGGCGCGCGACTTCGCGACCTTGATCTACCACACGACGCCACCGCGTGCCGAGCTATCCAGGCCTGGCTGCCGAGTCGACCGATCTCCGCTGGGTCGTACGCCTCGCACCGCCGCCTCACTGCCAATACTTCGCAGTGGAAGGCGCCGGCGCCCCGGCGTGGGCGTACTGAAGTCGCCGGGCCATCTGCTGGGCGCTCGATGCGCTCCTCGCCGATCTATCCCGACGCGCGCATCGTGCAGACACATCGCGATCCGCTGAAGGTGCACTCGCCTCGCTCACGAGCCTGCGTGACCGGTACTCCGGAGCCTGCCGACGCGACGCGATCGATCCGCGCGAGATCGCGCAGGACTGGACGGCGCAGCGGCTCGCCCGCAGGCCTCGCGCTGACGACGCGCGCACACGCCGACGACGCCGCGCTCCACCGCTCGTCGCAGGTCTTCGACGTCCATTTCGCTGCGTTCATGGCCGATCCCGATCGCGCATGGTGCGGCGCATCTACGCACACTTCGAGCATGACCGCTCTCAGGCCCGACGCGGAAGGCCGGATGCGCCGCTTCCTCGCCGCAAACCCGTCGGACAAGCACGGCGCGCACACGCTACACGCTCGCGGCCGCCGGCCTCGACGCCGGCGTCGAGCGACGGCGCTTCGCAATGAACTACCAGCTTAGCACTGCTGGGATCGCCTCCAGGACGATCCGCCCGGCGAGAACTGGCGGCGATCGATCCGCGCTCTGCGGAGATCGGCCGCTCTGCGCCGCCATGCGCGTCCTCTGCGGATCATCAGGAGCTCATGAAGCGTCCCGTTCCGGCTACGACGTGACAGCACGCACTTCGCGAGAAAGGGCGGCTCGCGGGCCGCCAGATTCCTCCGCGCATCCGTCCGAACGGACACGTCCGGCGGCGCTCGGGACGGCAGCGACGTCGTCCTCCTTCGAGTCGCTCGCGATCCAACCTCTTCCTCGCGCGGAAGTACCACGGCAAAGGGCTTCTGGCCCGCGACGATCTCGGGCGGCGCCGAGGCCCGGACCTATCAGTGGACGGTTTGTGGGCCATGACCGGCTCGAGGGAGCCGGTCGCGTGACGACCCCTGATCCGCCGGATCTGTTCCTGCCTGGACGCGCGGCTGACGCTTCGCCGAGGCCGCCGACGCCGCCAGCCGCGCGACGAAGCCGCTCGGCGTCCTCGAGGGCGCGCTCGCGGATCGACCGCACCTCCTCGGCGACGCGTTTCACGGCGTCGCCGACTGAACGTCGCGTCCGCGCTCTCGTGGGCGCGCTGCTGCCCGGCATCGACCTCGCGCCAGCGCGCTCCGGACGCGGGCGTGGCTCACCTTTGCACCTCACGCCCCGCCTTCACGCGCGCGCGCAGAGCCACGCTCAGGGGATACTCCGCGAGACTCCTCTTCGGCGCGGAGCGGGCGCGGGGCCCGATCCGGCAGGAGATCGATCGGCGGCGCCAGCCTTGCGCGCGAAAGCCCCTGCATGCCGAGGAGGCTCTCGCTCCAGCGGCGGCGTCGGCAGGCCCGCGCGCGCTCAACAGGCGCACGGCACGACGAGCCAACATCGGCGCAGAACGGCAGCCCCGGCACGAACGGGCAGCGGCGGATGCCCATCCGATCGGCCGCCATCCGGAGCACGTCGCGGAACTGAGCGCAGCGCCTCCTCTGGCGCGGCGGTGAGGCGCGCCGGTGAGGCGTCGCGGTTCGATCGCCCGCGCGATCGCCTCGCAGACGTCGTCCGACGTGCACGTGTCTGGAGCGGCTGGCGGCCACCGCCGAAGAGCGGGGCGGCGATCAGACTGCCGCATGAGGATCGCGCATCAACCCGAAGATGCCGCCGCCACTCGCGAGGTCGGAGGATCGCGTGCCCGCGGGCGCACGACGAGGTCTCGGGCCGGATCAGAGACGCTCGGCGGCGTTCTTCGTGCGCGCATACGCGTTCAGCGCATCGGCGGCGGCAAGCCCACGCTCGCGAGACCTGTACCGCGACGCGTCCCGCCGGCCGCGCGGGCGGCTCGCGATCCAGGCGCGGCGCGATGCTCCATCAGGCGTTCGCGCCTAGCGCCGCGCACTCGGGATCGATGCGCGCGTCGCCCCAGGCGGCGTGCGCGAGACGCGCCCGCTCCCCGCGAGCGCATCGTCGTCGGTCACCGTCGGGCAGTCCCGTCCGCGCGCCGTCACGCCCTGCCCGGCGCACGGCCGCGCGCGTCGGGCCACGAACGCCGGACGAGCGCGCGCACCGCGCGCAGCCGCGCGCGAGGGCCTTCTCTGACACCAGAAGACGCCGCCGCGGAACCCCCACGCGCCGGTGGCCACGACTGGCGACGCGGGCGTCGCGCCTGGCGCGCCGCGCGGGCCTGATGGAGGACCAGAGCCCACGAGCGCCTGCGGCTATCCGCTGCCGTCCCGGCGAACGCCGACGTATGCACGACGCAGCAGGCGAGCGGCCCCATCTGACGGGCGGGGACTGGTCGTGGCGAAGTCGGGGGCGTCGTCGCCCAGCACTGGCGGCCATGAGGGCGAGATCCAGCTGCGGGAAGTCCCGCCCGGGCGCGCGAGGCCGCACGCCGCGTCGAGGCAGCCGATGCTCCAGGGATGACGGCGCGCGCAGGCGAAGCACGGCATCGATCGGCGGGCTCGGCGCGGCGGGCAGGAGCCGGCGGCGGGCCTCGGCGTAGCGATCGGCGGGGGCACACGGGGGCGCCTCGCGTCCGACGAGATAGCGCGTGAACAGACGGCGCCTCCGCCTGGCGCGAAGGCGTCGTCGTCGGTCGCGCGCTCCGCCGCGACGGACGCGTAGACCGCGATCACCTCCGCGGCCCGCAGCACGGCATTCGCCACAACGCGACGAGATGTTTAACCTGTGCCAAGTATCGGGCGATGGCCACCGCCGCCCCGCTGCCGGTCGTGCACGACGCGATCGCGAAGCTTCAGCCGCCTGACGGACTGTTCCAGGCAGCCGGCGCGGCGCCAGCTCGCGGCGTCGAGGCCGGGCCTGACGAGCAGCAGTGGGAGGTCCTCGAGCGCATCGCGACCGAGCACTTCATGCCGTCGCTGTTCGCGCGCCACCGCGAGTCGAGCGCCGCCGCCGGTCTCCGCGGCTCATCCGCCAGCTGCTCGAGAAGCGGCTCATCACCGTCTCGGCGCGCAGGCACGACGGCCGCCAGCGCCGCTACGTGCTCACCGCCAAGGGCAGGCGCACGCTCGACGCGCTGCGCGCCGACCGCCAGGCGCGCGATCGACGCGATCTGGTGACGCTCGATCCGCAGCGCGCTCGCCACGTTCACCGAGCGTCAGCGCCGAGCTCATCCGCCGGCATCGAGGCCTACGCAGCGTCCTGACAAGGGGAACTCATGGGCAAGACGCTGTACGAGAAGTGTTCGACGCCCACGCCGTCCGCCGGCTCGCGTCGGGACAGTACCAGCTCCTGATGGGGCTCCACCTCGATCCACGAGGTCACCGTCGCCGCAGGCGTTCTCGATGCTGCGCGAGCGCGGCGCTGCGCGGTGCTGCATCCCCGAGCGCACGTTCGCGACCGTCGACCACATCATCCCGACGCACTAGCCAGGCGCGCCCGCTCGCCGATCCGCTGGCCGAGGAGATGCTGCCAGCACCTCGAGCGCAACTGCGCGCGACGCCGGCATCCGCTTCTTCGCGCCCGGCGGCGGCGAGCAGGGGCATCGTGCACGTGATCGGGCCCGGAGCAGGGCCTCACGCAGCCCGGCATGACGATCTGCTGCGGCGACTCGCACACCTCGCACGCACGGCGCGTTCGGCGCGCATCGCGTTCGGCATCGGCACCTCGCAGGTGCGCGACGTGCTCGCGACGCAGTGCCTCGCTGCATGGACAAGCTCAAGGTGCGCCGCATCGAGGTGAACGGCACGACTCGCCGCCGGCGTCTACGCGAAGGACGTGATCCTCTGATCATCAACCGCGCTCGGCGTGCACGGCGGCGTCGGCTACGCCTACGAGTACGCGGGCGACGTCGTTCGACGCGCTTCTCGATGGAGGAGCGGCATGACCGTCTGCAACATGTCGATCGAGGGCGGCGCGCGCTGCGGCTACGTGAATCCCGGACGCGCACGACGTACGACTACCTGCGCGGGCGCGCCGCTTCGCGCCACCAGGCGGCGCGGCGTGGGATCGCGCCGCCGCCGTGGTGGGACGCCGATCGCGCTCGGATCCCGACGCGCGCTACGACGACGTCGTCCGGCATCGACGGCGCCGAGATCGAGCCGATCGTCACCTGGGGCATCACGCCCGGCCAGTCGGCGCCGCTCGGCGCGCCGCTCCCCGATCGCCGGCGAGCTTCCCCGAGGACGAGCGCGCCGCTCGTCGACGAGGCCTACCGCGTACATGCAGCTCGCGCCGGGCAAGCCGGTGCAGGGCACGAAGATCGACGTCGCCTTCATCGGCTCGTGCACCAACGGCCGCGCTCTCCGACTTCGAGGAGGTCGTGCGGCACCTGCAGGCCGCCGCGTTCCAGGTCGCGCCGCACGTGAAGGCGCTCGTCGTGCCCGGCTCGCAGGCGGTGCGCGCAGGAGCTCGTCCGGCGCGGGCTACGATCGCGATCTTCCGCGACGCCGGGCTTCGAGTTCCGCGAGGCCGGCTGCTCGATGTGCCTCGCGATGAACCCCGACAAGCTCGCAGGGCGCGCAGCTCTGCGCGTCGTCGTCGAACCGCAACTTCAAGGGCCGGCAGGGCTCGCCGACCGGGCGCACGCTCCTCATGTCGCCGGTCATGGTGGCCGCGCGCGGCGATCGCCGGCGAGGTCGCCGACGCGCGCGAGCTGTTCGCGATCGAAGGGAAGGATGCCGACGTGACGTGACCGACTCGAGCCGCACCGATCGTCACGGGCCCGGCCATCGCCGCTCCGCGGCCACGACATCGACACCGATCGCATCATCCCGGCACGCTTCTTGAAGTGCGTCGTCTTCGACGGCCTCGGCGCGCACGCCTTCGAGGACGACCGCACGCCAGGAGCAGAGCGCGCGGAGCGTCCACCCGTTCGACGATCCGCGCTTCGCGCGCGGCGCGCATCCTGCTCGTGAACCGCAACTTCGGCTGCGGCTCGTCGCGCGAGCACGCGCCGCAGGCGATCATGCGCTGGGGTCAGGGCATCCAGTGCGATCGTCGGCGAGTCGTTCGCCGAGATCTTCTTCGGCAACTGCGCGGCGCTGGGCGTCCCGTGCGTCACGCGCGGATCCCGCGCGCGATCGCCGCGTTGATGGAGCGCGCCGAGCGCGAGCCCAGCCCTGCCGTTCACGCTCGATCTGCCGCCGAACCGCATCACGCGCCGGCGATCTGCGTTCGCGGTCGCGATGCTCGGCGGGCGCGCCGCCAGCAGCTCGTCGAGGACGGTGGGACGACGACGCGGCGAGCTGCTGGAGGGTCACGCGGAGATCGCGACGCGTCGCCGCGCGCCTGCCTGCTGCTCGGCGGCTGGACCTGACGCGCGCGCCCGTCAGGCCGAGCGCCCGCCGTCTCGCGTGGCGGCTTTCTGCTCCCCGCGATCGCGGCCGTCGCTCGGCACGCTCGCGACGGCGGTGCCGTGGCTCGTCCTCGACGCTCGAGCGCGACCAGATCGCGACGCATCGTGCGCGCGCCTCGAAGGCGAGGCGCAGGCGGGCGCGGCACCGTGCTGCCGTGGACCAGCGCGCGCCGAGCTCGATCGACGCCGCGCCGCGCTCGCCGGGACGGCTCGACGCGCGGGTCACGGTCATCGCATCCCGACGGCACCGTGCGCGGCGAGTCGCAGCGCGAGGTCGTCGCGTCGCTGCGAGAATCACGCCGATCGACCAGAATTCCAAGCGGCGCTCGCCGACGGCTCGCGGACATGCGCGTGCGCTGGAGCGCGACGCTCGACCGAACGTCTCCTCTACGCCGCGTTGCGCGCAGGCGCGACGGTGACGACGCGCGTCGTCCGCATCGCCGTCCCAGTCAGCTCGGTCGACGGAGCACCTGCTAGCGTCTCCGCGGCGCCGATCGGCGTGGGGCTGCTCGCGGCGATCGTGCTCGGCGTCGTCGTCGTCGTGGCTCCTCTCGCGGCGCGATGCGTCCGCCGCATCGCAGCGCCTCGTCCGCTTCGCGGCGTCGCTCGCGACCGGCGGACGCCGCCGCCGCCGCTCGGCGCCGAGCGAGCGACGACCTCAGGCGTTCTCGAGTCGCAGCTCGCGCGAGATGGCGCGCGACCATCGCCGGCACGCTCGCCGACCATGCGCGTCGAGCGCGAGCGCCTCGAAGCGATCCTGCGCGGCATGGTCGAGGGCGTGCTCGTGACCGACCTGCACGGGCCGCGTCGTCCTGCATGAACGCGCGCGCGCGCGAGCTGCTCGACCTCCCCGGACGCTCGACCCGACGGGCCGGCCCGCTGATCGAGCTGTCGCGCGATCCCGGGCCTCGCGCGAGCTGCCGCGCGAGCTCGCGGCCGGGCCGGCGACGCGTCGCGCGACCTGGCGCTCAGCGCCGGCAGCGGCCGACGCTGCAGGTGAACGCCGCGCGGCTGCGCGGCGACGACGGCGCGCCGTTCGGCTTCGTGCTCGTGCTGCACGACGTCACCGAGCTCCGCCGGCTCGAGACCGTCCGTCGGGACTTCGTCGCGAACGTCTCGCACGAGCTGCGCACGCCGCTCACGGCGATCAAGGGCTACGCCGAGACGCTGCTCGGCCCGGCAGGCGACGAGCGCGAGACCGCGCTGCGCTTCCTCGCGGTGATCGACCGGCACTCCGAGCGGCTCGGACGCCTGATCGACGACCTGCTCACGCTCTCGGACCTCGAGTTCGGCCGCACGCCGATCCGGCGCCGCGCGCTCGCGGTCGGGCCGGTGATCGACGTCGTCTCAGATCCTGGCCGAGCCGGCGCCGCGCGCGCGTGCGCGTGAGCTCACCGGCCGAGGTCGCGCCCGACACGCCGCCGATCGCCGCCGACGGCGACCAGCTTCGGCAGGTGCTGATCAACCTCGTCGACAACGCGCATCAAGTACACGCCGGCCGGCGGCTCCGTGCGACGATCGCGCGCCGCGGCGCTCGACGGCGCCGACGCCGCATGGTCGAGATCGCGATCGTGGACACCGGGCGTCGGCATTCCCGAGCCAGGACCTGCCACGGCTCACCGGAGCGCTTCTTCCGCGTCGACAAGGCGCGCTCGCGCGAGCTCGGCGGCACCGGGCTCGGCCTCGCGATCGTGAAGCACATCGTGCAGGCGCACGGCGGCCGGCTCGCGATCGAGAGCACGCTCGGCCGAGGCACGACCGTGCGCGTCGACGCTCCCGGCGACGCGCGACGATGACACCGCGATCGCGTGAACGTGTTCGTGAAGCTTGCCTTTCAGCAGCGCTGCGGATAGAAGCCGCGCCCGATGCTCGCGACGTCTGCTCCCGCGCGAGGAGGACTTCTTCGGACTGTTCGAGCGCCACGCCGCGCTGACGGTCGAGGGCGCCAAGCGAGATGCGGCGGCTCGTGCAGGGCGGGCAGAACGTCGCGCGTGCTCGCGGCGCGCATCAAGGAGATCGAGCACGAGACCGACGTCATCACGCACGCGCTGCGTCGAGCGCCTGCACAAGACGTTCATCACGCCGCTTCGACCGCGACGACATCCACCGCTGATCACGCGCATGGACGACGTCATGGACTACATCGAGTCGGCGGCGGTCTGCGGTGATGCTCTACGAGCTCACCGAGATGACCGACGCCGGCGCGCGCGCTCGCCGACGTGCTCGTGCGCTCGACCGAGGCGGTCGCGATCGCGGTCGCGAGGGCTGCAGAACGTGAAGCAGTCCGGAGACGATCCTCAAGGCCTGCATCGAGGTGAACCGGCTCGAGAACGAGGGCGACGAGATCCTCCGCAGCGCGCTCGCCGAGCCTCTTCCGCGAGCGCCAGCGATCCGCTCGCTCGTGCTCAAGTGGAAGGAGGTCTACGAGGCGCTCGAGAACGCGACCGACCGCTGCGAGGACGTCGCCAACGTCATCGAAGGCGTCGTGCCTCGAGCACGCCTGAGCCGATGACCGTCTCTCGTCGCCACCGTCGTCGCTGGTGGCGCTCGTCTTCGACTTCGTCAACGGCTTCCACGACGCGGCGAACTCGATCGCGACGGTCGTCTCGACGCGCGTGCTCTCGCCGCCGCTACGCCGTGCTCTGGGCGGCGTTCTTCAACTTCATCGCCTTCCTCGTCTTCGAGACGCACGTCGCGAACACCATCGGCAAGGGCGTCGTCGATCCGCACGTGATCGACACGGCTGTCGTCTTCGCCGGCGCTCACCGGGCGCGATCGTCTGGGACCTGCGTCACCTGGTGGTTCGGCATCCCGTCGAGCTCGTCGCACGCGCTGATCGGCGGTCTCGCCGGCGCGGCGGTCGCGAAGGCGGGCGCCGGCGTCCTCGACGTCGCCGGGCTCACGAAGATCGGCGTCTCGATCGTGCTCTCGCCGCTGATCGGCCTCGCGCTCGGCTTCTGGCTCGATGGTCGCCGTGTTCTGGATCTTCCGGCGCTTCACGCCGGCGCGCGTCGACGCGCTGGTTCCGGCGCGGCCAGCTCGTCTCGGCGGCGCTCTACGGCCTCGGCCACGGCGGCAACGACGCGCAGAAGACGATGGGCATCATCGCCGTGCTGCTCTATCGCGAACGGCTATCCTGGGCGAGCAGTTCTACGTGCCGCTCTGGGTCGTGCTCGCGTGCCACGCCGCGATGGGCCTGGGCACGCTGTCCGGCGGCTGGCGCATCGTCGCGCACGATGGGGCTGCGCATCACGAAGCTCAAGCCCGTCGGCGGCTTCTGCGCCGAGACCGGCGGCGCGATCACGCTCTTCCTCGCGACGCATCTCGGCATCCCGGTGTCGACGACGCACACGATCACCGGCGCGATCGTCGGCGTCGGCTCCGTCGTGAGCGCGTCGGCCATCCGCTGGGGCGTCGCCGGCCGGATCGTGTGGGCGCGTGGGTGCTGACGATCCCGTGCACGGCGTTCATCTCCGCCGTCACGTGGGCGGCGTTCCACTAGGCGGCGGCGAGCCGACGCGCGAGAAGATGACGTTCCGGTCGTCGGCATAGTCGATCGTCCAGCCGGGGACGCCCGCAGCAGGCTCGCGATCACGGTCGGCGTCTCCACGATCGCGGTCGTGACGCCGTGGATGCCAGGCGAGCGCGTCACCAGTCGAAGCATAGCCCGGCGACCAGCGGTAGTCGCGCATCATGAACTCCTCGCCGTAGACGACCGCGCTCCGGTCGTCGACGTAGGCGTCGAGCTTCGGCCAGAGCCGGTAGATGAGCGGGCCGCCGAACGCGTCCTGGTTGAACATCCGCTGGTAGCGCTCCGCTCGTGCGCATCGAGATGGGCGGCCGCTCCGGCCGTCAATCAGGCCCGTCGAGCGTCGTCCGGGAACGGCAAGCCGGCCAGCGGCGGCGAGCGCGAACAGCACGGCCGCGAGCGCCGGCAGCTGCACGCGATGGCTCGCCTGCGCGTCCTGCTCTTCGGCGATCGCCTGCCAGCGCGCGCCGAGGCGCGGCCAGCGCGCGACGACAGACTGATCCCAGCGCGCGCGCGACGAGGCGGCGGTCGCGACGATCGCGAAGAGGTTACTGATTGCGCACCGCGGTCAGCGCGGGTGGAGGGTCCCGATCGCGAGGCCCGTCTCCGCCCACGAGCCACGGCGCACCCCAGCATCCCGAGCGCGAGGGCGACAGGATCGAGAGCTCGAACCCGCGGATCGTCGTGTCGGCGTTCCGGAAATCGGGCGTACGGAACTCCCGCGAAGTATCCCGTCGACGGCAGGCCGAGATGCTCGATCGCCTGGACGTGCAGGTGGAAGCCGTACGGGTTGACGAGCGTCGCGGCCGCCATCGCGGCGAACAGGCCGGCGAGCACGGTCGCGCGCCGGAGATCCTCCGGCGGCGATGGACGACCCATTCGGGCCCGTCGCCCCCGTGCGACCGCAACCGCGGGAGGCCCGTGAGGAATCCACCATGCGTGTTCGCCCCACACGGCGGCGACGAGCGGCATCCCACCAGAGCGATCGCACGCTGGAGCGCCCGTGCGCGACGTCGAGCGCGCGGCCAACGACGATCGCGAACAGCATGTACGTCACGGCGTGCGGGCGCGCGAGCAGAAATCGAGCAGGACCAGGTGCGCGAGCACCGTCAGCGGCAACGCCGCGAGCGGGCTCGCGCCCGCGCGACCGCGTTGCGGTAGACGACGAATGGGATCAGCCCGTAGACGAACGTCAGAGGGCGGCGAAGGCGAACGAGGCCGCCGGACGGCCGCTCGGCGGCGGCGGACACGACTTCGAAGAGCCAATAGTAGTTCACCCCAGTCGCGTCCGGCGGCCCGTGAGGACGAGAACGGGTCGCGTACGCGGGATCGCGCCCGTGTCGAGATCAGGTGACCCGTCGCGGGTGCCAGCCGGTGCCGGGATCCCCCAGCACGGTGACGGCGCGACCGAGCGCCCCGCGACGAAAGGTGCATGACGACGAACAGGGTCCCGAAGTGCGCGGAGCGATCCAGCGCCGCGCGCCGGATGCGACCACGATGCCTACGACCCGGCAGGACGGCGACCGTCGAGCGTGTTCCCTCGACTCGACCCCGCCTCACGCTACGCCGCCCATCGTCGGTGCGCTTTGGCGCTTCGAGGGTCGACGACCTCCCAGAGTCCGCGGCACGTCGCTGGCAGGAAGCGTACCGGCCGCTGGTGGGATTCCGCCCGGAGCCTTCGATGACGGAGCCGGTCGACGGTCGCGCCACTGGAAGAGCGTGGCTTGCGCGCACACCGGCAGCTCGGGCTGCTGTGCGTCTCCGGCGCGAGGCACGTTCGTCGATCCGGACATCTGGCACTCGAGTGATCCAGCTCGCGCGCGAGGCCGTCGAGGTGGGCGCCCTGCCGACGCGCGACGTCTTCGCGCATCACGCCCGGCGATCTCGCCGGTGCGTGCACCACGGAAGTGGGCACCGGGGCCTCCTCCTGTGCAACCGCCTGTCGCCCGGCGGTCTCGCCGCGCAGGCCAGTGCGTCGCTCCTGTTCAGGGGTGATCGCCGCCGGAGCCGTGTCCGTCGCCGCACCGCGCGGGGCGACGGCAGCGCGTCCAGGTCGTCGTCGCGCTGCTGCCGGCGATCGTTGATGTCGTGGATCCCCTGGCCTCACCGCGCGATCCGCGCCCAGGTCGCGACGGCGCTCGCCTTCAGCGCCGCACGCTCTGGCTCGGGTTCTTGTCGGGAAGTCGCGACCGTCGAGGCGGTCGGCGGTGGATCGCCGCCGCGCTGGATCGGAGGTGGGTCGTCAGGCTCAATCTGCACGCCGGGTTCGTCGTCGGGCTCGGCGTTGCCTCGCGCGCTATGCCGTCGAGCAGGGTGTCCGCCGGGAGCGCGTCGGGCATCTGGTGCTGCTCCTCGTCAGCGCTCGCCGCCCTGGTGGTCGCGTGAATCCCTATGGGCTCGCCTATCCGCGCTACACTTCGCGGTGGCGCTGCCATGGTGGCCGCGATCGGCGAGTGGGGGTCCGATGTGGCACGCCACGGCCGGCTCAAGCGTTCGCGACCTACGCGCCGTCTCGCTCGCGATCGCCACGCGTGGGCGCTCGTGCGGACCAGCCTGCCGGCAACGCGCACGGCTGGCCGCTGCTCGCCGCCACCGCCTGGCTCGCCCACCTCCGCCACGAACGCCACGTGTCCGCAGCTCTACGCGATCGTGTGGTGCACTGCCGGTCCCCGGCTACGTCGCGCGCTTGGCGGCTCGGGCAGGCGCTCGAGCGGATGTGGCGCCGACGGCCGACGAGCTGAGGCGAAGCGTCGGACTCGGTGCGTACCGCCGTCGTCGCCGCTTTGCTGCCTGACGGTCGTCGTGCGAAAGCCGTGGCAAGCTGGCGGTGCCGGCGCGAGCGGGCTCGGGGCTCCGCGATCCCCTACCCCGTCGGGGCCGTCGAGTACCTGTCGCGGAGGAACGCCGACTTTCGGCGGCAGCCTGACGACCTCCCTTCACGGTGGGCGCGTTCGTCACCCTGGAAGCTGCGCCCCGAACGTGAAGGTGAGCCGCGACAGTCGCTACGGGCGGCGTACCCGAGTCCGCCTCCTGACGGAGCACTCCGGCTACCACGACGGATCCTGGCCGGGATGGCGGCGGCGATGCTGGATCGTTATCCGACCAGACGCGTCTGTACTGCGACTCGTCGGACCGCGCCGGTGGTCGATCTGCTGCCGGGAACTGAAACCACCTGGCGCCTCGTCTATCAGGACGACGAATACGTGCTCTTCGGCCGGCACACGGCCTCACGGCCTTCCCGTCTCGGATCGGCGCGGTATCACTCTCCTGGGGACTTGTCCCGGGGGGCGAATCCGATCTTCGACGAAGCGCGGCGCGCTCAGCGGTCAGAAGGAGCGCGCCGGCGACGGCGGCGACGGCCGGCGCGCGCGGAGAGGACGCGTCGGCATGCTCATCCGGTGTGGTGCGGCCCCATGCCGCCGCCACGCCGGAGCATCGCACGCGCCGAGGCGGGGAGCGCGACACAGCGTCCAGACGTACCGGAAGGGATCCACCCGCGACACGTTCATCGCCAGGTTACGACGACGTCGAACGCGGCGGAGCCCGGCGACGGCGATCAGGGGATCGAGGCGTTGCCGGCAGCTCAGAGGGCAACCAGGTTGACGAGCGGGAGTTACGGCCGTGACCGATCGTCGTAGATCAGGCGAAAGGCATGCCGTCGCGAGCGACACCAACGCGAGGCCTCGGCAGCTCGTCGGGCCACGACCAGGCGGCGCGTCCGCGCAGTAGCGCGTCGCGTCGCCCACGCAAACCCGCGAGGGGCGGGAGCGCGAGACGAGGCCGCAAAGGCGATCCTCGCCAGCGAGCTCGTGCGACACGAGCCGCAAGCGCCGGATTCCGAGCGTCGGTAGCTCCGGCGCGGAGGATCGTGCAGCGTCATCGCGACGACAGTCGAGAGCAGCGGGCGCGACGGCACGACAGCGTCGCCGAGCGACCGCCACCCGACGGGAAGCCGCCGGCGAGGATCCGCCATCGGCGCGTCGTCGCGCGCCGAGACGGACAGAGCAGGCCACACGGGTGCACGATGTGAGGGCTTCATCCCGCGCGTATGACGCGAGGGCGGCGCCGGCGGCGGCGTCTGTGCGCGGAAAAAAGTCGCCGCTGGCGAACGAGGAACCACACGAGGCCGAGCGCAGCACGGGCCCGTCAGCTGCCCGGTCCGCCACACGGCACCGTCGGCATGAAGGGAAGGCGCCACCGGCGCGAGCCCGCGACGGGCGGGATCCTCCGTAGTCCTCCATGCGCCGTCGGCGGCGGCGACGATCGCCAGCAGATGAATAACGAACCACAGCGTGCGGCCCAGCCGATACGGCAGAAGCGCGAAGAATGCATGGCGCCGAACGTCCGGGCGGCTCCCAGACGCGGTAGGCGTGCGGCTCCGTCCAGTGCACCGTCCGTTGCACGGCGAGCAGGGGCCGCCGGATCGTACGCGGTCGCCGCCCGCCTGCAGCACGCGGGCGCTCGCGCCGAAGGCGACGTAGTCGTCGGTCGCCCGTGCAGCGGGTCGGACACCAGGTAGAGCTCCCAGCCGAGCAGCACGACGGCGACGACGAGCGATGCGCTTCGCGACTGGCCGACCGCCATCGCGCGTTCTAGCATGCAACGATGGGCTCCGCGCCCGTCGCGGCGGTTGTATGCCGGCGCGGATCACGTGGCTCGAGACGGGCAGCTGCCGCGCCCTGGATCGGCTACCACCGGCTATTCAGGTCGTCAGCGCCCGGTTCGAGGCGGCTCCGGCGATGGCTACCGCTGTTCACGGCGGCATGGATGCTCGTCTGGCGCTCGTGCCGCTCCTGCCCCACCGCTGGATGCTCGAGCGGGCGCAGACCCCCTGGCAGTCTTCGTCGTGCGGCCCGGTGCGCAGCTCGTGTTCGTGTCCCATGCGGTCGCGCGACCGCGTCGTCACCTATCTTCTCTTCTTCCGCGCTGGTCGTCGCGCGTCTCGACGACGGCTGCGCCGGGACGCGCGCCGCGCGCGAGTTCTCTGTGAATGGTTTCCGCGTCAGCCGGGTAGGGGGCCCATTCCGTCGAGTAACTGTCGGAAGCCGACTTTCGCGGCAACCTGATGACTCGCTTCATGGTGGGCCCATTCGTCACCTGAAGCTCGCCCCACGCGTGGACGTGAGCCTCGACGGCCGCTACGAAGCCGCGTACCCGGTCCGGCTGCTGCGCGGAGCAGTCCGACTTCTACCGATGCCCGGCCGGGATTGGCCGGCGATCTCGACCGCTATCCGACCGACGTCGTGCTCGCACGGCGGACCGCGCCAGTGGTCGCCGATCCTACCGACACAGGCGACCTGGCGGCTCGTCTATCAAGGACAACGGATCGTGCTCTTCTGCAGCCGTCCTAGCCTCGACCTTCCCACTCTCGGATCGACGCGACATCACTTCCCTAGGGACTCATCCCTAAGGCGAACTGGGTAGTGGACAATTCGGCTGCATCAAACCGTACGATCATGACGTCAGTCACTGGCGACTGTGCCACTCTCATGCGTCTGAACGACACGACGAAAGTCAGAGAGCCCGACGCGTGGTGAGCGGTTCACAGTGCGTCGAGGCGCGATTGAGGGTGGATGGAACCTGCTCGGGGAGACGGTGAAGAAACCGCCGCAGGACACGGACTTTGCAATCCATCATGTTGCGACCATGCCGATACGTTGCAATCCCGCAATGCCTTTAGTAGTAGCACCCGCAGGCTTGACGGTGCTTCTCTCTGGTACTGCTCTTTTGCTGGGTCGATCGGACATCCAACCTGCCGCCCAAAATTTGGCTGTACCGAGTGCCGGCCATCACCGCCGGAGACCCGGGAATGAAGGAGGCTGCTACAGTAGCTCAGCACGCTCAAGAATCTGGTTCGTGACGAGTCCGGCCGGGACCTCGCCGAGTACGGCATCGCCCTTGCGGTGATCGCCGTCGGCGCGGCGGCGATCGCGGTTGCGATCGGCACGGACGTCACAGCTCTCTGGTCGAACGCGCAGACCGACATCTCGGACGCAGTCGCGGCCGAGGTAAGCTAAATCGTCATCGACGGGTACTGGAGACGCCGGAGTCCCTGACGCGTCCCCGGGGCTCGAGTGGCGGGACTTTGGGGCTAGCCGGAAGCTACGGCATCTTGACTCGAGCGGCTGCGTCCGCTTCTTCGCAACGAGGAAGGGCAGGATCTCGCCGAGTCGGATCGCGATGGCGCTGATCGTCGGGCTGTCGTCGTGACTGGTCTGCGTCGCCATCGGAACCGACGTCAACATCGCTCTGGTCGAAGCGCACAGACCCAGGTCGACGAGACCGTCGGTCGAACGCCGAGTGAGGCATTCCGATGATTTCCGGAATCGGTACCGCCGTTCGTACGGTCTGCGACTACGCTTCTCTTCGCCGCTCGCCTGCATCGTGAGCGACGTGCGGACCTGCGGATCCCGAACGTCGCTGACCGGTCCGGCGATGCTCGTCACGGACTCGTCGCTGAACGCATGTCAGTTCGCCGGATGGGCCGGCCTCGGCGCCAGCCTCGCCGGCTTCGCGCTCGCGCTCGTCATCCTGATCGGCCCTTCGCGCCGGTGGCGTCGGAGGCGGCGACGTCAAGATGATGGCCGCGGTCGGCGCGCTCGTCGGCCCGCGCCTCGTCGCTGCACGAGTCTCGTCCTCGGGCTGATCCTCGGTGGCGTGTTCGCGATCGTACACCTCGCCCGTCATGCACGCCTGCGCGAGAAGCTCACTGGCCGTGCGGAACATGTTCGCGAACGCCGTACTGTGCTCGCTCGACGGCGCCGCTTCAGGCTCTCTACGTCCGACCCAACACACGGTGGTACTGCCGATACAGCCTGCCCCTCGGCGTTGGCACTTTGGCGATGATCACGCTAAATCGGTACTGGTGACGCCATGATGCAGAAAGAACTCTGGGTCGTCGGGCCGCTGCAGGACAGCGGGCAAGCCCTGCGTCGAAATGGCGATCGTGATCCTTGCTGATCCTGTCGCCTGTCGATGGCCATCATCGACTTCGGGCGCATGCTCATGCTGGTGAACATGATGCACCAGCGCCACCCGGGATGCCGCGCGGGTCGCCTCGACCGTGAACCACGTTCCGATCGCACGACCGGTGGGTGCCTGTGCAACGCAGGGACGCCATCAAAGAGACATCGTCGTCAACCAGCTGGCTGACGTCGGCACTCAGTCTACGACGCGGACAGCAGACGTCGATAACTTACCCGGACCCGCGGAAACGTGGGCGCCAACGTCCCCGCGACGATCACGGTCAGCGACGTCGGTGCGATGTCCCGTGGATCGCACTGTTCAACTCCGTTGGAACGGATCTTCAGGTGAGCCGGTCAGTGACGTTCAGGGACGAATCTCGCGACCGGTGACGGCTGCTGACGCGGCAGCGGCGGAATGTGGTGGGGGCATAGGGGGTAGGATGCAAAGACCTCGGGATCATCTTCTTGCTTGTCGATCGTACTCAGAGCACTGTTTGCGGCGCTCGTCTATCGGTACCTGCGTGGAACAACAGACCGCCGTCGAGATGGCGCGGCTGCTCTGCCACAGGGTCGACCGTCGACGTAGTCGTCGCCGGATGCGCCGATTGCGGTCGGCACGCGCATCGAAGCGCGTGCAGCTGCCGGATCGCCCACTGGCCCGTCGACCTCGCAGCCCGCAGGGCACGCTGCGTCGCGGCCGAGCGAGGCCGTCGGGCAGCGATCGCGCGCGTCTCCGATCGAGAACGCAACCAGCCGCTGCAGCGCTCCAGTCCTGGTGCCGAAGGGTGCAGGCCTGCTGCCGTTGCTCATCACGCGACGGCATGCGTGGAATGTCGGTGCGCGTCGACAACGTCACCGGCGTCAGCGGCTTCATCACGCCTGAACAGCCGGGTGGACGTGCTGACGTCGGGCAACCCGACCGGCGAAGCCGAAGGCCGGCGAGGAGAAGGGCAAGGTCATCCTCCAGAACGTCCGCGTGCTCGCGACCGGCGACGGACATCGAGCAGAAGGACGAGAAGCCGGTCGAGGTGCCCGACGCGTCACGCTGCCTCGTGACGCCGCGAGGACGCCGAGAAGCTCACGCTGGCGACCGAAGCAGCGAGAGCCGTCCGGCTCGCTCCTGCGGAACTACCGCGACGAAGACATCGTCCCGACCGCCGGCATCGCGTTGAAGACGCTCTTTCCAGCCGGATCCCGGATCGAAGGGCGCGCCGCAGAGCAGCGCACCTGTCGGAGAAGGCCCGGAGTTCGGACCCGGTGGTGGAGGCGTGCAGGTGTTGCTGGGCGACAAGGTAACCCGGCAGCCGCTATACTAGGTCGAACATGCATGGTCGACTCTCGCAACGGGAAGGAGGAGGACGGCAATGGAGGGGAGGATTGCCAACGGACGGCGATGATTGCGGGCCTGATGTTGTCGCTCGGGGCCTGCAACGCTGCGTCACAGACCTAAGGTCGACAGCAAGGACGGCGGAAGCCGCGCGGCACTCGTCGGACCGAGCGGTTGACGTTGGAACCGATCGAAAGAGAAAGCCCCGCTCGGCACCGTGGCGCGCAAGCCGATCGAGCGGCAGCGCAGCGTCTCGGCACCCGGCGGAGCACGATCTGGATCCAGTCCGGCAAGAGCCGCGTACTGCAGCTTCCATACAAGGTGACGCGGCGTATCGATCGGCAATCCCGATCTCGCGGGCGTCGTCGTGCTGGGGCCGCGAAGCACGATCTCGTCAATGCCAAGGAGCTGCCCAGAGCGAAGCGTCGCAGGTCCGCGGGCACGATGGCTTCGCGCTCCGGGCCTCCTGTCGTCGCGGACCTTCACGCCGCCGCCGACAGATCGACGAGACGACCGTCATCCTCTGGGACGGCTCGGAACCGCACCGGACGCGCACACGGTGTACGGTGACGCGAGTTCCACTCCGAGCAGGTGCTCCTCGAGGTCACCGTCGCCGAGCTCAACCGGACGGCGATGGAGGAGCGCGGCGTCGACTTCCTCGAAGATCTCGGCAGCGATGCACGAGCCGGCTACTGGCTCGGCGGCGGCGAGAACCCGCGGCTCATGCAGCTTCCAGCCGACGGCTGGAGCCGCGGCCGACCCCGTCATCGGAGCCCCATTCCAGCTTCGTCAGCTGGGCCGCGACGCGTCCGATCCCATGCGCGTTCCAGAACGGCGACGGCAACCATCACGGCCCTCGTGACCATGCTCCAGACGGAGGGCCTGGCCACCGATCCTCGCGCAGCCGAAGATCCTGGCGCTCAGCGGACAGAACGCGGTGTTCCAGGTGGGCGGCGAGATCCCGATCCGGATCGTCACGAGCTTCTCGGCCGAGATCGAGTTCAAGGCGTTCGGGACGCTCGTGAACTTCTTCCCGCGGATCGCCGACGATGGCGAGATCATCCTCACCGTGACGCCCGAGGTGAGCCGTCCGACTTCTCCCAGACCGTCGAAGGCGTGCCCACGTTCCATCACGCGCCGGGCGCTCGACGACTGCGAAGCTCCGCGAGGGCGAGTCGCTCGTGTTCGGCGGGCTCACGCAGCAACAGCCGCGTCGAGACCGAGACGCGGTCTACCGTACCTGAAGGACCTCCCGTACGCGGGCAGCCTTCCAGCCTACCAGCTTACAACGACCTGACGCACCAGAGCTCATGGTGGTGGTGACCCGGCATCTCGTGAAGCCGCTCTCCCCGGGCACGGAGCTCGACACGCCCGCCGACCACGGCCTCGGATGACTCGCGACGAGGCTCAAGACCCAGTCCAGCGACGCGAAAGTGACCCGGCACGCGTCTCCCGACGCCGGCCTACAACAGCAGGAAGCCTCTACCGAGAGAATAGGGTGCACTCATGAGAACGCCAGCCGGTCCCGACCCGTCGACAGAATCAGCGTGGGCATCGCCCTCGGCCTACTTCGGCGTCGTGCGCATGCTCACTTTGATCGCCTTCGCGGTGATCGGCATCGATCTGGGGCGGGCTGGCGTTCACGGCATCGCGAGGTGCAGTCGGTCGCGGATGCCGCGCGACGGCGGCGGCCCTCGCGAAGCGTTCAGGGGCCTGACCGACCCGGTCGGACGAAGCCACGACCGTCGTCCAGGAAGAACAGCGTCGACGGCGACGCGGCCGACGCCGGCGCCGGCGAGGTCGTCGACGAAATCCCTTCCGGGTCGTTGGGACTTCGAGAGCGGCACGTTCACAGCAAATGGCGTGGACCGACGTCACGGAGGCCAATGCGGCCTGAGCGCATCGCCGACGAAGACGGTCACGAACTTCGTCGCCGGCGCGATTGGTGCACCTGAGTCGTCAGTCCACCGCTATGCGATCGCCGCGGCGGGCGGCGCCTGCGACGTACGGACACTGATGCCGGATCGCGATCATCGGCGACTGCTCGCTTCAGCAACGCGTTCCGCAGGGCGACCCGAGTGATCCGAATCCGCTGCTCGGGCCCTTGCCGCACGGTCCAGTTCAGCAACACCGCGTCAGGATAATGCCTGCTATCACGAGCCCGGGAGCAGGCTCCGCCGCCGCCTCCCAGATGGCACAAGATACCTGCCGCCGCGACTGCCAGTTGCGGCGCGCAGCTTCTGCACCGGCGACGACCCCCGCTCCTCGTCAGCATCGGCGACTACATCAACGTGAACAGCGGCAACGTGAACTGCGGTGACAAAGGCGATCGGCGAGCTGTCTGAGCCATGCCGCTGAGCTGAGTGGGACGTACCCCCTCGTGAAGTGCAACACCGACAAGAGCTGCCCCAATCCGGCGGCGCCACCGGCGGCAAGTGCGTCGACTGCACGCATGCGATGGAGGTCACGGGCTTCGTCCACATCAAGATCATCCAGGTGAAGTGACACCGGAGCCCGAAGTTCATCAAGTTCAGCTCCGCCTGCATGATCTCCCCGGTTCGAGCGCCGGCTGCGACAGCTCGCCAGCTCATCGGGCTCGCGATCGTGAAGTGAGCAATCATGCCGATTGATTCCGAGGCCCGGCTGCTGTGGGGCGACGGACGACGAGGCCCATGCCGGCGCGCTCGTGCAGTCCGCCGCGAATGGACCTGCAAGGCATCAGCGCCCCAGGTGTGCACGCCGCGCGAGGTGATGAACGTCATTCGCCTGGCGAAGTTCGATCTCGTCGGGATCGAGCTCGGGACGGAGCCCCGCGAGGGCATCGCGCGTCATCCGTCAGCTCCACGATCGCTTCCCGCGCCTGACCATCGTCGCGGGCGTCGGCGAATCGGGCGTCGGCGACGCTGCGGGCCGCGCTCGAAGCCGGGCGCCACCGACGTCGTCTCGCTGCCCGCTCTCGCAGCACGAGCTGCAGAAGACGCCTCATCAAGTTCCGCCAGTCGAAGGTCCGCGACGCGCGCCAGCCGCGGAGCAGCGGGCGAGATCATCACGGTCTACGGCGTGCGCGGCGGCCTCGGCACGACCACGACCGCGCGTCAACCTCGCGGTCGCAGATCGCCGCAGCGACACGTCCGGCTCGGTCGGCGCTCGCCGACCTCGATCTCCAGCGCGGCGACGTCGCGACCTTCCTCAACCTGAGCCACATGGAGTCGATCGCCTCGATCGCGTCCTCGCCCGGCGAGGTCGACGAGATCTTCCTGCACGGCACGCTCACCCGTCACGCGAGCGGCATCTCGGTCCTGCCGGCGCCGCAGCAGATCGAGGAAGCCGAGACGCGTCGGGCACGACGAGGTGAAGCTCGCGCTCGCAGCTCCTGCGGTCGCAGTTCCGCCACACCGTCGTCGACACGCCGCGCACCATCACGGGCTCGACGCGTCGCCGCCTTCGAGCTCGCCGACCACCATCCTGCTCGATCACCGACCTCTCGCATCCCGAGCGTCCGCGCCGCGCGCCGGTTCCTCGACCTGCTCGAGCGGCTGAACGTCGGCACCGACCGCGTCGAGCTCGTCGATCACCGAGCTCGATTCGCGGCCCGGTCGACCTGAAGGACGTCACGCGCTCGCTCGCGCAAGGAGCCGATCGCCACCCTGCCGCGCGACGAAGCCGGCGCGGCGCAGGCCATGAACTCCGGGCGCGCCGCTGAACGGCGGCAAGCCGGGCGGGCTCGCCGCCGCCATGCACCGCGCTCGCCGTCGAAGCTCGCCGGCGTGCAACCGAGCCGCGCCGCCCGCGGCTCGATCTTCCGTCGGATCTTCGCGAAGGAGGCCATCGTCATGAAGCTCCGAGACCGCATCGGCCTGCGGGCGCGTCACGCCCCAGCCGACCGAAGCGGCACGCCCGCGCCGCGTCGGACGCGCCGGCCACGCGCTCGGCACGCCGGTGCGGACGCAGGCCGACCGCGCCTATCAGAGACCTGAAGCTCGCGCATCCACCGCGACCTCCTCGAGCGCCTCGACCTCGACGCGCTCGGCCGCATGGACCACGACCGCGCGACCGGCCGAGCTCAAGTCCGTCGATCGCCCAGCTGATCGAAGAGCAGACGACGCCGCTCTCGCAGCGCGACCGCGAGACGCTGCGCGACGAGATCCTGCACGAGGTCGCGCGGGCTCGGTCCGATCGAGCCGCTCGATGCGCGATCCCGAGGTCTCGGACATCCTCGTCAACACGTCGCGCCAGGTCTACGTCGAGCGGCATGGGCAAGCTCGAGGCCACGCCCGTCATCTTCCGCGACGACGCGCACCTGATGCAGATCATCGATCGCATCGTGTCGCGCGATCGGCCGGCGCATCGACGAGAGCTCGCCGATGGTCGACGCCCGCCTCAGCGACGGGTCGCGCGTGAACGCGATCATTCCGCCGCTCGCGCTCGACGGCCCCATCCTGTCGATCCGGCGATTCGGCCGCACGCCGCTCATGGTCGACGACCTCATCCGCATCGGCTCGCTGACCGCGCGAGATGGCCGACCGCCTGCTGCGCGCCATGGTCAAGCGCGCGTCTCAACATCCTCGTCTCCGGGCGGCACCGGCTCGGGCAAGACGACGCTGCTCAACTGCCTGTCGTCGTTCATCCCCGATCACCGAGCGCATCGTCACGATCGAGGACTCGGCCGAGCTGCAGCTCCAGCAGCCGCACGTCGTCCGCCTCGAGACGCGCCCGCCGAACATCGAAGGCCGCGGCGAGGTCACGCAGCGCGACCTCGTGAAGAACAGCCTCCGCATGCGTCCCGACCGCATCATCGTCGGCGAGGTGCGCGGCGCCGAGTGCCTCGACATGCTGCAGGCCATGAACACCGGCCACGACGGCTCGATCTCGACGGTGCACGCGAACTCGGCCGCGCGACTCGCTCAACCGTCTCGAGATGATGATGCAGCTCTCCGGGCTTCGACATCCCGGTCGAAGGCGATGCGCCAGCAGATCAGCGCGCGCGCTCGACGCGATCGTGCACACGGCGCGCATGGCCGACGGCTCGCGCAAGGTCGACGGGCATCAACGGAGGTGGTGGGGATGGAGGGGGACACGATCATGCTGCAGGAGCTCTTCACGTTCCACCGCGAGGGCAAGGACGCCGAGGGCAACATCATCGGCCGGTATCGCCTCGACCGGCATCCGCCCGCACTTCGCCGACCAGCTCGAAGCACAGCGGCGGCGAGGTCGATACGGCAGGCGCTCGGCTACCTGCCCAAGTAGCGCCATGGCGGCCATTCTCGCGGTCCTCTGCTTCTGTCTGCCTCGTGATGGTCGGGCTACGGCTTCTCCATCGTGGCTCCAGCAGCGCCTCGCGGCGCAGCGCGAGCTGCATGGATCGCCTGCGCTCGATGGCGGGCATCGCCGCGGCGGCCGAGGAGACGCCGCTCGCTGCTGAAGGACCAGCGTCTCTCCGGCATCCCGGCGTTCGACGCGCTCCTGAGCCGCGACGCCGATCATCGCGCCGCTCGTGCGCACGATCCAGCAGGCGGGGCTCCGCCGGCGCGTCGGCGAGGTGCTGCTCTACATCCCGCTCCTCGGCATCGATCGGCTACCTCTTCTGCGCGCTGCTCGGGCTGCGACCGCTCGTCCGGATCCTCGTCGCGGTCGTCATCGGCGCTGATGCCGATCCTCGTCGTGAGCCGCATGCGCACGAAGCGGCTGCAGACTGTTCGGCGAGCAGCTGCCCGACTCGCTCGACCTCGTCCGCTCGGCCCTGCAGGCCGGTCACGGCCTCATGGCCGCGCTCCAGGTCGTCGCCGACACGTTCCCCGATCCGGTCGCGCACCGAGTTCCGCTACATCGTCGACGAGGTGCGGCTCGGCCTGCCCTTCCGCGACGCGCTCTACAACCTCGCCGTGCGCGTCGGCGATCCGAACGTCCCGATCCTCGTCGTCGGCGTCCTCACGGCGCAGGACGTCGGCGGCAACATGGCCGAGGTCATCGACAACATCACGCCACACGATCCGCGAGCGCGCGAAGCTCCAGCGCGACATCCAGGTGCTCACCGCGCAGGGACGCCTGTCGGGCCTCGTGCTGACGGCGCCTGCCCTTCGTGCGTCGGCGCGTTCATGTACCTCTACAACCCGACGCTACTTCCGACCGATGATCGAGCGTCCGACCGGACACTACCTGCTGCTGTATGGACTCGTGCAGCCTGCTCGTCGGGCCACTTCCATGGTCCGTCGCATCGTGAAGATCGAGGTCTGACGCCATGCTCGTCGATCCTCACCGTCGCCGCGTTCCTCGATCACCACCGGCGTCGCGCTGTCGGGCTACTACTTCCTCACGGCCGACAGCGCCGATCGAGCAGCGCCTGCGCGCACGTCGTGCCCGGCGCGCTCAGCGACGGCACGATCGTAGGCGCCACGCCGCGAGCGCGGGCCGGCCGTCATCGACCGCGTGCTCGCGACGGTCGGGAGCCTGAGCGTCGGCAGCGAACGAGCAGTCGCTGACGCAGCTCCTCACGACGGCCGGCTATCGCGGAGCCCGAACGCGCTCGTTCTTCTTCGTCGGCGCTGCGGACCTTGCTGAGCCTCGGCCTCGGCGCTCGCTGTACCTGGTGCCGCGCATCTCGCGCGGCGAGCCGCTCGTGAAGACGCTCGCGTTGACGCTCGCTCATCTGGGCCATCATGCCACCTGCTCTGCATGTGCTGCTGCGCCGCCGGGCGCCGCCGCGCGTATCGTGCGCATGCAGACCGCTCTGCCCGACAGCCTCGACCTGATGGTCGTGTGCCTCGAAGCCGGCCTCGGCCTCACGGCGACCATCGCGCGCGTCGGCGAGGAGCGCTCGGCGCATGAACGACCCGCTCGGCGACGAGTTCCAGCAGGTCGCGCGCGAGCTGCGCGACGGTCGCTCGCGCGAGGATTCGCTGCGCGCCCTCGGCGACCGCAACGGCGTCGAGGACCTGAAGGCCCTCGTCGGCCTCATCGTCCAGGCCGACCGCCTCGGCGCGCAGCATGGCGAAGACGCTCCGCTCCGCACGCCGACGTGCTCCGCACCAAGCGCCGCCAGCGCGCCGAGGAAGCCGCCCGGAAGCTGCCGATCAAGATCCTCTTCCCGCTCGCGCTCTTCATCCTGCCGGCGCTCTTCGTCGTCGCGATCGGCCCGTCGATCCTGCGGATCCGGGACCTCGATGACGATCGTCAACTCGCGCGCACCGCTAGCGCCGGGACGCGTGGCCGCCTCGCCGGTCCATCGTGCCCAGCGACGCTGATCAGCGGCGTCGCCGTCTGGCCGAACGCCTGCGCGTCGCGGACACGCACTGGACGCGGCTCCGCGGCCTGCTCGGCACCGACGACCTGCCCGACGGCGACGGGCTCTGTGGATCAAGCCGTGCCGGCAGGTCCACATGTTCGGCATGGCGCTACGCGATCGACGTCGTGCTTCCTCGACGCCGCGCGTCCGTCGTCGGCCTGACGTCCGACCTGCAGCCCCTGGCGCGTCTCGCCGCTCGTGAAAGCCGCGGCGACCGTGCTCGAGCTGCCGGCCGGCACGATCAGGCGGACCGGCCTCCGCGAGTGGGCAGCGCCTCACGATCGAGCCGCGGCGACCGTCGAGCTGACGTGCTGCCGGGGCGACGAGAGCCGCGGCCCCGACCGTTCACCCGCGGATCTCGCAGCCCATCGGCAGGTTGATCTGTCTTCAGCCTCGAGGTACGCCTCGAGCCCTTCGGGTCCGAGCTCGCGGCCGACGACCCGAGCACTTGAAGCCGCCGAACGGCGCGCTGAACTCCATCGCGAAGCCGTTCACCGTGTAGGTGCCGGTGCGCACGCGGCGCGCGACGTCGAGGCCGTGGTCGACGTCGGCGGTCCACACCGAGCCTGAGAGACCGTAGTCCGAGTCGTTCGCGATGCGCAGCGCGTCGGCCTCGTCGTCGTACGGGAATGACCGCGAGCACCGGACCGAAGATCTCCTCGCGCGCGATGCGCATGCGGTTGTCGACGTCGACGAAGACGGTCGGCTCGACGTACCAGCCGCCGTCGGCAGCCCCTGCGGCCGGCCGCCGCCGCACGCGATGCTGCGCGCCCTCCTTCGCGGCCGGCGCGATGTAGCCCTCGACGCGATCGCGCTGGCGCGCCGCGACGAGCGGGCCGACAGAGCGTCGTCGGGTCCATCGGATCGCCGACCGGTCCAGCGCGCGCACGGCCGCGACGACGCGCGTCGACCGACCTCGTCGATAGCGCCGCGCGACGCGAGGATCGCGCGTCTGCGCGACGCACGCCTGGCCGTTGTTCATGAGCGCAGCCGGGCATGAGGCCGCGCCGACCGTCTGGCTGAGGTCGGCGTCGTCGAGGATGATCGCCGCCGACTTGCCGCCGAGCTCGAGCGTCACGCGCTTCAGCTGCTCGCCGCAGATCGACGGCGATCCGCCGGCCGGCGGCGGTGCTGCCGGTGAACGCTGATCTTGTCGACGCCGCGGATGGCGCACGAGATGCTCGCCGACCTCGCGCCCGGCCGGCACGATGTTCACGACGCCTTCGGGCAACCCGGCCGCGCGGATCGCGTCGGCGAGCAGCATCGCGTCGAGCGGCGTCTCGGGCGCCGGCTTCAGCACGACCGTCGCGCCGGCGGCGAGCGCCGGCGCCGAGCTTCAGCATGGTGACGAAGAGCGGCACGTTCCACGGGACGATGGCAGCCGGCGACGCCGACCGGCTCGCGCCGCACCAGTGCACGGGCCGAGCATGCCGGCGACGCACCTCCTCGAACGCGGTACTCGCGCGCGAGGCGCGATGTAGTAGTCGAGCACCATGTTCGACGCCATCACCTGCGCCGATGTGCGAGAACGAGATCGGCGACCCCATCTCCTGCGTGATGGTGGTCGGCGAGCTCGGCCGCGCGCGCCTGCAGCTGGCGCCAGCAGCGCGCGCCATCGCGATCGGCGCGCTCGACCGGCGTCATGCGCGGCCACGGGCCCTCGATCGAACGCGTCGCGCGCGCGGCCGCGACCGCGCGGTCGACGTCGGCCTCGCGCGCCTTCCGGAACGCGTCCGACGACCGCTTCGGTGTGCGGCGAGACGACGTCGATCGTCGCCTCGCTGAGGGCTGGCACCCAGTCGCCGCCGATGAAGAGCCGATCGTGCGTTTGCATGGGAGTGCGAGGATGCCTCGCGACCCCGGCAACGTCAACGCGGGTGCACGCGCCAGAGACGTCCGAACCGCACCGTCCCGCGCGGTGGCCGCGGCGAGCACGGCGAAGAGCGTCGCCCAGAAGGGCACCATCGAAGGCGGCCCGTGCCGCCCGGAGGTTGGCGCTGACGGCCGAGCTCCTCAGCGAAGATCGCGATCGACACGACGACGAGCAGGCCGAACGCGCCCATCCATGCCTCGATCGTCGCCATCGTCTCGGTGCGCCGTTCGGGCGCGAGCCAGCGCTCGCGGTTGCGGCAGACTCACGAGCCCGACCGGCATCCCGGGATCGTGCGCGGAGGAGGACGAAGACCAGCACCATGAAGCGCGAGGATCCCCGCCTGCAGGCGACGAAATCCCGTGCGCGACGATCCACCCGTTCGGCATGCCGCCGGCGTCGAAGTGCGCCGCGACGGGTTCGGGCAGCGCGTCGAGGATCGCCCACGTCCGGGCGATCGAGGCGGCGCGACGAGCACGGTGGCGGCGCGCAGGAATCGCATGACGTCCCTCCTGGGCCGCGGGCGCCTGATCCCTCGGGGCTCGCCGAGCAATACCCTGCCCTTCGGCGCGGGTTCGCGTGCCGGCGATCGGAGAAGGGGCCGCTGCCATGGCCTGGGACTTCGAGACCGAGCCGGATTTTCAGGAGAAGCTCGACTGGATGGACGCGCTTCGTGCGCGACGAGGTCGAGCCCCTCGATCTGGCGTTCCGCGAGCCGGCGCGCCGCCTTCGATCGCCGGAACCCGGTCTACAAGCGGATCACCGACCCGCTGAAGGCGGAGGTGAAGCGGCGCGGCCTGTGGGCCTGCCACCTCGGCCCGGACCTCGGCGGCCCCGGCTACGGCCAGCTGAAGCTCGCGCTCATGAACGAGATCCTCGGCCGCTCGAACTGGGCGCCGAACGTCTTCGGCTGCCAGGCGCCCGACTCCGGCAACGCCGAGATCCTCGCGCACTACGGCACGCCCGCGCAGAAGCAAGCGCTACCTGCAGCCGCTCCTCGACGGCGACATCGTCTCCTGCTTCTCGATGACCGAGCCGCAGGGCGGCGCCGATCCGAAGGAGTTCCGCTGCCGCGCGCGCCGCGACGGCGATCAGTGGGTGATCGACGGCGAGAAGTACTTCTCGTCGCACGCCGACCTCGCCGAGTTCCTGATCGTCATGGCGATCACGAACCCCGACGTCCCCGTGCACCAGGGCGCGTCGATGTTCCTGGTCCCGCGCGACACGCCGGGGCTCGACGTTCCTCCGCATGGCCGGGCTCGGGCGGCGAGCCGCTCGGCGCACGGGCACCATCCGCACCTCCGCTACGACGACGTGCCGCGTGCCCGCCGAGAACCTGCTCGGCGGCGAGGGCCAGGCGTTCGCGATCGCGCAGACGCGGCTCGGCGGCGGCCGCATCCATCACGCGATGCGGACGGTCGCGATGGTGCGACGCGCGCTCGCGCATGCTCTGCGAGCGCGCGCTCTCGCCGCCACACGCAGGGCGAGATGCTCGCGCAGAAGCAGATGGTGCAGCAGTACGTCGCCGACTCGTTCATCCAGCTCGAGCAGTTCCGCCTGCTCGTCCTCTACACCGCCTGGCTCATCGACAAGGGACGGAAGAAGGACGCGCGCACCTACATCGCGGCGGTCAAGGTCGCGATGGCCGACGTGCTGCACGACGTCGTGCGGCGCGCGCTCCACGTCCACGGCGCGCTCGGCTGCTCGAACGAGATGCCGCTCATCGGCATGTGGATGGCGCGCGCCGGTGATGGGAATCGCCGACGGCCCGACCGGAGGTCCACAAGGTGACCGTCGCGAAGGCGGTCCTCTCGCAGCACAAGCCGTCGCCGGGCCTCTGGCCGACGCGAGTTCCTGCCCGACCGCGTCGCCGCGGCGCGCGCGCGCGCTTCGCCGACGTACCTCGAGCGCGAAGCCGGCAACCTCTGACGGGCACCGCATGCGCGACGACCGACGACGACCGCGTACAGCGGCCTGATCGACGCCGAGAAGCTCGCGCGCTGGATGGACGCGCGGCAAGCTGCCCCGGCGCAGGCTCTGCCGCTCGAGCGCGCGCTTCGTCACCGGCGGCGCGTCGAACGAGCTCTTCGAGATCCGCCGCGGCGACGCCCGCATGGCGCTCCGCCGCCCGCCGCGCAAGGTCCCGAAGGGTCGCAACGAGACGATGCTGCGCGAGTACCGCGTCCTCGACGCGCTCACGCGACACCGACGTGCCGCACACGCGCGTCTTCGCGCGCGTGCGACGACTCCGACGTGCTCGGCGCGCGCGTTCTACGTGATGGAGTTCGTCGACGGCTGGTCATCGCATGAGCACGAACGGCTGGCCGGCGCCCGTTCGACGCCGACCTCGAGGCGCGCGCAGGGCCTCGCCTACGAGCTCGTCGACGGCGATCGCGCGCTTGTCGCGCGTCGACTGGAAGGCGCGCGGGCTCGAGGGCTTCGGCAAGCCCGAGGGCTTCCACGAGCGCCAGGTCGACCGCTGGCTCGCGCACCTCGCCGCCTGCAAGTTCCGCGAGCTGCCGGGCATCGACGACGCCGCCGCCTGGCTCCGCACGCACAAGCCGAGCGCCTATCGACCCGGGCATCATCCACGGCGACTACCAGTTCGCCAACGTGATGTTCCGGCACGGCGCGCCGGCGCGCATGGCCGCGATCGTCGACTGGGAGATGGCGACGATCGGCGATCCGCTGCTCGACCTCGCCTGGGTGATCATGGGCTGGCCGAACCCGGACGAGGACCGGACGGCGCGCCGGCTACGTCGACTACACCGGCATGCCGGCGCGCGAGGAGCTGCTCGAGCGCTACGCGCGCCTCTCCGGCCTGCCCGTCGACGAGATGGACTACTACGTGATCCTCGGCCGCTTCAAGCTCGCGATCGTCCTCGAGGCCGGCTACGCGCGCTACGTGCAGGGCGGCGCCGACAACCCGAAGATGGCGCTGTTCGGCGACGTCGTCGCTCGACACTCGCGCCGCAAGGCCGGCGAGCCGAGCTCGCCCGACGACGCTCCGGCTGTCCGACGTCCACCGTGGCTGGCGCGTCGCGACAGCCGGTCGCCTGCGTCCCCCGCCCGGGGATTGTCGCTCCGCCCGAAAACCTGCTTTACGTCTCCGCGATCAGTCCGAATGGGAGGGAATCCGACGATGCGTGACCTCAGTGCGCGTTCTTCCGCGTCATCGCTGGTCGCGCGCGGCGTGTCGCCGCGCGCACCGTCGCGCGCGCCGAAGACTTCAAGACCGGCGAGATGATCGACAAGTCGACGTGGCAGAAGGCCGAAGGACCTGCTGCCGCGAGATCCTGCAGGCACTACAAGGAGGGCGAGTACGCAGAACAAGTTCGTCGACTGGCCGATGCGAGCCAGTTCAACTGGCCGCCCGACTTCAAGGCGGGCACGGACGCGAACGAGGGCAAGTTCGCGATCGGCGCCCAGGGCACGCATCGTCGACAAGACCACGGGCAAGCAGCCCGCCGTACATCATCGGGCTTCCCTTCCCGACGATCGACGGCGAGCGATCCCGACGCCGCCGTCAAGATCCTGTGGAACCACTTCTACCGCACCTGGTACTTCGGGAACCTCTACGCGGAGTCGCAGATCAACTGGGTGAGCCCGACCGCGCTCGAGCGCCGCGCCGACGTGCAGGTGAGGCTTCGCCTACTACGACGGCATCCCGCAGGACGAGCTTCCGCCGTCGAACCCGGAGAGCTTCCTCTACCGGCAGCTGTCGCTCGGTCGTCGGCCCGGCCGACTTGAACGGCACCGCGGCGCTCACCTGGCGCTATCGCGACTCCGACGAAGCGCGACTCAGACCTGGGCGTACGTGCCCGGCGCTGCGCCGCGTCCGCGCGACGTCGCCCGGCGAACCGCTCCGACGGCTTCCTCGGCTCCGACGAGAGCCAGGACGACGGCCCGTTCTTCGACGGCAAGGTCGAGGACTTCGAGTGGAAGCTCGCCGGCGAGCACGATGCAGCTCCGCCTCGCCGAGGAGACGAACCTCAAGGGCGAGGCGCAAGCGCGCTGGGTCGAGCGGCAAGGGCTGGGACACGGATTGGCCGCGACGTTCCGTTCATCGGCTACATGGACCCGAACTGGAAGGGCGTCGCGTGGGCGCCGACCGCGGCTGCGACGCTCGTCGAAGCGCCGCTTCTGGATCATCGAGGGCACGCCGCAGCGACAAGTACTACCTGTACGGCAAGATCCAGCTGTACATCGACAAGATCACGTTCCAGGGCGCGTGGAGCCGCAAGTTCGGCTGGAAGGGCGAGCTGCTCGCGATCCATCAGGTGATGGGCTGGAACCCGATCCCGTTCACCGCGTCCGAACGGCAAGGTCGACTACAACCAGGGCTCCAACCAGGCCTATCAGACGATCGAGAACATCAAGCTCAACCGCGCCACCGTCGCCGGCATCCAAGTCGAGTCCCAGAGCCGGCTTCCATCGGCCGCATCAAGATTCAACTCCTCCGTCTTCGACGTCGACGCGCTGGCCAAGTCAGGAAGTAACTTGCGACGCGCGCGGACGCGCGTCGCAAAGTTGCTCGGACGTAGCGTGTCACGTCGGTGGCACGCGCGAGCGGGTGTCGCGGCCGGCTAAGCCGGCGCGACAATGCGGCGACGCGCGCCACCGCGTCACGGATGGGCGCCTCATGCAGCGCGCGTGGGACGGTACTCGTGGTCACGCCGACGTGCCGCGATCGCTCTCGATACGCCGTCGTCAGCTGTGCGGCACGCGCCCCGGCCCGGTGTGGCGGGGCGACGGCGAGGTTGCGAGGCAGGCGCGGGCCAGGGGTGGCCAGGCGAGCCCGCAGCGCGGTGGGCGGCGGCGGTGTGGTTGCTGGCATGCGCGAGGACCGCGAGCCAGAACCCTGGTCGCGCCCGCCCGCGCCCGCCGTCGTCCACCGCACGCCGCCACCAAGCTTGCATCCGCAGCCGTGACGCCGGCAGCTCGGGCCTACATCTGGATCTGCGCGCCCAGCTCGACGACGTCGTTCGGCGGGATGCCGAAGAAGTCCGGTGGGCGAGCGGGCGTTGCGGGCCATGAACATGAAGAGCGCTTTGCGCCAGCGCGGGAGGTCCAGAGCGGCCGCTCGGGACGAAGGTTTCGCGGCCGAGGAAGAAGCTCGTGCGGCCGCGGAGCGTTGCGAGGCCGGCGGCAACGGCGGCGAGCGCATGATCTCGGGGACGTTCGGCGTCTCCATGAAGCCGTAGAACGCGATGACGCGCCAGAAGCCGTGGCCGAGCTGGACGAGCTCGATGCGACGGGTCGCGCGGCGACGACCGGCGCGTTGCGCGGTCTCGATCGTCAGGATCACGACCTGCTCGTGCAGCACCTGGTTGTGCTTCAGATGATGCAGCAGCGCGGGCGGCGTGCCCTCGCGGTCCTGCGTCATGAAGACCGGCCGTCCCCTTCACACGGACGGGCGGATCGAGCTTCAGGCCGACGAGGAAATCCTCGAACGTGACGCGCATCTTCGTGAATTCCTCGGCGCGCCACTGTGCCGCCGATCTTCCACGTCGACATCAGCGTGAAGACGCCGATCGCCGCGACGATCGGGAACCAGCCGCCGTGGAAGAACTTCGCGAGGTTGGCGCCGAAGAACGCGAGGTCGACCGACCAGGAAGAGCCCGACGAGCGCGCCGGCGCAGCCGCGACCAGCTGCCAGCGTCGACGCGCGACGGCGTAGAACAGGACCGACGTGATCGTCATCGTGCCGGTGACCGCGATGCCGTACGCGCGCCGCGAGCTGCGAGGAGCTCGCCGGTCGACGAGCGACGAGCGCGATGCAGGACGACCATCAGCGCCCAGTTCACGACCGGCACGTAGATCTGGCCTTCGGTGGTCGGCCGACGTGTGGACGGATCTGCACGCGCGGCGCGAAGCCGAGCTGCACCGCCTGCTGCGTCAGCGAGAAGGCGCCCGAGATGAGCGCCTGCGACGCGACGACCGCGGTCGCGACCGTCGCGATCGCGACCATCGGGTAGCAGCAAGCGACTCCGGCACGAGGGCGTAGAAGAGCGGCTCGTCGACGGGCTGGCAGCTCGCCGCGTGGCGCCGATGCCTCCGCGCAGCGCGACGAGCAGCAGCGCGCCCTGGCCGAAGTAGTTGAGCGAGCAGCGCCGGAAACACGACGGCGTACCAGGCGAGCCGGATCGGCCTGCGGCCGAAGTGGCCCATGTCGGCGTAGAGCGCCTCGCCGCCGGTGATGCAGAGCACGACCGAGCCCGAGCACGAGGAAGCCCGTGCACGCCGTGCTCGGCGAGGAAGCGCGGATCGCGTACGAGCGGGTTGACCGCCGCAGCACGCGCGGGTTGGTCGACGATCGCAGTGGAGACCCGACGCCGCGATGCTCGACGAACCAGACGCAGCGTCGCCGGGCCGAAGACCGCGCCGACGCCGGCCGTGCCCCGCTGCTGCACGAGGAAGAGCGCCGGCCAGGATGCGCGATCGTCAGCGGCACGACGAACGGCTCGAGCGCGCGGCGTCGCGACCGCGCAGGCCCTCGATCGCGCGCTCAGCACCGAGATCGCCGGCGTGATGACGCCGTCGCCGTAGAGCAGCGCCGCGCCGAAGATGCCGAGCGTGACGAGCGCGCGACGTGCGCAGGCGGTCGGCGCGCGCAGCAGCGCCAGCAGCGCCAGGATGCCGCCCTCGCCGTGGTTGTCGGCGCGCATAGCAATACGCTGGCTTGA
>ERZ1370068.10327-contig-9037_pt1 | contig 41235 bp, 70 predicted proteins | sample MGYA00561227_ERZ1370068 | MGnify/ENA primary metagenome ERZ1370068 (study PRJEB38410, sample SAMEA6850437) | metagenome | study: Metagenomic assessment of the ecological functions of the soil: analysis of the soil microbiota associated with the... | reverse complement strand
CAGTTACGTATTGCTAAACCAGCGTTCCTGAGGGGCAGAAGCCTTGAGAGCGACCTTGCATGAGACGACTCGTGAGAGAGGTGTGTTCTCAACCTATTGATTGAAAAGCACTTTCATGGGGTATCATCCGCAAGTCCGCATGCATACTCGCTGAAATCACGATACGGAAAAGTCAGGCCATTACCTACTGGCAGCGGGCCGGGCGGCAGGCGCTCCAGCGCTCGGCCAACCTCGAAGCGGTCCAGCACCTCGACCACGGGCCTGGCGCTGCTGGCCACGCTCCCAGAGACCCGGCGCGGGCGCAGCAGGAACTCGACCTGCAGCTGCCCTGGGGCCGGCGTTGCGTGCCACCCAAGGCGGCCTGCGGCCCCGAGGTGGAGCAGACCTACGCCCGCGCCCGGGCGTTGTGTGCCAGCGTCGGGGAGACGCCCCAGCTCTTCCCGACGCTGCGGGGTTTATGTCGGTTCTATCGCAACCGGGGGCATTGCCGACGGCGCGGGAGTTGGGGAACAGCTCTGTGCGGCTGGCGCAGCGCGCGGCCGACCCCATGCCCGCCTGGAGGCCCACGAAGCGCTCGGGAGCACCTTGTTCTATCTGGGCGAATACGCCGCCGCCCGGACGCACCTGGAGCAGGGGATCGCCCTCACCGACCCGGCGGATGCAGCGGGCCCTGGCGCTCCGACAGTGGCGCGGTCGCCTGGGGTGCGGTGCCTGGCCATGGCGGCCAACACGCTGTGGTGCCTGGGCTATCCGGCGCAGGCCGTGCGGCGGAGTCAGGAGGCGCTGGCCCTGGCCCAGGCGCTCGCCCATCCCTATAGTCTGGCGCATGGCCCAGCACTTTGCGGCCTTCCTGCATCACCGCCGCCGCGAGGCGCCGGCGGTCCAGGCGCAGGCCGAGGCCCTCCTGACCCTGGCGACGGCGCAGGGGTTTCCACTCTTGTGGGGTTTGGGACCATGCTGGCAGGGCTGGGCGCTGGCCATGCAGGGCCAGGGCGAGGCGGGCCTGGCGCAGATGCGCCAGGGCCTGGCGGCCGTCGTGGCCACGGGGCAGGTGGCTGGCGCGGTTGCTCTGTCTGGTCCTGCTCGCCGAGGCCGCAGGGCACGTCGGCCAGGTCGAGGAGGGCTGCGCCTGCTGGCCGAGGCCCTGACGGCGGTGGAGGCCAGTGGGCCAGGGTGACCTGCTGGCGGAGGCGTATCGGCTCCAGGGCGAGCTGCTGCTGCGCCAGGCCATCCCGGATGCGGCCCAGGCGGAAGCCTGCTTCCAGCAGGCCCTGGCCATTGCCCGCCGCCAGCAGGCCAAATCCTGGGAGCTGCGCGCGGCCATGAGCCTGAGCCGCCTGTGGCAGCAGCAGGGCAACGCGCCGACAGCCCGCGAGCTGCTGGCGCCGGTCTACGGCTGGTTCACCGAGGCTTTGACACCGCCGATCTGCCAGGAGGCCAGGCGCTGCTGGAGGCACTGGCCTGAACTGTGATGCTCTCCGTGTATAATGAAACGCGCAGAGCGCGTGTTGATGGCCTGGCCGGTAATTTTACGCGCAGGAGGAAACGCCCATGGGGCAAAGACGGTCAGAGGCATCTATGAAAATGGTGGCGATCCGACTCCTCAGAAGATCCCCAGATTAAGGCGCGGGGCAAGCAGGAAGTCTATATTGTGTTTCCGGACGACGAAAAGCCTCGCGTGAGACCCCGGCATCCCTGCCAGCGCCGCCAAAGAAGATTGATGGCATCGTTGCTCCTGGGGGGCAAATGCCTTTGGAGGACTTCCGAGGGATCTGTGGGAGAGCACCTACGTGCCCCAGATCATTATTGACACCAGTATGCTCGTGTACCGCGTCTCGATGCGAGGGATGCTCTCGCCAGCCTGCCCTTTGACCTGTGGTCTGCGCGCTTGAGCAAGGTCATTGGGAAGTCTTGGTCTTTGATTGCGTGAAGCGAACGGAAACCATCTCTGTGCTGTGTCGCCGGTTTATCCAGAACGCCAACAACAACACGCCGACTGGCCAGCGGCTTTTGCGCGCTTTCAGGAGTTCTTGCCGCCAGCCTGCCCTCTACTGGAGCAGTCTGGCGTGTAGAAAGCTTGTTCTCGACTCATCTCTGGAGCCGCTGATCGATCAGGCATGCAGGCCGCCTGAATTTCCATGACGCCCTGATCGTGTGGAGGCTCAAACATCTCGGAGTCCCGTACATTGCCAGTTTTGATCGTGACTTTGATGCATTTGCAGGCCTTCAGCGCATCCTCCCCTGACGCACTTATCCGCAGTTCACCGCCGGCGGCTAAATGCTGGGAGCTGCATGCTGCTTTGACTCTGCTGACCTCCAGGAGAAGGCGCTACTGGAGGCCCTGGGGGATAGCCCAAGAGAAAATCGATCTTAGTGTCGTATAATCGCACACATTCTCACCATCAGCGAGGTCTGCACCATGCCAACGACGAACATTAAACAAGAAGCACACCGTCTTATCGAGCAGCTCCCGGAAACCGCTACGTGGGACGACTGATGTGGCGAAATCTATGTGCAGCAAGCGATTGATGGGTGGGCTTGCAGAGATGGAAGCGGGTCGCACGCTGGATGTCAGGGAGATCCGTGCCAAATTCGGGCTGGCAACGTGAGAGTACACTGACGCACACCGCTATCGAACATTTCCTGGCCATCTATGAGCATATTGTCCAAGATGTCCCTCTCTAGGCGTGGCGCATGATGGATCGACTCACCAAGCGCTCGAGCAGGTCGCCGCGTTCCTACGGTTAGACGCAAAGTGAGCTGGAGTATGAAGCACCGGATGTCCGAGGTGATCGAAAGACCTATCGGATCACTTACCGCATCAAGACAGCTCAGATCGACATACTGGCCAACGCGCACGGTGCACAACAGTTACCCCCAGAACTCTGAGCGGCTCGTGAGCTGGGAGGCTCCACTGGAGCAGGCAGGGCGTAGAAAGCTCATTCCCCGACCATCACGGATACTCTGAGAGCGTTGCGGCATGCGTCCGGTCCACAGGGGGTGAGAGCATAAAACACGCAGAAGGGATGCGCCAGGCGGGCAGCACGGGCGTGGCCTGGGGCTGCGCTTGCCCGCCCTGGGGCCGCCAGCGTCGGCGGGGTCACTTGGCGCGCTCTGTGGCGTGTAGCTCCCATCCGGGGCTATCCCGGTCTGAACGGCTCTGGAAGAAGAGGTGGCGCTCGTGGCCGTTGCCTCAGATCATATCAACATGGGCCGTCAAGCAGATGGGCGAGAGAGTTTGGCGCCGCAGGCATCAGGCTGCTCCCAGCGCAGTCACCGCTTTGAGCTGTTCTGCCAGCCATGGCGAACAGCCTTACGGTTGTCGGCCCTACACCATCGTTGATACGGCCGGTTTTGACCGGGATGTCAAAAAGGAGCGCGAGGCCGATATCCGCAAGGGCAAGAAAGACCCCCAGGAATGCCTGCTCTCGACCCATACGCAACACCGCCAAACCTGCCCTCCGCGATTACCGCGACCTCAGCCTGCGAGATCGCCCTGTCACCTCCCAGGCAAGGAATACCAACCCTCGCAGTGCCTTGCCGCCCGTCACCGCGCCGCCTACTGTTATCGCCGCGCTGGTGTCCGGCAGCTTTTTCAGTCGAGAGCGTGTCGGCCTGCGCACCAGCGGCACGTGCCGCTTCTGGCGCCTGCGCACCGAGCAAGAAGACTATGAGGCAACGTGGTAGCGGCGTGCGCTGTCACTTCCCGAGGAGACCCACAATGCCACGACTTCCCGAACTGACCATGAGAGACCGCCCCACCGGCTACCCGGAAGATGATGGAAGCGCAACAGGCCATGTTTGGCATGGTACTGAACCCGATAAAGCTGCTGGGCTACTGTCCGACGATCGTTGAAGGGCAAGCGGCGCTGGCGCGGGGCATCGATCAGGCCGGTAACATCGAAGCGCGCTTGCGTTATCTGGTCTACACGTTGGTCGCGAGCCTGAACGGCTGCCCGTTCTGACTGGACATCAACGCGTCCCGTGGGATGCAGGAAGGCTGAGCGCAGCACAAGTTGCCGACCTGGAGCACTATGCCACAAGCCCAGCATTTCTCTGCGCGCCGAGAAACTCGCCCTCACCTATGCCGAGCGCATTACCCGTAGCGACCAGGACGTCGATGCGGCACTGTTTGCACAGCTCCTGGAGGAGTTTCCACTGCAGCGGAGGTCGTCGAGCTCACGGCTATCGTGGCGTTTGAGAACTTCCGCAGCAAGTTCAACCACGCTCTGGGCATCGAATCGAATGGCTTGTGCCTGCTCAAGAAGGCTGATAACTAATGGTTGCGCATATTCTGGTAACAGGCGGGCGGAGGCTTTATCGGGTCGCATCTCTGCGCACGTCTGTGGGCCGAGGGACATCGGGTGACGTGCCTGGATAATTTCGATGATTTTTATGACCCGGCTATCAAACAGGACGCATATCCATCGGTTGCTGACCATGGCGGGGACAACCGGACGCGTGGTATGTCGACAAGGGCGATATCACGGGACCATGAACTGCTACAGGGCCTCTTCCAGGAGCAGCCTATCGATCTGGTCATCCATCTCGCAGCCATGGCCGGTGTGCGTCCCTCTATCGAACGACCCCTCACCTACAGTGAGGTGAACATCCAGGGTACGCTCAACCTCCTGGGAATGCTGCCGCACGTACCACGTCAGGCAGCTACTCTTTGGCTCATCGTCCTCAGTCTATGGAGCGCGGCAGCCGCGTGCCCTTTGCTGAGGACGATGACGTCAGTACGCCAGTGTCTCCCTACGCTGCTACCAAACGCGCCGGTGAGCTGCTCTGCTATACCTATGCGCATCTGTATCGTCTGCGTGTGGCATGTCTCACGCTTTTTTACGGTGTATGGTCCTTATCAGCGTCCCGATCTCGCCATCCACAAGTTTGCACGGCTCATGACGACTACGGGAAGCCTATTCCTGTCTTTGGCGATGGGACTTCGCAGCGTGATTACACCTACGTGGATGATATCGTGGATGGCATTATCCGCGCCTGGGGATGGCTCCAGCACGGGGAGACGGCCGAGAGCGCCTATGAAATTTTCAACCTGGGAGGCTCCCACCCTGTGCCATTGCTCGAACTCATTCGTCTCCTGGAGACTTCCCCTGGGATGCACGGCAGTGCTCGATTGGCAGCCAGACCAACCCGGTGACGTGCCTATTGACCTATGCCGACTTGCGCAAGTCTGAGGCGCTACTGGGATATCGTCCACAAGTCGATATCGCGACGGGCCTCCAGCGTTTTGCTACGTGGTTCCGGGCCTATTACCAGATCTGAGAGTCTTTGCCCCCTGGCCTCTCATGTGGGAGAGGCCAGGGACCACAGCGTTACGCTGTCTTGCCAGCACCAACCGCGGCAGTAGCCCCTGTAAACGCAGGCATCACTTCGTGTGCGACCAGGCGCAACTGCTCTCTTGAACTCGCGTAGCGGCATGCCTTCGGGCCATTGCAGCATAATGTGCTCCAGGCCCGGATATTTCGCTTCGATGTCCTTGAGTTGCGCAATCAAGTGCTCAGGTGGGCCGCAGAGCCAGGCTTTTTGTTGCACGCCATCCTCGATGGTAGGCATGCGGGTCAGGCGTCCCCGGCGTCCCCAGGGGCGTCCCTTGCTCATCGGTATAGCGCACAAAGCCAAACGTGGCGAACCACTTGTAGCGCTCATCGTGATAGGGGCGCACGCGCTCGATGGCCTTTTGCTGCGTCTCGTCAATACAAAAACCCATGCCGAGACACATGTCCTGTCCTAGTTGCACCTGACGACCATACTTGGCACTGAGTTCCTGATATTGGTGCATGATCCTATCGGTGAGCTTCTCGCCGTTCAGCGCCAGCATGCCTTTGATACTATGTTTGGCCATAAAGTCGATACTGCGGCCACTGGCCACCGGCTGCCAGATCTCCACCGGGCGATGGATGGGGCGCGGCACCAGGGTAATCTCACGCAGCTCGTAGCCGCGATAGGGCACCCGTGGCGGCAGCGTGTAATGCTTCCCTGGTGGGAGAACGACTCCTCGTTGAACGCCTTGAAGATGACTTCCATCTGCTCTTCGAAGAGTTCCATGTTGGCGGCATTGTCCAGCATTGGCGCCCCCAAACGTTTCCACTTCGCGCGTATGATAGCCACGGCCAATGCCAAAGATGACGCGGCCACCGGTGAGAATATCGGCCATAGCATAGTCTTCGGCGAGGCGCAGCGGGTGCCACATGGGCACAATGTTAAAGCCGCAGCCGAATTTTAGACGTTTAGTCCGTGAAGCGAGATGGGTGCCAAGCAAAATGAGATTCGGAAAACACTCGTACCCCTCGTGCTGGAAATGGTGCTCAGCAGTCCACAGGGCATAGAAGCCGAGCTCATCCATGAGCACGGCGACCTCTTCGGCCATGCCAAAAACTTTCGATGAGCCGTTCATTCGGGTAGCGCCGCGCGTCCGCTGGGGTGCCATCCCGCCCGACGTTTTCAAGCTCAATCTGCCCAACATAGAGAACCGAAAAAGTGCTTGATCATGAGGCTTGTTCCTCTCTCAAAAACCTGACTAGCCGTGACATGCGTCACTCTCGGCTGGCTGCCGTCACAGGGGTGGCGCGCGCCGAAGCATTGCAACGACATGACCGCCTGCCGCTCGCAGTACAGTGACACATAGCGCACGCTACAGGCTGTACTAGCCGCTGTGACGCATCTCTACTCGGCAGGCTGCCGTCGTAGGAACAGTACGAGGGGCATGACCACCACACAGAGGGCGTCACCACCATGAAACAGTCTTGATAAGCGGCGATAGTCGCTTCCTGCATCAGATGCCGCTGGAGCAGAGCCAGGGCTTTCAGATCGAGCAGCTCACCGACGTCCCCCGCCTGCTGTATCAGTGTGCGCACTGGCGCTAAAATTTCTCCCCACTCGATTGGGTGAGGAGACTTGCTGCTGTGCCAGCATACTGGCGTGGTACGCCGTGTGGCGTTCCAGCATCGTGGTCATCATGGCCAGACCAACGGTCCCGCCGATCCCCTGTTGCATAATATTAATGAGTCCGGCGCCCATGCGCACCTTGTCTGGAGGCAACAGCATCATGGAGGCGGCATTGATGGGCGTGAAGATAAAAACCAATAGTAATATAACGTCCGACAATCATCCAGATCACCCAGTCCATCGAGCGGTCTAGCGTGATGAAGGAAAACCAGTACGAGGCCAGGGCGAACATGGTCAGCCCGCCCAGCACGACATAGCGGCGATCGATTTTATCGGCCAGACGCCCGGCCCATGGTGTGGTCAACGCCATCCCCAGGGCGCCAGGCAAGACAGCATACCCTGCCTGCGCCGGGGTGTAGTCCATGAGCCGCTGCAACAGGATGGTCTGCAGGGAAGTTGGTGCCCCAGAAATTCATGGCATTGAGGAGGACGGCGAGCGACACTGCGGTGAAGGCCAGGTTTTTGTAGAGCCGCAGATCAACCAGCGGCTCCTTGCGGGTCAGTTCGAGCCCCAGGAAGACGACAAACGATCCTCCTGCCACCACCAGGAGCCGTTGGATGTACGGGGTGTCCCAGCCCTCGCGCTGCCCCTGCGTCAGAGCGATGAGCAGGCTCACGAGAAACACCGCCAGCGTGAGCAGGCCAGCGAGGTCGAGGAGCGTTTGACGGCCTCACGGGTGTTGGGGATCACCAGGCAGCACCAGCCCCATACACAGGAGCCCTGGCACCAGATTCATGTAGAACACCATGCGCCAGCTCAGATACTCCGTCACGTAGCCGCCGATCACGGGTCCTACCGCCGGCCCAAAGGCTGCCGCCATGCCGTACAGGCCCATGGCCGGGCCGCGCTGCTTGGGCGGAAAGGCTTCATTGAGAAAGACCATGCGCCATGGGCGTGATGGGTCCACCGCCCATGCCCTGCAGCACGCGGAAAAAATGAGCGTCGGGCCGCTCCAGGCGATGCCGCAGAGCATCGAGCTGCCCACAAAGATCACGTAAGCCCAGCAGGAAGAGATTGCGGTTGCCGAGGCGATTGCCCAGCCAGCCAACCGTGGGGATGAGCACCGCCCCGGCGATCATGTACGCCGTCAGGATCCACTGTGCCTGGTCTAAATTGAGGCCGAAGGTGGTCATGATGGGCGGCAGGGCAACGTTCATTGCCGAACCACTCACCACCACGAGGAAGGCACTGAGCATCACTGTCGCCGTCACCCACCACTTATACGACGCACTGTCAGGGGCGATCGACAGGCTACGCCGTGGCTGCCGGGACTGGGGTTGATGCAGGCGAGGCTGCGGTGTGGTCAGGCGTGCGAGAAAAGGCCATCTGGGACCTTTACATCAAGTGTCGGACTGGCGCGCAGGAATTCTATCAAACGATAGGTAAAATTATCTATGCCGTCAAGAGAAAATCCGCCTTACTCCTTGTCGCGATCCAGGAGCTGGGGCTTAGTACCGTGCGCAGTAAATACGCTGCAGGTTCCACACACAGCGGCACATGAGCCTGATAAGCCAGGGAGCACCCGCCAAACTGGGCGTCTACCTGCGCAGGCTTATGTGCCCGCCAGATGCGTGGACAGTTGCCAGCCGTAGCTCCTAACGAAGACAACGAGCCGCCACGCGGTACTTCCAGGCGCGCAGAGGAGCTGGCGTGTCTTCAGTCTTCATGATTTTCGCTCCGACGGCCTCCTCGACATGGGCCTGGTGCAGACGAAACAGGCTCACGCCATTGGCAGGATCGTATGCACGCCGGCCTCAAAGCGGCCACGCACCTTGTACACGCGCAATGGATCGTAGAAGAGTCTGCAGGCCTTTCACCGTGTAGACATACACCGTCTCGTCCTGGCCCGGTGGACAATTCGCAGCAATGAGTTGCCAATGGCTGAGACGCGGCTCAGCAGAAAGAACTGACAGATCCGGAGGACCAGCGGGAATGATGAATCCCTGATCTCGACCTCTTTGCCATTATAGGATTGTATGTTCTGCGTCAACTCCAAGATTGGCTTTGATCGAGTCGACTAATTGTGCAAATGTCAGTCGTGGCACTTCGTCACTAGTATGCCGGCGGCGTGCACACCACGAGCCACAGGCAGAGACTGACAGCAGACATCCTCCTCAGCATATGCAGTGCTCCTATGACAGCGGGGCGAGGTTCTCGGCCACCTCGGTCCTGTACGCCAGCACGGCGGGCAGTAAGTTCGGCACACGCCCCCAGGAGGGTGACGCCCACCAGGAGCAGGGGGTGCACTGTACTGACGGTAAAAGGTGCCAGAGCCAGGCCACCCCGTTGGGACAGCAGATGGGCCCCCAGGACAGCGACACCATGACCACCGAGCAGTCCTACTATCCCCCCCATGAGGGCAATGAGACAGGCTTCGAGTAGCACAATCACCAGGACCGTTAGGCGCCGCGCGCCTAAAGCGCGCATGGTGGCAATCTCGCGCCGCCGCTCTAGCATGGCGCTATACAGAGCCACAAACAGGTAGAGCAGGACGATGAGTACGACAGCACCCAGGACAAACTTGAGCACCTCCTCTGCGACGCCGAGCAGGTTAAAAATGGTCAGCAGCACCGCACTGGGGAGCGCGGCCTGGGTCTCGGGATTGACGTTGAACTCCCTGTGCAGGTGCGGCAGGTCGGACAGTCGCCTGGGCCTGACGAGGACGGTAGTGAGCGGTTTGACCGCCATGGCACGCGCCGATCTCATTCATGTCCCAATAACTCGCCAGGGAGAAGAAAATCGTGCGGTCGTCAGCACTATGCGTAGGCCGTAAAATACCAACGACCTTCAGGGGATGCTCGACCATCTCCTCCCCTTCGTAAAAGGCATCGCCAATCCTGCAGGCCAGTACGTTGGGCGACTTCGGCCCCGAGCACGGCTTCATAGGATGGCTGGCCAGGCGGATCATCGCTCCAGAAGCGTCCCGCGGCCACGCTAAAGGTTTTGCGCCGCCATGGGGCCGCGGCAAAATAGTCCGTTGCTGTCCCGACATAGCGAAATCCCTGATACGCATCGCCCAGGGCAGCGGGCACCGCCCGCTCGACGCGGGCATCGTCTTGCAACTGCTCGTAGACCGTATAGGGAATATTTGGCGTCGCCACATCCAGGCGAAAGATCGTCCCCATGCACGAGCTGGGTCGGACTACTCTTGGCGCCAATAATCAGGCTGTAATCGGTCGTGCCGGCAATGAAGCCTGGCACGGATGCCACGCGTCAGGAGAAAGGTAGCTAGGATCAGGCTGACGCCTAAGGCCACCGAGACAGCGGTCAGCACACTCGCCAGCAGGCGTCCACCACAGGTATTTCCAGGCGATAGTCCAGAGACTCATGCGCGCTCCCCATCGTCTGGTCGGCCAGTGGCACGGTTGATCTCCCGCATGTCCAGTACCTGATCGGCTTCCTGCAAGTGCGGCGGTATCATGGGCCACAATGAGCACGGTCGTGGCCCGCTCGCGGCAGAGGCTGCGCAAGGCCAGCAGCACCACCTGGGCCGTGGCTGCGTCCAGGCTGGCGCAGGGCTCATCGGCGAGCAGCACGGGCGGATCATTGGCCAGAGCGCGTGCCATAGCCACGCGCTGCTGCTCGCCCCGCGAGAGCTGCGCCGGTCTGTGGGAGAGACGCGTCTTGAGGCCAAGTTGGGAGAGGAGATCACCGGCCCGCTGGCGTTGCGCACGCCTCGGGATGGCATTGGCGAAGCGCATGGCGAGCATGACGTTCTCCAGGGCCGTGAACGGAGCCAGTAAGTTAAAGGTCTGGAAGACATACCCGATATGGGCGGCGCGAAAACGGTCACGCTGCGGCTCTGGGAGGGGCACCAGGTCTGTCCCGTTGACCTGGAGACGACCAGAGGTGGGCAAGGCAATGCCAGCAATGAGGTTCAGCAGGGTGGTTTTCCCGAACCGCTGGGACCTTTGAGGACTGTGTGACTCCCCATCGGCAACACCAGGAGGTGACGTTGAGCACCTCCAGGGCGTGGCCATGGCCGAGTGGAAAGGATTTCTTCACGTCTTGCAGAAGCACTGCCGGTGGAGACTGTTCCATACTACGACCTGTAAGGCTTGTGGCCGGTGCGACATCAGCCTGTCACACCAGCCCTCTGCCTCTATGCAGTGGCCGTTCATCAGCGAATAGCAATGGGATTCACTGGTACGCCAATGCCACCCCGCAACAGCAGCGGACCAAGCACGAAGAGAAACTCATAGGCCTGGTCCTTCGCCAACTCATCCAGGTTGAGAATCTCCATGATGTAGGCGCCACGGTTCCAGAGAAAATCGGGGTGCAGTGGCCCGGTGGCATAGCCCCAAAGGCCTTGCGGACATATTGTGGGTTGCCGAACCCCATTCGACCGCTCCGTTATCCGCGCCGAGCGGCCACAATATCCATCTCATTGAAGAAGGCCAGGCAATCCGCCCCGACGCCTGGTTGGGCTTGATGCCACTTGGTATGGGCCGGATCAACCTTCCCGTCTGGGCCTGGCTCGTCCCACATCTTCCGCCAACCCGTCCGCACCAGCAGGATATCGCCCTTTTGGATCTCTACCTTCTGCGCTTTCGCAGTATTCTGGAGATCTTCTAATGAGATCCAATACCCGCTGGGCAAGGGATCCGTGCCCTTGTACTTGGCGACATCGAGCAAGACCCCGCGCCCGACCATCGACCTGACACTCGCCGCATCACCTTGCACCGTGCCATCCGGTCGCGGCGGTGGCGCATTGTTGTATATGCTGTTTTCCCGATACACATGGGAAAAGGTGTCCAGATGCGAGCCCGTATGGTTATGCATGAAGGTAAAACTGGCCGCACCCTGACCGCGCTTCGGGTCGAACTCCCCAGACTTCGCGGTGCGATCATACCCATCGCGCTCCTGGATGATTTGGATGCCGATGCGCGTTGGGGTAATGATCCGGGGCACATCGTTATGCAGCTCCTCCCCCAGGGCGTACTACTTTGCCTCTGCTTCACTAATCCGCGTAGCTTTGACGACCATCTCAGGCGTGATGACATTGAGCATGCCGCGCTTGTCTTCCTCGCCCCAGCGCCCCCAGTTCCCACGGGCACCCCACTTGCCTTTGACAGTCCAGGGGCGGGTTCGTTCGCCAGTTTGTCGTCCAGCGGGTACTGGGGCGCTGGTTGCTGCGCACTGGCTCCCCCAGCAGCCAGAGTACCCCGAGCACCAGGCTGACGACGCCGACAAATCAGAGAGGTGAATGATCGCTTCATAGCTGCCTCCTTTCAACAGGTAGCGTGCAGGGAGGGTAGCTGGCACCCTGCTGTCGCTCTCTCCCCGCACAGAGAGGAACTCGATCGCCTTGACGGTTTAGTGATGACAGGGACTTGCCCGTGGGCTGACCCTACCATGACACCTATAGCCTGTCAATACGCTTGCCGTGGGGCACGAAGAGGCATCAAGTCATCTCTCCCGATGCGGCGGCTTGGGCCTGATGCGGCAGGCGACCAGCCCTCCTCTCGTCAGTGGTAAGTATTTTGAGAAACAAGCGTAACTTGGTATAGCAATGGCGGCCAGCCACACACGCTGCTTTCATCTGGCCGCTGCCTACAGCGCCGCCCTAGCGAGCGAGAGCTGTCTGGAAGCACGAGGGCTCAAGAGGGGAATACACGCACGATGCACTTGCAGTGGCATGGATCACGTGGGAGCTACGAGGCCAGTTTTGCGTGCGGTGGCGCGTGTTGTTGGCCTTGACTTTAGTCCACCGGCGCCACCGGCCGAGGACGCCGAGAGATTCTCAAGCAAGCGCTGCAGACGATGCGCCAGGAGTTCGAGTCGATGAAGCTAGCAGTACGAGCGCCGGCTGCAGGACCTGGAGCTTTTATCGATCCAGCATCTCGACGCGCAGCCTGGTCGCCACCGCCCGCTCCGGTTCCGACCCCGGTTAAAGTGTCAGCACCGCCCCAGGCCCAGAAAGGTCCGCCCCTCAGGGAGCGCGCTGACGCCACGGCAGCCTTCGCCACCGCCCAGCCTGGCCGGAGCTCTTCGATCTGGGCGTGACTGGCGACTTCCTGTGACCGATTTTACCTCAGCGGACCAGGAGCGACGCGCCATGACAGACAGTTCAACGGGCGTGAGAACCGTCTGTTCCCACGCGACGCCGAACTGGCGATGTTCGGCCGCCGATCCATGCCAGCGCCGCCGATCAAGATCACGGGCGCTGAGCAGCCCGCCGCAGACCATCACGCGCGTGAGACTGAAATCACGGTCAAGCTGGAAACAGCGTACATGACGCTCCTGACGCTGCCCTACGGGACTACCGCCCGATTGGGCCTGATGTGCGCCCGCGCTTTGGCACCCTTAACACCGTCGATTTGAGTGACGACCTTCCCAGGTCGACCGGCCTCTGACGTGCTCAGGCAACCCTTCGGTGAAGAGCAACCTGCACGAGAAGGGCCTGGAGGCGGTGTGGCTCCCGCCGGACGCCCTTGTACGCAGAGGTGTCACTGGGCTGTCTTCAATGGCGACAACGAGGTTGCCTTTGGCCGCGGGAGTCTCCGCGACCCCCTGGTGCTCAGCCGCCTTACGCGATGTCTTTTCGAGCTTCCGAGGAGTGGCGCGGGCTCCAGGTGGTCCCTCCGGCGGCACCGGCGTGCACGGCTGACAAACAACCGACGTGTAACACTATTGCCGCGGCATTGGCCTCCGAGCACAAACGCGCCCCTGGTCGGCTACGTTTTCCGGTGGTCGCGCTCGCCGTGGTGAGGCGATCTGCGGCCACTATACCATGCGGGACGCCAGTGGAGAGCGCAGCGCGCGTTGGCTGGAGGCCGGCGCTTTAAACTCTACGGCCAGTATGACTGGACCAACCGGTGGCCGCCGGCTTGCGCTACGACTGGACCGAGCTGCTGGCTGACCGCAGGGTCACCTGCGCCCCTCGCCCTGCCACCTGAGCTCTTCGGCCATCCGAGCTCCCTCCCTGCTTCCGCATTGCAGGGTGCGAGTAGCGCTGCGGAGTCGGCCTGCTCGCTCGTGATGCCAGTGAACTCTTCCTCCAGGGCACCTTCATCAGCGGGTGCACATCCCACCGAGCGCTTCTGATGCGGAGGGTGATGATTTGCCACGTGCTGCGCTTCACGCAGCCGCTGTGTCCCTTCGCCATGCTAGCGTATGCGCCGTCCTCGGGGCAGCGAGGCTGCGCGCGGTAGCCACATTGCCCGATCTCTGTGGGCGCTTACTCCTCGCTGTCACTGGGGATTTGGTCAGCGTGGAGCTGGCCACACTCGGCGTTCGGTCAGAACCCCCGCCGAGACATGGAGACCTGCGGCCTCAGCCAGATCCTCCTCGTCAAGCTGCGCTGATATGTCCTCGTCCGCAACGGCCTCGAAGAGGATGCTCTGGATCGATCCCATTGTCGAAAGTGCCGGCAACCCCAAGCTCCTACGCGGCTCACCCAACGTCATCGAGGCGGGGCGCGCGGGATCGCGGTGTGCGCAAAGGTGCCCGCCGGCCCTGCAAACGACCGGTCAGCTGGGCGATCGTCCATCCGCTCGGCAGCCCGGCACTAACACGCTCGACCCGGCCAACATTCCGACCGTCTACCGGCAATATCGCTGTCGGACTTGCCCAGATGTTCCTCTGCGCTGGCTCCACAGTTCGAGGCCAACCGGCAGGCGTTTCTGAGCGCCCCGCCGCCGCCGCCCGCCGCTGGGAAGGTCGAACACTCACGCCCTACCGTGGGGCCAAGATCGTCAGCTATCACGATAGCTGGCCGTACTTCTATCCCTGCGTCCGGGCTCGCTTGAGGGGGATCATCGAGGATCGGCCAGGGATTCCCCCGTCGCCGCAGCATCTCGCCTCGCTGATCCAGCAGATGAAGGCAGAGAAGGTAAAAGTGATCCTGTTGGAGACCCGGTACCCGGCAGACGTGGCGAAGCTCGTGGCGCGTGAGAGTGGTGCAAAGGTCCTCGCTCGCAGGCCGCAGACGCCGGGTGCAGTACAGGGGACGGAAGACTACGTCGCGCATCGGTCGCTCACTCACCTCGTGACCGCGGTAGCCAACGCCCTCCAATAGCGAGGACACCCACGCTGACTGCGCTCGCCAGCTTGTTGTGGCCCCCGTTGCTCGCCTGTCTTATCCTGACGTTCATCCATGGCTACCCCCGGCCTGCACGCTCGCACGCGAAGTCATTTTGTCGCATCGCCCTGGCGCAGGTGGCAGCCCTTGGCACGACAGTGGCGTTTTCTTCGGCTACGACCTGGACAGCGCCATGGCATACGGGACGTCACTGGTCACGCTGGCGGGTGCGGCGATCTTGGCGGGCACACGGATGCGCGAGCGGCATGTCTCGCAGGAAGCGGTAATCGGCGTGGTCTACGCCGTCTCGGCGGCGGCCGCCATTCTGCGTGCCGTAGACCGTGCCCCCACGGTGTCGAGCACATCAAGGCGATGCTCGTCGGCAGCCTGCTCACGGTGACGCCGGTGCAGGTCGCGAAAACAGCCGGGCTCTATGGCGCGGTCGGGCTCTGCCACTGGTGGGCGCGCCGGCCCCATCCTCATCTCGACCGATCCGGCTGCGGCGTATGCCCGTGGCTTGCGGTGCGCTGGTGGGACTTTCTCTTCTATGCCTCATTCGGTGTGGTGGTAACAAGCTCGGTACGGATCGCCGGGGTCCTCCTGGTGTTCGCCTACCTGATCGTTCCTGGCCTCGGCCGGCATGGCCTGGGGCGCAGTGGCGGGCGCGGCTGCTGTTTGGCTGGAGCCTGGCCGATGCGTGAGCTTGGCCGGGATCGTCATCTCGGCCACTTTGGATAGCCTCGACTGGGGCGACAATCGTGTGCGTCTTCGGTCTGGCCCCGGTAGCTGCCTGATAGTGGCCGCATGGAAGCGTCCGGCCCACAGGCTAGACCAAACGATGCGTCAGAGGACAGGCGCACTGCCGGTGGAGACGGTTCCATACGACGACCTGTAAGGCTTGGGCTGGTGCGACATCCGCCTGTCACACCAGCCCTCTGTCTACGTGCAGCGGCCGTCCTCAGCGAATGGCGATGGGGTTCACCGGTACGCCAATGCCACCCCGCAACAGTAGCAGGCCGAAGCACAAAGAGAAACTCATAGGCCTGGTCCTTCGCCAAGTCGTCCAGATTGAGAATTTCTCGATGAGATAGGCGCCGCGATTCCAGAGAGAATCAACGTGCAACGGCAGTCCCGAAAACCACCAAAGGCTTTCCTGGTGTAGTTTGGCCTGACTGGAAAGCCCCACTCCACCGCGGCGTTATCCGCACCGATGATCACAATGTCCATCTCGTTGAAAAACGCTACGCAATCCGGGCCCAATCCCCGGCTGCGGCTGGTGCCACTTGCTATGCGCCAGATCCAACGCGTCCGTCTGTACCCGGCTCATCCCACATCTTCCGCCAGCCAGTGCGAATGAGTAAAACATCACCTTTTGGATCTCCACCTTTTGCGCTTTCGCCGTGTTCTGGAGGTCTTCCAGACTGATCCAGTAATCGCTTGGGAGTGGATCCTGTCCCTTGTACTTCGCAACATCGAGCAGTGACCCCACGCCCGACGATAGACTTGACGCTCGCCGCATCACCGTGCACTGTGCCATCCGGGCGTGGTGGCGGGGCGTTGTTGTACAGACTGTTTTCCCGGTAAACGTGGGAGAACGTATCGAGATGCGTGCCAGTATGGTTGTGCATGACGGTAAAACTGGCCGCACCCTGGTTCTCTCTTGGGATCGAATTCCCCGGCTTCGTAACACGATCGTACCCATCACGCTCTTGAATAATCTGTGGGCCGAAGCGAGCCGGGGTGATGAAAGCGGGCCACATCGCTGTGCATCTCCTCGCCCAGAGGATACACTTTCCCCTGCTTGATCAAGCCCGCCGCTTTGACGATCATCTCAGGGGTGATAGCGTTGATCATACCCCGCTTGTCTTCCTCACCCCAGCGCCCCCAGTTCCCCCGCGCACCCCACTTGCCTTTGGCAGTCCAGGGGAGCAGGTTCGTTGGCGAGTTTGTCGTCGAGAGGATACGTCGGGGCTGGTTGCTGCGCCCTGGCGACTCCCAGTAGCCAGACCGCCACGAGTATCAGGCTTCCCATCCCTACCAACAGCGATGTGCGTGCGCGTCGCATAAGCATCCTCCTTTCCACATGTTTAGAGAGGCGTCGTGGACCGCGTCTCTCTCTGGAATGTGCCGTGCGCTGACGCTATCATGATGCCTATAGACCTGTCAATGTGCTGCACAGGTGCCAAAATGGAGCGTCTCCATGGTGTCCAATGGAGGAGAAGATGACACGCCTACGCTGTACGAGTATGGCTCTATGCCTCGTGCTCTTGCTGAGTCTGAGCTGCTGGGCACACCTCTGGGGCCACCACAGCGCCGGCTACGCCACCTAAGACGATCCTCGCTCGATGTCCAGGGCACAGATGTGCGGGATGTGTTGCGGTTGCTGGCAGAGACCGGGGGTATCAATATCCTGGCGAGTGGCGAGGTGCAAGGCAGCATTACGGTACGTCTCGTCGATGTCCCGTGGGAGCAGGCGCTCGAGGTGGTCCTCAAACTCACCGGGTTAGCGCAGGAACGCCAGGGGAATGTCATTCTTGTGGCGCCAGCCGAACGTTTTCGTAGCGCCCGCCAGGAGCGTGTGCAGGCCCGGCAGGCGGCAGCCCAAACCGAGCCGAAAATCACCCACGTGGTGCCGCTCAATTACGCCAACGCGACTCAGCTCAAAGCCACCCTGGAAAAACTCCTGGGAGCGTGCGCCAGCATCGCTGTGGATGGTCGGACGAACACCTTGATCCTCAGCGGCACGCCCGCATGCTTACGCGTATGGGAGGGAGCGCGCTAGGACGGCTCCCCTCCGCACCGGCCTGGTGCCCTACGCCGATGCTCTCTCTGGGACTCCTCCGGCTCAATAGCCAGGAGGAGTTTTTCCCCATGGCGCAGCACCGTCAACGCGGCGTGCACATGCACTTGCTCGTCCGTCAAGAACCGATGCAGCGCATCGATGCTCGCAATCGGCTGGCTGCCATACGCAATGATGACATCGCCTTCCAGAACCCCAGCGCGCTGGGCCGGACTGTGGGGTTCAATGGCCACCACCAGGACCCCACTCGTGACTGCTAAGTGCTGCAGACGCACGAGGCGACGCGGTAGCGTCACGTTTTGCCCGCCCACCCCGATATAGCTGCGCCGGATTCTACCGTCTTTGATGAGGCGACCGGCCACAAAGATGGCGGTGTTCATCGCGATGGCGAAACAGAGGCCCCTGGGCCTGCAGGATGACCGCAGTGTTGATGCCAATCACCTTGCCCTGTGCGGTCACCAGGGGACCACCCGAGTTCCCGGGTTGAGAGCAGCGTCGGTCTGAATAATATCATCGATAAGCCTTCCCCCGCTGGACCGTAGCGACCGTCCTAGCGCGCTCACCACCCCAGCCGTCACCGTGCATTGAAAACCGTATGGATTGCCAATCGCAATGACTAATTGCCCTACCCGTACAGTCTGCGAATCCCCGAGCTGCGCTGGGACAAGCTGTGATGCGCTGATCCGCACGACTGCCAGGTCAGTCTCCGGGTCATCGCCGACCAGGTCCGCTGGCACACGGCGCCCATCGGCCAGGGTGACGTCGAGACGACTGGCATGGTGCACCACGTGGCTATTGGTGAGGATGAAGCCGTCCGGCGTGAAGATAAAGCCGGAACCAGTGCTGTGCATCTCCGCGGCCGAGCGCCGATCGGTGGCGTGGCTACGGGTAGACTGTCTGAACCCTTCGATATTGACCACTGAGGGGCTCACCTGTTCCACAGCGCTGATCACGGCGCGCGAGTACGCGTCAAGCAGCGCTGCGTCGGTAGGCTCATGGAGAGGGGGATGCATGCCTTCTGGGGCAAATCCCTCCTGAGATACCAACTGGAGCATGCGTTGCATGATTTTCCTCCTGAGCTACGGGCGCTCACCGATGACGATGGACCGTTCCTGGACCTCGCCACCGCGCACTATGCGTACGAGCACGGTGGTGCCGATGCGCTCCGTGCTCAGACACGCGAGCAGGTCATCAGGGTAGCGTAGCGGTATGCCATCCAGGGCAATCAGGGTATCTCCAAGGAGGAATCCACCCTGCTCAGCGGGGCTATTGGACTCGACCGTGATCAGGAGCAAAGCGGTTTCCTGCTCCAGCCGCTCTATGAGTACGGCTGGCAGACGCACTGGTTGGGTGCTTACCCCCAGGTATCCCCGGCGTACCCTGCCGTGGGCGAGCAGCATGTCGGCCACCCGACGCAGGGTCGCAAAGGGTATAGTCAGGCTCCGGTCTCGCAACAGCGCCGAGGTATTCAGCCCCAGCACCTGTCCGCTCATACTCACCAGGGCTCCCCAGAAAACCCGGGGTACATCATCACATCCGTCTGCACATAGCGCTCAACCAGGCCCCCGGACGGCGTGCGCCAGCTCTCTCCGAGCGTACTGACGATGCCGAGCGTGGCCTGTACGCGCTGGCCAGGGCGTCCCAGAGCCAGCACCAGATGCCCCACGTCCAGGGTCTCAGCCTCAGCCCAGGCTGGCGGCTCTAGCTCGGCGCTCGCGGCGCGCAGCACCGCGAGGTCGGTGGGGGCATCGCGGCCAACCAGCGTGGCGGCAACCGTCTGCCCGCTGTGGAGACCTATGTGTATGTTATCGTCCTGCTCGATAACGTGATGGGTCGTGACAATGATCCCATCGCGTGACCACACGACACCACTCGCCTGGCAGACGGCGCCGGGCTTCGACGCGCACGATACTTGGACTCACTGTCGCGACGGTGGTGGCCAGAGCATCGGAAACTTGCTGTAAGACTGCTGTCATGGGGTACGCTCCTCTCTCTACACGTACAATTCGCTCACTGCGCTTAAACATACCCTCGTCATAGATGACGCACATCGCCCAGGTGGGGAGGAAGGGACCTGGAAAAACGGCTAGGTTAGAGGAGGAGTAATCCCAGACGCGTGGCCCGCACGACCGCTTCAGTGCGGCTCTGGGCCCCCAGTTTGCTCAGGATGGCATTCACATGAAACTTGACGGTATGCTCGCTAATGTGCAGGCGGTCGGCAATCGTCTTGTTGGGGAGCCCCTCAGCGAGCAGTTGTAAGACCTCCTGTTCGCGAGGTGTCAACGCTTCGGCAGAGGACATGAGCGGTGGCTGCCTGGCCGGGAGGAGGCCAGAGACCAGCACGGCATCGCATACCACCAGCCCCCGCGCCACCGCCGGCAAGGCCAGGGCGAAGGTCGCTGCGTCCACATCGCGGAGCAAGAGGCCACGCACCCCAGAGGCCCAGACCAGCGCGGCATACCGCTCATCGGGGAGCAAAGCCACGACCGGCTGGCCGGTGTCCCGCACCTCCGCGAGATGCTCCAGACCAGTAGGCGCGTCAGCCGGCCCCGGCGTTGGCTCCCAGCCGAGATCCCACACCACCACGTCCGGCTGGTAAAGACGTAGCCCGGCCAGGACATCAGCCTGTGCAGCCATTTGCCCCACCACGCTACAGCCCGGCTGCTGGGTCAATAGCGTGGCCAGTCCGGCGCGTGCCAATGGGTCATCTGCGACAATCAAGACCCGCAGGTCAGGCATACAATGTTCCTTGTGCTTCGTGTGCTGTATGATGATACTGTACCAGCCCTGGCAAGCGTTGTATGCCCTTTTGCCATGCGGCGCTATATGTGTAACATTACTCGACACTTCAGGAACCTTGAGGCTCATGTACAATAGGAGGGAGCTATGGCCGACCAACCCTTTCTGACAGACATCCAGACGCTGCGCGCCCGTGCCCGCCAACATATTGAGAGTGGGGCCGTGACACCCGGTTACCGTGCACACCGCGAAACGGTCATCCAACTCTTGAACGAGGCATTAGCCACGGAGATTGTCTGTGTGCTGCGTTACAAGCGCCACTACTTCATGGCAACAGGTATCAATGCCCAGAGCGTGGCCCAGGAATTCTTACAGCATGCCAACGATGAACAGTTGCATGCCGATCAGATCGCCCAACGCATCGTGCAGCTCGGCGGGAAGCCCAACTTTTCTCCCGACGGACTCACGACCCGGAGTCACTCCGAGTATGTGGAAGGGGAGTCGCTGGTCGACATGATCAAAGAGGACCTGGTCGCTGAGCGCATCGCCATCGATAGCTACCGCGATATGATCAATTACTTTGGCAACGACGATCCTACAACCCGACGTCTGATGGAGACTATCCTCGCCATGGAGGAAGAACATGCCGATGATCTCGTGAGCCTCCTTGAGGAATTCGGTGCGTAGGATAGTTGACATTTCCCCATTGCCTCCAGGATACAGTACAATAGCGATTATAGGGAATGTCGGCGCATGGCTCAGGAGAGTATGCCCATAAGAAACTAGGGCATTATCGGAACGCCTTACTTTTCTCTCATGACACAGGGAAGGGACATCAAGGAGGGGCACCGGTGACCTTTGACGAGACCCTGGCGCGTGTGCTTGAGGTCCTCCAGCGCGAGGGACGGGTGTCATACCGAGCGCTCAGGAGACGCTTCTGACCTGGACGAGGAGTATCTCGAAGACCTGAAGGCCGAAATCATCCAGGCTAAAAAGCTGGCGGCAGACGAAGATGGAGCGGTGTTAGTGTGGATTGGGGATACTGCCCCAGCCTCCGTCCCCATGCCAACACAAGAGCGCATGCCACTGGCATACACACCTCGTTATCTGGCCGAAAAATTCTCACCTCCCGGGCGGCGCTCACCGGCGAGCGCAAACAGGTCACGGTGCTCTTCTGCGATCTGGCGAACTCCACGGCCCTGGCAGAGCATCTGGGGCCTGAGGCCATGCATACCTTGCTGCATCACTTTTTTGAGCTGGCGCTCCACAGAAGTGCACCGCTACGAGGGCACGGTCAATCAATTCCTCGGCGACGGGTTTATGGCGCTGTTTGGGGCGCCGGTGGCCCACGAGGACCATGCCCGGCGGGCCGTCCTGGCCGCCCTGGGCTCCACAGGAGTCTGCGCGGCGGAGGTAACCAGGCCATGCCAGGACTCCCGCCAGGAGAGGAGCTGACCGTCCGCATGGGCCTCAACACTGGCCTGGTGGTGGTCGGCAGCATCGGAGACAATCTGCGTATGGACTACACCGCGGTGGGGGACACAACCAACCTGGCCGCCAGGCTCCAGCAAGTGGCTGAGCCCGATACCATCCTGATCAGCGAGACCACACAGCGGCTGGTGCAGGGCGCTATCCGTCTGGAGGCGTTACCAGCGATCCAGGTCAAAGGGAAAGCTGAGCCAGTCATGCGCTATAAAGTCCTGGGCCTCGGGCCAAGGCGTGCGCCACTGGCCGGGCGGGAGGAGCGGGCCTTGAGCCCGTTCGTGGGCCGGGAGCGTGAGCTTACTACCCTTGAGGAACTGCTGGTGCAGGTCGAAGGCGGGCATGGGCAGGTGGTAGGGGTTGTCGGGGAGGCTGGGGTCGGCAAATCCCGCTTGCTCTACGAGTTCCGGCAGCGGTTAGCGGGAAAACGGATGACGTATCTGGAAGGGCGCTGCCTCTCCTACGGCAGCGCCATGCCCTATCACCCGATTATCGACATCATCCGGCATAACTGCGGGATTGCCGATACCGACGACGCAGCGCTCATCCGCGAGAAGGTACACTTTGGTCTCCAGGAAGTCGGTGTGGACCCTGAGGACGCAGCTCCTTATCTGCTGCAACTCATGGGGGTGAAAGAGGGCACCGAGCGGCTGACGGTATTGAGCCCCGAGGCAATCAAGACCAGGACGTTTGCGACCCTCAGGCAGATGAGCCTGAATGGCAGTCGGCAGCGCACCCTCATCTTTGAGGTGGAGGATCTGCACTGGATCGACAAGACATCGGAAGAGTACCTGGCATCGCTCGTCGAGAGTCTGCCCGGTACTGCTATTTTGCTGCTGTGCACGTATCGGCCTGGGTATCGGCCATCCTGGCTGGAGAAGTCCTATGCTACCCAGCTGGCGCTGCACCCACTCCCGTCCCAGGACAGTCACGCTGTGGTGGCCTCGACCCTAGCAGCGTGCCCAGGTTCCCGAGACTCTCACACAGCTCATCCTGGCCAAAGCGGAAGGCAATCCCTTCTTTCTGGAAGAGCTAACCCGGGCGGTGCTGGAACGCGCCGACGTGCTGGCGGAGGTGGCCGTGCCCGATACCATCCAGGGCGTGCTCATGGCCCGTATTGATCGCTTGCCAGAGGAAAGCAAGCGGCTCTTGCAAACTGCCGCGGTCCTGGGCCGGGAGTTTACCTTACCGCTTCTCAGCAGGCTCTGGGAGGAGCCAGGCACTCTGGAACCGCGTCTCCAGGAACTCAAGCGGCTGGAGTTTCTCTACGAGCGGAGCAGTGCTGAGGAACCCGTGTACGTCTTCAAACACGCCCTGACTCAGGACGTGGCCTACGAGAGCCTCATTACCACCCAGCGACGGGTCCTGCATGCGGCAGCAGGGCAGGCCTTGGAAGCGCTCTATGCCGATCGTCTGGAGGAAGTGTATGATCGCCTGGCGCATCATTATGCGCGGACGGACGAGGCGGGCAAAGCCGTCGAGTACCTGACGCGCTTTGCCGAGAAAGCCGCTCGCAGCTACGCCCATGCGGAGGCCGTCACGGCCCTGCAGGAAGCCCTTCGGGCATATCGAGCGCCTGCCGGCTGCGGCACGCGACCACTCGCGTGTTGGATATCGTTCTCCGCCTCGCCCACTCCCTCCATTTCCTGGGCCGCTTCCAAGATACCCTGGAACTGCTCCTGCCGCAGCAGGCTCGGGTCGACAACTTCAGGAGCCGGTGCTCACGCCGGCCCGTATTATTTCTGGTGCGCTCACACCTACAACTATCTGGGGGATCAGGAGCAGGCGGCGCAGAGCGCCCAGCGCGCTCTGGAGGAAGGGAGGCGCTGTAGGGATGACGCCACTATGGGCAAGACGTATTACGTGCTGGCGCGGCATGGGTTACTGGTCTGGACCAACATCTGGGCGGGATCGAGCATGGCCAACAAGCCGTATCTCTCTTGGAGTGCACCCCAGAGCGCTGGTGGCTCGGCCAGGCACATTGGACAGTGGCCATTAATTATTACTTCATGGGAGCATTCGCCCAGGCGCTGGAGGCTGCGGCGCAGGCTCATGCCCTCGGCGAAGCGCTGGGAGATCCCCGCCTCCAGTCCTATGCGGCATGGACCATGGGGCTGATCGAGGCGACGCGAGGCGAAATGGAGGCGGGCATCGCTGCATGTCACCGCAGCGTTGCAGCATGCTCCAGACCCTCTCAACACTGCAGTGGCGCTGGGATTCCTGGGGCACGCCTATCTGGAAAACGGCGATACCGCGGCGGCAACCTCTGCGCTTGAACAGGCGGTCCAGCACATGAGTCGGTTTCGGTTCCGGCAGCTCCACGGCTGGTACCTGGCCTTTCTCGGGGAAGCTTATCTCTTGAGCGGCCAGCTCGACCAGGCGCGAGCCTCAGTCCTCCAGGGGTTAGAGATCACCAGGGATTGCCGGTATCAGCACGGCATTGGCTGGGCTCAGCGTGCCCTCGGCCGCATTGCCCAGGTGAGCGGCGCTCTGGCAGAGGCTGAGACTCATTGCATGGCGGCGCTGCAGACCTTTGCCTCGACCCAAGGGAACTTCGAGGTCGGGCGCACCCATCTGGCTCTCCGCCGAACTCGCCCACGCGCAAAGGAAACCGAGACGCCGCCGCAGCGCATGCAAACAATGCCCATGCGCTATTTATGGCCCTGAAGACCCCCAGGTATGTGGAGCGGACGCAGCAGTTCGCTAGCGAGTGTGGGCTCGTGCTCTCCAGTGTAGATGCCCACTGCATCCCAGGAACAGCGTAATTCTGAGACTAGAATGTCAAACCATAATACTCAAACGTCAATCGGATGAGTATATTACGCGTCACCTCACCAGTGCGAGTTCGACTTGCCAAGCGCTTTTTGACACTCACTATCACTCCCCGCATGAATCACGCCACGTCACGACAAGGATGCAGAACAACAGCCGAAAAATATCATCTGGATAGGCCTACATGGAATATAAAGCTCGAGCTAACGGGGATTTGATCTTGCTATACGTAAGAGCACATTCTACGCCATGCGACAGAGCGGTACCAAGTGATGGCGAAGACCCTTAGCGTCTTGTCGTCATTGGCCGCCATCGCCGCGCCCTAGTCCTCATGGCTTATAGAAGAGAGGATACCGAGACGATGACCCCTGTGACGGTTCATGAGACCTCTCGTCACCAGATACGCTTGCGCCTCAAGACAGGAGATTGGTATATGCCTAAGCCGCGCCTGATGTATTTCCCCGACAAAGACATCCTCTATCTGTGGTTTGCGGATGGGAAGGAGCGCGCTAGCGTCGAACTCCGTCCCAATGTGACGGCTGAGTATGATGCCAAAGGCGCCCTCCTCGGCATTGGAAATGCTGGACGCAAGCCCGTTTGTGCATGATCTGCTCCTGCCCTTGCTCGAGGCCGCCCAGACATCTACGCTGCCGAGACTGCCTGGAACCGGAGGTCCGACCAGGACAAGACAGAGGTAAGCAATGATGAAAGCGCTTGAGTGAATGCGCGAGGTTAATGCAAAGCACCTGCTTCAGGCCCAAGCCCCAGAAGCCCTGCAGCCTCGGATCGGTGCGCGTATCATTGTGTTGATCCCAGACGAGGAGGATGCGGGTGAGGCCTGGATGCCAACACATTACACGCGAGTGGGCGACAGAATTGAGCGATCCACGTGAGGATATCTATACCCTAGAGGATGGAAAGCCCTCTCGATGCAGCGCGGTAAAATTTACCTGGCAGGTGCTCATTTGGTGACGTACCAGGGTTGCATCTCTGGCTGTAGATGCTATAGCCGCTCAAGCCTGATATGGCAGCGGATCGCTTGCCCTGGTATGTGCTGGTATGGGCTCTTCCACATGTACAGCATTGCCTGTGAGCCCATCGTTCGATGAGCACAGACGGCTTGCCCGGCACCGTGGGCAGGTCATTAGCCAGTAATTGGGCTACGACTGCGTTGTCTGTCACTGTCTCCTGACCTTCGGCTATGCCTCCCTGGAGAAAGATCGGCACCTCACCCGCCTCGGCAATGCGATTGCGCCCAATCGTCACCCGCACGCGATTGCGCTGCGCTGCATACCCGCCAAACCCTACTCCACCGATCACCCGTATGGCATGCCGGGGCGTGCCAGTAATGCGGTTGCCAATCACTGTGCCATCAAGCACGTTCTCTTCGGCTGGCCCTAAACCGCCAAACAGCACAATGCCCTCGCCGTTGTCCTGACAGTCGTTGTCCGCAATGTGCAGACGCAGATAGCTATCACGAATGAGCTGTGTCACCAGCGGGCGGGCCGCCTGGGCACCAATGGTCTGGGCGCCGTTGTGGCGGATGGTGTTATGACTCACGTCAATAGTGACGCGGTTGTGCGACGGGCCAAACGACCCGGCGATGGTCACGCCGCGTCGTTCGCTGGCCTCGATCGTGTTGTTGATGACCCGGGCGTGCATGGTCACACCGTCCGCTTCGTCAAAGAACACTACCAGCGCCAGGCCATCGGCAAAGGCACGCTGCATGGTGTTGCCAGCGATGACGAGGCTATTGGCGACGCCGCTTGTTCCCCTGCACAAAATGTGATGGCCTTGTCGGCCAGCGGCGGGGCGCGGTGTCACCGGGCGGAACTGCTTGGTGCCGTTATCGCTAAAGTGATTGTCCAGCACCACCGCTTCCTGTGGTCCAGAGAGCAGGAGGCCATGCTGACCGTGTTGCCGGATCTCATTCCGCATGATCAGCACCCGTGCGCCGGGCTGATTACTCGCGCCATTGCCGCCGCTGTTGGCGACCGTCAAGTCGCGCAGGGTCAGTGCCATCTCCTAATAAGATGAGGCTCTGCCCGGCTTGCACGGGACGAAAGGACGAGGTTCGTGGCCCCTTCCCCATCGATGATGCTCACGCCCTGCCCTGCCCCTGCCAGTGTCACGCCCGGTGGCACATACAAGGGAATTGCTCGCCTGTTGTCGACGGCGCATAGCGCCCCCGGCCCACCAGGACGGTGTCGCCAGCGGCGGCCTGCCGCAGCGCGGCACTGATCGAGGCACGAGCAGCCGTGGGCTCTGGCCGAGACATACAGCAGATGCGGCATGAGATGTGGCATAGCGTTTCCTTTCTTCAGCATGCAGACGCCACGGGCAACAGGCCAGCCGACGATGCAGCCTGGGATCGACATTGTAGAAGATACCATCCCATCGTCAAGCCAGACTGCCTGCGCACACAGGAAGTCTGGAAAACCGATGGCCTTGTATGCCCCTGCTGGTGTATAGTAGCTGCTGTGATCTCAATCACCACAGGGTAAGGCAGTGTGACGTTTCAGACGCCAATCTGCACCTGTGCCGATGAGCCGAGCACAGGGCGACGTCAGAAGGAGAGGGCTATGGCCACCGTGCTTCCAAAACTGGTCGGTGAACGCATCAAACGTCGCGAAGACCCAGCGCTCATTCAGGGGCTGGGAAGGTACGTCGATGATGTCCCCACGGTGGGCACGCTACATGCCGCCTTCTTTCGCAGCCCGTATGCCCATGCCCGCATCAAGAGCCTCAACGTCGAGGCGGCCAAAAACTACCCTGGCGTGGTCACTGTGCTGACCGGAGCCGACCTCCTCGGCAAGGTGGGGACGATCCCGTGCGGTGCGGCTGGACCAGGCATGAAGCTCCCGTGAACCATGCCCTGGCGGTGGGCAAAGTGGGGTTTGTTGGCCAGCCGGTGGCGGTGGTGGTGGCCAGCGATCCGTATGTCGCCGAGGATGCGGTCAATCTCATCGAGATGGACGTGGAGCATCCTCCCAGCCGGTGGTCGATCCAGAGCAGGCAGCCCAACCGGGTTCGCCCAGGGTGCACGACGAATTCGATGACAACATTATGTTTCGCGTCTTCGGCCCAGCGCCTGAGCCTGCCGCAAAACCCATAGGGCGTGACCGATGAGTGGTTCCGCCAGGCTGACAAGGTCGTGAGTCTCAAAATCACGCAGCAGCGCCTGGTGCCCATGTCGATGGAGCCACGTGGGGTCCTGGCCACGTATGACCGTGGACGCGGCAAGCTGACCGTGTGGATGTCCACGCAGATTCCACATTTGGTCCGCACCCTGCTGGCTGGTACGTTAAACATGCCGGAGCCCAAGATCCAGGTGATTGCGCCGGACGTTGGTGGCGGTTTTGGGTGCAAAATCCAGCTCTATCCCGAGGAGCTGGTGGTGCCCATACCTGTCCCGGCAGCTTGGCAAACCGGTGAAGTGGATCGAGAAGCGGCGCGAACATTTTACCTCGACTATCCACGGGCGTGGGCTGGTGGAATATTTTGACGCCGCGGTGAAAAATGATGGCACACTCCTCGCCGTCAAATGCAGAGCCTACTGCGACATGGGCGCCTATTTACAACTCCTCACCCCGGCGATTCCTGGGCTGGGGCTGATTCTCATGGCCGGGGCGTATGATGCCAAGGCGGTTGAGTACGAGCAGATTGCGGTGTTCACCAACAAGGTGGCCACCGATGCCTACCGCGGCGCTGGGCGGCCCGAAGCAGCGTATGCCATTGAGCGCTTGATGGACACCATCGCCCGTGAGCTCAATCTGGACCCGGCAGAAGTGCGGCGCAAGAATTTTATTAAAGATTTTGCCAAGCCGACGCCGGCCGGGCTCATGTACGATAGCGGCAACTATCCTATCGCACTCGACAAAGCCTTGCAGATTGTCGGCTATCAGGAACTGCGGGCGGAGCAGCAGCGTCTGCGCCAGCAGGGCCGCTATCTTGGCATCGGCATCTCGTCTTATATCGAGATCTGTGGCATTGGGCCGTCGTTCTTGATGCCGCCCTGGGTCGGTGGCTGGGAATCCTGCACCATTCGTGTCGAACCAACGGGCATGGTGAGCGTCCTCACCGGCGTGTCGCCGCACGGCCAGGGCAATGAGACGACGTTTGCCCAGATTGTCGCTGATGAACTGGGTGTCCCGATGGATCATATCGAGGTCATCCATGGCGATACCGATGTGGTGAGCTATGGCATTGGGACCTTTGGCAGCCGCAGTCTGGCGGTCGGCGGGGCGGCCGCATGCTGATGTCGGTGCAGAAGGTCAAGGACAAGGCCAAGCAGATCGCGGCGCACATGCTCGATGTGCAGCCAGAGGACGTGACCTACGCCGACGGCGAAATCTCTGTCACCTGCTGACCCCAACCGCAAGAAGACCCTTGCCGAAGTCGCCTTTACGGCCACGGATTTTAACTGGACGGCCATGGGTGGTGTGCCGGCGAATCTCGAACCTGGCCTGGAGGCCACGAGTCGCTTTGAGCCCGGCAATGCCACTTTCCCCTTCGGCACGCACATCTGTGTTGTCGAGGTCGACCTGACACCGGCGAATATGACATAAAACGGTTTTGTGGCCGTGGACGACTGCGGCAATGTCATTAATCCGCTCATCGTCGATGGCCAGGTACATGGGGGCGTGGCCCAGGGGCTGGCGCAGACGCTCTACGAAGAGGTGGTCTACGATGAGAATGGCCAGTTGCTCACCGGCAGCCTCATGGATTACGCCATGCCCAAGGCGCTCCATGGTGCCCAGCATGGAAACCGACCGCACCGTCACGCCGACGCCGGTCAATCCCATCGGCGCCAAAGGCTGTGGTGAAGCCGGGACCATCGGCTCTGGGCCAGCGGTGGCGAACGCGATCATCGACGCCCTGGCGCCATTTGGCGTGACGCATCTGGAGATGCCCTTTAAGCCAGAAAAGCTCTGGCGGCTCATCCAGGAGGCGAAAAGTAAGGCGAGAAGGACTGCCATGGAGGAGCTTGCTATGACCGGGCAGACTGCGGAGCTTCTCAGAGCGCAGAGAATTGGTGCCGTACCTAGGATGTGACCCTGCGGTACTCAGCCAGGCCCTGGCATGGCAGCAGCAGTTGGCTGCCCAAGGACGCCACAAACGGCTTGGCGAGACTCTTGCTTGAATTGCAGACTGGTGAGCCGTGACATCTCTGGGCAGCCCTGCAAGCGCAAAGGCTGGATCGTCTGCGCAGTTGTGCGGTCTTTGCTGGGCTGGATGCGCACGAACTCGACGACGCTCTGTGGGTTCGTCGAGGAGCGCAGCATTCCCGCGGGCGAAGAGTTCATCCGCCAGGATGACATAGGGGACCGCTGTTTCGTCCTGGCTTCCGGGCAAGCGGCGGTATTGCAGCGTGACGAGGACGACGAGATTGTGCTCTCCACGGTTGGCCCTGGAGAATGCCTCGGGGAGCTCGGATATTTTTCTGATGGGAGACGTTCTGCCTCGGTGCGGGCGCTCGAGGATCTGGAGGTCCTGGAGCTCTACTACACGGACCTGCAGCGCGCCTCTTGAAGTGACCCCGCGACTGGCCAAGAACTTTCTCGATCTGGTGAGCCAAACGCCTGCGTCGGACCAACTTCCACTTCCAGGAAGTGGTGCACCGTGCCCGCACTGTTGAACGCTCCCTGCAGAATCTCTCCAACTTCTTGGATATGTCGGAGATCCTGCACGCTCCGTATGAGCGTTGAAGGGACTGATTGAACGCGTCGTGCATACGGCCAGCAAGGTCATGCAGGCGGAGCGGGCGTCCTTGTTTCTCCTCGACGTGGCCGGCGGGAGGCTGTGGTCAAAAGTCGCTCAGGGAGAAGAAAGCCACGAGCTTCGCGTGCCACTTGGGTCAGGGATTGTCGGCTGGGTGGCACAGCACGACCAACTCGTCAACATCCCCGATGCCTACCAGGATCCGCGCTTTCATCCAGCGATCGATCGCCGCACAGGCTATCATACCCACTCCATATTATGTGGACCGGTGAAGAATCTCCAAGGGCGAGGTCATTGGCGTCGTGGAGGTCATCAACAAGCAAGGGGGGCGTTTACCAGGGAGGATGAAACGCTCTTCCGTGCCTTTACGTATCAGACCGCTATTGCCGTGGAGAATTTTCGCCTCTATCAAAGTATTGTCACCAGTCACGAGAAGATGGTTATCCTGCTGGACGTCGCCACCTCCATCACCCAGACACTGAACCTGGATGCCTTGATCGGCAAGGTGGTGGCCAAAATTTCTGAGGTGCTGCACGCGGAGCGCAGTTCGTTGCTTCTGCTTGACCCGCAAAACCGATGAGCTGTGGTCCAAACAAGCCGAGGGGACTGCAGGGATAGACATCCGCTTCCCGAGTACTGCAGGCCTGGCGGGCCATGTCGTGCAGTACTGGGCAGGTGTTAAACATCAGAGATGCCTATGCTGATCCGCGCTTCAACCCGGCTTTTGACCGGGTCACTGGCTTTCAGACGCGGAGTATGCTCTGTGCCCCAGTGCGCAATCGTGAGGGCAAGATCATCGGTGTGACGCAGGCGATGAACAAGGCAGGGGAGTGTTCGGACAAGAGGACGAAGATCTGCTCCAGGTCCTCTCTTCCCAGATTGCGGTTGCCCTCGAAAATGCCCAGCTGTACGAAGGGACAGTGACGCTGAATAACTACCTCGTGAGCATTGGCGAGAGCATCTCCAATGGGATCCTCACTCTGGACCAGGACCTATCACATAGTACGGGCCAATCGCGCCGTCCTGACGTTGTTTGAACAAGACATGGACAGTTCTGCAACACCAGGATATCCGCGACCTGTTTGGTCCTGACCAATGCGGACTATCACTGCACGATTGATCAGGTCTATGCGACGCACCGTGAGATAGTGGCCGCGGATGTGGATCTCGTCCTGGCAGGGCAAAACTGTCTCGCTCAATTTCCGGTGCTTGCCCTTGATCGATGCGAAGGACGCCTATCAGGGCCTGGTTTTAGCGTTTGAAGACATCAGCCGGGAAAAACGTATCGAAAAACACCCTCGATGCGCTACATGGCCCGGGATATTGTCGAAAAGGTCCTGGAAGATCCGACGCGTCAGGCCCTCGGTGGCATACGGAGCAAAGCCACCATCGTCTTCTCGGACATCCGCGGCTTTACCAGTATCACGGAAAGCCTGAGTGCTGAGCAGACCGTCGAATTCCTCAATGATTACTTCTCGCGTATGGTTGACGTGGTGTTTCAGCATCGCGGTGTGCTCGATAAATATATTGGCGATGCCATCATGGCCGTGTTTGGCGTGCCATACATCCAGGATGACGACGCCATACGGGCGGTCCGTGCCGCGCTCGACATGATGGGAGAACTGGCCCGGGCCAACGTCCGCCGGCATGCTGCATGGTCAGGCACCCGTGCATATCGGGATTGGCATCAGTACGGGTGAGGTCATCTCGGGCAATATCGGCTCGGAAAAGCGCATGGAATTTACGGCCATTGGGGATGATGTCAATGTCGCCTCGCGCCTTGAAGGGCTGAACAAGGTGTATGGGACAACCATCCTGATCAGCGAGTCGACCTACAGAGAAGTGGGCGAGCGCTTTGTGACCCGGCCGATTGATCGTGTCCTGGTACGCGGCAGACACCAGCCTACGCAGATCTACGAAGTGTTAGGGGAACAAGGGTATCGCCTGACACCGGCTGAGGCCTATTTCTGGAGGGGCTTGATGGCCTATCGGCGGCGTGATTTTGCCAAAGCGAGCGCAGTTGTTCAGCGAGAGGAGCGCCCAGCGACCGGCCGTGCCAGATCTTTCTGGCGCGCTGCCTCCACTTGCTTGAACAGCCGCCCAGGGCATGATTGGGATGGGGTATGGATATGGGACGAGAAGCACTGAGGAAGCGATATGCTGGCGCATGCGTTTACGCTGTACGATATGCTGGTCACGGAATGCCTCGATCTACGGTGAGCGCCCTGCGGTCATCCATGCGCCAGGGACGTCTCGACCTTCGTGACTTCCTGGCGCGCGTCGATGCCCTGGCCGCCGGGTTGGCAGCACTGCCATTGGTCAAGGGCGAGCGCCTCTGTATTCTGGCGCAGAATCATCCCGCCTACCTCGAGCTGTATGGAGCCTGCGCTCGACTGGGTGTGATCGCATACCCCATCAACTGGCGTCTGACGGCTGAGGAGATCAGGCGGATTGTGGAGCGGGCTGCCCCGCGTCTGCTGCTCGTCGATGATAGCACGCTGCCAGCTGTGGCCGATTGGCCGCAGCACCAGAGCGGATATCTGCCTCTTGGTACACCCTGGGCACCATGGAGGCGCCAGGCTTCATCCCTTTGAGACGCTGTACCGCGCGGCTGGTGGAGCTGGGAGCCTGTGTGGTGGCACCAGATGACCCGTTTGCGGTTATCTCCACCGCCGCAGTGGACATCGTGCCGCGTGGGGCGGTGCTGACGCACACCAACTTCCTCATGGCCAATCTCCAGACCATCGCCTGCATGGGCCTGACGGAGGCAGATGCGTCATCTCCTCGCCCTTACCTCTCATTTCACATCGCCGCCCTGGGCAGCGCTGACGACCATGCATGCCGGCGGTGCCAATGTCGTCGATGACGCGTTTTGATGCGCGCCAGGCGGTGCAACTTATCGATACACACCGCGTCACCTATATGACCAGTTTTCCCCCGTCCTTACCCAACTCCTGACGCTGCGGCGCAGATGGGCAGCAAGCTCGCCGAGTCTCAAGTACGTCCTCGGCCTGGAGGGACCAGACGCGATTGCCCGTCTGCACACGCAGCACGTCGGCCCAGTTCTGGACCGGGTTTGGTCAGACTGAGACGAGTGGTTTTGTGACGCTCCAGCGCGTCGGCAGACCATCCTGGCAGTGCTGGTAAGGTGACGCCCTTGTGCCAGATCGGCTGGTGGATGAAGCGGATCGAGATGTCCCCGTCGGCACACCAGGAGAAATTCTGGTGCGTGGCCCCGTCGTGTTTCAAGGCTACTTTGACCTACCTGACGTCACGGCTCAGACCTTCCGGCGGTGGCTGGCATCACACCGGCGACGTGGGTCGCTTTGACGCGGATGGTTACCTCTACTACGTGCAACGCAAACCGGAAAAGGCGCTTGATCAAACCTGGGGGTGAAAACGTCTATCCAGCAGAGGTGGAAGCAGTCATCATGGAGCTGGCGGGCGTCACTGGTGTCTGTGTATTCGGCGTGCCAGATGCCCAATGGGGAGAGGCCATTAAGGCCGTAGTGGAGGTGCCCGCCTCGCCAGGGCTCACGGCTGCTGCGGTGAGTGAGCTACGTTGGCAGGTCGCATCGCACGCCTACAAACGACCCAGGTGGGTCGAGTTTACGTACGTCTCTGCCGCGTAACACGGTGGGCATGGTGGATCGCGACACGGTACACTCTCTCTGGGGAAAACTCCCCGAGGGGTGACCACAGGCTTGTAACGGATGCTTGCCCGCGCCCTCTCATCTTGCTGAGTTGGGGTGAGGGTGTCCCAGCTATGAAAGAGAGAGGGTGATGACACTGAATTGTACGCCTGGCATCATCGTCCGGTCACCAGGTCCCAGTGGCCTGCTGAGCCGGTATGCTTGTGATGGTCTTCTGTCTCCTGTTGGTCGTTGTTGCTCCGCAGCATGGCGACTGCAGCAGAGTCTCCATCTCCGCGTCATGACCTATAATGTCTACGGGATGTTCGTGCACGACCGGATGCCTCCTGGCGGTCATGCGTCCGCTATCATCCCTGATCTTGTTCTGCTGCAGGAGGTGCGCAATACGCGCTCACATCATGGGGCTAGGCCAGGCCTTAGGGCTTTCCTATTGGCACTTTGCACCTTACTCCAAAGAGCGTGGCGGCGTGGCCATCCTGAGTCGTTGGCCCCTTGGCCCGGCCCACATGTTATTTTGGGATAATAGCCACTCAAGGCAAAGTGGCACTGGCGGCCCAAGTCGACAGTCCGGTTGGTCGCTTCTGGGCCTGTAGTGTGCACCCGGACAATCCTCTCAATACCACCAACCCATCCCGGTGGCAGAAAGTCCTTTTCCTGTGGCAGGAGTTTTTACCGCCACGTTGCGCACCCAGCAGGCCCAGGCGTTAAGTGCCTGGCTGCTCCAGTCTGGGAGGTGAGGGCATCATCCTTGGCGGTGATTTTAATAGTCTGCCCTTCGCCGGGGCCGATCGGCATCTGCGCCAGTATTTTGCGGATGCGCTGGTCCATCAGCCTGCAGCAGTATTCCACCGGGACCTATTGGGGACCACCACATACGCCATTCCTCCCGCGCATCGACTTTATCTACCATTCACCCCACTGGCAGGTAGTAGATGCGCGGGTGATTCAGCAAAAGGCCTCGGATCATTTCCCCGTGCTTGCCATATTGTCTCCCGCTGTCCAAGCGCACGACCCTTCTTGCCGCGCCGGGCGACACAGAGAATCCTCGTCGGCCCGGCCCCGCGCCGGTTCTAACCTTCTCGCACCTAGGGCTTGTCTTCCATGATTTGCAGAGCGCCAGACGGGCACGCCGCTACCGTCTGGCGCATCGCTGCTTCGCTCGCCCCCTGCTGGTCAATCACAAACCGCCCGTCGACGACCTTGAACACTGCCGGAGACTTTTGACACAGTTCCCGGCATGGATGCACACATTGGCATTATAGGTGACTCTGCATGGGTTTCTCCGTATGATCTAAGGAATGAACAGCACTTTGCCCGTTGTCTGGCGCCCTTCCAGGCTCGCATGGGCTTTCGCGGCGTCACGCAGGGCGCAAATTGTGTTCCATACGCCGTGTGAGCTTCCCCGCCGCAATCCACCCGAGCCCATCGCCGGCGCGTTGTGCGAGACTGGCGCGATCGGCAGTAAGTGTGGATGCGCACGGCTTTCATAACATCACCCTCACGTCGTTGGTGTTATAAGATACGCACTCACGGTAGCGCGTGCTGGTTGCACGGAGGGTGCCTATCGTATCGTAAGCTTCCGTCCAGTGGGTCAAGCCACTCCGCAGGGGGCCATCCTTCAGACGTGGGCGTGCGAGGTACCGGATCGTCGAGACACATGTGGGGGCCGTGCCGAAGCATTGATGTGGGAGCGCATCAAGCGCGCCTGGGCAGAGGCTCTCGAGAGAGAGCAGGATGGGTGAGACAAGCGAGGAGTACCGCTCACCCGTCAAGCATGCCCCCAGCACACTGACGCAGCTTAGGACCGAGGCGTCAGTCCTCTGATAGAACGCGCTTTGGCCGTTTGTACATGGTGAGGGCGCCCCGGGTGCAGAGGGACCGCGGTATCCTGGATCGTGGGGCAGGACTTGGCAGGTGCACCGCTGTATGTGCGTCTGACCTGCCCGATCGCGTCATCCAGGCATTCGATCAGGAGATCGAGCAAGGCTGCCAGGCCGTCGGACTGCATCCTCAGCGACGACCTGGAGCGCCGTTTTACACCGATCAAGTTCGTCAATCAGTTCCCGCGTGGACATATCCCTCTCCTTTGGCTGTGGATGGGCAGGGTACGTACCCTACCCTGGATGGCTTTGTGCAGATGGCACCGCAAGTCAAAAAGGGCCTGAAAGACAGCCCCACAGCGGCAGGTAATGGCGGCACGTTTCTCGCCGACCAGTGCGAGGATTTGGGGATACTGCCGGTGGAGATTGACGACACTCCGGGTGCCACACTGGGAGCACACCTATGGTGCCAACGGCATGGGCATCAAGCGAGATGTGAAAGCATTCCATATGGCTCTCTGCACCGTGGGAGGGGATTCTAGCCAGGCACCGTGTGCCCCCACGCTACGGGAGCCCACAACAACAAATAAAGTATATCCTTTGCAAGGGGCAGACGACAGGAAGAAGGGCAGAGGAATTCCTGAGGAATTGCTGAGGTATGGAGCAAGTGAGGGAAAGGTCTAGAATGTGCCCAGCATTTGACAGGAACACCAGGCAGTGCGTAGTATGCTCCTCATCTGCATCATCTAGCACCCTCAGGCTGTCTTGTACTATGTCCAGACAATGCCGTGTTTAGTCAGTGGCTCAAAAGGATTTGACGTGACAGCGACTCCGGGAGGAAATCGCGTATGGCAGACCGCATGTCCCCTGAAGCTCTCCAAAGCTCTGTTGGCAGGCAGGACGCCGTTCGCCTTTATCGATGTCAGGGAAGCAGGCGAGTACAACACGTCTCATATTCCTGGGTCGAGCTTGATGTCGCGCTCGGCACCTGGAATTTCAGTTGCCCCTGGCCGTTCCGTACAAAGGCACACACGTGATTCTCTAGACGACGATGGACGCCGGGTGCCTCCCGCCGCCGCGACCGTGGAGCGTATGGGCTATCGCCAGGTGTCCGTGCTCGACGGCGGTATCAACCGTTGGGTGAGCAGGGATTATCCCACCGAATGGGGCAGCAATGTCCCCAGCAAAGACTTTGGCGAGAAGGTGGAAGTCGTGCACCATGTGCCTGAACTCGAGGCCACGGAACTGCACGAGCGCATGGCGCGGGGTGATAAGCTGGTGATCCTGGACACGCGTACACCAGAGGAGTACCAACGCTTCTGTATCCCTGGGGGACGCAGCGCGCCTGGGGAGAACTGGCCCTGCGGATCACCGACATCACCAAAGACCTCGACCCCGACACGACCATTATTGTCAACTGTGCCGGACGCACGCGCAGCATCATCGGTACGAGAGTTTTGCAACGCATGGGCATGCGGAACGTCTACGGCCTGAAAACGGCACATCGGGTTGGCTGCTCGCCGGATATCAGTTGGAGACAGGTGCTGACCGGGTCACCTTACCATCGCCTTCGCCGGAGGGTGGCCGCAGCCGAAGTCTACGCCACCAGGCTGGCCCAGGAAGATGGAGTCCGTTATCTGGATATCGCGACTCTCAAAGCGATCATGGCCAGAGGCGAGCGAGACGGTTTACCTTATTGACGTACGTACCCAGGAAGAGTACGCGGCTTGACCATATCCCTGGTTTCCGCTGGTTCCCTGGCGGACAGGCTGTGCAGCGTTCTGGACGAGGTGGCCGTGGTGCACAACTGCCCGATTGTCTTCGCCTGTAGACCGTATGGCCCGCGCCACGCTCATTGCATCCTGGTACCGCCAGATGGGTTTTGACGAGGTCTACGCAGTTGAGGGTGGCACAGCAGCCTGGGCGGCCAGTGGTCTGTCTCTGGAAACAGGGCTTGCCGAACCACCGCCTTTTTGGTCTCGACGCCGCCTCGCAGCCAGGTGTCTCTCCTATCGCCACAGGCCTTGCAGGCCTCTCAATCGCCTGTGGTCATCTTTGTAGACACCAGCCAGGACTTTGCCCGCGGGCATGTGCCTGGAGCGCACTGGGTGCCGCGTGGCTGGCTTGAGCTGCGCATTGCTGAGGTGGCTCCCACACGTGAGACCCCTGTGGCCGTGACGTGCCTCGACGGGCGCAATGCCACACTGGCTCGGCGCAACCCTGAAGGAACTGGGCTACCAGAGCGTTGCCGTGCTGGAGTGGTGGCTATGGCCGCCTGGCAGAGAGCAGGTCTGCCCGTCGAGAAAGGGCTTGCTGGCGTCATGGCGCCGCCGAATGATGTGGTGCTGTCCGGCCCAGACCGCAACTTTGCTGACATGATGAACTACCTGCGCTGGGAAGAGTGCCCTGGGGTACAAGTATGCCCCGGTCGGCGCACTAACTGGCCGTAGAAAGCCTATGAGGAGAGCGAGATGTCTAGAAGGGCTAGCCTCATACCGGATGGATGGCGTTGACTCCAGGCGTCCCGCCTCACATCAGCAAATTATGCCGCCGCTGATCTGTGTGAGCTGCGCCAGCGTGACATCAAAAATCGCGTTGCTGGAGCCACCGGCCGGGTAAATCTGGGTGTAGCGTTTGAGCGATGCGTCGAGGTACACCGCGTGCGGCCTGCAGGCGATGTGCCATGGGCGGCACGCCCCCAGGCGCATAACCGAAATACTCGAGGCACTGCGTCGGCGTCGCAAATTTGATCTGTTTGCGGGGCACGCCCAGCAGCGTCCCCAGCTTGCGGTCGTCGATACGCTGATCGCCGCTGGCGATGACCAGAATTGGCTGATCATGCACAATAAAGCACAGCGCTTTTGGCAATCATGTCCTACCTCGCAGCCGATGGCATCCGCCGCCAGTTGCGAGGTCGCCGTTGAATGTGGGAAAAACGGATGGTGATGCCGAGATTCAAGGCATTCAGTGCCGTCTGCACGTGCTCAGGGGTAAGTGCTTCCATAGGTGATCGTCCTCTGCAATGGCACAGGGCTCACGAAGCCGTTATTGTATCAAAGGCACGCCACTAAGCCCCATGCTAAGTTGTGTGACTCCGTGCCGCAGAGGGGGGAGCAGTAATGGAGCTGCCGGTGCGCGCCACGCGCGGAGCGTGTTGTATATGCCAGGGTCGAATGGGCGGGCTTTGGAAAAGCCAAAACGCTGGCGGCTGATGGGCTGATTTTTGATCTGGAGGATGCCGTGGCTCCAGATGCGAAAGTCGTGGCACGGCAGCAGGTCTGCGAAGCGGTGCGCACCGGAGGGTATGGTCGGCGTGAGCTCATTGTCACGGGTGAATGGAGTGGCCACGCCCTGGGGCAGGAGGATCTCGCAGCGGTAGCGAGCTGTGGGGCTGATGCTGTGCTCCTTCCCAAAGTGGAAAGCGCTGCATATGGTTCGGCAGGCGTTAGATGTGTCTCACAGTACATAGGCCCCGGAACACCTGGCGATCTGGTGCATGTTAGAGACACCGCCTGGCATCTTGCATGCTGAGGAGATTGCGCGCGTCACATCCCGCAGGTCGCGACCCTCGTGATGGGGACCTCTGATCTCATCAAAGACCTCCATGCGCGCCATACCCGAGAGCGCCTGCCCTTGCTCACCAGTCCTGGGGCTGTGTGTGCCTGCGGCACGAGCCTATGGGCTCACAGCGCTCGATGGCGTCCATCTCGATTTGGACGATGACGCCGGGTTTGCCGCGGTGTGCCACCAGGCGGTGGAACTCGGTTTTGATGGCAAAGACGCTCATTCATCCCAAGACCATTGCTACGGCCAATGCGATCTTCTCCCGCGCCTGCGATGTGGCCTGGGCGCACACGATCATTGACGGCATGCATGCGCAAGCCGTGGCCGCAGGCTGTGGGGGTCGTTCTGGTCGAGGGGCGATTGATCGAAAATCTCCACGTGGAAAGAGGCCAGGCGGGTGGTTGCCCTGGCTGACGCTATTGCCGAACTCCGCTAGCAGACGATCGTCTGACAGCACTGACATATCTCGGCACCCACACTGAGAGGTTGGCTATCATGGATACTTCTAGGCATCGTTAAAGGCATTGCCGTCCGCGATGCAAGTCGGGCGCCAATGAAGGAGCAACAGCAAGTCGAGGTGACCCTCCAACAGGGGATCGTGCAGGACTATCGGGGTACTGGCCTGCGGCAGGTAACGTTCCTGATCGCCGGGCAATGGCAGGAGGTCCTCGACTGAACTTGGCGCAGACCTTCCCATGGTACACGCGGCGTGCCAATGTGCTCATTGAGGGCATCGACCTCCCTGCCACTGTAGGTCGTCGTCTTCAGGTCGGCGCTTCGCCGATTCGCCATTGGGGTGAGACGACCCCATGCGAGCGTATGGACGAATTACAGCCCGGCCTGCGGCGCATTCTTACCCCTGCCCTGCGTGGTGGGGTGTGGGGGAAAGTCCTGCAAGGCGGTGCACTGTCGCGTCGGAGACGAGGTCCACGTGCTGTAAGAGAGCCCTTCCTCGCTTCACACCGTCAGGACGATACGCGTCGCCTATCACGGACGAGTCGTCCGGCAGTAGGGCCCGCAAAATGGGTGCCATGATCAAGATCGGTGTATCGGCATAGCGCGCCATGAATGCTTTGCGGGTGCGGTCGGCTTGGGCCGGATCAGCGTCCGCCGACGACCCCCAATCAGGGCGGGCAAACTGGCAGGGATGGTGCACCAGATCCCCGGTAATCACGGCTTCTTCACCCTGTGACGTCAATGTGCACGGAGACATGCCCTGGGGTGTGCCCTGGCGTGGGCTCGAATCGTATGGTCTCGTGGACTACATGATGCACATCGACCAGGTCGACCAGGCCAGCCTCGAAAATCGGGCGCACAGAGTCAGCCATAACGATTTGGGTCCAGCGATCCTCGCTCTGTGACCAGTGCTCCCATTCCGACGCTGGCGACCAGATAGCGCGCCCGTGGAAACGTTGGCACCCACCGCTCCTCGACCAGTCGGGTGTTCCAGCCAACATGATCCGTATGTAAATGGGTGCAGATGACGGTATCAATACTCTCAGGCGGATACCCCGCCTCAGTCGAGCTGCGTGAGGAATGGCCCTTGCCGTTTATTCCAGGAAGGAATGCGCCGTTCTTTGTCATTCCCAATGCACGTGTCCACAATAATCCGCTGATCGGCGACTTCCAACACCAGCGCATGGACACTGCCCATCGCATCGCCGTTGGCCGCCAGAAACGGGGTCAGCCACGGA
>ERZ1370068.9735-contig-8490_pt1 | contig 41241 bp, 74 predicted proteins | sample MGYA00561227_ERZ1370068 | MGnify/ENA primary metagenome ERZ1370068 (study PRJEB38410, sample SAMEA6850437) | metagenome | study: Metagenomic assessment of the ecological functions of the soil: analysis of the soil microbiota associated with the... | reverse complement strand
TTGTACTTCGTTCCGGTTACGTATTGCTCTAATCCTTTGTGACACGCTACGGATTTTACCTGAGCGGTGATCCTCACGGTGCCTGGTTCTTCTACTTGCTCTATGCCATCGGCGGCAATGTGGCCGCCTGGCGGCGCGCAGGTGGCGGCTTTTGCCTGGATCGGATCGGCGTTGTTGCTGGTGGCCTGTGCTCAGGTGATGGTCGAGCGGCTCGAGATCGCCTTTCCCTGGCAGGCGGCGCTGCTGGCCGAGGCGAGCGTCTGCGCTGCAGCGGCTATCGTCCTGGCGCGTTATGAAAGCGCGCGCAAGACTCCTGAGCCTGCCCCTGAACGCTGCCGCTTTGATAACTTCGTTCTTGGCAATCTGGGCGCTCCTGTTCAGTGCCTCATGGGAGCCACCGCAATGCTGGCTCAGGATGTATTTTTGGCTGGCCGCGGTTTGGTTAGTTTTGTTGTGGCTCAGCCGCACTCCGGGAACTCTTCACAGCATTTCAGGTTGCGTTGACGATTGGATTGATAGTTGCGATCAGAGGCATCGCTGCAGCAGTACGATTGGTATACCTATCACGGCTCGTTGCATCCCTGGAGCTTACAGATTCAGGGAATTGCTTTGCTCTTGCTGAGTCTTGGCTGGATCGCTTTGCGGTTCTTTCTGTCCGACAAACTTCCAGTTTGACGATCAGGTCGACGTTCACGAGCCAAACAAGACGCAAGGCGCAGTCAGGCCGGCGCTCCAGCAAGCGACAATTGGTTGAATGCAGCAAGACGCTTGCTCGACGCGCGTTTTTGTTTCGATCGATTCGTGTTGTGGTCCATTCTCATTGGCTTTGTGATGTTCACGATCTATGGCGCCTTGTCAGGAGTCAGACAGGAGTTGACCGCGCTGGACGGGTCGACGGCGGTTTGGAACATTGGCGGCTTTCCTCATCAGTATGCTTTGGGGCTGGCGTCGTGGATTCTCCTTGGTTTACTGGTCATTGCAATGCTGGCCAACGTCTGGCAGCGACGTCGCGCCGTCTACCTGCTCGGGACGGTAAGCGCACTGGTCACTGTTTGTCCGCTGCTGGCCGGCTGGTGGGAGACGCAAATCGCCACAACCTCGGCGTGGCGATTTGCCGCCGCACTCTTCCTGGTGGCTGCTTCCGTCCCGTTGTGGTTCCGCGAGCGCTGGAGGCCGACAAACTTCAGTTTGTCGTGGAGCGACAGGACAGACAATCTGAAAGCGGGCGCTGAAGATCGCCAGGAATCGTTTCATGACAGTCACCGACAAGCTCAAGCTTATCGGACACTGGTCCAGCGAATCCGTGTCCTTTTGTTGGGTGCCACGCTGACGCCGTTGTTGTTATTGACGATCTATCCCGCGTTGCGAGCAGTGTATTACATGCCCGTCCATGGTCCAGCAGGCGGTCTGTTCTACTGGCTGGGCGACACACTTTCCTACGGCATCCCGGTGGTCATCGCGGCGCTGGCCCTGGTTGCCCTATGCCCTGCGCGAGCGATTCGTGGCTTACATTTGCGGCAGGACTGCTCTTCAACCTCACGGTAACGATGGCCTACCTGCTGACAGTGGTTGCCGTACGCGGTTCAATGGATCGCGTGGTCTCGGTGCATGTCATCACAACTGGAACGCGATCACGGCCGCGGTCTATGCCCTTGTCTGGTTGAGCTGGCGCCGGATGTGGGTGCGGAAGTTGAGTGAAGGATTGGCGGCCCAAGCCGAGGAGTTTCTGAAGCTTCACATAACCTCTCGCAGTCGCCGCCAATGCCCTCGTGGTGGTGCCGGTGGCGCTGCGATTAGCGGCAGAACCTGGATGCCGTCGGAATCGGCACCTTTGCCGCTGGCAGGCCGATCGGCTGGCTGGCGTTTGGCCTCACTACCATTGCGGTCTTTTGGTTCAGCGCCGTCTATAGCCGGGCAATCAGCGCCTTTTCCCCTGCCGCAGTTTTCTTCGGCGCCAGCTGTCTGGCTGCGTTTTCAGTGGCGCATTGGGATCCGTCAAGGGTGGTCCGGATTCCATGTTTTGACGAGCGCAGCCGCGGTCACGGCGTGGCTGATGTGCCTGTTGAGATCGCTGCCGTTGCTCGTGGAGCGGCGCGTGGGATCGGTCTCGGATCTGTTTGAGCGACCTGGAAGGCCACAGCTCAAAGAGTTGGCCGCGAGTCGACGCTCGTGGCCAGTGCGCTGGGGGCATTGGCCGTACTCTTATCTCTGCGCGGTGTAACTGACGACCCAACCGGCTCATGGTGGTCCATCGGTATTCTGTTCTCGATGAGCGGTCTGGCGGCGGCGCTGAACTGGCAGACACTACAGCGAGCTTATCTCTATGCCGCGGGCCTGCTGTTTAGCGTGGCCACCTCGATCTGGTGGCTGAATCATTGGGCGGTTAACGATCTGGACACAACGCGCTTCCTCGAAGCCAATGTAATTGCCGGGTCCGTGTCGAGTATTGGCTGGTTAATGCTCGAGTTGCGAGCCCGCCGGAGGTTGCAGTCTAAGAGCACCGCCTCGTCCTTTCATAACATCGCGGCGCTGGCGTCGCTCGTAACGATCGGTAGCATCGTTCTCTTGCGCCTGGTTCCTTACAGTTACCTGGGTCCTCCTTACAGTCTCACTGGTTTCACCCCGGGGCTCCCACTTACTCAACCTGGCTGGCTCTCTCTTCACTGTTTGCCTTGATCATCGCGTGTCTGTGGGACCAACATGCGAAGTATTCAGTGGCGGGACTTTATCTAATCGGTTTGTTTGGCGTTGGGATGGCCTAAGTCAGCTGAACCTAAGTCCGGCGCGTTTGGGCTGGGCGGTGATGTCAGTGCTGGCAGTCTACGCGATTGCCACGGAGGTCTCGTGTGGCGTTGGCGAGAGAAATTAATCTCCTGGGCGGCGCAATTGAAGATTCCGTCACGGTTGCCACCAGAGGCGGCCTACTTGCGGTGGCTCGTCGTCTTCAATGTGATTGCAATAGTCATGGTGACGATCCTGGCATATTGGATCGATCTGCGATTCGTTGAATGGACTTTGCGTATCGCGGCGGCCCTGGCGGTCGCAGCGCAAGCTTCAACTCTGGTACTACTGGCGCCGAGAATCAGGGCGTCAGGATTGGCAAAAAGCGGCGTTCGCCATCCTGGCCCTGGGCGCAGTTTTCTTTGGCTGGTCCTGGCTGGTTCCCGGGACCTCGGGCACATGGTTGAACCGCGCTGTGATTCTGATGGTCGAGATGTTCGCAATCGTCGCCCTGTTCGGGCTCGAACTCGACAAAGCTTTGGAGCGTGAACCGGAGTGGACTAAAGCCGTCGCGATTGCGTACCCTACCTGACTGCCGGCGGAATCGGGGCCCTCACTTTTGTACTTTGCGCGGAGGTGTCTTATCAAAATTCGGTTCGGGCGGTACGAATCGCGCTGCTCCCCCTCGTTACGGTGGCGGTGACACTGGCCGGCGCCTCGGTTATTGCGTGTTGTTTGCGGTCTCGCCGAAGCACGATCCGCTGAGTTTGCCGGGCGGCGCCGCGCTTACTATGTCTATGTTGCCGAGTTGATGCTGGCGCTGCTGTTCATGCATATCCGGCTGACGATGCCCTGGCTGTTTTACCGGATTCTTCGAGCGCTACTGGCCGCTGGTCGTAGTCGCCATTGCCTACCTGGGGTAACGGTGAGCGAGCTGCTGCGCCGTCGCGGCGTGCTGGTCCTGGCCCATCCACTGGAACGCACGGGTGTGTTTTGCCACTTCTGCCCGTAATTGGCTTTTGGTTGACGGAGTCTCCGGTCGACTATTCGTTGCTGCTCTTTATTGTGGGGGCCTTTACGGGTTGCTTTCGATTCTGCGGCGCTCGTTTGCGTTTGGCATCTGCAGCGGCGATCGCCGGGAACGGTGGCCTGTGGTACCTGTGGCATCGCACCGCGGACTACGGTTTGTTGCAACACCCCAGCTCTGGTTGATTCCGGCGGCCTGCTCGGTGCTGGTGGCTGCTTGCGAATCGCGCAGACTTTACAGAAGAGCAGCTGGTTGGAATTCGCTATGGGGCCCTGGTGACGATCTATGCGTCGTCCACTGCTGACATTTTTATCAATGGCGTGGCCAACTCACCCCTGGTTGCCCACCTGATCCTGGCAGCCCCTCTCTGTGACAAGCGTGCTGTGCGGGATGATGTTTTCGCATCCGCGCGTTTGTCATGCTCGGGGCAGTCTTCTTATTGCTGGCGATCACGACCATGATCTATTACGCCTCCGCGAATTTCGGTTGGACCTGGCTGTGGTGGGTCGCCGGTATTATTTCCGGCATGATGATCATCGCCACCTTCGCCGTGTTCGAGAAGAAGCGCGATGAGATGTTGCGGGTTGTTGAAGGACTGAAGGAATGGCAGCGATAGTAGACAGGAGTGCCTGACCATGAAGGTTATTTTTCGATTAGGCTTGGGCTCCGATTCGCCCAACACCTTCGGTGTTCGGGGCTGTACATCTCGGCCAAGTCGATTGAAAAATCTATACGACCCATTACCTACACGCAAGCTCGGTACTGGTTCATTTTGTCCCCAGGTCCGAAGGACCGACAGTGAATAGCCCCGTCCGTGAGGGCGTGGATCTGAACTTTGGAATTCTCATAGGCCTGATGGGCCGGCACAAGTAGTGACGCACCTACGGCGCTCAGACGACTAAAACGACGCATATTCCCCGCCCTCACGGACGGGGCTACTAACTGTCGGTCCTTCGGACCTGAAGATGCCGACAAATCTTTCAGAGTGAACCAGCACCGAAAGCCCTGTAGCGAGGAACACCAATTCCTGTATCATAACCACCGCAACTGTCACCAGTGAGTTTTTGATTAGCTCTAACAGGATGATGAAAAACCAATAACGATCCACGAAGATACACGAAGCAACACGAAGCAACACGAAGCTACACGAAAAAGGCGCGGTTTGTTAGCGAAATTTCGTGTTCCGTTCGTGTGGTTTAGTGGATCGTATGGATTCTTGACTGATGCCCTCATTTTTCAGCAGCCTGCTAATACCGCATTCGAGGAAAGGCCATGCACAAATACCTGTTATTCGTTGTCATGATCGCGATGTCCTTGATTGGCGCAAAGGCTAACGCTCAGCCTACTGGGAATTCGCAGCCCCAGGCTCTTAATCATCTACGACGGCGTGGAAACTGAAGTCACAGCCAGCGCCAGGCCATCGACTGATCTGTGGATTACGACAAGCGATCTTGCTCGCGCCACGCGATTCGTGATCAAGCCACAGGGTGTCTGTCGCGACCAGCTTTGCTTTCCAGTGCCCAAAACTCGCCAGGCAGAATTCATCGCCCAGGAGGCCTCAGCCACCTGGTTCAGCCTCAGCGAATTCGCCAGGCTGATCAAACAACCTTTCGCCTCGGATCAAAACAATGGAGTCTGGTATTTCGGCGTGCGCGCCGCCAGAACAAAATGGCTACCTCGCTTCGCTCCGAGGCACCCAACTTCACGCTGCCCGACTTGAATGGAAAGCTGCACTCGCTCGCAGACTTTCGCGGCCGGAAGGTGTTGCTCGTTACCTGGGCTTCGTGGTGAGGCTGCCGTCTTGACCTGCCGGGCTGGCAGGTACTTTACCAGGAACTCAAAGGGTAAGAATTTCGAAATCATTTCGGTTGCCCAGGACACTGGCGGCGCCAAAGACGCAGGTCCCTGGATCACGGCCGCGAAGCCGGAATTTACCGCGCTGGTCGACGAACAGCAGATCGTCACACAGAAATACAACATGGTGAACGTGCCTACCGCGGTCTGGATTGACGAGCGTGGCCGCATCGTCCGCCCTAACGAAGTCGCGTTCGTCGACGATCGCTTCAAATCCTTTACCGGCATGGACTCGGCACCCTATGTCGACGCCATCCGTGATTGAGACCGCCAATGGGGCCAGGAGCGTTTATGCTCTCAGCGAAGCCGAACTGGCGGCTCGCCTAAAACCGCCGGGTGATGACCGGGCAAAGGCCGATGCTGAATTTGCGCTGGCCGAGTATCTTTACCAGCAGAAGAAAATTGCTGATGCGATCCCGCACTTCAAAGAAGCGCAACGCCTGGCGCCGGACAACTGGAACTACAAACGCCAGGCCCTGGGCTCTCCTCGAATGCCGAGCGCGACTACGGCACCAACTTCAAGAAGAAGTCGACAAGCTCAACGGCAAGCCTTACTACGAACCGCGCAAGCTGCCAGGGCGCAGAAGCCAGGGCAGTAGCCTGACCATGAAGAATGTCGCAATCTGACTGCTGTCGTCGAATTATTGACTGAAATAGGCAGGCTCGTTGCCGCTCTTCCACTTGATATTGCAGCCGAGACTGGCCGCTGACTGGCATCGACGGCTTCGTCATTGAAAGCACTGCATCGAGCGCCGCTCGCAGGTCGTGGCCGGTCACCGGCCTTTCATTTCCCAGCCGGCTGTCATCAAGTTGGCCGCGATACACCAGCATCCTTGATTGATCGAAGAGAAGAAATCAGGCGTACAGGCAGCAGAGTAGGCCCTGGCCACCGCCTGGCTTTCGTCGTAGCAGAACGGGAAAGTAAAGCCAAGCTCGAGAGCCATCTCTTTTAGACTTGCGGGCGCGTCATCCGGGCTTTCGCTCGCGTGTTGGCGCTGATGGCGACGATGCCACTTCGCTGTCCGCGTAGTCACGACCCAGACGAGCCAGTTCCTGCTCCACATGCTTCACGTAGGGACAATGGCGGCAGATGAACATCACCAACAGCGCTTTTTTGTATTCAAAGTCGCTTAACGAGACTGTTTGACCGGAAACTACCTCCGGCAAGTTGAACGCCGGAGCCGCAGTCCCGAGCTCGAGGCATAGTTGATGCCGTTCTGACCATGAATGACTCCCTGTTTTTTGAGGTGCACTACCGGCGGCAATGTTAAAGCGATCAAGGCTGCGGGTCAAAACTCTTGCCAACTGCTAACGCCGCAGATTGTTTCGCGCCGCTGGTCCTTCGTGGTATAAGCCTCGGGTTCTTCCAGCTCATCGCGGAGGATTTCCTCATGTCTCCAGTGAGAGTGTTTCAGTGTCCCAACTGTAAGGAGTTCATCGCTACCGATGCAAAGTCCTGCCGGTTCTGCTCAACTCCCCCATAACTGCGGAAGTAGCCCAAGCCCAGGCGAAAGTTCAGGGAAGAGGAAAACCGAGTCCCTATCGGCGCAAAGAAGCTCACGCTCCGGCATGTGGTGACGGGTGGCGGGATGGCTGCTCTCAGGACTGGCAATCACGATCGGCACGCTGACCCTGGCCACGGTCTCAGAAGGAGGCGGCCACTACGGCGATTACCTATGGTTTTGATTCTGGCAGGCGGCGGAAATTTTCTTTTTACGGGTTGGTCGGGTGGCTTGGGCGAACTAAGAAAAACATAAGATTCGTACCTTTGTGTCTTACGACCCTCTTTTCCACTACTGCTTTTCCATTACATAGCTGGCCACTGCTTCACCGTCAGGACTGATAAAACGCCGCCAGCCAGTTGATATTAATCTTGCCATCTTCAGAAAGAGGTCCACTTATCTTTGAGAGCAAAGGTCTGTTTCCTTCAATCTCAGTTACAGAATCAATCAGCAGAAACTGGCCCTCCCATTTCACCTTGCTCTTGACCTGGTCTCCCCGAGGGACGAGTATTGCGCTGCATTCCTTGCCATCCGTCGTCAGACTGAGGACTGACCGTGTCTTCGACGCCTGATCCACGCGTCGTCACCGTCAACTTCAGCAAGGTTCCCGGTGGTCAATCTTGTAGACCATGCTCTGCGGTTTTGGCCGCCGGAGCCAAAGCCGCTCTTCTCGATGTTTACTTTCCAGGTGCCGCAAATAGCCAAGTTGGGAGTCGCCGCCGGCTTCTGAGCTGCGCCCGAATGTCCTGGCGCAGAGGGCCAGCGAAGCGAGCAGCGAAAATCCAGGAGGTAAACGATTTAACAATCGCCGCATGGATATGTCTCCCAGCGAGGCCTCCCGGATGAACGCGGATTACAGAAGCAAACCGTAGCATGCGTAAGACCTGCAAGAAAAGCTCCTGCCTTCTGCCGTCTTCTTGCCTAATCCGCGTCATCCATCCGCGTCCATCCGCGGCTTAGTTATGTCTGCTGCCGTCATCCAGCTTTGCGGCCTGCGTTCAAGTTATCGAAGTTCAGAATCGCATTGAACACCAGGAAGTAGCTGCCCTTTGTCTGTCCGCGCCAGAACGGATTGGTGGAGAAGAGCACCACGTGGCCGTCGCCCAGCAGGGCGTCGATCACCGCTGGGTGTTGGTGCCATTTCGTCGCCTCCGTCCAGCAATCCGGAAACAAGCAAATTCCCGCCGCGCTGTTAGCATAACGGAGCACCACGCGCGGCCGCGGCCGTGGCGGAACAAATGATGAAGTTGTTGCGCGCGCTGCTCATCAACCAAAGGGCATCGCCTCCCAAACTTTCGCTGCGCGGTGCTTCCGACGCCTCCATGGGGCGCCGGCCCTGGACGGTGTCGGATCGTCCGGTGTACCTCGCCCAGTGGTCCGTGGCGTTGCTCTTTTGGCGCCCGCCTCGACCACCGGTAACAGTACTTCAGGTTGAAGATCGGCCCATTAAGAGCAGTACATGGCCAGCGAGTCACCATAGCTTCGTAGGCTATCGGACTGGCCACTGTCGAGCCGAATCTTGATCCGCAGGATGTCGCCCCCACGGCTCACCTGAAGCGTGTGCTTCGCGCGACCGAGACACCCGGAGTTGAATCCGTTGGAGACAGCAAGGTCGGTGGTACATCGTCTACGGTGATGAAGAGACCGCCGCTCTGCACAAACTTCTGCAAGGTTGGCTACTCCTGACAATCCAAGTCCGGGACGAATATCATCGGTCTCATCGGTTTTCCGAGGTTTGGCGTCAACGATGTATTCTTCGGGAATCGGATTGCCCCACATCGGCATCCCGGAAACGATGGCGGCGCTGCCCCGACCCACCGGAGCCAGGATGATCACGTCGTACTTTCTTCCAGGTTTGGCTCTTTCGCGACGTCCTGCGTGCTGATATAGGCAAAGGGCGCTTTCAATTTATCGAAACCCAGGCGCCACCAGCCTTCGTCCTGCGTGTTCAGCCAGGTATGCATGATGGCGATGCGCGCGGCCCTGATCGGGTGCGTGGCCGCGGTGGGCGCGCTATTGACCGCATAGGACTGCGAATACCAAGATCCGCGGCCAGGCGTTTGAGATCATCCGCGGGAGCTTTGCGGAGGATGAAGGAGCCGCGATTGAACTTATGCCCAGCGGCTTCGAAAGGTACTTCGGCCGCGTCAATGGCCCACATCCGGCAGCTGATAACGGAGCGTCACCAGATTGTTATCAGCGTTGTGATTGATCAGATAGACAGAGCCGCTGCCGTTAATGGCGCCGGGCGATTGCACATCGCCCTTTACCAAATCCATTGGCGCGCTCAGGACCTTCACATCTGTGACGCGGACAACCTCCACATTGCCTGGTTCTCCCATTGTCCACGCCGTATCATCGTAGATATCAGTCTGCGGATCGTTGGGCGCCCAGTATTGATAATCAACCAGCGCGTCGGCTATGCGACTGCAAGGCTGGTCCATGCGCACGATGTACGAGCCGGCGGAAACTTTCTTTCCTCAGTTTTTGATTCTTTCTTCGGGGTAGCCGCAGGAGACGGGCTCGCTGTTGCAGCTGGCGCAGCAGCCGGCTTGTCATCGCCTTCTCTTTCCTCACCCTTCTTTTTCACGGTTACCGTGAAGGCAGCGGTGGCGCGGCTGATCTCCACCCCCTGCGCCTGCAGCAGTGCGGAGCAGTTCGGCCTGGTTGCCGGGCCGCGGATCGTCGCCGGTCAAAACATAAGCCGCGGGTCCTTCATTGTTTGGCTTAGTGACCGAACGTTTGCTCTTCAAGTAAAAGTTCTTCAGAAAAAGCTTCGCAATTGTTGCTGAAATACTGGAGCGCGAGTCAGCAGGCGCTGTCTGCTCGTAATTGTTGTTGTTGCGCTGTGACCAGAGCGTCTTTGGCAGTGGCGGATTCTGCCGGTACCAGGTACGCTGAGTACTCGTCCGGCAGAAAGGGTGCGCTCGACTGTGTCGGCGCCGCCGTTGCCGAACGTTTCGTACGAGACGGCTGATGCCGTTATGCGTGGCGGCGATGAACATCAGATAACCCGGCGACCAGGTGTCGAACGTTGCCGTGGGCAAAGACGCCGGGCATGCCAAACTTGGTCATCTCGGAAACATTATTCCAGCCAATCATCTGCCACTCGTCGGTGAGGATCGGATCGACCCAGGCGTTGTATGGGCCATCACCGATCGTGTTGTCGTAGAGATAGGGAACCGATTCGTGCAGGTCGTGCAGCACCTGCGGCTTCCAGGTGAGGTAGGTATTCAGCACGTTGCGCGTGAGTTTGAGCGACAGACCCATCGCGTCGCGGTTGTTGTCGTGCGCGACGTAGTGACCCCAGTAAAGCAGCGGCGGCTAGTTTTCGTTCGGATGCGCCAGGTGCCAGTTGTAGACGTCGACCATGCGATTGCGGCCATCGACTTCGACTACCGGAGTGATCAGCGTCACCATGTTGTCGCGAATCGATTTCGGACGTAAGGGCTGTCGTCGACGGCCAGACGGTAAGCGAGTTCCATCAGCGCCGTGGGGCGCGCCGGTTTCGGCCGAGTGAATCGTGCCGGTGATGTAATAGATCGGAAACGACGCGGCCACCAGCTTGTCGGCCTCGGCATCGTCCAGATTGATCGTGCGCGGGTCGGCCAGCTTGGTGAGCGCGCGCGGTTCTCGTCAAGTTTGCGCCAGCAAGGCTTTCTGAGGCCACCGCCACGGCGATCATCTCGCGTCCTTCTTCGGTCGTGCCGATCGAAAATACTTTCACGCGCGGGCTCGCTTTCTCGAGCAGGCGCATGTAGCGATAGACGTCTTCCGCGTATGGCAACTTGCCGGGCGCGCCCGCCACGTCGCCGAGTACGGCTTTGGGCGTGGGCACGGTTGGCGACGTGCCGGCAGGTAATCGGTCAGAGGCGAATTGAAGTAGGTCGCAGTCGTGTACTCACGAATCTTCTTGGGTGTACTCCTCGTCGATCGGCCTGATTGGGATCGCGTCCCGGTTTGATTTGCCCGGTGGCCAGGGCGGCAGTCGAAACAATAACCAGCGCCGACAGGAACGTCGCGCGCAACAGAAAACATCGGGTCATGTGGTGATCCTCGCCTTTGAAAGATTGATTCCAGCAGCTTTCAAGATCGTCGTAGCTGCAAAACTTTTGAAGATGGAGGAGTAACTATTAGGGCAAACCTTGACGGGTAGTCAACCCAGCCGGTGGCAGCCAGGCCGGCCGCACACCCTGTCAGAACCGCCTGCGGTAGCGGGCGGGCCGTCTTTCTCCGCAGCTGGTTAGCGAATCGCAGCGATTTCCTTCCTGGCATAGCGGCCGCAAGACAACCTCATCCGGCCTCAGAACTCCATCAGAGTAACTCCAGCCAAACCTTTGGGATGCGTTCAATTCCAACCTACACACGAGCCACTGGATCCGTCCGTGGAATCCCCCCAACGGCAGTTGGGGGATTGTTCAATTCCAACCTACACACGAGCCACTGGATCCGTCCGTGGAATCCCCCAGCGGCGGTTGGGGGATTGTTCAATTCCAACCTAACCGCAATTACGCGCGCCGACTCAGAAACGATTTGATTAGCGCAGTAGTCATTTCTCCGCACGTTCCTCCATAAGCCGACGCCTGCCACAACTGCTCGATGCCGGCTTGTACAAATGCCTGCGGCGAGTGCTGGCCCACGAAATATTGACCGTTATTAAGCAATGACAGCACGCATTCCTCGATGCTCATCTTCGGCGGGGTTCTCACGAGCAGATGAATGTGATCCGGCACGATACTGATTCGGTCAATCGCAAAACCGCGCTTCTCTGCGACCCGCAACCAGTAGTTGCCCCAGCGCCGCGCCCCGCGCAGAATCGAAGATACCCTTGCGATGTTGCGTGGCTAATACCAGGTGGTGGTTCAACTCGAATACCGCGTGCTGCGCGGTAAGTGCGGCTGGCGCCTCAACTCGATAACGGAAGATGGGTGGCAGCACGCGCGACGCATAGCCGTGATGTTCCGATTGCTGATCGAGATATTGCTTCACTCTTTCAACGCAAACGCGGCCAACGCTGCGCGCCAAATAGCCGCGCTGCCACAGCGGCGGTGAAAAATCCAGCTGCGGACCGCATTCGCGCGACGAGTTAGCCTTGATCGTTTGGATGACAGTGGAGATTGCTTGTGCGGGACGCAGACTGAGCAGGCAGCGGACATGATCAGGATACACGTTGCTTTCCAGCAGATGATACTCTGTGTCTGTGGCAGATCTCGCTCAAGGTTACGGCCAGCAGATCAGCGTTCTCTTGCGTGACGAAAACGTTTTTGCGGTTGCGCGTGCGGAAGCACAGGTAATAGTGAAGCTGATAAGCCCAGTTCAAAGTTGTAAGAGGAGTGAGTTGCATGAGGCTGAGAGTAAGGCGAACGTACGGAGGCGACAAGCGAACGTGGTGGAATTCCTCCAACGGGAGTTGGAGGATCCAGCGTCCAGCCTTGATGTAAACAGCTCGCACAATTCTTAGTGGCGTAGGTCAAATCCGGCATTAGGCTGGATCTCGAAGCATCCCCGACCGCCGTCGGGGGATTCAGGAACTGCGGCGAGCGTCTTGGTAGGTTGGACTTGAACAATCCCTCGACTGCCGTCGGGGGGATTCAGGAACTGCGGCCAGCGTTTTGTAGGTTGGACTTGAACAATCCTCGACTGCCGTCGGGGATTCAGGAGCGGCGGCGAGCGTTTTGTAGGTTGGACTTGAACAACTCCTCGACTGCCGTCGGGGATTCAGGAGCGGCGGCCAGCGTTTTGTAGGTTGGACTTGAACAATCCCCGACTGCCGTCGGGGGATTCAGGAGCTGCGGCCAGCGTTTTGTAGGTAGGACTTGAACAATCCCTCGACTGCCGTCGGGGGATTCAAATCTCACTTTTCCACTTGCTCCGTTCATCGCCACCGACTTGTTTGTGCACCGCAATAGTCCGTTGCCCACTGCTGGCTCGGCTGGTACTGATCTGCTCCCAACTCAGATCATCAGTCAGTGAGCACTGCCTATGAATGGCAATTTCGAGGTTGGTAGAAAACTACCGCTGACTTGCAAGCGCCGATTGTCGTCGAACCACGCAATGCAGAGTGAGCACTGCCTATGAATGGCAATTTCCGAGTCGGCGAGTTTCTCATCGAGCCTCAGCTCAACACCAGATGGGCCTCAGCATCTCACCCGACGGCCGCTACCTCCTGTTCTCGCAGTACGATCCGTTCGTTCGTGATCTGACGCTGGTAGAAAACTTTCACTGACCAGAGTGGTTCTCGGAGCGCACTGAGAGGATTTGTAAACGCCCCTGGGCGCAGCTAAGATTAGCCTACTCTCTTCCGTCGGGCGACAAACAGAATGGCGAGCCACGAACAGAATCCGGCGCAGCCCAGTGCCCAACCGCCCGAAGAATCGAACCCCGTCCAGATCAAACCGATCAGCAAGGTAGCCGGCGGCGTGCCCGCGATCCTGCAAACAATGAAGAGCGCCTGGGGTGAGATGGGACCGGTGCGCGCTATGCGGACGCTTTTGAAACTCAATCAGATGGGTGGCTTTGATTGTCCCGGCTGCGCCTGGCCGGAACCGGATACGGAACGTTCGCACGCCGAGTTTCTGCGAAAACGGCGCCAAGCACGTCGCCGATGAGGCCACGACGAAACGCGTCACGACCGAGTTTTTTAAGGAATGGAGCGTGGCCGATCTCTCGCTCCAGACGGACCAATGGCTGAATCAGCAGGGACGCCTGACAGAGCCGATGGTTCTGCGTAGCCAGGCCTACACACTATGAGCCGATCAGCTGGAGTGACGCGTTCCGCCCTGATTGCCGGTGAACTCAATTCTCTGAACACGCCGGACGAGGCGATCTTTTACACCTCTGGTCGCGCCAGCAACGAAGCTGCTTTCCTCTATCAACTGTTCGTCCGGCAGTTTGGCACCAACAATCTTCCCGACTGTTCCAACATGTGTCATGAGTCGAGCGGCAGCGCGCTCACGGAAACGATCGGCGTGGGCAAGGGCACTGTGACGCTTGAAGATTTCGATCCTGGCCCAGGCGATTTTCGTGATCGGCCAGAATCCGGGTACCAATCACCCGCGGATGTTGTCTGCTCTGCAAAAGGCGAAAAGAAACGGCTGCGAGATCGTTCATATCAATCCGCTGCCGGAAGCCGGAATGACCCGTTTCAAGCATCCCCAGGAGATCTGGAGGTTGGCTGGGGCAGGGGAACAGCGTTGGCCGATCTGTTCCTGCAGGTACGAATCAACGGCGATGTGGCCCTCTTATTAGGGATGATCAAAGAGCTCTTCGCCGAAGAAGAGAAGCGGCCCGGGCAGGTGCTGGACCACCAGTTCATTGAGCAACAGACCTGCGGCTTAACCGAGTTCAAGGAATCGCTCGCTAAGGTTCACTGGGGTGATCTGATCGAACAATGCGGCGTGCCCCGGACGAAGATCGAAGACGCCGTCAGGATCTTTGTTCGCTCTGAACGAACAATCTTCTGCTGGGCCATGGGTCTGACCCAGCACCGGAACGCGGTCGCCAATATCCAGGAGATCGTCAACCTGATGTTGCTGCGTGGGCAGATTGGTAAACCGGGCGCCGGTCTCTGCCCGGTACGGGGTCATAGTAACGTGCAGGGCGATCGCACGATGGGTATTTGGGAACGACCAACTGACGCATTTCTCGATCAGCCTAGCCGCTGAATTCGCTTTCGAGCCACCGCGGCGGCACGGTCTGGATACTGTTAAAGCAATTCAGGCGATGCATGATCGGCCAAGCGCAGGTGTTCTTTGCCCTGGGCGGGAATTTTCTTTCCGCAACTCCCGATACTGAATACACCGCTGAAGGTCTGCGCCGCTGTCGCTTGACGGTGCAGGTTTCCACCAAGCTCAATCGCGCCCATTTGATTACCGGGGAACAGGCGTTGATTCTGCCGAGCCTGCGGGCGCACGGAAATCGACGAGCAAGCCAGCGGTCTCACAGTTTGTCACCACCGAGAACTCGATGGCTGTCGTGCAAGCCTCGCGCGGCTTCCTGCCCGCCGGCATCGCCGCAGCTGCTCAGCGAGCCCGCTATTGTGGCGCGGCTGGCGCTGGCGACTCTCGGCTCCCGAAGCCAGGTCGATTGGGAGAGATTGATTGCCGACTACGACCGCATTCGTGAGCACATCGAGCACGTCGTTTACGGCTTTGATCACTACAAACCAGCGGGTGCGGCAGCCCGGCGGCTTCCACTTTGCCCAATCCTGCACGCGAGCGGCTGTTCAAGACGCCGAGTGGCCGGGCTGCGATTTACTGTTCATGATCTGCCCGCCCACGATCTGCAGCCCGGCCAGCTCTTAATGATGACCATTCGCAGTCACGATCAATTCAACACGACAGTCTATGGGCTGAGCGATCGCTATCGCGGGATTCATGACGGGCGGCGGGTAGTGCTGATGAACAGCGACGATATCAGTAATGCCAGTCTGAAAGAAGGACAGCTTGTCGATCTGATCAGCCACTTTGAAGGAGAGGAGCGAAGTGGCCCGACACTTCGTCGTCGTTTCTACGACATTCCCCGCAGCTGCGCGGCCACTTATTTTCCCGAAGCGAACGTGCTGGTGCCGTTGCGCAGCGTCGCCGAGAAGAGCAACACGCCGGCGTCGAAATCCGTGGTCATCACTGTCGAACCGGCAAAGACCCTCAGCCCGGCGAAGGAGGTCTAACTGAAATGTCCACGCGAACAACGACGGGCCGTTGCTTTGTATGATCAACTTGCGTCCCAGTTGCGCAGCCTGCTGGCCGACGAGCCCGACTTTATCGCCAATGCGGCCAACTTCGCATCTTTGCTTTTCCACTCGCTTCCAGATCTCAATTGGGCCGGCTTCACTTGTACAAGGACGGCGAGTTGGTCCCGGGGCCGTTCCAGGGCCAGCCCGGCCTGTGTGCGCATCGCGATGGGTAAGGGGGTCTGTGGCAACAGCGGCCGCACGAAGAGAAACCGTGCTGGTCGATGACGTGCATGAATTTCCCGGACACATCGCCTGCGACAGCGCCTCCAACTCAGAGATTGTCGTACCGCTGGTGAAAGAAGATCGTCTGATCCGGCGTGCTCGATCTGGATAGCCCTTCCTTCGCCAGATTCGATAAGGAAGACTCGCGCGGCCTGAATGAACTGGCCGCAATCCTTCTTGCCACCCTCGGCTGACTAAACCACTCCCGCCGCAGATAAGAAAATCAAACGCCTGTTTCAGAGACTGGTCGAAAACCCCCAGAAACGACCTGGGGAAATTTGCAAGTCAGGAAGGGGACCCTGTCCCCGCCTCGAGCTTGAAAGCGAATCAGGATCAAGACAACAACTCCAGCCAGCAACCGTTCAGATCGAGAAAGCAGACCTTACTTATGGAAACGAAAAACGTTAGCACTCCATGAATTTGTTGGATTGGTCATGAGGGTCCTGAACCTTGAGGCGGGGACAGGGTCCCCTTCCTGACCTGCAAATCAAGCCAGGCCGTTATGATCACCCCAGTCTCCTAAACACCCGCTTTGAAGGGAACACACCACCTTGCTTGTCAGCCCCTGCGGCCACTTCTGATAATATACCTCTTGACAACTGTCGTTATAACAGCTATATTCTCAGCGATGAGCGTGCAACCAGGGAAAGGCGTCGCAGCTGGGGCTTTGAAGGACCTCGAGGAAGAGGCCTTTCTGAGTGTAATCCGCACGGCCGAAGCGCTGATGTGGGGGTGGCCGAGACTGAAACCGGCGGGACTGACGCCCACGCAATACAACATCCTGCGAATTCTGCGGGTGCCGGCAAGAGGGGGCTGAGCTGCAAAGAAGCCGCCGAGCGCATGGTCACCAAAGATTCCGATGTCACGCGGTTGCTGGATCGGCTGGAGCAACAGCACCTGATCAAACGAGAGCGTCAGGAACAGGATCGGCGCGTAGTGCTGACCTTCATTACCAGACAAGGGACTGAGGTTGCTTGAGCAGCTCGACGGCCCGATGCGGCAGCTGCACCAAAAGCAGCTCGCTCATCTGGGCAAAGAGGCCTCTGAAAAAGCTGGCTGCCTTACTTTCCTGGCGCGCGCCAGAACTGGTTGAGGATATTTTTTGCCAAGATAGTCGTTAGTAACGACGAGCCCGACAACAGGTACTAAGACGTGAAGAGATTTCGAGAGCTGCTTAAGGAGATATCAAGATGATTACCATTCGCAAAGCTAAAGATCAGCGGCACTTTGATTTTGGCTGGCTGGATACCTACCACACGTTCGCCTTTGGCGATTACTATGATCCGGAGTTTATGGGATTCCGCAGTCTGCGCGTGATCAATGAAGATCGCGTGGCCCCGCAGACGGGTTTCCCACCCATGGACATCGGGACATGGAGATTATTACCTATGTGCTTGAGGGTTCGCTCAATCATCGCGACAGCATGGGTAACGGCTCCGCGATTCGCCCGGGTGAAGTGCAGCGGATGACCGCCGGCTCTGGTGTCCGGCACAGCGAGGCAGAATTCGTCAAACACTGATGCGGTTCATTTGCTGCAGATTTGGATTTTGCCTAACGCTCGCAATTTGAAGCCGGGCTACGAAACAAAGTCCTTTAGCGACGACGAGAAACAGGGCCGATTGCGTCTGGTTGCCGCAAATGACGGCTGCGTGACGGCTCAGTCACCATCAATCAAGATGCGGCGATTTATGCGACCGTACTGGAGCCAGGCCGGGAAGTGAAGCACGAGTTGGCCGCAGGCAGAAAGTGCCTGGATTCAGGTAGCGCGTGGCGCCGTTGCAGTAAATGGTCACGAACTAAACCAGGGGCGATGGCGCGGCAGTCACTGCCGAGTCCGCGATTACCATCGCGGGTCGGGAAGAATCGGAAGTTTTGTTGTTCGAGCTGGCTTGATCCGCGTGTCCGACAAACTGTCGTCAAGTAACCAAAGAGGGCCTTTGGAAAGCAGCGAAGAACATGGTGACGCGGCGGGGCCAAGCCGCCCTTCCCGACCATGGCGCTGATCGTCTTCGTTTCGAGGAGCGTGGATTGAAAGGCTTTCAAGGGTGAATTCAATCGAGCTCGTCGGAGAATCTCCCAGGTCAGGAAAGGGCGGCTTGCCCCCGCAGCTTTCGCGACGAGGGAGTGCCAAAACTCGAATACTCAACTTTGTTTCTTACGCCGAAGGCGTTCGACAATTCAGTCCAGGGTAACACCCTGGGTGCAAAAAGTACGTCGCGGGTTCCGACCCTGAAAGGGTCGTCTATACTTTGCCGGTTTTCCCATTGGCCCACCCTTTCAGGGTGATGAGATTATCGAGCGCCGTTTACCCAGGGTGTTACGCTACCACCCCACGCGGGCTGCCCGCGCGGGGACCCCGGCCTGGGCTGAGATTGGTGGACGCCTTCAGCGTATTAATTCGAGTTTTGACACGGCCTCTAAGGGACGGGGCTATTAACTGCCGGTCCTTCGAACTTGCCCTCAACATCAGGTTCTGCTGCTTCTCTTCTTGAGATTACCCGAAAGGGGGCATGTGGCGTATTCCGACTAAGTGGATTACTCGCAGATCAGGCAAAATAGTTTTCAACGTTTTCGCTCGCAGAAGGGTAGTAGTCTATGGAAGTCATGTAGGGAACTATGGCTGCTGAGATGGCTCACATCTTTATGACCGACTCGCAGGAACTGGTGCCTGACAGTCCTGCGGAAAACGCCGACTACTTCGCGGCACTCGTCTCTCTCTCGCTCGCCGGAGACGAGAATGCTTTCGAGCAGATCATGCTCGCTACTCAGCAGCGAGTAGTATCAATCGCCTGGCGTATGCTCGGGAACAGCGACGACGCTCCGGGAGGCCACCCAGGATGTCATACCTGCGGGCCTTCAGATACCTGGGGCGCTTCCGCATCGGTGAAGACTTTCGTGCCTGGCTTTACCGCATCACTGTAAATGTTTGCCATGACTTCGCGCGCAAGAGACGATTGACTGAGGCGACGGCTTTCGACGAGCTTGCCGCTGATCTCGGAGTGCCGCACTTGACGCTGCCCAAAGTGGTGTGGACCTTGAGAGCCTCGTACTGCACGAACAGCAACTCGCGCTCGTCCGGCGAGCCCTGCAATCGCTCCCCCAAAAGGAACGAGCGGCGCTGGTCCTTCGCGATCTTGAAGAGTTTCTCGACAGAGCAAGTTGCCCGGGCTTTGCGGCTCGCGGCCAGTCACGGTCCGTTCGCAGGTAAGCAGCGCGCGGCCAAGATCAAAACATATTGCGAGAACCTAACGCGCCGGAGGAGTGCGTCATGATGAAAATGTTGAGCTGCAAACGCATAGCCAGAATGATCGCGCTCTATGCAGCGGGGTAGATCTGGTCGGCGCGCGGCGGCGTGAAGTTGCTGCGCACTCTCGCGACTTGTGAGGTGTCGTCGACTCGCCGAGGAATTCTCTTTGAGCCGCAACTTGCTTGCGCAGGCGTTTACATTGCCAGAATTCGGCGCAGACTTCTATTCCGGAATCAGAGGCTCCGTGCTCGGTGAGATCGCTCGCGACCGAAGGGTTTCGAAGCCGGCGCTCTTTCGTCGACGGTGGCTTTATGCCACAGCGTTCGCGGCGCTAGTCATTGCTTTCGGGTTGATGCTGCAACACTTCGGCAGTATCAAGCGCCAGGTGACGCGCGATTTGGCAATTGCGCCAGGAGGGACTGATCACCGACCGTTGGGCCAGGAAAAAAGAACAAATTCTTCAACCTCCCATGCAGCAACAGAGCTGCCTCAACCGCCCCGAAATATGCCTCGGCTACCAGGATCCTCGATGACTCGGGCGAACAAGGTCCATGGCCCTTGCATACACGCGTAAGCAGTCCGGACAAAGCAAGCCGGTGGAAGACCTGGACGGGTCGGCAGCAGCTCAAGTTGAACCAGGCGGCCGCAAACAAATCGGGCAAGCCACCCCATTGACGAGCATCACCAGTGCAGTCGCGATTGAGCCTGCGCCTTCTTCTGGCGAGTCTCCCTTGTCGCCTTCCCCGCGTTCCGCATCGCAGCTTTCGCGCATTGAAATCCGACAGCCAACCCGAACATCCGGATCATTTGGCTTGCGCGGCGAGAACCTGGAAGAGACTAATCACGCCCAAGACCAGAATCAGAATGGAAACCGAGATTAGGAGGCCTCATGAACTCAAGAAAGTATACGATGCTGTCGCTTGCCTTGCTGGCAGTCCTCTCCACCGCGCGCCCGGCCAGGGCAAAGTCAGCCGACGCCGGCGCCTACCGACAACTACGTAACCAACACCGGCTTTAAGAATAAAGTGTTCGAGGTGCACAATCGCCCACCCGAGGACTTGCTTCCTGTTATCAGGCTCCTGACCAGTGGATTCAAGGGAGCGCAGCTCGCCGCCAGTAATGAATTTCGCACCATCACCGTGCGCGATTTCCCGGAAAATATCGCGGCGATCGAAGAGGCGATCAAGCGACTCGACACCCCCGGAGATCGCGCGCCCCAATATTGAGTTGCGAATGCACGTCCTGCTGGCGTCGAACAAGGAGGGCGGCGCAGCCGAACGAATACCCGGCCGATCTGAAGGACGTGATTGTCGAGGTGCAAAAAGACGCTAACTTTCAAGGACTACTCATTATTGACTTCGATAGTGCAACGCACCAGGGAAAGTCGCGGAATGCGTCCGGGGTACCTGGAGGGGCGCGGCTCAGCTGAGGTTGCCTGGCCTACATCTTCGGGTGCCAGCGATCGAAGAATCTCGAACTACCGATTCACCGCAAATTCGATTGCCCTCAATGCCGCGCCTGCAGGTGTGGTCGAGATTCAGCTTTCCGATTTTACTTTTTCTTTGGTTGTTCCCGGCACTCGAAGCCACCATTCATAGCGACGTAAGAATGCGTGACGGCGAGAAGGTAGTAGTTGGCACGGCGGGTTTCAATGACAAGGCGCTAATCCTCGTCATGACCGCCAGGGTCCTTAAATAATCATTCCCACCAGAGCAAGAGAGCCCGGAAACCTAACCCGGGCCGCCGGCAGTGCCACTGGCGAACTTCGTATTGCTACCCCTCATCTCGCGTGTAAAGTGAAGGATCAACTTATCCTGTCTCGCCGTGGCCGAGTATCAACCAGGACAGATCGGGCAAGCGCCACCAGCTCACGCTGGCGCGCTCTGGTGCTCCTTTCAGTAGCCGAATTACTGGGCATGTCGCTCTGGTTCAGTGCCTCGGCAGTTGTCCCGGCACTGCGGGTTGAGTGGCGACTTTCTGAGCGCAACAGCGAGTTGGCTCACGGTCGCGGTGCAACTGGGTTTTGTCGCGGGCACGCTGCTGAGCGCCCTCTTTAACCTGCCTGATATCTTCAGCGCGCGGCGGTTGTTTGCACTAGCGGCTTTTGCGGCGGCGTTTACGAACCTCGGTCTTTGGTTTGCTGGCCGCTGGTCCAAAGACCGCCGTCGTTGCTGAGGTTCCTCACGGGGTTGTGTCTTGCTGGCGTCTATCCTCCGGGCATGAAAATCATGGCCACCTGGTTTCGCGAAAGACGCGGTCTGGCGCTCGGTGTGCTGGTCGGGGCGCTGACGCTTCGGTAAAGCGTCGCCCTATCTCGTCAATGCGCTGGGCAGCGCCAACTGGCGGCACAATGTGCTCTTCGTTTCTTTGCTGGCGCTGGTTGGCGGACTGGTGGTTCTGCTTTTCGTCGAGGATGGACCATACGCCTCTCTGGCGCTGGCTTCGACTGGAAACAGGTCGCCAGGGTCTTCAGCAATCACTGGCGTGCGCCTGGCAAACTTTGGTTATTTCGGCCACATGTGGGAACTGTACGCCATGTGGACCTGGATTCCAGTCATGATTCGCGCCAGCGTCGCACAGCGTGGAGATAAGCCGGTATGGGCAGAGGTGGCCTCGTTTCTGGTGATTGCTTGTGGAGCAATTGGCTGTGTAGCCGCCGGCCTGATCGCCGATCGGCTGGGTCGGACCCTGGTCACGTCGTGGGCCATGGCCATCAGCGGCAGTTGTTGCCTGACGATTGGCTTGCTGTTTGGCGCCAGCCCGATCTGGCTGCTGCTGGTCGCCGCTATTTGGGGTGCGAGCGTGGTGGCTGATTCCGCGCAGTTTTCCACCTGCGTCACAGAACTGGGCGATCCACAATACTTAGGCACGGCGTTGACCATTCAGACCTGTCTCGGGTTTCTCTTGACGACGATCTCGATCGAGCTGATTCCGCGTTTTGTGGCTCTCCTGGGCTGGCGCTACGCCTTCATGATTCTCGCGCCAGGACCGTTGTTTGGAGTGATTTCCATGTTGCGACTGCGGGCGTTGCCTGAGGCAGGAAAGATTGCGCAGAGCAGGCGAATGTAGGATCAGGAGTCATCTGCTGCGACAGCCAACCCAATGCGGCCGCGCCGCTTGCATCCTTCATCCCTCATCCTTCCGCCTTGCTCTCCGTGCTTTCTCCTTGCAAAAAATGACTACCTCGGTGTAACTTTGTCACGGTCTACTGGTGATTACGATGAAATGTCTGAACCAATAACTGAGTAGCTTTCACGGCTCGCGCCTCCGCTTCGTCAATCGAGGCTTTCCAGGCGTGGTCAACGTCACTCGCGGTGCTGCTACGAGCGACCAGCGCCGTAGATGTCTACCCAGTTCCTGCCTTTCTTTTCCCCAATCCAATTCAACTTTCGGTTTTGCTGTCACAACGCTTTGTGATGCGTGTTTTGGAGGACTCATGGATCAGCCAGCCATACAGGTGAGCGAGCTTAGAAAAGGCTTTCGCAAGCGCAACGGGTTTTTTCGCAGCTCGCTGTCCTGGGCGCTCGACGGTGTTTCGTTTGCCGTAGCTCAGGGTGAGACATATGGGCTGCTCGGTCCCAATGGCTCCGGGAAGTCAGAGCCTGATCCGCATTCTCTCAACGCTGTTGCTGGCGGATGGCGGTGAGGTGCGTCTGATGGGTCATGCCCTGCCCGAGCGCAGGGAGGAAGTGCGGCGCATCATCGGACGCGTAAGTGTCGACGCAGCCTTCTACAAGAAGCTCTCGGCGCGCGAAAATCTGCTCTACACGCGCGCTGCTCTACGGCGGAAGATGCCGACTGCCGAAAAACGGGCTCTGGAGATACTCGGACGACTGGGACTGGAGGATACAAAGTTTTCCACGCCGCTCGAGGAGATGAGCCGCGGCATGCAGCAAGAAAATCAGCATCGCCCGGGCCCTGGTGATCAACCCGCCGCTGCTGTTGCTGGACGAGCCGACAACGGGTCTGGATCCTAAGAGCCAGCCGCGACGTCCAGGTGTTTCTCGAGCAGTTAAGAGCCAGCGATGGCACAACCATTTTGCTGACTACGCCACGACATGACAGAGGCCGAGCGATTGTGTGCCCGCATCGGGTTTCTGGCGAAGGGAAAATCGTCGCCGAGGGTACGCCGTCCGAGCTGAAACGAATGGCGCACGCCGTAACTCTTGATGACGCATTCATCAAGCTTACCGGTGAGGACCTCGCGAGGGACGAGGAAGTGCTCTGGAGTTGATGGCCCAGACCTAGCCCGTTGATTATTCATGAATGGGGTGGGGCTCATTGGCTTATCGAGCCTCGCAAAGCGGGCGATCAGACGTACGAGCTGAATTGTTGCCACCTGGCGTTGCGTCGGCGAGCAACGTCCGCCTCTAAACGTGAGTAAGTTGGTGAGGAGTAGGAAATGGAAACAGTAATGCGGCAAACCTGGGCCTTTGTATTTCGAGGCTATCATTTGACCCGGCGTTATCTTTCCGTGGGTTATTGTCTTTGACTTCCTACGCACTGGTGACTTCGGCGACAGTGGCGCTGATCGGCGTGGCCGCGCACGACAATCAACTGACCGCTGACTCTGGTGGTGGGCGCGCTGCTCTGGAATTTCCTTCGTCCCTCTACAACGAGATCGCGCATGTCCATCGCCTACGAGCGCTGGGAGGGAACGCTGGAATACACGTTCATGGCGCCGGTCTCGCGGCTGGTCCATCTCTGCGGCATCAGTCTGTTTTCCCTGCTGAGCACCGTGCTGCATACATCGATAGTGCTGGTCGGATCTGCTGCTGATCACGGATATCAGTCTGGCGGGAGCCAACCTGGCAGGTGTCCTGGTAGTGCTGGCGGTAAGCACTCGTGGCCTTTGTCGGTCTTGGATTGATGGCCGCGGCGCTTGCCGGTGATGAGTCCTGAGCGCGGCGCCGAAGCCACGCACATCTTTCAGGGATCGTTATTGCTGGTATCCGGAGTCTATTATCCGGTATCGGTGCTCCCGCGATGGCTGCAGCCATTCTCGGCAGTATCCCCGGCGACGTATACTCTGTCGGCTTGCCGCAAACTTGATCGGCATCGAGAACAGCGCGTCGAAGGCCGGACACCTGGTTGGCGCACCACTTTCGTCGGTGACTCAATGAGTTGGCGGTGCTGGCGCTAATGGGTCTGGTGCTGATGCCGCTGGGACTGTGGGTGTTCGGGCGGATTGAGGTCTGGGCCAAGCAACGAGGCAAGTTGAAACGAACGGGATAATCTCAGCTCCGGAGCCAGGCATGAGCGAAAAGGACACAGCCGGACTGAAGGGCCAGTGAAAAGGTCATTCGTCGACTGAAGCGCGCCCTATCCGGAGGCGCGTTGCAGCCTCAATCACTCGAATGCCTTTGAGCTCCTGATCGCCACCGATCCTCTCGGCACAATGCACGGACCAGCGAGTGAACATCGTCACCGCTGATCTGTTCCGCAAGTATCGTCAGCCGGCAGACTATCTCAAGGTTTCCGAGAAGGAACTGCAAAAGGATATACGCACCACAGGCTTCTTTCGTAACAAGGCCAAATCAATCCGGGGCACCGTCCCGGGCGCTCGATTGAGCAATACCACGGTCAGGTGCCGCAGTCGATGGATAGAATTACTCGAACTGCCGGGCGTTGCCCGCAAGACGGCGAATGTCGTGCTCGAGCAATGCCTTTGGGATCAAGGCCGGCGTGGTTGTCGATACTCATGTGACGCCGTCTTTCGCACCGCCTTGGATCTGACTGCAGCAGAAGACTGCCGAGAAGATCGAGCTGGAGTTGATCGAGATTGTGCCTCGCAGCGAGTGGGTGATTTTCCCGCATTTTGCTGATTCATCCACGGGCGCCAGACTTGCAAAGCCCGCAGTCGCGCTCTGCGCCGAGTGCGTCATTGAGAAACTCTGTCCGTCGTCGTCTCTGAAGACAGGCGTGGCGCCTGGTTCCGTAGGCTCCGCCAGTCCCAGCCGTCTTCAGATCGGCTTCCCGAAAGCGTTAATGGACCAGCCGTTTTACGCTGGGGTGCGTGAGCCGGTCATAATAGCCTGCTTTAGCGGGCTTCATTTCGCAGCTTTAGCATAGCTGAAGCCATGACGAGAAGGACGCTGAAGCGCCCTCTTGGACTCTCTTCCCGTGCTACCAGTCCTAAAAGGACTGATCTTAGTAACCCTTCGGTAACGCCAGTGAGGAACGCGACTCAGTTTCAGCATTGTTCTCATACTGTGACGCCAAATAGCGCATGAAGCTGAAGACCGCTACAATGCCCCTTCAGATCTAATCATCCTGACCGGAGATAAGCTGGCCCGCCCGAAAGATGTCCCTTCTTGTCGTTTATCGCGTATTCGTCTCCTTTCCTGATACCACGAGGCGATCACTCCACGAACAAATCCGGCCTGGTGGAGAACGCTGCATGAGCTATCGCTTTCCCTGGCAGCGTCTGACGGACGAACAACTGCTCGATCATGCGTATCTGCGATCTGCCGATCAAGATCCGCACACTCATTTCTCGAACCGCATATCAAAGCGCTCTTTACGTTGAGCTCAACGCGCGCGGGATTCGTTCTCAAGCCGCACGTGTGGCTATCCGGAGAGTGGTTTTCCCGGATGGCGTGCCGGGAATTGCCATTCCGTTTTATCTGGCCCATCCGCGGCTGATGAAGCTCGAGCGCAAAGAGATGCTCGAGGTCGAAGGCGGAACTGACACGGAATGCATGCGCATTCTGCGTCATGAAGCCGGCCACGCGCTGGACACGGCGTTTCGATTGCACTTCAAGCGCCGCTGGCGTGAACTGTTCGGATCGTTTGCGCAACCCTATCCGGACTTCTACAAACCCAAGCCAAAGAGTCGCAAGTACGTGCTGCATCTGCCGGCCTGGTATGCACAGGCCCATCCGGCCGAGGACTTTGCCGAGACTTTTGCCGTCTGGCTTACGCCTCGTTCACTCTGGCGGCGTCGCTACTAAAGGCTGGCCCGCCCCTGCACAAGCTCGAATACCTCGATGAGTTGATGACCGAATTAGCGGGCACCAGACCAAGAAACAAAACTCGCACTAAAGTTGAGCCGCTGTCCGCGGTCAGACTACGCTGCGCGATCACTACCGGCGCAAACGTGAACGCTACGACTTTCGTTATCCGGCAGTCTATGAACGGGATTTGCACCGGATTTTTTCCGATGACCCGACTGATCAATTCCGGCCCAGCGCTGCTGTATTCTTACGCAGCATACGTCGGGAGGTCCGGCAGATCGTGGCCGACGGCACCGGCGTGCACCAGTACACGATCGATCATGTACTGGAGAATATGATCGACAGCTGCAAAGAATTGAAACTGCGCGTGAACACTCCCCAGCGCGAAGCGCGCCGGCGAGTTATGATCGTCTTGACTGTCCAGGTCATGAACGTGTTGCACTCAGGGTATCACCGGATCGCCGTGTATGAAACGCTCAATTGAGCTTTGAGCCGAAAAAGAAACTGCGCAATTATCGTGCTGGTGCACGAAGATCTGATCCCGCCGGAATCTCTTACTGGCATGAGCAGCTAAAGACGCTCAGGAAGTCAAGACTGAGTACGACGTGATCTCCAACCCTCAAGAGCATGGGGCATGAAGTGCATGCCGTCGGCCTCTATAGTCAGTTAAATCCCATCGGCAGTGCCCTGCTGGAACACAAACCGCATATCGCGTTCAACCTGCTCGAGGAATTTCACGGCTACCCGCTTTACGATCAACACGTGGTCAGCTATCTCGAGCTGATGAAGCAGGCTTACACCGGCTGTAACCCTCGGGGCTCACCCTGGCCAAGGATAAGGCCCTAACCAAGATGATTCTGGCTTATCATCGCATTCAGGTGCCAGGGTTTGCGGTCTTTCGCCTGAATCGTAAGGTTCATCGGCCCAAACGTCTGAAGTTCCCACTTTTGGTCAAATCGATAAGCGAAGAGGGTTCGGTCGGTATCGCCCAGGCCTCGGTGGTTCATGACGAGGAGAAGCTGGCCCAGAGCGTGGAGTTCATCCACCGGCAGAACAAGACCGATGCGATCGCCGAGCAATACATCAAGGGCCGCGAGATCTATGTCGGCGTGATCGGCAATCAGAATATTCAGACCTATGCTCCCTGGGAGTTGGTCATGGAGAAGCTGCCCGAGGGTTCGGAGAACATCGCCACGCTCAAGGTCAAATGGGACCCTGCTTATCAGGAGAAGGTGGGAGTGGCTACCAGGGCCGCCGAGTTAACTGCCGAACAACATAAGAGTCTCGAGCGCCTCTCAAAGCGAATCTATCGCCATCTCTTCCTCAGTGGCTACGCGAGGCTGGATTATCGCATGACGGAAGAAGGACATTTCTACTCTGCTCGAGGCGAATCCGAATCCACAGATTGCGCGAGGCGAAGACTTTGCCGACTCGGCTGCGCACGCCGGCGTTCCTTACGAGCAGCTATTGCAGAAGGTGCTCACGCGTGGGGTTGAACTTATAGACCAGCGGCAGAATAGCTCGCTCACATTGACCGCCGACCGTGTTGAGTTGAGACAACTTCTCCGTTCGTGGTTGTCGCCTCCCGAGCTACTTGGCGCCGCTGTGATTCCTTTCCGGTCGTGTTTGACCGAACGTTGCTGGTCTATCACGAAACAGTCACATTGCCGCTTGTGAGGGTTCAGTTCCCATCGGTAGAATCCCCTTCGAGTCGAGCAGACTCCCTCATTCAATTCCTCCCTTTTAAGTTCGATCATATTGTTAGAAGGAGAAGCGGCCCCCTTATTATGCTTTCAAAAATATTACTTCGGGCGCTGGTTTTATGTGTTTGCCTGGGCATTTTTTCGCTCTCAGCGTTGGCCCAGGATGCCGCAGATGGACGGACCAGGCGGATTAAACAAATAGACGAGGCGGGCGAGCCCGCTTATGCCGAAGACGACCCGATAATCATTTCCGTAGGCTGCGAATACCGCTACCAGCGAAGAGATCAGCCAAACAAAACTTTCATGCTGACGACGGCCCCTTCTCTGGTGCGCTTCCATCCACTGCTGGTAGGCGCAATCGACGCTCGTCTGGGTTCGCCCTATCATTGGGGCTCAACCGGCCGTACGCCTTCGATTGCTCTGGATTTGTCTGGAGCACGTTTCACACGGCGGGAATAGATTTCGAGCGAGGCAGTGCTCGTACCCTCTGGACTCGCTTTGAAGCACCGAAGCCCGAAGAACAATTCAAGTTCGGGACTTTGGTTTTTTCAACGGGCAGAAACATGTAGGGATCGTCGCCGACGAAAATGGTTTCTATCACGCCTCGCGACATCACGGCGTTGTCTATGCGTCCTTCAGTGGTTACTGGGGCAAACACATCGATGGCTTCCGTCGTGGTGCCGGTGCCGTTGCAGACACAGCGAACCGACGAATAGAGCCAGCAAGCCAACAACACAGAGGCCGGCGCCGTGAGCACGGTGCCGGCTTCTATGTTTTTGTCGGCCCGCGCTTATTTGGTGTTCAAAACGCTGGGGACGAAACCGGCCCGATGATCGTCGTCGCGCGCCTCCCAGACCACGACGATCTTGTCGACGGCAACGTAGACACATCCGCTTGTCGTTATCCCTCAAATGCAGCACGCCGTCCTCGAACCTCTGACCACCTCGCCACGAAGGCTCGACGAGCCTCCGCAATAAACGTCAATCTTGCGCCCGGTCATTTTTGAAAGAAACTCTTGCATCATAAATCTGTCTCCGCGGTTGTAGCGCAAGCTGTTAGCTTGCGGTGTGCCTCTGGACACAATTTGGTGTTGTAGCGAGCAACCGCAAGCTAACAGCTTGCGTTACAGCTTTACTTCTTCGGCTCACGAAAAGTGATTTGCACCACCGGAACCACCGTTGGGTCGTCCTGCAAGTTTCGCTCGAACTGGAGCAGATCGTAGTAGGCACAGTGGGCTTTGTCGGGAAAGTGCGACAGACCGCGCGGGCGCCCATTGTAGATTGTGCAGCGGCGCGATTCCGGGTCGAGAAACTTACAGGCCAGCCCGAATATCGGATCCTTCTTGCGGCGCAGGATCCGCTCCTTTTGGTACATCTTAGTATGTTGCTGTGCCGCCGCTTCCTCGCTGATCCCAAAATGCTTAGCCAGGCGTGTCAAGTCGCGTTTGTTAACCTGCACGCGATCGTAGATCGAGCAACAGTATGCCGGGCACTTCGAGCAGTCGTAATAAGCTGCGTTTCTTATCGTCGGTTGTCGTAGTGGCCATGTTTTTGTCGGTGAGTCTCGAGTCTCGAGTCTCGAGTTTGGCACTCCTAGACTCCCCACTCCCGACTCGCGACTTCCTCATCTTCTCTTTGACTTTTGGTATTCGGACACTAGCTGTGCCATGAACTCCTCACGTCGTTCATAAAGCCGCTTGGGCTTGCGAGGCGCGTGCCTGGCCAGCGCATAGGCGGTAATAATCGGCAGGGCCACTGTCGAATCAACATAACATACAACCGCATCCGGCAAACGGTCCGGATCGATCTTTGCCCCAGGATACGGCTTCGCCTGGCGTGGCGCCGGACAGTCCGCCAGTGTCGGGGCGGGCATCGGTAACCTGCAGGAAAAATCGTGGCCGCGTTCATCGATGCCCAGCACTTCCCTGGATCTGAGGCTCAGTCTGCAGCATGAAGTTTTTGGGCTTGCCGCCGCCGAGAATAAACACCGCGGAACGGCCGGCTGTCGTTTTCTTACCGCCGAACTTTTTCTTCACTTGCGTTCTCTTGGCACCGAGCACAATCGCCGCCGTTTCATTTACGTCGAGCGAAGGTTCAAACGACAGCTTGTTGCCTTGCAATGCCTTGGCCGCGACATTCATGCCAATCGAGGAGTCGCCGGGCGACGAAGTATAGATCGGCACACCGTACTCATAAGCCACGGCCAGCAGCGACTTGTCCTTTATACCGAGCTTCTGGCCGCGTTCATGTATATAGCGGCCGCAGAGATGGTGAAACTCGGCAGTGGACATCGGCTTCTGAAATTCAGGGGCCTCGATGATCCGGCGAAAGAAGGCGTCGGTATCAAGCAGCACGCTGTAATCAAAGAAAATGTCGTAGATGCGCACTACTTCTTCCTGGCGCAGCACGATATCCGAAGTTTGCGCATCGCCCTGATGCATGGAAAGTCCAATGCCGAAATGTGTGTCGTGATAGAGATTCGCGCCGGTGGAGATCATCCAATCGACAAAGCCGGCCTTGATCAATGGAATCAGCGCCGAGATGCCGAGCCCCGCGGGTGTCAAAGCGCCGGTGAGCGTCAGCCCCACAGTGACTTCCGGTTCAAGCATCTTGCGTGTGAACAGCTGACAAGCCTCGCGCAGCCGCGCGGCGTTGTAAGCCAGAAATGCTTCGTCCACCAGATCAGCGACAGATACTTGTGCAGTGATGGGCGCCGGATCGATGCGGCGGCCGTGCAGGAACTTTGCTTTTTTCCTGGTCATTGATTGAGCTTTATTGCCTGATCTAATTGACAGGATTGCCAAGATTTACGGGAGTAGCAAGAGAGAGGGAAGAATTGAATTCAGGTCTGCTTAGCCCGCATTATTCACGAAGCGCTTGCCGCGCAGTCCGCGGAGCGGACGACCGATATTAGCCCAGTACTTTAGTGCTGGGAATAGCGCGGAAATTGGGCCGAGCCCGTGAAACGGGCGACTGAAACCTACCACTGGCGGTAGGCAATTTAGCCTGCAGTCTGTCGCCCGCTTTGCGGGCTCGATTAACCCAATTGAGCCCACCCCAGCGATAAATCGCTGGGCTATTTTCGTCCGTCCGCTACGCGGACTCAGAATCAAGCGACCCATTCATGAATATCCGGGCTAGTCACCTCGTCTCGCCTGCTGTTTTCTTTCAATCCTGTGAATCGTGTGAGTTCTGTCCTAACGTCTCCAGACAGTTGCGGCACAGACAATTCCGGTAACTGGTCTTTTAACTCAGCGCGTGTTTCATCGCTCAAGTCGATCTCCGAACACCAGCAACCTCTAAGAGTGGCGCCGCAGGTAAAAGGATTACCGCACGCCTCACAGGTTGCCGGACGCGCCGACCGCCTTTGATGAGCTGAGCTAGTTGGCCAAGATTCAAAGCTTCACCCTTTCCAGCGAGCCTCACCTTGCCTGGCTCATCTCATTGGCGCTCTCTTCCGCAGCGCGCTTGACGCGCAAGCGAGCAATGCGACGCTCGTCGGCTTCAATGACCTCGATTTCCAGACCGCGAAATTTGAGATGATCACCGGTGTGCGGAACCTTGACCGGCTTCGTTGATCACCAATACCGGCAATGGTGGTGAAGTCGTCGTCTTCGATCTCCATGTCAAACAGCGCGTTCGATCTTGCCAATCTCAGTGGAACCGAGAACATCGTAACAGCCGTCACTCTCTTCGACGATCTCCTGCAACTCCTCGCCGCCAATATCTTCGTCTTCAATTTCGCCGACAATCTCTTCCAGAATATCTTCGACGGTTACCAGCCCGGCGACACCGCCGTATTCGTCGATGACCATGACCAGTTGCACGTGAGCCTTTTGCATCTCTTCCAGCAGTTCGGCCACCGGCTTGGTTTCCGGCACGAAGTAGACCGCGTCGCACCAGGGCTGCCACGGATTCGTCTTCCTTACCTTGCGCCCACCGCTCTAACAGGTCGCGCACATAGATCAGTCCCTCGACGTTATCCATTTGCTCGCGATAAACCGGCAAACGCGAATATCGTGACTCGACCATCACGTCGCGGGCCTCGCGCACCGATGCTTCGGCAGGCACCGCCACGATGCCAGGACGCGGCGTCATCACTTCGCTGACGCGCGTGTCGCCGAACTCAATAATCGAGTGGATCAGCTCGCCTTCTTCTTCTTCCAGAATTCCTTCGGCCTCGCCGACATCGATCAATGCCTGGATGTCGTCGCCGTTGTCTTCGTGCGGCTTCTTCCTCTTCGGTTTCCGGCAGCTGGTCTTTGCGACGCGGGCGATCGTAAAGCCGGTGAAACGGATCGGCGACGAACGACATCATCGGCACGAACGGCCGCATCAGGGGCAAAAGAAAAATCAACGTGCCTTCAGGATTATGAGCGGATATCAAAGAGCGGGATTAGTTGGCGAAAGACTCCCGCCAGCACCAGGCCTGCGACCAGGCCCACCAGGACGAATTTCGGGATCTGGAAGTCAGGCTGAGCGAAATTGAGGTGACCAGCACCGCGACCACGACGAGTAACATCTGGATGGTCGCCGACAGAGCAAAGCTGAAAGCGCTGACGGTTCTGCAAAGTTTTTTTGAGAAAGATCTTCGCCCGATCCTCGGGATCCTCATCCGCGTCTCCGAGCAGGCGGCGCAGTCCGACATCGCTCAATTGGCCCAAAGCCAGATCGACCGTCGCCAGCAACATCAGCAGCAGCATGAGCAGAAACGTAAAACCCTAATTCGATCTCCATAAGAAAGTGAAGGGTAGATAGTAAACCGTAAGAGCGTAAACCGTAAACCGTAAACCGTGAACCGTGAATCGTGAATGAAGAGTCGTGAGCCGGGAGACGCAAGACCACGGTCGTCCTGCCCGGAGTAGCAAATTGCTGACTGTTTACGGTTTACGGCCCTATGCGCAACCTCCGGCGCAGCCGCAGTTCAAGGCGGTCCATCTCGCCGCTGTCAGTCTCGTGGTCATAGCCGCAAAGGTGCAACACTCCGTGAAGAATGAGCTGGGCAAGTCTCGGTGTCCAGGTTTAGCCCGTGCTCGGTGGCCTGTCGCGCGGCCTGCTCGACAGAGATCACCACATCGCCCATCGACGCCTCAGCGGCCCTCTTCGAATTCGCTCTGTTCGGCGGGAAACGACAGCACGTCTGTCGTGCCGCGCTTGCCGCGCCAGCGGCGGTTGAGCGTGCCCATCGCTCGATCAGAGACAAAGGCTACGGTCACGCCGGCGACGTATGAAGGAGCGGCTTTCACGGCCTTTGCTGTAAATGCGCTGCCAGCGTTCCGGATCAACCTGTATTTTGCGCTGGCGGTTGACGATCTCGATCATCGGCCAATCTTAGAATAGAAGTGATCCGGTGGAATTATTTACTAAATATTGCTCTTGCTGGTGTGGTCTTCGTACGCCCTGATGATCATCTGCACGAGCTTGTGGCGCACGACGTCTTTATCAGTGAAGTAGACGAACTCGATGCCTTCGACGATTCTGCCAGAACGCGCTCGGCTTCGATCAGGCCGCTGCGTTTGCCGGTGGGCAGATCGACCTGCGTCACGTCGCCGGTGATCACCGCCTTCGAGCCAAAGCCGATGCGCGTCAGAAACATCTTCATCTGCTCGCTGGTGGTGTTCTGCGCTTCGTCGAGGATGATGAAGGCGTCGGACGAGCGTGCGGCCGCGCATGAAAGCCAGCGGCGCCACTTCGATCACCCGCTTTTCCAGCAGCTTGTGTTACGCGCTCGTACTCGATCAGGTCGAACAGCGCGTCGTAGAGCGGGCGCAGATAGGGATCGACCTTATCCTGCAGATCGCCCGGCAGAAAGCCGAGCTTTCTCGCCGGCCTCGACCGCCGGCCGTGCCAGCACAATGCGGTTGACCTGCTTTTGCATCAACGCCTGCACCGCCATCGCCACCGCCAGATAGGTCTTGCCCGTGCCTGCCACGCCGATGCCGAAAACGACGTCGCTGCTCCTGAATGGCCTGGATGTACCGCCGTTGATTCGCCGACTTGGGCGCAACCTGTTTTTTGCCCGACGGGTTGAAAGCGCGCCTTGGTGAAATAGTCGCGCAGGCTATAGGCGCGATCCTCGGCGATCTGCGCGAACGCCTCGCGCAGCTCTCTGGTCGGTAAACTGCCGGCCTTCCTTGAAGAGATCGGAGAAGTCCTCGAGGATGCGCTCGGCCGTCTCGACGTCTTTCGGATCGCCGTCGATGGAGACATCCTGACCGCGCGCGTCGATGCGGCATGGCGAGCAGCGACTTCCAGGTACTTGATGTTCTGGTCGTGGACGCCGAACAGCGTTTCTAATCCTCGGGGCGGCAATTCAATCTTCTTCAAGAGCTGAGACATTCTCCTTAAAGAGTTCACAACGAGCAGTGGTAGGTGGCGTAGGAATATCAAGGAGTGAGTGCGCGAAAAGCTTATTTGCATAGGGTTGCCAAGTGCGACGCTACTACACGGCTCATGCGAGTGTCAATCCGTAGACCCTGGGTTGCTGAAAGAGTGAGCTGACGATCACGAAATTACACGAAGCAGCACGAAGCCACACGAAAAAGCGCGGTCCACCTTTTTCGTGTGATTTTAGTGTTCTTTTCGTGCGATTTCGTGGAACGTCGGATCTTGGTAAACAAAGGGCGCTCGACACGCGACGTTGCAGGACCGCTTACGACAGTCGCGTTTTGGGCCGCCATAATGCGTCACTTGCGCGGCGAACTTGGGCCACGCGCCGGGAGGTCACCTGAATACCAAAATTTTCCGGTTAGCGAATTTTGTTGGAGATTTTCGAATGCCTAATCACAAATCAGCGGAAAAGCGGATGCGCCAGAGCGAAAACCGGCGCCAGATCAATCGCGGCAGTCGCATCGCGCCTGCGCGGCCAGATTCGAAAGTTAGTGCTGCCATAACCGGGGCAAAACGCAGGAACTCAACGAGTTATTGCCGGCCACGGTTTCCATCATTGATAAGGCGGTGCAAAAGGGCGTGCTGCACAAGAACGCAGCGGCGCGGCACAAGTCACGATTGACGGCGCGGTGAAGCAGGCAGCAGCAGCGTAAGGCTCAGTAACAATTTCAGATTTGGCGAGGCGGATCGGTAATTCGGTCCGCCTCGCTTTTCTGCGTTCACGGTAGATATTCCAACTCGTTCTGGAAGTCGAAACGCGACCCGTTTTGATGGTTGCAAACACTCAACTCCGTTTAGACAGCCGACTTGTCCGCCTGTGTTAGAAAGCACGGGCGCGGTTCTCAATAGTAGTTGACAGAGGGAGAAAAATGACCAGCTATTACGAAAGCGAAGCTGAGATCACAGCGGTGGTCCAGGGATTCGAATCGTGTACCACACCCGATTCCGGTTTCACCCACCGGGCGCATGTGACGGTCGCGGTGTGGTATCGTCTCATGGCACAGTTGCCGAATCGCTGCAGCAGATGCGCATGAGCATTTTCCGATTCCTCGATCATCATCACGTAGGTCATGAGAATACAACGAAACGCTGACCCTCTTTTGGATCAAACTGGTTCACCAATATTTGGATGAACTGGATCCGGAGTGCTCGTTGCTTGAGACGACCAATGCGTTGATTGAACTACTGGAAATTCACAACTGGTCTGTGGACTACTACGCACCAGGGAACGCGTGGAGCTGCGAGGCACGCCAGGCCTGGGTTGAGCCCGATCTTAGACAGCTCCGGTCGCCTGGGGTCATTGAAAACTGAGGACGTCAGAGTTAACTGAGCGTTTGGCACGGGGACCTTAGTGGCCCTGGCCTGGCGAAGACAAGTTTGGGCGCCCGGAACAGCGGCTCGAAAATGAAGTCTCACGGTCCTTAGTTCATTGGGGCTAACCGTGATGTCCATTGTCTTCTCACCAGTGCTCGTGCCAGGCCACCACGGTGTAGTGTCCTGGCGGTAAACCCTTTATCTGATAGTGTAGCCATTCTCGTCGCTAATGGCGAAAGTATGAGGAGAAAACCCCAGACGTAGGCCTTCTCCCAGGGGATGAAAATTGTCTTTGAACGGGATAAAAACTCGGGAAGCTTAAAACTCCTCATCAGTGGCTGTGATCCGGGAGCCTGAGATTGATTCCACTCCTCGTTGTCGCGGGGGCCGGATGCGTGTTGTGGATCGTGGGATCGTCATTTGAGATCAGGATCGCCTGGCCCACGCGGACTGCCAGCGCATGCGGGACGTAGCGGCAGTCTTTATGTCCCAAAATGGCCGCTGCGGTCGGCTCGGCAAACTGTAACGCGTTAAGAGCATCATTGCTCCGGAATGTAGAACCAGGAGACGTTAGCCAATTTGCCTTCATGGACGACGGCGTTCTCTGTGAAAGCCTTGCGGACCAGCTTCTGACAAACCGGATCTGCGTCCATCTCGATGCGCATGGGTTTTGGCACCTGGCCAACGAAATGTACTTTGCCGGTGATGGTTGCTTCGGATCCCGTTGGCAGATAGCGTTTCCGGGCTGGACCAGGCTCCTGGGCCAGGACCGCGATGACAAAACAAAGCGCCAGGAGTGCCAGAGTTAGGTGAAAAGCGGCAAGCCGAATCTCATCAATGGTGCCTCCCAATCAGAAGGGAGTGCGTTTCCGGGGCCTTCGCTGATCAACTGCTGGTGACTGAGAGCCAGCCCACCCTAGCTTAACAGGGAGGGCGCGGGCCACTACCGTGACTCTCTTTGACTCGATCCTGGTGACGTGCCGCCGGTTTGCGCTTTTGTGTTTACCGTATTCTCCAGCGAGAGCGCCTGATAGACATCCTCTTCGATAAGCTGTGAAAACCGGCGGAGGCTGGCAATTGGCAACTCCTGCAACTCGCAGCCTTGATCAACTCGAGTGCACGACTAAGCTGCGACCGACGGTCTCACTGAGCTTCGCGAAAGGGCATTCCCTTGCGTACCAGGTAGCTCGGCCAGCTCAGTGGCGTTCAGTGTAACCTCGTGAGGCAACCTCGCGTGTGCGCGCTTCATTGAGCCGCAAATTGCGCAGGACCGTGGTGCTGACCTCGAGACAAGCGGTCAACGTATCGGTGGCGTCGAAAACCGCCTCCTTGTCCCCTCCTGCATATCTCTTGTCATAGGCGAGGGCAGGCCTTTGAACATCACCAACAGGCCAGTGAGGTGCCCGACCACCCTGCCGGCTTTACCGCGCACCAGTTCCATCGAGTCAGGATTCTTCTTTGCGGCATCAGGCTCGACCCGGTCGAGACGACGTCGCTCAGCTCAATGAAACCGAATTCCGTTGTGGAATAGAGAATGATGTCCTCAGCGCAGACGCGAGAGGTGAACTCATAATAAGGAGCAGGCACAGAGATACTCGACGCAGAAATCGCGGATCGCTGACCGCGTCCAGGACTGTTGCAGTGAAACAGATTCAAATTCCAATTCACGCGCCACCGCGTCGCGATTGATGGGATACGACGCCCCGGCCAGCGCCCCGAGCCCAGCGGCAACACGCTTCACGCGCCGGCGCGTATCGGCTCATGCGCTCGCGGTCGCGCGCGAGCATCTCAAAATAGGCGCAGACACCAGTGCGCGCGAGGATGACCGGCTGCGCCCGCTGCAAGTGAGTGTAGCCGGGATGATAGCGTCACGATGCGCATGTTCTCCGCCAGATCGAGCAGCCCTCCTGGGCCGAGCGCAGTTGTTTGTCCGCTTGATCTCGTGGAATCCTCGCAACCACAGTCTCAGATCCTGTGGCCACCTGGTCATTGCAGGCTGCCGGCCGTGTGTAACTTGCGCCCTGCATCTCCTGCTATTTCCACCAGATGCGCTTCCACGAAACTATGAACGTCTTCCGGTGCCACTCATCAAAGTATTCCGGCGTCTGCCGTGCCCTGCTCGAGGATTACATTCAGCGCGCGTATGAATGATTCTGGCCTCTGCGGAAGTCAGCACGCCGGCTCCCAACAGGCCATTGCAGTGAGCAATACTGGCGCGGATATCGGCCGTAAACAGCCGGCGATCAAAATCGGAACGAACGATTGAACTGAGGCGAACGCCGGCATCGGCCTCACCGGTGAATCGCCCGCCCCATAGATTTTCGCCTCGGTCATTTCGGCCTCCAGTCCCAACCAGCCATATCAATCGGCCAGGCTCCGCTAGTCCCATCGTCTTCTAGTTGTCTGCCGTAACTTGACGTTCGTGCATCCTGGCTGCTAGTTTATGCATCTATGCACTTGTCTATGCAAGCTCGGTGCATAACCAAGAGGATGTAACGCCAGCTGCAAGACAACCGGTGCGTTACAGCGCGATGCAAAAGAGTTTACGACAAAGAAAGATTCTTCAGCCTGATCAGGGCCCAGGCCGATCGGCACCGCAGGAAGAACTTGAAGGCGCACGCTGGAACGCGCTGGAGTGCCGGCGACGCAGTCCAGTGTCTCTCGCGACCTGGAAGAGTTGGGCATCGTCAAACAGCACGGGCGCTACACCTGGCTCCGAGCAAATGGGCAGGCGGCCGTGGCGCTGGCCTGCTGAGCCTGGACATTGTCGGGAGAGACTCTGGTGGTCGCGCGACACCGAGCCTGGTCTGGCCTCCGCTAGTAGCGGTGGAGATCGATGCCGCCACTATCAAAGAGATCGTCGGCACGCTTCGCCCGGTGAGGATACGATCTTCATGGCTGTAAGCGACGCCCGGGCGCAGCGAGGCGTGATTGAAGAGAATTTGGGGAGTTGTTTGGATGAGGTCAGTAGTCGTAGTAATCAGTAGTCAGTAGTCAGCAATCAGTAGTCAACCAGACTGTTGATTGCTGCGTTGCTAGTTGCTGATCACTGACTACTGGACACTACTGACTACCGAACTACGAACCACGACTATGGAAAATAAGATCAACAAAATCGTCCTGGCATACTCCGGCGGGTCTGGACACTTCCGTGATGTTGCGCTGGTTGAAAGAGCGCTATCAGCTGTGAAGTTAGTTTGTTATTGCGCCGATGTGGGCCAGGGCGAGGAGATGACTGGTCTGGAGGACAAGCGCTGTGCCAGCCGGCGCGCTCGAAGCTCTGCATCGAGGACCTGCGCGAAGAGTTTGTGCGCGACTACGTCTGGACCGCTGTCAAAGCCAACGCTCGTTTACGAAGGCGTGTACCTGCTGGGCACTTCGCTGGCCCGGCCGGTGATTGCCAAACGCCAGATCGAGATTGCGCGGCGCGAAGGCGCGGATGCCGTGGCTCATGGCTCGACCGGCAAAGGCAACGATCAGGTGCGCTTTGAGCTGACCTACTACGCGCTGCAGCCGGACATCAAAGTGATCGCGCCCTGGCGCGAGTGGGAGTTCAAGCGGCCGCAGCGATCTGATCGCCTATGCAAAGATCACCAGCATTCCGATCACAGCTACGCAGCGACAAGCCTTACTCGACCGATCGCAACCTGATGCACGTGTCTTACGAGGGCGGAATTCTGGAAGACCCCTGGGCGGAACCGCCGGAGAATATTTTTCAACTGACGCGCTCGCCTGAAAACGCGAAAGCGGAAGCCGAATACGTCGAGATGTCGTTTCGCACAGGGCGAGCCGGTGGCGATCAATGGCGAAGCAGCTCGGCGCCGTCGCGTTGTTGGAACGCTTGAATCAGATTGGCGGCGAGCATGGCATCGGCCGGGTCGATCTGGTTGAGAACCGCTTCGTCGGTATGAAGTCGCGCGGTGTCTACGAAACGCCGGGCGTGACGATTCTGCAGGCTGCGCATCGCGCACTGGAATCAATCACGCTGGACCGCGAAGTGATGCATCTGCGCGATTCGCTGGGCGTGAAGTTCGCCGAGATGCATCTATTACGGGTTCTGGTTCGCTCCGGAGTTTGCACTGATGCGCAAGATCGATCGAACGAAACTCAGCAGCAGAGGTTACCGGCGATGTGCGGCTGAAGCTCTACCGCGGGCAACACGATTGTGGTTGGGCGCCGTTCGCCGCATTCGCTCTACGACGAACAGGTGGCGACGTTTGAAGCGGACACGGTTTACAACCAGCGCGATGCGGAAGGTTTCATCAAGCTCAATGCACTGCGACTGAGAATGACAAGCGTGAACCAGTAAAGCCAGTAAACCGTGAACCGTAACTGACGGTTGAATTCTTTGCGCTACTGGATGTTACGGTTTACGGTCTGTACAGGCAAGTCTCAGGTGGGCGTTGCCCCCGCTGCTTCCAGTAAGGAGAAAGACATGAACGCAGAAATCAAGCATCATCGAGGCTGACAAGATCGGCTCAGTCCACTTCGCCACTTGATATCTCAAGAACGGTTGCCGTGACCAGTTCCTGCAGAGCTGCCGCGCGCAGGTGATGTGGTGGCTGGTGCGCGCCTTAACCGACAGTGCCACCTACAACATGCTCGAGCTGCGCACCGGCCGCCTCGCCAAGATCAATCCAGGCGACGTGCTGATTGGCGTACTGGGGCGCCGCCGAGCGTTGAAGGGCTTTGTCGGCGACGTTCCGGAAACGGTAAATGCCGGTGACCAGCTTGCACCTGCTGAACATGGGTGGCGTGATCGGGAGTTGTACCGGGCATCATTCCAGTCTCGAGCGACGCGATCAAGTTGGAGGTTGTGGGTCTGGTCTGGCGATGAGAACAGGTGGCGTGCGCAACATCGGCGACCACGCGCTCGCGCCGCGGCAACAACCTTGGCGAGACGGTGCCGCTGGTTTTCATCGCCGGCGCTTGCATGAACAGCGGCAAAACTTACGCCGCCACCGAATTGATCAAGCAGGCGACCCGGGCTGGCCTGAGTGGCTGCCGCCAAGCTTTCCGGTGTTGCCTGCCTGCGCGACACTCTGAACATGGCCGATCACGGAGCGATCGCTACCGCCAGCTTCCTCGATTGTGGTTTGCCTTCCACAGTCGGCATCGGCGATCTGGGACCGATCGCCAAAGCAGTTGTTTCGCGGCTGAACGAAAGCGCTCCCGATTTCATTGTGATCGAGATGGGTGACGGAATTGCTGGGGGCTACTCGGTGGAATCGGTTGTTCGATGATCAGGAGTTGCGCGAGGCCACTGCCGCGATCATCTTCTGCGCTTCTGACTATGTGGGCGCCTGGGGCGGCATTGAGCTGTTTCGCCGCCGCGGAATTGAGATCGATGTGGTTGCCGGCTCGGTCACCGATTCACAGATGGGCCAGGACTACATCGAGAAAGAGTTTGGCGTGCCGGCCGGGAACGCGCGTCGGGATGGAGCCCAACTATTTCAACTGATCAAGTCAAGTGGAAGCGGCTGGTGATGAGAGTCAGTGCCTGATCGCTCTTGCTGGGACCGCGGGCGTCCGCCCGCAGCGAGCGCGTCCGCGCGAGTTCAGCAATACGTAA
>ERZ1370068.8203-contig-7076_pt1 | contig 41242 bp, 70 predicted proteins | sample MGYA00561227_ERZ1370068 | MGnify/ENA primary metagenome ERZ1370068 (study PRJEB38410, sample SAMEA6850437) | metagenome | study: Metagenomic assessment of the ecological functions of the soil: analysis of the soil microbiota associated with the... | reverse complement strand
TTGCTTCTTCATCCCTGGATGATCATGAAGACTCATCTCCCATCCAGTTGGGCCAGGCCTCTGGTAAAGATTCAGACATTTCTGGCTAGTCTGCACCTACTGCTTCTGCTGCTGAGCATCCATCTCTCTGCAGTTCTGATATTATTAATCATCTCGCCAGTGGCCCCATCTACTTTGCTCGTAAAGTTCTCAGGTACTCTCAAAAAAGAAATTATCATGCACTCCTGATCGGATAACCGAAGCGCTCGACAAACTGCGTGGTCCAGTGAACCCGGCGGGCTCAATCGGCAGCATTCGCTCCGCTCTGAAGAGTCTGGAAGTGGGCATGCCGCTCGTGATCTTCCCTGAAGGCGGCCGCACGCCCGACGGTCTGATCAAGCCCCTTCCTCGCGGGCGCGCTTCTTTCTTAGCTATCAAGGCGCAGGTCGACGTAGTTCCAGTCGCGCTGATCGGAACCTACAAACTTCTTCCAATGAACACGCTATCACATCAAATGTCGCCCCTCTCGAAATGCGGGTCGGCGAGACTCCATCTCCACCGCCGGTCTGACCGGTCACAGCGATCACAAGCGCTCTCCGAAAAAGTCAGCAAGCCGTGACCTAACCTCTGCCTCGGAGAATGATCCCAGGATGTTCGCATCTATAAATTCAACCGCATACCATCAACCTCTACATCAAGCTACCGTTCATCGGCAGGTCAATCGAGCGCGGAATAAATCGATCCGGAATAAATCAAGTCCGGAATAAATCCAGCCGCGGAGCGGCGAAATAATTTAGCCCAGCGCTGAGCGCTGGGTAAGCTCGAGGAACGATCGCAAGCCCCGAGGAGGCGGCACAAAAAACGCAGCGGGTGTGAGCCCGCAAGGGACGGCGGCCATCGACGAAACCCAGTTCTGATGTCGAATCGCCGTTACTCGAAAACTGATCTCCGTGCCCAGACCCGCTACCGCCTCTGAATCAATCCCACAAATTTCCATACAAGTCCTTAAACACGGCCACAGTCCCGTAAGCGCTCTTCCTTCGGCTCGCGCGCGAACTCCACCGCGTGCCCGCGCAGCCGAGTTGTAGTCGCGCCAGAAATCATCGTAGGTAAAAACAAAAACACTCGCCCACCCGTCTGATTCCCAATGCGCGACGCCTGCTCCTCATTTCGCGGCCTGCGCCAGCAGAACTACAACATCCATCCGCCGAACCCGGCGACACCAGCACCCAACGTTTTCCGCCCCCAGATCAGTGTCCTCCACCAGCCGAAATCCCAGAACTCGCGTGTAGAACGCAATTGCCTCGTCATAGTCCCGCACCACCACTGCCACGTGCGCAAGCTTCCGCTTCATGCCGCCATTATGTCATCCAGAGGAAGGCGCCTCACTCTGTGTCCCTCCGTGTCCTCTGTGGTCGTAGGTTTGTCTCGGCCGCGAACGAACTTGACCAGTTCCCCGCCCGGCAGTACCCTCCTTGGAAAATTACGCCGTACAGGAGGTCACATGGTTCCGCTCTCCGCTCTCTGGCTCCCGATAGTGCTCTCGGCGGTCATCATTTTTCGCCAGTTTCGTCATGCACATGGTGCTCACCTACCATCGCAGCAACTACCACCAGCTTCCCGACGAAGACAAAATCTCTCCACGCTGCGCAGCGCGAATCTGCAGCGCGGTACCTACGTCTTCCCCTTCTGCACGCCTAAAGAAATGAAGTCCCCGGCAACTCAGGAAAAGTACAAACAAGGACCGGTCGGCCTCCTCACCATCATGCCTCCAGGTCCTCCCGCGATGCCCAAGTTCCTCGGACTCTGGTTCGCGTACACCGTGCTGGTCAGCTTCTTCGTCGCACTACCTCACCGCGCACACCGTCGCACCTGGCAGTTCGTATCTGGCAGTCTTTCGCGTAGCCGGCACCGCGGCGTTCCTCGCTTACGGACTCGGCGCTCTCCCGAGCGGAATCTGGAAGGCCAGACCGCCAGCGTGACCGCGAAAGAAGTCATCGACGGCCTGATCTACGTTGCTAACCGCCGGCACATTCGGATGGCTCTGGCCAAGAGGCGTCGGCATGTAGAAGAGAAGCTGAGGCGGTAGTTGATTTGATGATGGGCACCCGTTGAGCGTGTGAGCACCAGCAAAACCGTCTGTTCGTTCGAAACAGGGAGCCTGACTCGCCATTAGCCGCACAGGTGCGCCTCCAGCGCCGCGTCGCCAACAACCGAGCAAACGGCCCGTCATAACACTGAATCGTTTCCAGGAAGAATTGCGACGAAGGTAGGGGCCCGACTTCAGTCGGGCCGAGCTGCTGCAAACAAAAGAGGCTTCAGCCGCTGAGGTTTGCTTCACTTGAGTTTCGCGAGCACCCTATTCCAAGGTCGTTTCCACTTTTACTAAATTGATCCCTCCCATCGCATCCTCGCCCCGAAGCCCCTGATCTCCCACAAACTGGTTGAACAACTCCGCTCAACTCCGACAACTGACCGCAAACGAATCGTCCTCCCACCAGTTAACCGCCCAGATACCCATCCCAGACGAAACCATGCGGTTGCTTTTCCGCGGAGCCATAGAATTACCACGGTTACCTTTACGTAAACTTCTGCCGCGCTTAAGATGGCAGGAGTGGTAGGGGACTTATGCGCCTTCGGACGGGGAGTTCTGTTCCTTGCAGCACTCATCACACTGATCGGGTCCACTAAGCCCGTTTGCCGGGCCCAGGAATCACCTGAATCTCACCGCAAGATGGTCAACCGGGTGAGTCCCGGCCTATCCCGGCCTCGCTCAGAAAATGGGTATCTCCGGCAGCGTGAAGATCGAAGCCGTGGTCGCTGCCCAACGGCTCAGTGAAATCAGCCGGGCATTCTCGGCGGCCATCCTCGCGCTCGCCGGGCCGAGGTCGATGCCGTGCGCCGCTGCAAGTGGAAGACCGCTTCGCGCGAGACGCACGAAATCGTCGTGCTCAATTTCCATCCGGAATAGTTACGAAACGAAGTCCCCGCGCAGCGAAGCACCACATCAAACCGCGATCGGGCACACTCCTCCGAGCCCATAGCATTTTCGTGGAATTCACACCCGCGCCTAGCGGCTAATTCGGCGCTGACTCCGAGCACGGATCCGTTCAACCCGATCAACTGCCCACCGGATATTCTTCCGCAGTGAATGGAATCGCCGGCTCGAGGATTCGTAATCGTCAAAACTTCCCCACTCACATTTCCCTGGATCGTCAAGCCTGACTCTCCACCGCGATGACTCGATAGGTTTCATCAAAAATGGCCATAACAAGTCACCCACCATCGGTTGGATGCCGCCAGTCGCCTGACAGTCGGCTGAAATCAAAATTCCTTTTCATAGTAACTCCATTAGGGCATCCGTCACATTATCCCGTAGATGCAAACTCTTACACAACAAGTAGAGGTATTGCTCCGGATCGCGCTATGCGCCCTCCACCTTCCGCATCAACCGATCCTTCACCGCCGGCCACTCATTTGCCACAATCGAAAACCGTGCCCCGAATCCCGCGGAATGAAATCCGCCGCCATGCGATGGCCCCGCAGCACACCTTCGAATTTTCCCCAATGCGTTCAATCGCCGCCCGCGATCGCACATTGCGCACATCGGTGTGAAAACACACTCGAAACACTTTCCCACGTTTCAAACGCATACCTGAGCATCAGCAACTTGGCCTCGGTGTTCGCCGCCGTCCGGATCGCGGACCGCGCCCGCCACGTGTACCCCGATCTCGCACCCATCCGGCGTGCGCCGTCCGGCGCAGCGGCACGCCCCTCGGGCCACGCCCACCGATCGAGATTGGAAGAACCGCGTCGATCCGAGCACCACGCCATCCGAGTTGTGCGCACCGTAGCAAATGGCATTCCGCTTCCCTCATCTCTCCAAGCCATAGCGAGTATTCACATACTGCGCAGCCTCCAACCTCGTTTTGGGGAACCGGACTCCAGCGGTATAACTCCGCATCCCCCAGCCGATGCCGCAGCTGGTCCCTTTGCATGCCGCGGCTCCAGCAGCTCAAGCCGCACATGCTGCCCACGCAACTCAACCATCTCCATTTTCATGAGGTCCAATATCCCACGACGCTTAGAAAGGAAACAGCCCGCACCACACGACCGGCCCGCGAAAGAAACAACCGGAATGGATCTGAACGAGTGGCGTCAGCGCTGCCGAGCGATCGGATCGGCGGATCAGGAGCGCGTGGGCTCGGCAAAACCGCTAAATCTATCGGATCAGCGGAGCACGAGCCGCGCCAGCGGCGGCGTGTTAGCCCAGCACGTGAGCGCTGGGTAGGCGGCGAAAATAAACCCAAGCCCCGTGGGGCGACACAAAGCGCAGCGGGCGTGAGCCCGCAAGCCGAGGCGAAACGCAGCCCGTCCACCCGATCGCCCAACACTCGATACCCGGTGAGCACCGACCCTTGCCCGCAAGTTCAAGCACGTCCAAGCGGAAGCGCACGCCTTCAGGCGTGCCGCATTCGCCGTAAAGAAGCCGACACCAACGAGCGACAACGAAGTCAAATGCGCAGAGGACACGACTCTCTCCCGCCCCACTTGCATCACGCCGGACATAATGAATGGCGTAAGTACCTACCGTTGACCGGGAGACAGAATGTAATTGCTTGGTTGCGTTGCGTAAGACATTAGCAGCCCCACTCGGCTTCACCAGGTTTTGCGAAATGCCGCGAGTCTCGCAGCCTGCGGTTTTGGTCCGGCTTGCCGGCCAGCTCTGAGGAGTGCCCAGGCGAGCAGCCGCAACCAGGCGGTTTTTTTCCCGGGGTGCTACCTGCTCCTGTCGCTTCTGGAGTTTGCCTTGCTCGTGCCGCCAAAATCGGGCCCAGCGCCTGGTGATAGTGGTAGGAAGAGTTCCCGCCAATTGCCCCCGCGGATACTTCCTGGATCGACATCAGATTTTTCCTTTCCGTTGCGCTAATAACAGTTGGACAACGAACTCCCATAAAGTCCACATAAACGTGCCATAAGCATTTCGTAAAAGGCGTACAACTGGCTTGACCAGCGCGATGAACAGAGTCCAACATCTCTCAACCGGTGAAGAAGGCAGTGCCATTGGCGGTGCGATCCACAAGATCACAAATCGCCGCGCTGGGTGTATCATCTCAGCGATGCCGAGACTTGCAAAATCCCTGGCGCAGAGTGGCCTCCTTCTGCTCGCCATCGCCCTGCTTTGCACTCGTCACGCCCATGCCCACCACTCCTTCGCCGGCACCTATTCTTCTGAGACGGTCACCCTCAAAGGCACGATCGTCGAGTTCCTCTTCCGCAACCTGCACTCCGCGATTCTTCTTGAAACTCCTGGCGAGAAGAACAAGGCCATCACCTGGGCAGCCGAATGGGGCACCGCCGGCCAACTCGGCCGTCAGGGGATTGAGAAGGACACGCTTCAACCGGGCGACCGCGTCACCATCACCGGAAATCCCAGTCGCAACTCCGCCGATCACCGCCTGCGCATCGGCGGCTATCAACGCGCACCGTCCGACGGATGGAACTGGAAGAGCGCTTACTAACTCAAGACATTGCATGTCTCAGTGCGGCTCACTTGGCTTTCCACTCAGCGGATAGTCGCTTCGCCTCAGTCAATTGTTCAGGACTCATCCGCGCGCCCAGCGCATCGCGCGCTGCAGAGTATTTGTCGCGGATCGACCCATGCGCGCGAAACACAGCCAGGTCCATCCACTCGTACGCAGCTACTGGATCTGCCGGCATGCCCGCGCCGCTCGAATATGCGAGGCTCAACTCGTACTGTGCCGAAGCCAGTCCCCAGGATCCGCGGCTTTGCGATACCAGCGCGCCGCCTCCTCTGGATGCATGCGCCACACCATGCCCGCCGGCATACAGTCGTCCGAGACTAAAAGTTGCGCAATGTGCATTCCCTGGTCCGCAGCCTTCCGATACCAGCGCGCGGCTTCGGTATAATCCTGCCCCACGCCTTGCGCTTTCTCGTACATCACTCCCAGGTCGAATGCCGCGTCGCTGCTCCCCTCCTCGGCCGCCTTGCGATACCAACGTCGCCGCCTCCGCATGATCAATCGGAAATCCCCTGGCCGCTGTCGTAAAGCCAGCCTAAGTTGAGCGCCGCCTCAGCGTGGCCCTGCTCAGCGGCTTTGCGATACCAGCGCGCCGCTTCTTGATGATCAATAGGAACTCTCCACCACCGTAGTCGTAGAGAAACCCAAGATCATTCTCGGCCTCGGCATTCCCCTGCAGCGGCGGCCAGCCCGGAACCACCGCAAGGCCTCGCCCAGATCCTGCCGCACGCCGTCACTCCCCATTCCGATACAACGATGCCCAAAAGTGGTCTGCGCCTCCAGCGCTGCCTTTCTCGGCACGCTTCCGCACCGCGTCAAGCGACTCCTGCGCTTTCCCCTCGCCACGAGAACAGAGCGAGAGCCACGCAGTACCGCACTCAGTTTGGAAATGCTCGCCACTTACAACCCCTCAACAATCACAATCGCCGTTTCCGACGCGCGACGCCTCACCGCTTTCAGCGGCTCATACTCGGATCGTTGTCAGACCCTGCGCCGCAGCGATATCAGGAAACCGCAAAACTACCAACCGCTTCGGCTCCCAGTCTCCCTCTACAACTGTGAACTTGCTACCCCGCACCAGGTACTCGCCGCCATGTTTCCGAATGAGGCCGGGAACCTTGGCTTTGTACTCTTCCGTAGGCGACAGCGTCCCGCACATCGACGTTCACGATCATGTAAGCGCTCATGAACTCATCTCCAGTTTCTGAACCGATGACTTCTCAGCCACGTGACACACTCTTTACACATCAAGGATCGTCTTGACATGCAAGCCTCTTGAGAGTAGGCTAATCCTAACTCAGGCGAAGAACCTCGCTTCCTCTTCCCACTGTTCCCTGAGACCGGCCCCTCGGCTCCCAACCTGTTTAGAGGAGTCCGCATGACATCCAGAACATCGCTCTGCATCGCCGTCATAACTTTATTCGCAGCGCTGGCCATCCGGGTTCGAGTGGTTGCGCAAGGAAGAACGGCCCGCCACTCTAACGACACTGATTGTCAACCTCGACGATCCTCGGGACGACCAAACGGCTTCACGCAGCAGGACAATCGTCTGGTCAGCAGAACGCTTCGACGCATTGGTATTCGCGGACACCACGGCAGCCACGTCCGCGCCCTAGGGCTACGTTGTCGCCCACCAGTCTGACTTTTTGCTGCGCAGATAATCGGGACCGCGAGCGCGGCCAGGGTTGTGACACTGAAAAACACCGGCACCGCGCGCCTCACGATCACCGGCATCGGCAATCGCTGGCGCGAACCCGGCGAACTTTAGTCAAACTCACACCTGCTTGAGTTCTCTGCAGGCGGGGGCTAGCTGCACGATAAGCGTCAAATTCAAGCCTAATGCGACCGGGACGCGATGGCAGCATTAAGCATCCACGACAACGCCACCGGCGGCCAGCAGAGCCGTGGCGCTCAGCGGGACGAGGTGTTGCTCCTAGTTGCACTCCCATCGGGAAGACCTGCGGCCCAACGCTACCCCGCTGTTGTGCCGCCCCTTTCCCCCATCATTCGTTTTTGCAGCAACCCGACCGGCTTCGGGTTATGCCTTATGAACTAGGCGGAGCACACTTAAACGCCCACCTGATCTAAAAAGAAACTCGGAGGAAGATCCACACAACAATTATTGGCAGGCAGCGAAGATTGTGAATCGCGACTCTGGCTGTGGGCGTAGGTGCGCGCCAGGAAGGGCAATTCCCAGAGCCGAATCCTTCCGATGTGGACATTGTGTTTCTTGAACTCGTAGGCGGCGAGCGACGCAATGCGCGAGATTCTCCGGCCATATTGAGGCTGGCGCGGGCAGAAAGTGTGCGCCTTCCTGAGAGTCCTACCGCAAATCCGTCACGCGTACACCCTTGAACTTTGCCCAACCCAAAGCGCTTTCGTAATCGCATCGCCGGCAACGGACGCGCCGTAAATGCCAGTGGTCAACCAGAAGCCTTGTCCGCCGCCCTGGGTTCATTAGTTCTTGAAAACGACGGGGCATCGGGCAGTTCTTGACCTGGCCGCCGCCGCGCCACTAGAAGTAACATCGTAACTACCGTTCGCATAGACTCCCGCCTACTTACACCAGCAGGCCGGGGGCCGCGGCGGGGATTAAGCTAAGTCGTTGATTGCAACTAATTGGGACTCTGGGACGATGTGAAAATATTTGCGGATCGTGGGTTCACAACCGACAAATTGCGCGGGTCCCCGATCTCTCTCCGATTGTCGCTATCCCCCAACAGACACCCAAACCCCGCAACCTGTCAACCGTCGTTGTCCTCTGTGGTTAGGCCTTTTCCGATGAGCCTGCCCAGTGTCATCGGCGATTCCGTCAAAGAGAAGAAGCTTAACCGCACAGATCGCGAAGTGACGCGAACAGCTCGAAGCACATCGGGCACTTCTTCGCGGACTTCGCGTATGCTGCGACCTTTGCGGTTAAGAGCTTTGCGTACCGTCGAACCACTTCACAGCAAATCAGGCACACTAGTATTAGTGTTCACGCGCGTCGCACTGATCACGCCGACAATATGCGCCACTTGGTTGCCCGCCGTGTCATATGCATCCAGCGTAAACCTCCCGTGTAGTGCTTCCCATCCGGACTCAAAACGATGTTCTCGAAAATTCTCGTCGGCCCCGAAGGATTCCCGATCCCGCTCGGTGCGTTGGTAGTGTCGTTGCCAAACCATGGGATGTGATTCACCTTGTATCTCGACCTGTCCACCTTCTTCCAAACGCCTAGACAGAAATTGCTGTCCTGCGGCGGCCGCGCCGAAATTCATGATCTCCGTTCCATCGCTGTGAAACACGACCAGGGCATTATCGATCGGCGTATTGTCCGGAGGCCCCACCTCGTTGCCCATGGCGGTGAACGTCGCATGCCACATCCCCGTGATCGGGTCATTGGACGAGTCGTCGGAAATCGGCATTAACGATCCGCTGTGGCCCTTCCACGACCGCGGCACCACGCCACCATGCTGAAGTTTTACCGCGTCGCCGCAACCCGCAAACGCGGTGCCAGTGAGAACTCGTTCCCAGCAGGACGACTCCCATTACCATCGGGAGCTTGATAAGCGCTGATTTCATGTCATTCTCCTTTGTCAGCGGGGAGCTGCAAGAGCGCGTCCGGCTGTTGGGAGCGCATCCTGCCCGACCCAGCGCGAGCAACGCAGTGAAACCGGGATGAATTAAGGTAAAGAAAGGGTGAAGCCGCAACTTACTGCATCTTAAGGACTTTACTTCCACCCCGGCGAACTGAATGGTATAGTTCTCTCCCAAATTGGCGCCCTGTCATGCCAACCGCTCTCCCACAAGTTTGGCGATTTCGAGCTAGATCGTGCGCGCTTCGAGTTGCGGCGCAATGGCGAACTGCTGAAACTCGAGCGAATCCCCATGGAGTTGCTCCAACTCCTGCTCGAAAAATGGGGAGATCGTCACTCGCCAGGAGATCGTCGAGCGCCTGTGGGGCATGGACGTCTTCGTCGACACCGAGCACGGCATCAATACCGCGGTCCGCAAAATCCGCGCCGCCCTGCGCGATGACATCGACCGCCCCCGCTTCATCCAGACAGTCTCAGGCAAAGGCTACCGGTTCCTGGCCGATCCCCCATACGGCAATGGCAATTCCACGATCGCCACCGCCGAAAGCGCGCCTCCAGCCGAAACCCAAACTCCAACGGTGCCTCCGGCTCCCACCATCCAGAAGTCTCCCTGGCGCCTGGCCGCGATCGTGCTCCCGTTATTCCTCATTGCCGCTCTTCTTCTCCGGATTCAACGTCGCCGGCCTGCGTGACAGCGTCTTCGCGCCGCATCCGATCCGTTCCATTCACTCCCTGGCGGTGCTTCCCCTGGCAAATCTCTCCGGTGATCCGGCGCAGGATTACTTCGCCGACGGAATGACGCGACGAACTCATCACCATGTTGGCGAAGAACACTTCGCTACGCCTGGTCTCACGGACTTCCGCCATGCGCTTCAAGGGAGTCCAGCGGCCGGTAAAGGACATCGCACGCGAACTCGGAGTGGACGGCATTGTGGAAGGCTCGGTGGAGCGGTCGGGGAATCGAGTGCACATGACCGTGCAGCTGATTCATGCTCCCAGCGACACGCACCTCTGGGCCGAGGGTTACGATCGCAATCTCAGCGAAGCTTTCTCGTTGCCTTCCGGAGTTGTCGCAGACCATCGCAAGGGAAGTGAATACCGCCGTCTCTTCCGCCAAACCGCAGCCCCGCATCAATCCGGATGCCCACGATGCCTACATGCGCGGTCGGTTCTTCTGGTTCAATGGCGGTAACCGGCGCAGCCGGGACTATTTCCAACAAGCGATCCAGCTGCAGCCTGACTATGCAGCAGCCTGGAGCAGCCTGGCCGACTCTTATACGGTGCTTGCGGTGGACGGCCAGATGCCTGCCCACGCCGTCATGGGGAAAGCGGAGGAGGCTGCTCGCAAAGCGATCGAGCTCGATGACTCTCTTTCCGACGCCCATAAAGCACGCGCCGCCTTGTACCTCTTTGATAGGTGGGAGTGGCAGAGTGCCGAGGCCGAATCGCGCCGTGCCCTCGAACTGGACCCGAATAACGCGGAAGCTCACCATCTGTACTCCTACGTCCTGTTCGTTACGCAGCGTCCGGAGCAAGCGTTACAAGAACAAAAGCGTGCCACCAGCCTGGATTACTCCCTAAGGCCGTGGGCTTTGGGCCGCGCTTACATTCACCTGCGGCGATTTGATGACGCGATCAAAGAACTTCGACTGCTTGCCGAGGGCCAGTCGAACAAGAGCTGGAGTTCATTACCAGCTGTCGCAAGCCTATTGGCTGAACGGAATGTATAAGGAGTCGGAGCAGGAGCTGGAGTCAGCTCTCCGGTTGGTAGCGATCCAAAAATGGCCGATGCGTACCACCGCGCATTCGCGCGGAACAGGGAAAGAGGTGCCGCACAGTTTGGGGTAGAGCAAATACAAGCCATGGCGCGCAAAAAATATGTTTCGCCCTGGGAAATGGCATTTGAGTGTGCATTCCTCGGAAAGGACGGCAAAGAGGAAACACTGAAATTCTTGGAAGCCGCTTATCAAGAACGCTCTCCCTGGATCGTGTTCCTGCAGAACGAACCGGTCTTCGATTTTCTGCATTCCGATCCTAGCTATCGCGCCCTCATAAAAAGATCGGCCTCCCGCCCGCATACTGACCTTCGTTCGGAATAGGGTTTTTGAGTGTATACGACCGATAACGCAGCTAAGGAGAGAACATGAACTATCACGCCTGGTGTTAGCGGCGATTGCGGCTCTGATTGTCTTTTTCGCGTGGGGATTCTTGACGGAGGGCTGGCTACTCCATGGGACTTTGCAGTTTCGGCGGCGCTCTATCGTACCTCGGACCTGAAGTGAAATTGCATGCCTTTGGGGTTGGCATCCGTGCTAGTGGCGTTGTTGGCTGCTGTCGTGATTTACGCACGCTGGTGCGGCGCTGGATTCCGGGGCCGCGAGTGGACTTCCAGTTTGGCATTCTTATGGGCCTGTTCGTCGCATGCATCCACTCGATTTCCAATCTTATTACGATGAACATGGATGTGAAGCTCGGCTTGGAAATCGCAGCGAGTAATGCTATCGGGTGGGTACTGGCGGGGTTCGTGATCGGTCTGGTTTACAAGCCACTAGTGGCTTAGAGCCTATGTCCTCGAGCGAAAGTTACGCCAGAACGGCTACAATTTTGGGTGTCCCCTTGTGGAGGTCCGCCAGCGCGCAGCTGGGCGTAAAGCGAAAATGGCTACTCGGCGCATGGACGTTTTCTATGGGTTGTTCATGGATGCCGAACTGCTCCGTAGCAAGGGAGCGTCTCCCCAAAACATCCGGCTTGCGGGTGTTCCCGGCTTCAGATTGCGGGTGGCGAACGCGCGACGTTGTTGCGAGACCCGGATGCGCGTGCATACGGCGTCTTGATGGAACTCACCCACGAAGAAATCGAGCAGCTATACTCCGAGCCTTCCCCGTCCCGTCGAACCTCCCCATCCCAGCACGGCACAACTTCAGAATATGCAGCCAAGCTCCGGGAACTGGCACGCCGGCTCGAATTACCCACCGAATACCTGGACGCGATCCAGTAGCACTGGCTACGGTTAGCCATGCGGTCGCTCGGATGATTCAAACATCTTTCCGCATATGACGGTGCGAAGCCGTAGTTGGCGAAAACTGGACATATCTGCAGCGCCTCCCGATCATCCCTACGCCTTCGCTCGGCAAGCCCAAGAGCAGCCAGCAGAATCGACCCGCAAAAGGGAGATCATTGTCATCGCTTCGTTCCCGTGCCCGACTCTGGGCGAACGATCAGGCGCCAGGACATCGCTGAGTACGCCGTCCTACTGGCCCGTGGTCTGGTCGCTGATGATCGGCACTGATAGCTTGCTCATCACGCTTCGAAATTGCGAGATATGCCGCCAGATCTCCACCCGCATTGCGCCGTAGCGACAACCCGAGTGCGGCTCCCCCAACCCCACCTAAAGACCTAACACCAGCGCAAAATGTCGGTGCCCCACCACCGTGCTCCCAGGGCTAAGGCTCTCTCCCGATTCACCTGCGGCTGCGCATCAAATCTCCCACCCCAAACTCATATACCACCTGCTTGTATAGTCAGCTGATCCCCGTGCACATACGTGTATCCGCTCTGGAAGAACGACTTTGCCCCCACATTCACATCAAACGACGAGTCCACAGGAAATTCGACATCTGATTCTTCAGAGTACGGAGAGACCAGCACTCCGGTATCCGAACTGCATGTCCCACATCATCCGGTCGCCCGCGTGCCGCGGCAGTGTCCAGCTTGGCTTGTAATCGCCGCCACCGAGGAACTGTTGAGACTTCGAATGGCGGCACATGTCCGCCCCGCAATCCGGTGTGCCCGATCTCATCCACCGTTAATCCATACATCACCGGTTCAGCGTTCGCCGCTCGTCGCCCGTCCGGTCGCTGCGTCCAAGCGTCGTGTACAGCCAGACGTGCTTTTACCGGCTGCACCCGCACGCCGAAAGCTCACGCCCTGATACAGCAGCTTTGTCCACCAGTCCCGTCCCGATCAGCGCCGTGGAGGCCGTCGGCACACTCCGCGGAAATAGTTGTGATAGAAGTCGAACCCGACGCTTGATGACCGGTTGATAGTGAACTGTCAAATAACTGCGACTGGTGATGCCTGCTCCGGGCGTGAGTCCCGTTCGTCGTCAGCCCCTGCGGCGAATCAGCAGTGGGCAGATCGTGATACACCGAAAACTGTAATTCGCCCGTAATACACCCGTTCTCAAAAAAGATGAAGGGACGGTCCAGCCGCCACTTGATCGAAGTGAGCGCCATGCCACTACGCCGTGCTCGCGCTGTAATGAATCGAACCGCTCGGCATCGCCTTCAAAATTCACGGCGCTCCCCGCTTTGTACGCTGGTTCGGGCTGTAACGAAATGAGGGCCCAGATCCGGGTTCGAGCCCGCAAACTGCGCCCACAATGATTCCCGGATGCATCTTTCCGTCCGACATATCCTCCATCGAGCACATCAGGCTGTTCGCCCAAGGGCAACCCCACAATCTGCCGAAGCCCGCCACCCACTTCACGACTCCGGATTGTCGTAATACAACTGCATCGTGTACGTCTTGTTGAGAGCGCCTGCGGGGTGGCCTCGTCGGTGCGCGACCTGCTGTCGCTGAAGTTCTCCACGCGCCAGTAGCCTTGCGGGGTTCCAGTGCCCCGAGCCGCCGATGTTCGTGATGTCGCTGCTCGCTACCAACCCGACCGCCGAGCTGTTTGCCCGCTGGGCCCGCTGATCCCGCTGTGAGTCGAATCAAGTCGCCCGCGTGCTCTCTGCTCCGGGCGCGGCGCCACGCGTTGAGCCCGCGCCACCGAAAGTCCCTCACCTGTACCACCGAAATCCAGTCCGAAGACAAAGCCCCCTTTCGTCCGGGCGGCGCGATGTTCCAACAGCGCTGCCGTCTCTGACGCGACAACAAGTGCGCCCAGTCCCCGGGCTTCAGAGTTCCGCTTCAGCGTCGTGTACTTCCGTCGTCGGCCGAGGGTCTCGGCCACGGAGAGCACCTGTAACTCCGGCCATCGCCGCGGTCGCATCGCCCGCTGCGATCTCACGCGCCCGCCCTTCTTCGATTCCGGCACGATCAGAATCACGTAATGCAGCCTTCTTCCAGCCCCGCCGCCCACGGCCCCCCCGACAGGTACGCGACACCCTCCGCCGCATGCTTCACCTTGCACGCCGTCCATTTGCACATGCTTCACCTGCCGCACGCGTCACGGCACGGCGCAGATCGTCACGGATCCGGCCATCGCCGTGCCGATCGTTCCACCCGGAATCGTCGCCGGATCCTCCCCTGGCACGGGCGGCGGCACGGTCCAGCGCCAATCGTCTGTTTCCCTCGGTCGACAGACCAGGGGTGCAGCGCAATCCGAATCCCACCACCGGCCGAGTGCAGTCATCGGACTCGAACTGGTCAGCCCGATGCGACGAGGAGATCTTTCACGCCCTGTTGGTTCACCTCGATGTGCTGCTGCGCGCGCCACGCGTTCTGTGGTGGGAAGCTCGAAGCACCAGCCGGTCCGGATTGTTCGCGATCAGCACCCGCGGACTCACCGTCCCGCTACGCTTCCGCACCTCGATCTTCAGCTTGCTCGCCATTGGGCACCGCGCGAACCGTTTCAATCGAAGCCGCGGCTGAGTGCGATCCCAAATCCTTCTACGCCGCACCCGGCGACACCATCATCGAACGGCAACACTGAACACACCAGCTGCCGGGGGAGTTGTAACCATCCTGATGCCATCAATCTCTCTCGCATGCCCAATGGATTAGCCCATCCTTCCCGCTCACTCTGCGGCAGGGTGAGATTCCTGAGGGTCGTTTTCTCTCAAAATCTGCGGGACCCTTAGCAAGCGCCCCTGCAGTCCAAGCAAATCCCTCTGTGGCCCTCTGTGTCCTCTGTGGTTCGAACGCCTTTCTCCGCGAACTCCGCGGCTTTCCCGCGCGCTTTACGTCGCAACGATCTTGCGCGAGACGCTGCACCTAAAATGCCTTCCCACCCTTCCTCTTCATCATCATCGGAGAAATCGTCGTCATCCAGTTGTCCATCAAGCTGTGGCACTCCAGACACTGCGTCGAAAATCCCTGCGCAATGTGATTCTGATTCTTCGCCTTCTTGAAATCGTCCATGTGACAGCTCGAGCACTCCGTCGACAATCCCTGCCGGTTGGACGGACCCACCGTCCCCACCTTGTGGCACGAATAGCAATCCCACCATGGCGTGCGCCCCGATCAGCGGGAAGCGGTCCTGGTGCTCATTGATGTTGTGGATGGAGACTTGCCACCCCGTATCGCGGTGGCACGCGTCGCACTGCGCGGTGTATTCCTGCGCCGGTGGATATCGGCGTGGCAGTCCTGGCACTGGTTTGTGCGCCTGAGAAGACCAGGTCGGTGTGGCAATCCCGCGCAGCCGACTTTCGAATGCAGCCCGCGCAGCGGAAAGCCTGTCTTGCTGTGATTAAACTCGGGAACTGCTCGAATCGGCTTCCATCCCTGCGGCGTGTGGCAATTCTCGCAAGGAATACTCAATTTTCCGTGCGGACTGTGGGTTTTTCTGGAGAAGCGGGCTGCGTGTTATCGACAGCAAACACACCTAGATGCAGAAGCACTAGCAACTGCGCCGTGAATAGGACTCGTCGCAACAAAACTCAATCCCTGGGTTCGGAATAGACCGCGCCTGCTGCGCAAGGAGAAATCCCCTTTCTACCAGCGCTTCCAGCACACCAGCTTTATCAGCTCGCAATTTCCGCGATCGGTATACAGGCATTCCATCAGGGAAAGCATTTTCAAAACAGGTCTGGAAAGTACGGTCCCACCGGTACAGTATCAGTAGTACAGGAGTCCGCCCGACAAAACTAATTCCAAATCAGTTACCGCAAATCGCCTATGTAGAGCGGGCGCCCCGCCCGCAGCCGTTGAGTCGCAGTTGCTCTTGCCCTTGCAGTAGATCTCGACCTCTTCTCTCACTTCGGCATCCTGAGCGAAGTGAGGCGCCAGCCGAACGCAGTCGAAGGACCCGAAGTCGCTGCCATCGTCACAAAGATGTCGAGCTTTTCCTGCCAAGACCCTCCAGGAGAATCGCCGGGTGGGGATTTTCGTCGCAACCTCGGCAAGTCCTACTTAGCGCTCCCCACCAACTTCTCCACGTCCCCATCTCCTTCACCACTCCAGAAGACAAATTCTCCGGCCCCGCATCGGTAACTAGTATGGTGTCCTCCACTCGGAAGTGCATCCGCTTGTCCGGAAACTCCACGATGGGCTCTACCCGTCACCACCTGCCCCGCCTTGATCGGACCCCGCGCCATCAAAACATCGTGCGTAGCAAGCCCGACAAAGTGCCCTGGAAATCCCATCCACTGCTTCTCGATACCGGCCTTGGCGAGACACAGCCTTGCCGGCATCAGCGGCTTGCTCATACGTATTGCCCGGTTTCAGCATCGCGGTCACAGCCTTCTGAGCATTCCAAATCGACCGCATACCACTTCGCCTGATCTTCGGTAAATTTCCCACTCACGTTAAACGTCCGCGTAATATCCATCGCCATGTGATCTAGGTCGGCCGCGAAATCAAACACCACCAGATCCCCCGCCTGAATCTGCCGCCGGTCATTGAAGTAATGCCACGTATTGATGTTCTCGCCCGTCCCCACAATCGCCGGATACGCCCATCCCGACGCCCCGCCATTCCGGAAACACAAAGTCCGCCTGTGCCTCGACCTGATACTCGTACATCCCGGCCTTCGCGTGCGCGATCCCCTGCTTGATCCCCTCCGCGCTCAGCGCCCCATTTCTTCCGCAGCACCGCAATCTCCTGCGCCGTCTTGATATTCCGCGCATCGCATCGATAAACGGCGTCGCATCCCGCAAATGCGCCGCCGGATACCGCTCCGCCAGCTTCTTGATTGCCGCCCGGTCTCCGGGTAACGGGTCGCCATAAGGATGCGTGTACTCCTCGGCATAGTCGCCGCCCGTCTCCGGACGCGCGCCGTCCGCCTTATCCGCAAACGTCAGCCTCGCCCACAAATCGGACGAGTCATTCCGCATCAGGCCAAAAGCCAGCCCGCGATCGAGCACATCGAGCGGCAGCACCGTCTCGAACCCCAGCTTCTTGCGCTCGTCTTCCCAAGCGACAACAAATTCGCTCCCATACACCTGCTTCGTACGCGGCGCCTGCTGCGGCTCGAAAATCATGACGCTGCCCTTGGCGCAATCCATCACCATCACCGCACCCGGATCCGACAACCCGGTGTAATAAAAAAGTCATTATCCTCGCGATAGTGCACAGCCTCGGGCAAAGTCTTCCGCGCAAACAGAATCAGATACCCCGTCTTCAACCTGCTTCGCCAATTCACTCCGCCGCCGGGCAAGCTCCTGCGGCCCGCCCAGCTCATTCACCGCCGCCGAATCCGTGTACTGCGCAAATAAAGGCAGCGCGCAAGTAACCACCACCGCCACCACCAACCAAGCCAGCATCAATCGAAATCGCATGACGTTCTCCAGAGAAAGAAAAGCAGAGTAGCCCACAGCCTGCCCGAGCAACCGCGATTGTATGGGCAAGTGGAAAAACGCGCTACTCGCCGTAGAGGCAAAGCGACGGTGCCCCGCGGGCCGACGCCGTTTCCAATGAGCCCCACTTGCTCCCCACTCCCGCCCCCGGCTACCAGCTCAAGAACGTGCCAAAAGAATCCCCACCGAGCTCCTCACCATCGACGGACGCGAGAGTCCCGCATCACGAATCCCGACAAGCCCTATTTCACGCGCGCACACCAAGCTCTCGAAACTCGACCTGGTCCGCTACTACCTCGTCGGTCGCGCCCGGCGCTCTCGCCGGAATCCGAGACCGCCCGATCGTCCTCAAGCGCTTCGTCAACGGCGCCGAGGGCGAGGCGTTCTATCAGAAGCGCGCACCCGCCGAGCGTCCAGACTGGCTGCGAACCGTCACGCTGTCCTTCCCCTCGGGCCGCACAGCCGAAGAGGTAGTCGTCGACGACGCGGCCGGGCTCGCCTGGATCGTCAACCTGGGCTGCATCGAGCTGCATCCGCACCCCGTGCGCTCCGGCGATCTCGAGCACCCCGACGAGTTGCGCGTCGATCTCGATCCAGGCCCCGGCGTCAGTTGGGCGGACGTCCGCACGCGTCGCCCTCGAGGTGAAGTCGTTCCTCGACGAGATGGGCCTTCGCGGCTGGCCCAAGACCAGCGGCTCACGCGGCATGCACGTGAACGTGCGGCATCCAGCCGCGCTGGACGTTTCACCGAGGTGCGCGCGCGCCGCGCTGGCGCTGTCGCGCGCCAGTCGAGCGGCGCGCACCAGCCACTAGCCAGCTCGCAAGTGGTGGAAGGAGGAGCGGCACGGCGTGTTCCTCGACTACAACCAGAACGCGAAGGATCGCACGACGTGCTCCGCGTATTCCGTGCGCCCGCTTCCCGACGCCCGTGTGTCCACGCCGCTTCACTGGCATGAGGTCGCCGACTGCGATCCGGCCGACTTCACCGTGCTCACCGTTCCCAAGCGCTTCGCCGACCATCGGCGATCCGCACGCCGGCATGAACGCCGACGCCGGGTTCTCTCGAAGAATTGCTCGAACTCGCGGCCCGAGGACGAAGCCGCGGGCCTCGGCGACGCGCCCTGGCCGCCGCACTTTCGCAAGATGGAAGGCGAAGCGCCGCGAGTGGCCCCTTCGCGTGCCCGCTCCACCGCCAAAAATCCGCCGCGAAGAAACCGCGCGACGAAGATGCCGCTGATCGTGGTCGCGAACTCTCCCGACAAGGACGCCGCGCTGGCAGGCCTTGAGCGATGGAAAACGAAACACGCCGACAGTCGCCGAACTTCTCGCCGTCGACGACGTGCTTGGTCGACTCAATGCGCGGCCGCTCCTCCACCTGGACGCGCATCCGCGTGAATCTCCGCCACGTCCCCGAGAACCTCAGGCCCAACCAGGAAACTCCGACCCGACGACGACCCCGCACCCGCGAATGGCGCGAGCTGCGCGCATCAAGAAGGAAGTCGTGAGCGACGATGTGGTGTAAAAATTGGGGAGGGCAAACAAGCGCGGGTGCCCCATCCTAAACGTCGCGCCCTTTGCGACGCTTGGGATGGGATCCCCCTCCTCTCGATATCTTGGGCTTTTGCAGAACGGTGCTGAGTGTTTTCCGAAGCCGCAGTTACGAACAACCAGCCGCACCCAAATACCGTCGAAGATCCAAACGGCGACCCGTCGATAAGCAAATGGGACGCGCGGGCACAACGTTCGCGCCGCTGTGCGAAGGGGATAAAGAAAATGGCCAAGAAAGTGGCGAAGAACACGATCTGCCCTGGTATGACCACGACGCCGAAGCTGCGGCCCGCTTCTACGCCGCAAACCTTCCCAGACAGCAGCGTGGTGGCCGTACACCGCGCCCCTTCCGACTATCCCGGCGGCAAAGCGGGCGACGTGCTGACCGTCGAATTCATCGTGGCGGGCGTTCCCTGCATCGGTCTCAATGGCGGTCCCACTTTCAAGCACAGCGAGGCCTTCTCGTTCCAGATCGCGACCGACAATCAGGAAGAAACGGACCGCTACTGGAACGCGATCGTCGGCAACGGCGGACAGGAAAGCCAGTGCGGCTGGTGCAAGGACAGATGGGGCCTCTCCTGGCAGATCACGCCACGGCGTGCTGACCGAAGCGCTGGCGGCCGGTGGCGACGAGGCCAAACGCGCCTTCGAGGCGATGATGCCGATGAAGAAGATCGACGTGGCAGCGATCGAAGCGGCGGTGCGGGCTGACCGTGGCTAGATCCTGATGGCACGTGCCGCGCGGTTGCCCCATCCAAATGGGGTGCCCAATCCTAACGTCGCGCCCCTTGCGACGTTAGGATCGGATTCCACGGGTCTCCATATCTTGGGATTACCCCAGCTAAGTACTGCCTTCGTCGTTCAGTACTCAACCCAACGCCGTTTTCGCCACAGGAGCCGCGATCGGCGCTCGCGTGATGTGCGGAAAGGCTCTCATTAACATCCAAAACCTTCGCTCGCACATCCTTGATTCCCATCGACTCAAGGCGTGGCAGGTGTTCCGTTAGGAAGTTGTTCGCATAGCTTTCATCAGTGAACAGGTAAACACCGCCGCAATCCCCGTGCGGCTGTTTTCGGTCCAGATTTTCCAGACCATACCTGGTGTTTTGTTCAAGTGGTGTGCCAAATCGTTGGCCATCTTTGTGGAGATCTTCACCCCAAGGACCATGACAGAAAATCCTGTAGCAGTGTCATCGTACCTCCCGCCGCTATTTTAGATGCTTCAGCATCTCCTTTTGACATGCGCCTGATCCGATTCAGCGGTGAGCCGCGAATCTGTGATTTGCCTCCCGGTGACTGGGAAGACTGGAAAACTCAAACACCGAACGATGTGGCCGAACTTCAGCTCGCCTATAACCGCCATTGAAAAGGCGGACGCTGTTGAAAAATCCCAATAACGCCAAAAATTCTTCTCCGGGGATTCATCGGTAGTTATCGGTGTAGTCTGACTGATTGCGGCAGTCGGCGCTAGGTTCCGTTCCTGAGCGAGGTTGGAGGTGGGTGCTCCGGGGAAATCGGCAATACGTTTTGCTTTGCGGCATCTCGCGTCGCAACCTCGCGAAGCTGTTCTTCTAAGTTCTGCATCTGTTGTTCGATGCTCTCAGGAGTTTGTGCTCGGCGGGTCTTTTAGGTAGGCTTGGATTCGTGCTTCCCAGCATTTGCGTTTCATCAAGGCCATCGCACACGCCCGGTTTCTGGGGAGCAACGCCCGGCTTGATCCCCCGTGATGGGGACAGCAAGCAGGGCTACCGTCAAAGGGCGTGGGGCCAATCGAAGTCTCATGTTGCCCTCGAGCCTCACTTGCTGCAAAGCACAGCAGGCCCCGAGTTTGCTGCGAAATCGCTCATTGCAGTGCGCCGGGCTAAACCGGCATGAAGCAGAGGAGGAAGAAGCCTCACGAGAAAGGACTAGCGATCCACTCGGCCCCGAGTTTTGCGTTGGGCATCGCGAGGTGCACGACGAAGCGTAAACAGGGGAATAGGTGGGGTGGGTATGGAGCTCCGGCATGTCCAGAACGAAAGAGAAAGGCTGATGTGTTCAGTGGGAGGTAAGCCTACCGAGGCAAAAGTCAGAACCTCGTAGCTTGGATAGAGGGGAGGAGGGAAACCGAATCCCTTGAGTCTATTGACAAAGCCATCTTCAGGATGGTGAGCAAGTCATCGGGCCGTAACGAAAGTAAACGCAAAGTAGCCTCGAAAAATAGTCGCCCCAAAGGCCGAAATCTTCGGAGCTGGATGAAGGCAGCATGGTGCGTCGCAAACTGACCGACACGGCGAACCACTTTGGCGGGGTATTAGCGACAGCACGATGGCAAGGACACATTAAGCAACTGGAGAAGCCCTCCTCGCCCCAGCGAGAAATCTCTGGAGCAGGTCTGACCTATAACCGGCAACACCGGGAAAAGGAAGGATGGCGAGAGGGTGGCGGAAGGGCCAGTAGTAGCGGAGAAACGGCGTAATGGCCGTGGAGCGAAGAGGCCCTGCTTTTGGTAGTGACTCCAACAAAAGGAAGGCAAGGGTGGAATGACAAAGACACCCATCAGTTTGCAAGACCTGAGGAGGAGCCTATACGTCAAGGCGAAGGCTGAACCGACTTGGCGATTCTGGGGACTATACGTTCACGTCTGCAAGATGGAAACACTCCAGGAAGCCTACTGGATGGCGAAAAGTAATGACGGAGCTCCGGGGATCGACGGGGTGACGTTTGAAGCCATTGAGGAAAGCGGAAGGGAAAGTTTTCTGAAACAGATTCAGGACGAACTGGTCCAGCGCACGTATCAGCCCATGCGGGTACGAAAGAAGGAGATCCCGAAGGACGGGGGCAACTAAGGTCCGCGTTCTTTCGATTCCCACCATTCGTGACCGTGTGGTCCAGGGTGCGCTCAAGCTCATCCTGGAGCCGATCTTCGAAGCCGATTTCCAATCGGGATCGTACGGATACCGACCGAAGCGGACAGCCCAAGAAGCGGTGCTCCGAGTGGACCAAGCGATCATGGAAGGGAAGACACGTGTCATTGATCTTGATCTGCGAGCCTACTTCGATAACGTTCAGCACTATCTGCTGCTGGCGAAGGTGGCCCGACGGGTACAGGGACGCAATGGTGATGAAACTACTCAACCTGATCCTGAAGTCGACTGGGAAGAAAGGAGTTCCGCAAGGCGGAGTGGTTTCACCTTTGCTCAGTAATCTCTATCTCAACGAGGTAGACAGAATGCTGGAGAAGGCGATAGCCACCACGCGGCGCGGAAAATATACCCATGTACAATACGCGCGGTTTGCGGATGACATGGTGATTTTAATCGACTCCCATCCGCGGAATGACTGGCTCATGAGGACAGTAGACAAGCGATTGCGAGAAGAGCTGGCGAAACTACGAGTCGAGATCAACGAAGACAAGAGTCGGACAATCGATCTGACAAAAGGCGGAAGCTTCGGGTTCCTGGGATTTGAATATCGCCGTGTTCTGGGCCGTAACCAGAAGTGGCGACCGCAATTTGTGCCAAAGATGAAGAAACGAACGGCGCTCTTTGCCAAGCTCAGGGAAGTCTTTCGGCAACACGTCAGCCAGCCCGTGGGAGCAGTGGTGGAGGAGATCAATCCTATCCTGCGAGGTTGGATGAACTATTTTCGGATCGGTCATTCGAGTCGATGTTTTTCGAAGATCAGAGACTGGGTAGAAATGAAGATCCGGCGGCATCTGATGCGATCCAGACTGCGCAAAGGCAAGGGATGGAAACGGTGGAGTAGCGAGTGGATATACCGCAGGCTCGGACTATACAACGACTATAGGCTGAGACGGCCAGCACTCTGCGAAAGCTGCTCCTGTCCCACGAGGGCGTATAACCCTTGACTTGAAGCCAACAGGAGAGCGTAGTGCGGGAAATCCGCACGCTACGTTCGAAGTGGCGGGGTCTGGAAACCGGGTTACGGTTCCGCTAGTGAGTCCACTCCCAGAGGAAACGGGGAGCCCCAGGTAGGCGGGACCTAAGGGGCATGGCGCCAGACCTCGACCCTACAAAACGATGCAATCCGGACGCCGACGCGCGTTATACATGCGCGGAAGGCAACATGAGTGGGAGCGATAGCGCGAGCCTCCTGCTCAGTCCGGCGTAGTCGAAGACCCCACAGCACGCCTATCGAAACTTCCTGCACGAGAACCGGGAGACCTCGGAGACACCTGCGGGTCAAGCAAGCCGCAGGTCGGCGGGAGAAGGCTTAGGCCACACGGCCCGCGTGTACGTCACCGAGGAGTCACACTGCGGCATAGTACCGATGAACCATTCGAACAAAGACGGAAGGCTCGTCGGCGGAGAGTGGGGAGGGAAGGCTGCGGATCAAGGAGAACACTTTTCCATTCGACACGTACCCGACTCAGCGCGGGACTGCACGTGTCCCACGGTGGGCGAGTGTGCGGACACGCTGTTCGCTTGGCCGTTACTCATCCGAGATAAGAACCGGATGCGCTAATAAGCGCCCGTCCGGGTCCGTGCGGGGGCGGTCAGCAATGATCGTCCCTACCGCGATCTCATTGACCCCTCGACAGCTCCAGCTGTGCGATCAAAAGATCGTTTAACCCTCTCACCGTCCCCCGGCAAAATCGCCATCAACTCCTGCGCCGGCACCACCTCCAGCTGAGCATACGTGCAATCACTAGGCTTCTTATCCCGACCGCCAGCGCCGGAACTGTGCCATATGCCGGAAGCGCGTCCCCTGCATATGCTCGTACGCCACCTCAACCACCAGCTCCGGACGCAACGGTTCCCATGACAAATCCTTGCCCTGACTCCATCGGCTCTGCCCGCCCGGCATCCGATGCCCCGCCCCATCGCCCGCTCCCGCTTCGGCCCAGCTCCTCCACGGATGATTCTCCAACGCATTCTTCCGGTACGGCGCAAGAAATTCCACCAACTCCCTCCGCTTCGCATTCGTGAAGCTAGCGCACACGCCCACATGCTGCAGCACACCCGCGTCATCGAACAACCCAAGCAGCAACGACCCGATCGCCTCTCCCTCGCCTTTCTTATGCCACCGGAATCCGGCAACCACGCAATCGCAGTCGCGCTCGTGCTTCACCTTCAACATCACGCGCTTGTCCGACTCGTAGGTCCCAGCCACCGGCTTAGCCATCACCCCGTCAAGCCCCGCGCCCTCAAACCGCCGAAACCAATCCGCCGCCACACTCCTATCTCCGCGTAGCCGGAGTCAGATGAGACGGTGCCGCGGCCGACGAAAGCAACGTCTCCAACTCCCGCCGCCGGATGTCAAACTGATCACCGCGCAGATCCCGATCACCCGAACAAAGCAAATCGAAGAACACCACCGATGCCGGAATCTGCTGCGACAAAAAGCTTCACCCGCGAAGCCGCAGGATGAATCCGCAGCTGCAAAGCCTCAAAGTCCAGTCCGCCATCCTTGGCGATCACAATCTCCTCATCCAGCACGCACCGCGTCGGCAACTGCGCCCGCAGCGGTTCGATCAATCCCGGAAAATACCGTGTTCAGCGATTTCTCGTCGCGGCTTTGCAGCAAAACTTCGTCCCCATCCCGAAAATCAAAGCACGAAACCCATCCCACTTCGGTTCGAAAATCCACTCATCGCTCTGTGGCAATTCTTCAATCCGCTTCAGAAAGCATGGGCAAGACAGGCGGGTTCACAGGCAAATTCATGATTCAATGCTATACCGACCGCCACTTCCTCCCGGAAAATCCAATCCGAAGAAACGGTTCGTATCAGGGCGCGCCTTCAGGCGCTGTCTTCGACTACTCCATCCCTGTTGGGCCTCTTTGTTGTACGAAATTTCTAGAGCAAAGGAAAAAGACGGGTGCCCCATCCTAGCGCGCCCTTTCGCGCTAGGTGGGATTCCACGACTCCATCCCTCTTGGGATTTTCTCCGTACGAAGCCCCAATGCTGGGTGCCCCACGTTTCGCGCTTCGAAACGTTGGATTCACCACGCCGTCCCTCTCGGGATCTTCTCCGCACGAAATCCCTACCGCAAAGAACAAGCCCCACTCTCCCGAGCAGGGCTTCCATTTCTATTAGCGCAGCCAGCTGTCGAACCGACTGAAGACCGACGACTGAAGACTGACGACTGAACGACTCACACTACTGCTTGTCGTACACGCCCTCAGTCTTAACCTTCTTGCCCGACGGATCGGTTCCGGTGGCGTTGACGGTACGGGTCTTGCCGTCTGCGGAGACGGAGACTTTCCCGGTGATGGTGACCTTATCGCCTTTCTTGGCGGTCAACTCCAGCGCATGGTCGTCTGATCTGCTTGTAGGAGCGCACATCCGACGCGGAATCGCCCGTGACCGGATAATCTTTGCCATCGAACTTGCCCGTCCATTCGTTATGCGCGGGTTGCGCCTGGCCATCGACTCCGTCCACCGTGACTTTCACGTTGTCACCCGCGCCGCCTCGTACACCACTGTCGTGTTCTGGGGGCGCCGGCCGGAATCTTCGACTTCGCTTCATCTCAATTTCCAGGTGCCCATCTGCGGGCTCTGCGCGAACGACATCGTCACACACACCAGCAACGCCAGCACTGTCATTAAGACCGTTCTTGTTTTCATAGTTTTTCTCCTAAGCGAGGAACACATAACACAATTCACAAACTGTTTCGGGAGGCGCGCGCATTTTAGTGCGGCCCCAGTCTTTCCGCAACTCACAGGTCCGATTCGTTCCGTTCGGCGGGGTGCCCCATCCTAGCGCGCGTCTTGCGCTAGGGTGGGATTCCACGACTTCATCCCTCTTGGGACTCTCCAATGAACGCGTCACCCTACCGCCGACGATTGCCTATTCCGATCGGCAACTGCGCGTTCGCCACCACCTGCCACTTTGCCACCGTTCTTCTGGAAGACGTGCAGGCTGCGGTGCGACTCGGTGACTTCCTTGCCATCCTTCATGCCCTTGGTGGTCCCGCGATGCGTCATCGCCACCACGTCGGAGCTGAGCATTTCTGAACTTGTATTCATCGGGCGTGTACGTAGAATTTGTCACGCCAGCAGCAGCGGTGAGAGTTCGCCGCAACCAACTCCTTCTTGTCCTGCGCTTCGCCCTTGGCCCCGATGGCCAGCACATGGTCGCCAATAATCTGGTCGAGCTTTGTGCTGTCGCCCGCGGTCTGGCCCCACTCTTTGTCGATAGCAATCAGCGCCTGTTGAACATCGCTCGGGACTTCTTTAGCCTGGCTGCCGATCACCAGCACCATCGGTATCACACAACAACGCAATCGCGAGAATTCGCTTCATTCGGGAAACTCCTTTTAGTTAAGTGATTGTTTCAGCGAGCTGTCGTGCGCCCTGGGAAGACGTCGGGAAAATCAGAACCGCTCGCTGTTCAGATTTATCGTCCCGATAAGCATACACGAGAAAGCCCGGGAAGATCTAAAAGGCGCGGGGGACTGCGGGGCGCGCGTGCGGGGATGGAATGTGGCTTTGCGACGTTTAGGGTGGATTCCACGACTCTATCCCTCTTGGGTTTTCGAACGGACTCGTAGTCCACCGACCACCAGAAACGCCCGGCTGAAGACTAACGACCAGCGACTGACGACTAGCTCTTCCCTTCAACATCCTGAGCACTCGATCAAAGTCTTCGAGGGCGTCGCATACTCCAAGCGTGATCTTTCCTTTCCCCTTGTGATCGCGAATCCGCACCTTCACCGCCAGAATCCGCTCCAGATCGCGCTGCGCCGCGCGCGCATTCGGATCGACCCAGCGCGCACCGCCTCCACCGCCCTTCGTCTCTTTCTTCCGCGCCCCGGAACATGCTCGGGATCGAACAGCACGAACTTCTCCAGCTTGTCGACCGACCAGTCGTCAGCCACCGCCCGACGCGCGACTTTCAGCAACACATCCGGATCTTCCAGGTTCAGCAGCACGCGCGCATGACTGTACTCCAGCTCGCCATCGTTCAGGAACACCTGCACTTCATGCGGCAGCTTCGCCAGCCGCATGTAATTCGAAACCGTCTCGCGCGCAATGCCGACGCGCTGTCCGATCTGTTCTCTGCGTCAGGCCAAAATCCTGGCTCAACATGATGTAGGCGCGCGCCAGATCAATGCAGTTCAGATCGCGGCGCTGCAGGTTCTCGATGACCGTCATCTCGGCGGCCTGCTGCTCCGACACGACGCGCACGATGGTCGGGATCGCCGTTTTGCTCCGCCATGGTCGAGGCCCGCAAGCGACGCTCGCCTGTGATCAGAAAATAGCGCCCATCTTTCCCCGGACGCACGGTGACCGGCTGCAGTACGCCCTGCGCGCGAATCGAGTCGGCCAGTTCCTCCAGCGACTCGACTTCAAACCGCGTCCAGCTGCGCGTCTGATGAGGATTGACGTCGATCGATGTAATCAAAAGATCGAGCACTTCGTGGCCATCGAGCTTGCGAGCAGCCTGCGCCTGCAACTCAGCGATGACGCCCGGAACCGGAGCGCCAGCAGAAGCGCCCACATCCCCGGAAACCGCTGCCACCGAGCCACTGCTCCCGCCACTCGCCGGCCCCGAGCCTGGAGAGCCCGACCCGGATCCCGCCGTTCCCAAGCCGCCACCGGCAGGCCGCGGCCCAGGCAAGAGCGACTCCAGCCCGCGCCCTGAGCGCCCGCCGCTTGTCATGCGCCAGCACTGGGCCGCGCCGCCTCGCCGCTTTGGGTCACAGCTTGTCTGGAAGGAATCTGGCTGCGAGCCGCCGCCCGACTGCGCCGTCTTGTCCGTCGCGATTGTCATTTCGATCTCATTCCTCCCCGGAATGAAACGCCTGCAAGAATTCTCGAAAATCTTCGGGGATCAGCGCGAAAAGATCTCGCGCAACACGCCCGGATCGCGAGGTGCTCCCATCCTGACGTCGCGCCCTTTGCGACGTTAGGTGGGATTCCACATCAACCGCGATCTAGCGGTTTCCCCAGCTCGCGAGCACCGACGTTCCTCAGTCAAATATCGATGAGCATAAATATAGATATGCATCAATCTAAGCAATCTTCCCCATATCATCCACCGAAGCCTCCTCCGCGCCTTCCTCGGCAGGAGACTCCTGGTTCTCAACGCTGGCCGGAGCGTCGACCGCCGCAACTTGTTCCGCCGCTGCTGCCCAACCGAAGCCTGCGGTCTGTCACCTGTCACTTGCGTCTCAATGCCAGCGGCATCGCTCTGCACGGCGGTCAACGCGGCGCTCTCTGGATGAACCTCCGCAACTTCCGCTGGCGCACTCTCTGCCTGGGCAAAGTAATGTGCGATGATCTCCTTCGCCAGCCGGATGTAACTCTCAGCCCCGCGCGACCGCACGTCATAAAGAAGAGCCGGCTTCCCGCGGCTTGGCGCCTCCGCCAGCCGAATGTTTCTCGGGATCGAGGTCGCGCACAACTTCTCCCAAAATATTTTCGAAGCTCTGCGATCACCTGCTTCGCCAGGCTGGTCCGATCGTCAAGCATTGTGAGCACGACGCCTTCAATCGACAGCTCCGGATTCGAGCTCGGCGCGGATCCGCTCGACCGTATCAAGCAGCTCGCTGATGCCTTCGAGCGCAAAGTACTCCGCCTGCATTGGAATCAGTACCGAGTCAGCCGCCACCAGTGAATTCAGCGTGAGCAAATCAGCGCAGGTGGGACAGTCGAGCACGATGAACTGGAAGCGGTCGCGCAGGCGCGATCGCATCGCGCAAGCGATACTCGCGTCGCTCTCCCTCGACGAGCTCGAGGTTCGCGCCGATCAGATTCTTGTGCGAAGGAATGATCCAGAGCTGCTCAGCTCGGTGGGCTGCAGCAGCCTCTTCGGCTGAGGCCGCGCCCATAAGAAGATGATAGGTGCTGATGCGCTCCGGATCTTTGACGAGCCCGAGCCTGCTGGAGGCATTCGATTGCGGGTCGCAATCGATGAGGAGAGTGTTGACCTCGGCCGCAGCAAACGACGCGGCCAGGTTGATTGCGGTCGTGGTCTTGCCCACGCCGCCCTTCTGGTTGGCAACCGCGATGACACGTCCCATTAGGTTTTTGAGAAGCCTGAGAGCTAGTCGCAGAATATGTCGAACTGATCTGTGATTGCAACGACGGAATTCAGTGCAACGCGCGTCCTTCACACAACAGTTCAATCCAAACCAATTGGGAAAGATTTCCAATCAAATTTCAACAGGGCGATGCCCAAACTTGCACAACGTTCCACGTGGAACACCGCGACAAATACGAGAGAAGTCAACTGCTTGAAAGTGCGCTGAGGGGAAGCACGCGGAGTGATGAAGTGTTCCACGTGGAACGTTAACCTCGGTGCACCATTGGTGCACCATTTTTGGAGTGGAATCTAAGGCGAGAGCTTTGGCCTTTGGCTGCGGGCAGAAGGCTGTGGCTGAGATAATCTTCAATGACTTGGATTGCTCAAATTTCGGTACGTTGCCCGTGTTCCACGTGGAACACAGGGCAGATTTCTTTGCTTTACGCTGCATTTCTGCGATATGTTCCACGGAACATTTCAGCGAAAGGATGCAGTAGCTGCCGTAATCTCAGCAATGATTGACTGTAAAGTCATGGATGATGTTTGTCCCACTTTCAAGCCATCCTATCGACGATAAACAGAATCAAAACTGACAATACCTGGCTATAGAATAACGATGGCTCTCCCACTTGTTAGTCCTGTGGTTCATTCCCGCCTCCCGCAGGCGGATCCGAGCGACATTCCGCTGCTCAGAACTCGCTCAACTTCGGTGCCACGTGAGGTACTCGCCCCATCATGTCTCTGCGACAAAGCAGATGGCATGCCAAACTAATGCGCCAATCATAGGAAGCAACCGATTATATCTCCCACTTTGTCATTATTACGCCACTCGTGCGGACCGCCTTTCGCTTAGGTTCTCGATCCGACTGCCAGGATTCCTGGATTTTGGAGTTGTGATGGGTTTCGGGTCGGACCAATGGAGGGTGGGGCAGAGGTGCTTGGTTCCTTGTTGGGATTCGCCGTGATCAGGAGGGCCAGGCGACCGGATGGGGCCAGGAGGCGGAGGGCGGTGGGAGGATCTGGTCGGCGCGATAGACGGCTCGCAGGGTGACGATGCCGCGTGAGGTGCGTCGGAAGTAGATCCGCGCGGATCGCGACGATACCGATGCCCGACAATGTAGGGCGCTGACGTTCGCTTGCGAGAAGACTGGCCTTTTATTGTTCGACTCGATAAGGGTCACGGGGCGTGCTGGGCGACCAGATCTTAATTGGGTGGCGCGGGTGCCGGCGCCGGATCCCAGGTCGAGTGGCGCGACGTTCTCCGGGGCTGGGGCGGAGTATTGGATGGATTGGGGGAGTCGAGCGGGCTGGGAGGGTTGGGATCCCGCTGGCGGACGGGAGTGTCCGCCCCACACGGAAGAGATCGGCGGGGCGGCGAAGAACGATTCTCCGAAGTGGCAGTGACGATCTCGTCGGGTGTGCGGATGGCGGTCAGGCTTACGCGGGCATTCCAGCGCAAGAAGATCGATATACGTCGATATTTGTTCGAGCTGGCGGGTCTGAGGAACGTGGTCGAGAAATGGGGCCAGCAGGCCGGGAATGCGGGATGCTTCCATGAAGTAGTGATTGTAGAAGATCGGCTGGTGTCGTTGGTCCTTGTCGTTGGCGAAGCCTTGAGATGATTTTGACTCTGCTGATCCGACCACGCAGTTTGCGTACCACACCGCTGCTCGATCATCCGGCTGCTGCGGGATTGACGTCTGCGGCGCGGCTCGGCGGGCGTTTATAGGAGATGGCGAGGACTTCTGATTTATTTGGGTGCGGTTGTCACGGTTTCCACAGCTTAGGTGGATCTTAGCTCGCAAAATCTAAACGGCGAGGACGCAAAGAAGGGCCGCAGTGGGCGCAGAGGAAGATCAGTGGCTGAACAAAATTCTTAGCCGCAATGAGCGCGAAGGGTTCGCGCCAGCGGACGCTACGAGAGGCTAGGGCCTGGTCGGTGTGACGCCGAGAGCCTCGGTCATTTCGTGGTCTTCATTTGTCTATAATGACGGGATGCCAATTTCGCTCGAAATAAACCGCGTGGAAAAATTGAAGAGATCCAGTTGGGCGACATCATGGCCCATGTGGTGGTGCGCGTGGGTGACAACCTTATTGAGAGCGCCATCACGCGGCGCAGCGCCGAGGAACTTCAGCTCAAGAAGGCTATACGGTCAGCGCGCGGTGAAGGCGACCGAGGTGATGATTCAGAAGGATTGAGGGGCATCACTGAACGCTTACGATCTTGAGAGCGTGGTTACCTGCCTCACCCAACGGGCGCCATCCGTTTTTCGCCAGAGCACTACGTTTGCCGTCGCGCAAGTAAGGCGCGCGGACGTGGCGGTGGACGCCGGGCGCCGGTGACCAACAGGCAACTCGCCATGCGCTTCCCTTCATGGATTCTCCGAAGGTGATGCCGGCTTTTCCAATACGGCCGGCGAGTTTCACCCCTCGAATGTAACGGCGTCGGTAGAATGCTCGGTCACGGTCATCTTTGGCGTGATCTAACGCCTCGATATCCGCCCGGCTCAGGACAATTTTCTTCCGGTTTCGTTTTCGACCGCCAGCCCTTGCGCCGAGGCACCCCGCTGGCCAGTAGAACCTCGAGGAGCAGGTGTCGAGGCGAGCGAAGGGCTTGCATGTTCACACCCGGAGGATCATGACTTCGGTGGCCTTGATAAGGGCAGCGGCGGTCTGGCCGGCTTTTCAGGTTCATGTCGCGCGCGAACTGGCGGTGATGATCGACGGGTCGCGCTGTTCGTCCGATGGAGAGAACGTGACTTCAGCCATGAGGCCGCTGATGCGGACGCTCGGCGATCCGGCCTTCACCAGCGATTCCGCCGCTCACTCGGCGCATTACGGTGTTGGCGTTCGGGATGGTGCGGGCGGTGCTGCGGAAGAGAAGGCGATCCACTTCACCTGGGGTATCCGATGGTGTCCGCCAGCCGTCGGGACGCTGCGAATTTTCTTCTTGTAGATCCACTGTTTGATGGTTGGAAGCTGACGCAAGCTCGAGTGCAGCATCGCGCAGTTTCAACAGTTGCCCTTTCGGGTCCAGCCTTGGTTTCGATTTGGATGGCTTTGGCACTGGAGCGGCATCGTACCGCCAACCTGCGCCGGGTCAACGAAGTGCGTCACAGTGGCCGCAGCACTCGAGAGAGAGCTGCGGAGCAGAGTAGATGAGAGCGTGAATTTTGTGAGCTCAGCGCGGGTAGTCGCCGTTCCTCCCGCTGGTGAGATGCGCTGATTACAAACCATCGCAACACCCGAGCCACTGGCATGACTTCTCTTCCGCTATTGCCGTTTGGCAGTACTCCGCCTCGCTTCCTTCAGACACCGGCATCGCCAGGGGCTTGGCGCGCGTCTCTCCAGGGAGCGCGATGAAAACCCCGGTAGGCCGTGCGGGCTCTCGGCCCGATCCCCGGCAGGCGCATAAGCACGGGCCAGGCCGAGGCGCGCCAGAACATATTCTGGAGCAGAGCGGGGATACTCCGCGATGATCGGGCATTCTTCGGAATTCTTCCGCCTCGTGCGCCTGGTGAGCACGGAGATAGACGAGGTTCCCACGCACGATCGGCAGAAAACTGAAATCGTGGCTTGACCAGAACCGGGCTGTTGGCTGCAGCGTTTCTGTACTCCTCGCGTGGAACGGGAGGCACTGGATTCACGAATCGCCCCGCCGGTAGGCAGATACACTCGATTGCAGCGGCAGTATCGGACTGGATAGCGCTGGCTCAGTTCAGCGATGACTTTCTCGGCGTGCGATGATGCCACCCGCCCGTTAGGCTCAGGTCAGAACGAGCGCAGGGATCCGCTGGTGCGGCATTGAGAGAGCTCACTTCCGGCCGCGTCCTCCCGGCGCGCTGCTGCTAACCCGCCGCCTCCCCAGAGCCCTCGGTTCGCCAGATAGTGAGCTGAACCTTCCTTCAGGTTGTCGCTCGGCCTACCGCCGAGGCGCTTGTCCCGTCAGGCCTCTAGCTTTCTGCAGCTCACCTGCTGCACGGCAGCGCCGCCTGCCAAAATAACAAAGAGGGCTCCAGTTCTCTCCCGCGCCGCTGAGAGCCCGCAATCAAACTCACGACGCCGCATGAGAGTTTGCCGCCTGCGTCGAAGCTCAACAAATAATGCAGAGGCCCCGCGGGCCTCCAGTCGTCCGGATTGGCTGCCAAACCGGCTTCGAAATGCTCCTGGCCTCATCTCAACGCGATTGAGCCGGTGAAGCTGGCGCCGCCGCCGCGCGTGGTAGTACCGCAGTCTGGTGAGGCGCTAAGGCGTGAGAGCTCTGGTCCCCAACCGCGATGCCTTTCTCGAACTGACCCGCTGAACGGCAAGAACGTCTGAGCCAGCAAGCGTTGTAGCGGCTCGCCATCGCGGGATAGTGCCTGCGCCCAGCGCCAGCTCCTCGGGTCTTCACGTCGCACGATCCCCGGTGACGACCCAGTGATAGGTGTGCGCGTGGCGACAAATCTTTCCCGCCAGTTGCTGACGCGGTCCCGCAAATCGTGGCTGCTTTCTTTCCTGATACTCGATACCGCGGTCGCTCTCCCGAGATTGGCATAGATTCCGGCGAGATTGTCGTAGGCGAGAGCGAAATTCCGGTCCAGCCAGGATGGCACGATTGAGATGAGGAATCGCCTCCAGCTGCTTGCCCCGTTTCGTATCTTCATCGGTCATGCGTGAAGGACGAGCGCTTCCAGCGACGACGAACGTCGCCTCCTCCACGGGGGTGTCGTACTTCTGATGGAGTGGCACCGCCAGCCCCGCCAGCTGGCGCGCTTTTGCCCAGAAGGCGTTGAGCACCCGTTCTCTTGGTCTCGGCTCTGACCCGTTCGCTCGCCAGCAGGTCGCCCGTGCCGCACTTGACTCCGTCCGTCGATCAGCCCGAGCACATATCGGTCGCCTGCGGTGTGATGGATCCCGCGAGCATGGCGTCTTCACGTTTACTCGCGTGGCAGATCTTCACGTCCCACGGCCTTTGTTGACGGTGTTCGACCATGAGATCGCCCGCTCTATTTGATCCGGTGAGTTTGCGGCGCGCGCTACCTGGTATCGTCAGATGCCTGCGGAATGCAGACAGCATCAGTGGCACGGTGAGGGCCTGTTTCCGTGCGCCATCAAAAACCGCGCCCCGGTGGTGCTGGCGAAGTCGCCAGCACAGAGCGTCTTTCTCAGTGCGTCTCGTCAGTGGCGGAAACTGCGTCAAACAGCCACAGCGGTGGCGATCGCAGTACCAAGGCGTACTGTGCAGGCGCGATGAACTTCCTGAAGCTGCGTCGGTCCAGCCTCTGGGCGTCGGGTGGTCATCCCGGCTTCGCTGGCTGCGGCTGGGCGGTTGCTGGCTCACGGCTGGAGTCGGTGACCCGCACCACCTGCAAGATCGGTACGCAACTCTGGAAGCATGCCGTTGGTAGCGGAGCGCTTTTCGGATCGCTCAGGGCCTTTCTGGAGCGATGCGCCAGCACTTCCGTGCGCGGCAAACGATGCGGATGTCGGCCGGAACACTGGCGCCGTGGAGAAACTCAGAATCGAACGGCGTGCAACACGGAAGGAGTTTCGCCATCCCGGACAGCGGCTGGCTGCCGATCCGCGCAAAACAGCAATCGGTGCCGGGCGAAACAGATCCAGGCAAACCCAGTTGCCCAATGCCCACGTCAGTTCGGCGACATGTAGGCCGCGGTGCATGGTCGTGCCGGATCTGGTGAGGTGCTGGCGAACTGGCCGCAGCCGTAGCTTTCCAGCGTGGGGCGTGGCTGAACCCTCGAGCTTGGCAGCAACCGCGGTCGTCCTTGGCGAGACCCAAAGTCGAGAGAATCTTTGGCGTGGCCGTGCGCTCGGTGACAAAGACACTGGCCGGCTTGATGTCTGCGGTGAATGATCCTGCCGGCATGGGCTGCGTCAGAGCGACGGCGCACTTCAATCGCCAATCCCAACAGAGTTCTCGGTTTCGAGCGGTCGCCCGGCGATGCTGTGTGCTTGAGCGCCAGCCCTTCCGGAAACTCCATGACGATGAAGGTCTGGCCATTTTGTTCATCGATTTCATGTAAATGGTGCAGATGTTGGGATGATCTGCGCGGAGGCTGCTCGCGCCTCGCGCTGGAAGCGAGCCAGGGGCCTGGGGATCTTGGCAACGCCGTCGGGCAAAAGTCCAGCGCGACACGGCGGCCGAGTTTGAGGTCCTCCGCGGCATACACCACGCCCATGCCGCCGCCGCCGAGCTGGATGACGCGGTAGTGCGAGATGGTTTGGCCGATCGCGGAACCGGGCAAATGTTAGGCGCGGTGCGGCAACGGCAAGTCAACGAAAGCCGGGGGTATTACGCATTGAGGGGAGCATGCTACACCCCGGGGGCAGCCAGGCGGACCCTTCAAGCGACGAGCCTATGCATTTGGTGTCGTATGCGGAACTGTTAGGCGTTCGTCACCGATCTCTTCCATGACTGGTCGTACATTGTCGATAATCGACCGATCTCGCCAACAATCCATCCTTCAATATTCTCCCAGCAACATGAGGGTACTTTAGCGAGGCCTTCGACACCTCTCTGAAAGAGGTACAGACGAGAATTCGTTCTGCTTCAATATGCATCCATCAGCCATAACTGCCAATGGCAGAGAAACTGTTTGCGGTTCACCGGCGGCCAATTGTCATTCTCGGTTTCGATATTGAAAGGCAAACGAGAAAAGTCATCCTCTCTGTTGAGTAGCGTCCGGCCGGATGCACATCGTATACATGCAACGCGCCGGAGAACAAGATTGCACCATTCCTGTTTCTCAAAATGCGATCAGAGTTGATGGCATTTCTAATCCTGCAATCGACCTTTGAGTACATGCCGGGCAATTGGCTTAAAGACCACATGAAGATAGGCTAATGGCGCTATCGAGGCACAGGTGTCAAGAAAACGCCGTATTGCTCTCGCGATCATCATTTCGTAAGAAACGACACAGAAGTTGCCTTAGGTCAACCGAGTGCATGGAATAAACTCTGGAAGCACGGCGCTCGTCCCAATTATCGAAATATCGCGATTGTACTTAATAAGCCGATGAGTCATTGCCCCTCGTCAAGATTATCTGACGCAGTTTTCGCGGCAAAGCCGAGCATACCAGCGCTGAAAGATTCGGGCGGCTTTGTGAGCTTCCGCAGGTCGGCCAGGATATTCGTCGCAATCCCCTCATAACATTCCAGAAATGTTTTGTAGGTGCGGGCGCCCTGCAGCATCATGTCGCAAATGATCGGCAGCGACCAGCGGTCGCCCAACATCTTACCGAAGCGTTCAGCGGACATCCTGACCACGGCTTTGGCCCGCCTTCTTCGGACCATCTTTACAGTAGTGTTTAATAATTACTTCGCAAGTCGCAAGTGAGATGTGAATACTGTTCGCCAGTGGAATGGCCGCATCATAGAGGCCGGATCGTCCCACGGTCCGCGCTGAAAGGGGAAATCAATGGGCCCACGACATGCAAGATAGTCGGATTCGCCACCTCCGTGCTGGCCGTCGCACTGGGTGCGGTTCACAGATGCACGCGCAATCCAAACTCCGTATGCCAGCATGGCCACGCTTAGCGAGTACCTGATGCCGGATCGAAATGCCGAAATCGCTCTGGCACGAAGTGCGGCTCAGCACCTCGATATCCCACGATGCAAAGGTTCTGGTGCTTGGGCCGCATGGCTACGAAACTCGCCGCTACGAGGGCAAGAATGGTTTCGTATGCGTTGTGGAGCGAGGGTGGATGGGCCCATTCGAGGGTGCATTGTCGGCTAATTTTTGAACCCCAAACTCGCGCGGTCCGGTCGGCTTCAATCCGCCGGCTGCCCGCTCCATTCTGCCGATGACTCAAAAGAACGGAATGGTATTGCCGGTCAATCGAAAGCTCAGATGATCGACGGCATCAAGAAATTCATAGCGGAAGGACCGCCTAACCTCTGGAACCTGGAGCCATGGCGTACATGATGTCGAGGCCGACCAGTACCTGCACGGACAGACGGTCGCCACAACTGGATGAAGCGACGATGGTTTTACACCCGCTCATGGACGGTGCCGTTTGGGGTGCAGATCGATCCAGGTCTCCGTCGCGCGAACTCCAGCTCAGTGGCGCTCCGGAACCAACTGACGGTCAGGTCAGCGGTCTGGTGTCAGATGGAACGCGCGACCCAGCCAGAGGGCAGAACACCAACAATGCGAAAAGCAACGAAACCGGTAGGCTGCATAGGCTGTCGTCCGCTCTCAAGCCACGACCGGATAGCCGAACTGAATCGTTGCGCAGGCGCAGCATTTCCAAACCCTCGATCCTAAGCGGCCGATCTTTTCAGCTTTCCCGGAAGCCTCACCATCAGCCAGTTCGTAGCTCGCAGATCATACTCGACCTCAAATAACCATCCTTCAGATGCACCTCTCAACTCCTTCTCGGTGGGGGCACTTCCGCGCTACGCGAAACGGTTCGGCGCTTGTTTGTGCCATCCGGCGGGACTGAGATGCATTTGCGCAAACAGGCAGCGCAGATTTGACCGGGCAGGCACTCGACAGCACTGGAGGAGTGCTCAGCGGTTTGAGCGCAGGTTGCGGCCACCATGTCGTCGAAACCAAACGCCTCGGAATACCAGAAACCATCTCTGCCGCGGGGAGTTTGGTGCTCACAAACCTGCTACCGGGTCCAGTACAGCGTGGGCGTGGAGGCCAACGGCTTTAGAAAGCTGAGTGAGATCTCGGCGACGCCGGCGATACCGGAGAGCGCACCCGCCCTCGATTTGGTCGCCGCCGACGGTGGGCGAGGTTAAGTGAGAGCTGTCACCGTGTCGGATGATGCGCCTTCTACTCGCAGACTGAAAACCGCTAGCATCACGCAGTCGCGATCTGATCATGAAAATATATCGACCTCGCCGCTGAACGGGAGAACGCTTGTCTCGTTGGCTACGCTTTCGCCTTCGGTGCGATGCTCCCACCCGGTACGTTTTTGCCAAGGAGCTTCAAATGGAGGGCTGCCTGCGAACCAACGAGTACTTCGTTCGATGGTATCAGGTGCTCTGCAGCCGGAGCCGGGGCAAGTGGTCTCTTCCAATGATCGACGCGATCTCGTGAATTCAATATCCAAAACCAACGCGGTGCCGGCGTGAGCTTGGGCGGTTCAATGGCGGGGTGGTGAATCTTTCCACGCGCTCGGGAGGGAATAATCTTCCACGGCAGCGTTCTGGGAATTTTTTCCGCAATGAAGCGCTGAATACTGGAATTACTTTGCGCCCGTGCACCAGCGGCAGCCGGAGTTCCGGCGCGCAATCAGTATGGTGCGGCTTTGGGCGGCCCCATCGTGAAAGACCGGGCATTCTTTTTCATCGACTTCCAGGGCGTGAAGCAAGCGATCGGGAACGGTGCGGACTTCAACCGTGCCCACTCTGCTCGAGCGGCAGGGGAACTTACTGAGCTGTATGGACGACAAATGGCGGTTCTGTACGATCCGGCGACCACCGGCTGACGCGGACGGCAGCCGTCGCCGGTGAACATCATTCCGGCGGACTGGGATCGATCCTCGGCGGCGCTGGCCGTTCTGAATCACGCCCTCGCAGCCGACAAAGTCGGCGTGACTGCGAACAACTTCACGCTGGTCGGAAACGATCAGGACCATCGCAGAATCAATTCTGACACGCGCAATCGACCATCGACTCTGACGGACAAGATCAACCTCGGCGGTATTCGTACTTTCACGATGTCGATCAGCCGGAAAGCCAGTTTCTTCCAGACGGCAGCGGAAAACATCAGCCACGGGCGTGATCGATTCGACGGACACGCTCGGGCAACAGATCGTGGGTAGCAAGACTTACATATCATGATTCAACAGCCGCACGCTGAACGTGATTTTCGGTCTGGGGCACACGCGACGTCCTGGAGGCGCGGGCAGCGCGATACGTTCTCCTTCACAGCCTCGATATTCCCGGCATCCCTACCGAATGGCGCTGTTTAGCAATCGCACTCCCGTCTTTTAATATTGCCGGAGATACAGCGGTAGATCGGTTCGCCCTCGAACGCTCAACTCGAACCGGACGGCGGGATTGAGCTGCGGACACCGTCTCGCGGCTGATGGAGCGGCAGCGCGAAGTGAAGTTTCGGCTGGATTTTCGGTGGAGCGGCTTGATGTGATCCAGCCACCGAACTCTGCGACTGCGGCCGGTCCAGTTCGCAGCTGTTTACCAATCCAGCCGGGCGCGAACGCCGCGACCACGGGCGATCCGCTGGCGAGTTTTCTGCTGGGGCTGGTGCAGCAGTTTTCGATCTGACTAGCAGGGGCTGTGATTCGTCCACGGCCCAAGATCGTCCAGGTAGCCACTTGCGGGTAATATCGCATGACGATAGCTGCGCTCGGCACGATCAACGGTGGGGTGCGGTGACGCCGAACTTCCCTCGACCGACGCGGTCAATCATAGGCGCGATTTTTGACGTGCAGATGCAGCAGCTGAATTATCTCGGCAGAACGGGTAGTCCGGAAGACGGCGCGGAGCTGCACTGGCATGATGCCTCGGGCCGCGCCTGGGGCTGTCGGGCAGGCTGTGCCAAGACACGGTGATCCGTTCAGGATGATTGGATTGCGGATTGAGCAGACCGGTATCACGACGCCCTTCACGGTTCCTCAACTTCCGCTTGTGCAGACTACCAGCCAGCGGACGCTGGACGTAATCTCAATCCGGGCGTTTGTTCTTTCGGGAGTGACCGAGTGTGGCACCGATTCGGCCGCTGACGCCCGATGCTTCGGCTCGGGCAGGGCGTGTTTACGGTGCACCGCAACCTTGGGTCGGGTTACGCGCAGCAATGGAATCTTGCGGTGCAACGAGAGGTGACGCACAACCCGTCGCTTGAGGTGGCGCGCGCGCGTTCGCACATCACGCATGTCGGGATTCCTGACGTCGAACACCAATCAGCTTGGCGGTGGATTCAACTGGCGGCGCGTGGAACGGCGCCCACGCGCAGAAAGTGGCGAACTGTTTTTGGTGATTCCGTCTTTTTCGCTCGAGACCTGACCATTACCGTCGGGCAATTGCTGGCTGCTTCGACGAAATGAAACAATGCGGGCGGCACGGTGTATCACGCGTTTGAGGCGAAGTTGGAACAGTGGTCGCGCACGGGTTGTCGTGCCCGGTGGTATTATACGCATTCGAAGTTGATTGATACGGCGTCGTCGGTGTTCGATGCGCGATTCTTCACCGACCGATTGCGAACTTTCCGGTGGCGGATAGTTTCAATCTGCGGCGGGAGCTGATCAACCGAGATTCCCCAATGTTTTTGTGGCGAGCCAAGCACGTGGAGATTCCTGTGGGCCGCGCTGGGCGCGTGCTGAATCCCGGCGCGTTCGGCGCGTTCACCAATGGTGGAGCTGACGATTGTTACGCTGCAGTCGGGGATGCCATTCGCGATCACGCAGGCGACGAACTTCAATTCGTTCGCGGATTTCTGCAGCGCCGAACGTTGGTGCGGTGGACTGCCGTCAGACCGGAAGCGTGGGCCGAAGAAATGGTTCAATACCAGCGCTCTGTGTTGCCCGCACCACTTCTAGTCGCGCAATCCGGTGCGCGGGCCGGATTATCATGATGCTGACATTGCTTTTGATCAAGCATACGTTGCTGTGAGAGGTGACCTGAGTTTCACTTTATTAATCTGACGAACACGCCTGGGTGTTCTCGGCAGCCGAATGGAGTTTTGGGAGTAGTGCGTTTGGGACGATCACTTCTACGGCTATGACCTCGGTGATTCAAAGGCTTGTAGGGTCATGAATTATTGAGTCGTCGATGCAAATCTTAAAACGCAGAGGACGCAGAGAAATATTGCGGCCCTGGGATCGAGCGCTCACCAGCGGTTGAAGGCGCTGCCCGTTATGAGGTTTTTTCGGCACGGCTGAAGCCGTGCTCCTTCCCAAACCTGCCTGAGGTAGAGTTCTCAGCAGTCTATTGCCGTGCCCTTTCCATGCCGATGCGTTCGCGCTCGTTCGCGGCGCATCTTTCACTCACCGCAGAGCTTCCGGGAGATCCTCACCGGACCAAAGATCCGGCCCGACCGATTTTGCATCGGCCGCTCGCATACCTACGCTTCCGGACACGCGCGAGCCAGGTTGAAAGCGTGATACTGCAGAATCTTTGCCGCCAGTGCCGAGAAGGCGTCGCCCCCGCCTTTCACGGAGCAATACGTAACTGGAACGGCACATAA